>WNFR01000651.1_pt1 | contig 69181 bp, 54 predicted proteins | sample 5400221 | NCBI WGS metagenome assembly WNFR01 (sample SAMN13153357, study PRJNA577476) | soil metagenome | isolation source: 40 cm soil under Madrone tree | place: USA:California | collected 2016-06-14
TCGATTAATTCCTTCTTTGGCATCTCGGAAATTTGCGTCTTCGTGAAAGCCGTGTGCGGGAAATCTGCATGCACGGTTTGAGCGGCGGACGGTGGCCAGCATTGGGGAACCCTGGTGCGCCACCTCCGACCCGACAATCGTCAACCGGAAGCCCCACCCAAAGCGCCCAAGCAGGATGAGAGTACCTAGCCGGTACGCAGGCCAAACTGGTAGAAGAACTGCACGAGCGTATGCTCGGGTAGGGAAAGCTCAAAGAGGAAGACGAAGCTGTTGTTGCCAGGAGCCATTCTTGTGAAACAACGCCTGGGTTTCGCGAGTGAGAACAGCCAGCTCAGCTTTAGTCAAACTCTTCGCGGTCATCATAAAAATCGGTAGTTCCCTCAATGTGGCCTCGTGTCGTACATGGCGGATGACCTCAAAACCGTCCATGCCCGGCATCAGCAAATCCAGCACGACGGCACTCACGAGTTTTGAAGAAAGCACTTCCAGAGCTCTAGTTCCGCTGCGGACGCTCTCCGTCTCGTACCCGGCTGAGCGTAGGGGTCTCCTCCAGCAACTCCAGTGCTCTGGGATCATCGTCGACCAGCAGAATCGCCTCGTCCTCGTCGGACTAAACCCGAACTGCTTGAAACGATACGAAAATACGTACAGCCGTTCGGCATCGTAGTATACAAAAAGCCTTGCACCGGATTGCAGTACCCCCTCACGTAATGTCGAAAATCGCTGCGAAATACGATCGTTGGCGGCGGCGCAGTCTCCTTCGTCCGCAAATTCGTTTTCAGCTTGAGAAAGGGTGAGGTGCTCAAAGCGTCACCTCCATCGTAATGTCCGGCGAGTTGTCGAAGATTTTCTGGAACGTCGTCTTGATTGACGCATTGTGATAGTAAGCATTCACTGCCGACGCTGCCAGGGAGTCAGGCGTGAACACGTTCGGCAGCGCCACTCCCGCTGCCGTGACCGACGCTGGAGGATTCGTCCCCAGCAGGCCCACAATCTTTCGGATTTGAGCGCTTTTCCTGGGCGCATATTCTCGAGGCTCTATCGATTTCTTGCAGATCAACGTCGCGGAGCTTTTCCAACCGTAGCAACCGAGTCACTTGGATTAGTTCTCCAGCCATATTTCGGAGCGATTTACGACTGGTCCTTGCTGATGTAGCTGTGCTAAGAATCGCTCGCGCTCTTCAAAAAGGGGCGCCTGTTTGAGAGGACCTGCGTTCCAGGATGGCTTCAATCATTCTGTGGGGTCTCCTTGAACCCGGTCCATCGTAGGTCCAGGACGCCACCGAAATCGGTGTGCTCCGCATTTGTGAGAATTATGGTTTGGACGGTTAGTCCGTGCCGCGCGGAGAGCTGTTGGCGTGACAGCGCCGTCACACTGTCAGCAGTCGGTGGTGAGGACGCCTCTTATAGAGAGTAATCCGTCGAACGCGCTGGACAGTTTTCCAAACCTCACGGTTAAAATGCCAGTATGCAAATGCGGCTCACATTCCGCCATATCCTGTGCAGCAGCCGCCGGTTCGTGTTCGAGAACATCATGGACCTGGAACATGTGTGCGTGGTGCACCGGAGGTGGTTCCGAAATCTGCGCGTGCTTGTGCAGCGGCCCGATTACGTCGAGTACCGCCTGACAGGCTTGTTCTATGGACTGAAGCAGGAGGTGCTGGCTCGCGGCGGTCCGGTCGATCCTGATCATTATTGGTACGAATTCATCAGCGCTATTGCACGGATGCGAGTCGAGGGCAGACTAGAGGGCGAAGATGGAAACCTAACTCAGACCGAGGTCATTACGTTCCATTTTACGGTGGTGCTTGTACCGATCTTCTGGTCGCTCCGGCCGCTCTTCGTCCGTCAAAAGCGGGATATCCTAGCCGCGGATACCGCTTTGTTGGAACGAGAATACGCGCTCGACCAACGGGGATTCCAGCGAGAGGAATCGAGCGCACCAAGAGTGATCGTGTACGGCGGCAACGGTTTTTTCGGTCGAATCATTGTCGATGACCTGCTCAGGCATACGACAGCGGAGATCGAGATTGCTTCACGCACCGCCCAGCGAATCGAATATCCCGGTTTCGAGTACCGAGTGCGGTTCGTCGAGTCTGATCTGCACGACCAGGTATCAGTCCTGCGCACAATCGCCGGGGCGGACATGGTGATCGTCGCGGCGGGTCCGTTTCAGGGCATGCCGCTCACGGCACTGCAGGCGTGCATTGCCGAGCGCCTGCCATACATTGACGTGGCCGATGATCGCGACTTCGTGCGCCGCGCATGCGAGCTCGCCGAATCGGAAGCGACGCCGAACGGGATGGTCGCCCTGATCGGCTGCTCGGTGGTCCCGGGGCTCACGTCCCTGCTGACGCGGTTCGCGCAAGCAACGATCCCGCGAATCGTCCAAACGAAGATATGCATTTCGCCGGGCACGCGACACCCGCGTGGGCCGGGATCATTCGCCTGCCTGCTTTCCACCGTAGGACGAGAGTTCACTGCGCCGGCCGATGGCAACGAGACACCCGTCACCGGGTGGACGAATCCGGAGCGGGTCAGTTTCCCGGCACCGATAGGGGACCGCACCGTGTACCGTGTGGTGGATGTCGCGGACCATTTCATTCAGCCACGGTATTTCGGAACCCGGACCGTAGAGTTCAGGATCGGGTCAGAACTGAGTGCGCTCAACCTGCTGCTTTCAGCGGTGCGGCGTGTAAGACAGTCTTTCAGGATCCCGGTAAGCTGGTTGGTTCCGATAGGCCGCGCGCTGATCCACGTTGCGGCGCCGTTTGGCTCAACTTCTGGGGGGGGATGGTCGAAGTCACCGGATATGCAGGCGAAGAGCACCGCAGCGAGACCTGGTGCGTCTTCGCCGGCGATGGTGCCGAACGGATTCCCTCAATGCTTGCGGCAATCGCAGCGGACATGGTCCTGCGCAGAGAGATTACAGGAAGCGGGATAGTGCCGCTGCCGGACTGGATCACACGAGATCAACTGGTGGGCGAACTCGCCGCTCGGGGTATTCGAATCGCCGTCCGCTCAGGTCGTGAAGAGTGGCGCGCTGTCGGCGATACGGCAGGCGGAGGGCGAGCCCAGGCCAGATTGGCGTCATCGTAATCCGAGCGATGCCCACTCCAGATACTTGTGTTGTCTTCAAATCCTTCGACACTATTATAGGAAGGAAGCATTGATTTCTCCGAAAGACCCCATAACTGGGAAGACAACATAATGCAGAGCATTTTTAGCTCGGCGGCGCGGCTACAGAGAGGCACAAGCAGGCAAAAATCGTGAGGAGCCGCGCCGGTGAGCTAAAAATGCTCTGCATTACCTCCAACTCTGGCACGGAGACGCCAATCTCGTGCGCGAGAGCTTGCAAGCCGTTGAGCAGACTGCTGCCGTGATTCTCGGGGGAATTTCCCCGGGCCGGCGGCGATAACCGCAGCCGCCCAATCCGCAAAAACACAAACACCCATTCGGGTCCTCACCCCGAGAGTGCGTCGAATATGATGTTCCCGTTAATATCCAGGTTACCCGTCCGCGCGGCGTTCGAAGAGAAGGTCAGGCGCGGTCGCGTGATCCCACCTCCAAATAATTCTGATAAAGTGAACGCCTAGAATCCATGCCCATCCTGAAATACCGTACCCGCACCCTTGTACCCATAAGCGCTTTAGTCTCCGAAATAACCTATGTCATGTGCGGCGCCCGTGGCGAGACGAGCAACCGGCTCATGAGAGCACTACCGCAAATGAAGTTCATCGGGTTCGAGCCCGATGCCGAAGAGCACGCACGCTTGAGCGCTCGCCCGGCACTGGGGTTCACCTATTTCCCCGTGGCCGTCGGTGGCCGAGATGAGCGACGCACCTTTTATGTCACGCGCAATCCTGCGTGTTCCTCTCTGCTTCAGCCAAATCAGGCGTTTTACAGTCGGTTCAAGGATTCCGGTCCGGTCGTGGAGGTCGTTCGAGAAGAACCGATCGACATCGTTTCGCTCGATTCCTTCCTGCCCACATCCGGCGTGAATCGGATTGATTTCCTCGACCTCGACACGCAGGGCACTGAGCTTGAGATCCTCCAGGGGGCGCAGTCGTTTCTGTCAAGCGAGATTGTCGGCGTGCGGTGTGAAGTCGAGTTTTCTCCGCTGTATCAGGAACAGCCCCTGTTCGGAGACGTAGACGCCTACCTGAGAAAATTCGGGTTCATGCTCTTCGACCTTGGCCGCATCCGAAACCGTAGGACCAATTTCCCGCCTCACGCCCTAACGCGCGGACAACTGCTCTGGGGGGATGCTCTCTTCCTGCGAGACCATGCATGGCTTTCGGGGCGGTCCTCAAAAATGGCGCTATTTAGGCTATGTCTCTTGGCAGCCCACTTCCAGTTCCACGACTACGCGCTCGAAGTCTTGGACTCCCTGCTCGCGGGCAGCGTAGCGCTCACCCCCGAAGAACGCGCAGGGCTCGCGGCAACTCGGCATCAATACCTCGAGGACCTCAGGAGGGGTGCACGCTGGATCGATCTCCTCTACGGATTGGAGGCGATTGGACTCAGGCGCCCCATAAAGCTCGTGGGCCGACTGGCAACGCAGCTTGGAGACCGCCTCCGTAAAGACAGGACAATGGTGGAACACAACTGGACGGATTGAGGGGCCTTTCTTCCTCATGTCCTTGAAAGAAATCCGACGTCAGCAGCGTAGTTACGGTTCCATTGTCCCCCTCCTCGCGGAGCTTGAGGATCGTCACCTGGCGTCCCCTTTGCACTCACTAACGAAAGTCTGGCCCTCGTCAGAGTAGGATTCGCCTTTCGAATCGGTACCCCTCTCGAATAGACAATCTACGCCTTGACCGAAACCGTGCCACAAACGTGGCCCTCCTTCCGCCGTCATCTACGTCACGACCAATATTCTCGCTGCTCGTCAAAACGCCTCCGTGCCGGCTTCGCTTCTCGGGTAAGTTGTTAACCTACGTTCGCAGGAGATTTTCGATTCCCTCACTGGTGACAATTTTTTCACCAAGCTGCGGATTCCCGTTCTCGTGAAATCGATCACAGTTCCTGGGCTAGCTGGCTAGGCCAGCAGCTTCTCCGCCTCGCGCGTGTACAGGGGGGCAGCAAAAGAGCATCTGCGACTTTCGATCAGTTCCAACTGGGCACGTACAAAACGAAAACAACGCCCGCCGCTGGCAGCAGCGGCGGGGCACGGCTGGATTTGCGCTAGTAAATCACCTTCAAGCCAAACTGCATGACCCGGGCAGAGTTGGCCGTGGGTGTTGCCGTTTGGGTCACAAGGCCAAATCCTGAACTGTTGATGTCACTACCGGGTGTCCCAAAGATGACTGTATTGAACAGGTTGAAGGCCTCGGCACGGAACTCGAGACGCCGCTTTTCGCTCCATAGAGGGAATTGGCGGAAAACCGAGAAGTCGACATTCCAATACCGTTGCGCCTGGAACCCGTCCGGACGAAGATTGCCAAAGGATCCTTTGGCGGGTTTAGCGAATGCAGTGGTGTTGAACCAGCAGCCCTGTGTGTGTACGGGGATCGGGGGCTTAGTCGGATCTGCGTTCGGACATGATCCCGAATTGGGGTCGCCCACCAGGTTGGCCTGCTCGTAACCGGCCCAGCCGGTGTTTCCGGTGTTAGCTCGGTCCTCGCCGTCGGTAACGCTGTAGCGCTGGCCGGAACGGATGGTGAGGATCCCGTTCGTCTGCCAGTTGCCGAGGATGTAGTCAACCGCGTGGTGTCCAGTGGAGAAGCGCTTGCCGGGCCCTACGGGCAGTTCGTAATTGGCGTTGACGGTGAGAATGTGAGGCAGGTCGAAACCGGCGGGGCTCAAACTGGCTCGGGGGTTATAAGGATCGGCCACGTTCTTGCCTTCGGCGCCGAACCAGCCATCGTTCTCGTCGAGCGCCTTCGAGAACGTGTAGGCGACCTGGTAGGCTAGCCCGCCGGAGAAGCGCTTGTTCACTGCGAGTTGGAATGCGTGGTAGTCGGCGAAACCGACGCTGCGGTCATAGAAGCTCGCGATCATGTACGGGAACAGGGATCGCGATTGCGGGTTGGGAGCCGGGCTCGGCGTCAAGGCGGTGTTGTACATGCCGCCGATGTTGGCTCGGTGGGTCAACGATCCCACGTAGCTGGCGGTAACCGTGGTAGTTGAGTTCAACTGGTGCTGGATGCCGAAGTTGAACTGGTCCGCGTACGCATTCTTGATGTGCGGGTCATAGAACCAGTTCACGCCAGCGGGATTGAAGGGAGTCGGTGCAGGTATACCGGCACTGCCGCTCCCGGCGAATGGATTCTGAGCGCCCACGGTCGGCGGACCGCTCGGGGCAGTGGAGCCGCCGGGCACGTTCAGGTTGTTGGCGATCAACTGTCCGATCCCTGGCCAGTCGCCCTCGATGTTTTGAGACATCTGGCTCACCGCGGCCCAGTTGTCATAGACAATGCCTGCTCCTCCACGCACCACCGTGTTTTCGCCGAGACGATAGGCAAAACCAAGGTGTGGGCCGATATCGGTGTAGGTGTTGTGGGAAATCCGGCCCCGTGGGTCAACTACGACGTGGGGTGGCAGGGTACCCGGAGGCAGGCAGGTTTGAGTAGCGGGATCGCATGCGACTGCGTTCCCGGATGCATCCAGCATGATGCTGGGGATGCAAGGGGCCACACCGCGCACGCTGCATGGTGGCGGCGGATATTGCAGGACATAGGTTCCGTCGCTGTAGTTAGGTTCACCAGTTTCGATACCACCCTGCTGTCCAAAGGTGTCTTTGGTACCGTAAGGCGGAATCAAAGTCAGGTCGTAACGGATTCCATAGTTGACAGTCAGCTTCGAACTTGCCTTCCAGGAATCCTGGAAAAAGGCGCTGAACAGGCCGCCCGGGCGGGTCTTCTCGTTTACGTTGCGGCGGTTGGCGCTGTCGGGAACACCCAGCAGGTACGATGCTAAACTGAAGCCGCCATTGCCCTTGGCGTCGCTGGTCTGAGCGGTGGAGAATCCGAGCTGGTCATACGAAATCGGGCTGGCGAAGACGCTGCTGATGTAGCTCGCTCCCGAACCAAAGGTGTGATTTCCCTTGACCTTGGTGAGGGTGACAGAGACTTCATGATTGTCGGTGGCCTGAGGCGTGTTCTGTATGATCTCGCCGCCGTTCACGAAGCCATTCTGAAGCCCCAGGGAGGGGATCAGCCAACCGCTGGTTCCCGAGAAACTGCTGGCGAAATCAGGCGAGAAACCGGCGGCCTGATCCACCTTTGCCGCATCGACCCCCTTCAGCCTGGTAACGCCATTGTCGGAAACTTTGGTATAGGAGTACAGCGCCTGCAATTGCAAGGTGGGACTGAAGATGTGGACCCAGTTGCCCCCCCAATTACGACCGGGAATGGCATCGTTCTTGAGCAGACCTGGCAATGCCGAAGTTGGCTGGTTACCTGCTGGCGTGAGGACAGTGCTGTCGATGCGGCTGTAGCGGAACCAAACCGAGTCCTTTTGGCCAAAGGTGTGGTCGATTTTGACGTTGTACTCGTTCTGGTGCTGCGTATTCGGATCGCTATCGAACGCGTTGCTGTTGGTTTGCGGGTTGTAGGTGCCAGCCCTGGGGTACACGGTTTGAACAAACCCCACCAAACGGGAATCGATCAGGTTGGTGGGGATTTGGTTGTTGAGGAACGGCTGCCGGGTAAAGCCGGAGCCCGAAGCAGTAGTCGTGAAGGGGTTGTAAATCTGCTGGGTGGAGTTATTGCAGACCCCAGCCGTGAAGCCGGCGGTGCAGAGATCGCTGAAATCGCCGCCCAGTTGTTTATCGGTCGGGACCAGGATATTTTCGGTGTTGGGCAGAGAGTAGCGGAAACCCTGATAAGCAAAGTAAAAGAAAGTATTTTTCTTCAGGGTGGGAAGGGCGACCGGACCGCCGATCGAAGCGCCGAACTGGTTCTGGCGAAACGCGGGTTTCTTCTTGTCCGCCGGCAGGAAGTGCGTGCGGGAGTCGAAGGCGTCGTTGCGGAGGTATTCCCAAGCCGCTCCATGGAAGTGATCGGTGCCGGACTTGGTGACGACGTTTACCACGCCGCCGAGAACGGAGCCGAATTCGGCGGAGTCCGTATGAGAAACGACCTTGAACTCCTGAATCGCGTCGACAATGGGAGGCACGGCGTAGGTGCTGAGAAACGCCGCAAAGTTATTCATCCCGTCGGTCAGGAAGTAATTGCTGCGATTGGTTGCGCCATTGATGGAGGGAAACGAAAAAGCTGCACCCTCAGCAATCGGGGCAGCGAAGCCGCCGGTGCGTCCACTCATGGCGTTCTGTCCCACGCTGATTGGCGACACGCCGGGCGTCAAAGACAGCAACTGCGTGAAGTTGCGGCCGTTGAGTGGGAGATCATTCACCTGCTTGGTGGCGATGACCGTGCCCAATTCCGCGGTGGAAGCCTGGAGTTGCTCGGTTGTGGCTTCCACATTTACCACTTCCGTCGTAGCACCTGGCACCAAAGAAACGTCAATGGTGGCAGTCTGGTTTACGGCCAGGATGAACTCAGCCACTTGCTTGGTAGTGAAACTCGCGGCGGAAACCTTCAACGTGTAGCGGCTGGGAGTGATGTTTGTGAAACGGTAGTTTCCGGTGTCGTTGGTGGAGCTCGGGAAGTCGATGCCCGTGTCCACATTGTGCAGGACTACGCTTGCGTTGGCCACGACGGCCCCGGTGGCGTCATGGACTACGCCAGTGAGCGCGGCGCTCGACAGCTGTGCAAGTGCTGGTCCTACTGAGAGGAGCAGGACACAACTCAAACACAACACGGTGTTGACGAGCCATCTCCGGCTTTGCAAATCAGTCATGGACTTGCCCTCCGGCGGTTCACAGACGTTCTTAAAAGGGTACACACCCCAAGACGTGCGGCGGATTTTAGTATGAAAATACTAGAGCTTGTCAAGAAGAATTTTAGCGTTGACTTAACCCTTAACTGAACGGCGCCTGAAATTGGCCTCTCGACCGGTTTAGCTTGCGCTCTGCATCCTCTGGGGATGGGGCCTGACGGCTTGCCAATACAGAACAAAAACGACTTAGTAATCGGTTCTAGGGCTCAGTTTGCGGGGAGTCTTAGCTTCCATGTTTGTCTCAACTTGACAGGAGACCATATTTTGCACAAAGTACGCGGTAGCCGGAACGGAAGGTGAATGGGTAATCGCCACTGCATATCTAAGCCCCTTCAATTTGCTCGGGAAGTTCGGTTCAGACTAGCGCTCGCCGCGCTCGTTTTCCTCGTGCCACTGGTGTGGATCCTGGCACAATCTTCGCACGATTCTCGCGGGGGGCACACTGCGGCCGATGAATACGTGGGCTCGTTGACGTGTGCCGCATGTCACAAGGACATCTACCGAACGTATCTGCAGACCGGCATGGGACGCTCGATGTCGCAGGTTTCGCGGGAATGGCTGAAAATGCGGCAAGCATCTGGCTCAGTGGAAGATACCAACAATCGAGTGCAGTTTGACGTGTATGCCCGGGACGGCAAGCTCTATCAGAGCGAGCACCAATCAGGCTCTGACGGGCAAGAAGTTTTCCGTGACACTCGCGAAGTGGAATGGATCATCGGAGCTGGGGAGAACGGTTTTGGGGGATTAGTCAGGCGAGGCAATCACGTGTTCCAAGCCCCGCTTTCTTTTTACTCCAAGCCTGGGCGATGGGAGTTATCGCCTGGATATGAGTTCGGTAACTACGGCTTCAATCGTCCGATATTGCCCGCTTGCATTGGTTGCCACAGTGGCCGACCGAATGCGATTCCGGACGGCAATGGCCGCTTTGGCGATCCGCCATTTTCCGAATTGGCCATCGGCTGCGAAAACTGCCATGGGCCCGGACTCTCGCATGTGCTAGCCGCGCAAATGGGCGCGGATACTTTCCGGGAGCACGACTCTTCCATCGTTAACCCTGCTTCTCTGGCGCCTGCCCTGGTGGACAACATCTGCATGTCTTGTCATCAAACCGGCGATGTGCGGGTGCTGAAACCCGGGAAACAGTTACGCGACTTCCGACCTGGGGATCCGCTTGACGACACAATGTCCATCTTGATAGTGCCTCCCCGGCGCGAGTCGCCGCCGCAGGCGGACTTGCTGGAACATTACTATTCGATGATTCTGAGCAAATGCTATCGAGTGAGTGGGCAACGGTTGAGTTGCATCAGCTGCCACGACCCTCACGTAGAGCCTGCGCGCGAGGAGGCGCCGGAGTATTTCAGAAAGAAATGCCTGACCTGCCATATCGAGGAGAGTTGTCGGCTGCCTTTGCGTGTTCGCGAACACCAGCAGCCGGCGGATGATTGCGCAGGCTGCCACATGAAGAAACGGGAGGTGCAGGAGATTTCCCATTCCAGCATCACGAATCACCGCATTCTCGTGCGCTCTGATGAGCCATTTCCCGACACTGCCTTTCAGCAAACCACGGTTGCGTTGCCAGACTTGATTCATTTGAATCCCGCTCCAGGGAAAGAACACACGCCGCCTCATCTCTTGGTTCTGCTCCAGGCGTACGGAGAACTAGTGGAAAAACACCCGGAATACATGAACCGTTACATTGCTGTGCTGGAGCTATTGGAGCGTTCCAATCCCGACAACCCGTTAGTGCAGGGCGCGATCGGCAACCGCGACAAGCACGCAGGCAGGTATCAAGAGGCAATTGCACATTTACAGCGAGCTTTGGATCAGGGACCGCCGAGAACGATCTTGTACACTGATCTCGCTGACTCTCTGGTCAAGCTGGATCGCGGGAAGGAAGCAGTTGAGGTGCTGCGGAAAGCAAGTGACCTCGATCCATTCAATGCATCGTTGAGAAAGACGCTGATCGCCCAGCTGATACAAGTGAAGGACTACGCGAACGCAAAGATGGAAATGGAGGATTACGTCCAGCGCTTTCCAGCGGACTCCTTCATGCGGCAGATGCTGGCTCGCGCCCAGGCGGCCGGGCGGCCGCAATGAACGGCTATTGGGTAAGGATTTTCTCAGACATGAGCGCCGTCCTCGCAATCACACTAGCGCTGAGCTCAACGGTGAATCCCTTGGAGTTGCGGGCGGCCTGGCCCTGGCACATTCAATTTGAGAACCGGCAGAAGCACTCGGGCATGTCCTTTGTTCTGGATAACGGCACGCTTCCCGATAAGCCGATGATCGATGGCATCCCCGGCGGAGTTGCTCTGTTGGATTACGACAATGACGGCTATCTCGATATCTTTTTCACCAACGGAGCCCGCCTTCCCAGCCTGGTGAAGGATGGCCCCAATTTCTACAATCGCCTCTACCACAATAATCACGATGGAACATTTACCGACGTGACCGACCAAGCCGGGGTTCGGGGCGACGGTTACAGCATTGGTGCGGCCGCGGCCGACTATGACAACGATGGCCGGACCGATCTCTACGTCACGGGCTTCAACCGTAACATTCTCTATCACAACAACGGGGATGGCACATTTACCGATGTGACCACCAAAGCCGGAGTTGCCGGACTCTCTACCACAGGGAAAAAACTATGGGGGGCCGCGGCTGCCTGGGTAGACTACGACAATGACGGCAAGCTAGATCTCTTCGTGAGCAACTATCTGGACTGGTCGTTTGCGACTTCCCGGATTTGCGGTGCGGCCGGCAAGCGCATCTCCTGTTCGCCTACGCTTTACAAGGGAGAGCCAAACATCCTGTACCACAACAATGGCGATGGCACCTTCACCGACGTCTCCGATGTGATGGGCATTTCGAAGCACATCGGAAAAGGCATGGGCGTGGCAATTGCTGACTACGACGGCGACGGATGGATGGACATTTTCGTCGCTAACGACAACGACCGGAATTTCCTGTTCAAGAATCGTGCGGGACACGAATTCGACGAGGTCGGCATCGAGTCCTTCGTGGCCTACACGGACAATGGCGTGCCAGTCTCCAGCATGGGCGTCGACTTTCGCGACTGGAACAATGACGGTAACCCGAGCTTGTTTGTGACTGCTCTTGGGGGCGAGACCTTCCCGCTATTCCGCAACGAGGGTAACGGCTTCTTCAGCGCTGATACTTATGCAGCAGGCGTTGGTTTTAAGAGCGTCAAGATGAGCGGCTGGGGTGCGGGCATTTACGACTTTGATAACGACGGCTACAAGGACCTGTTCAGCGCCAATTCCCACGTCAGTGAAAATGCCGACATCGATCCGCAGCAGCACTACCGGCAGCCGAACGCTGTGTTCCGCAATCTGCACAATGGAACTTTCAAGGACGTGAGCGCAGAAGCGGGGGCCGGCATGCAGATTCGCGCGGCGCATCGAGGCTGCGCGTTCGGTGATTTAAACAACGACGGCAGAATTGACGTGGTCGTTTCGGCAATCGGCAGCCCGGCGGAACTGCTGTACAACACATCCACGGACACCAATCATTGGATTCTCATTAGGACTGTGGGCGTAAAGAGCAATCGCGATGGAATCGGAACGCGTGTCAAAGTGACGGGGACTTCCGGGTCAGTCCAGTACAACCATGTCACCACTGCGGGAAGCTACGCGAGTTCGTCCGACCCGCGCGTTCATTTTGGGCTGGCCGCAGACGCGCTGATCAAAGAAATCGAACTGAAGTGGCCGAGCGGGGCGGTGCAGGTGCTGCGGAATGTGAAAGCTGATCAAATACTGAACGTCACCGAGATGTCAACCCAATGAGGGCGACTGCGCTCTGCATGCTGTTCGCCGCCGTGAGTACGTGGCCGGCCTTTGCAGGACCGTGTTCCGGCGCTGCGGAGCAACTTGCGCTTATCTCTGCGAAGCTGACACTCGGCGACGTTAGCGGCGCCGAGACGATGCTCGGGCCGGTCGCGGCTTCTCACCCGGACTGTCCAGAAATATTGCTGGACCGGGGCCGCATCGAAGCCGCGAAAGGAAACGCGGTGACAGCAGCCAATTTATACGTCCAATACACGGATCTGGAAACGCAGGACTCAAGAGGATTGGCGTACTTTGGCCGGCTCTTTCTCGATCAGCGTGACTACCCGAAGGCCGACGCTCTGTCGGCAGCCGCGCTGGAGAAGAATCCCAACGACCCTGGCGCCCTGGCATTGCGTGGCCAGATTCTCGCGATGAAAGGCCAGAAGCAGGAGGGCAAGAGGTTGTTGGACAAGGCCTGTCAGCTGGATTCCAATGATCCGGAGGCGCAGTATCAGCTAGGAAAGATCTACGATAGCGAGAAGAACTCGGTCACGGCGGTGAAGTACTTCCGGAAAGCCACTGCGCTGAACCCGGATGATGCTCGCGCCTGGGATTATCTGGGATTGAACCTTGAGCCGCTGGGAGAACTAGAGCCAGCCGAGCAAGCGTATCGCAAGGCGCTGAGCGCCAATCAGAATGGGCGCTTTTATGATGGGTTTGTGGATTACAACTACGGGCGGTTTCTAGCGAAGCGCAATCAACTGTCGACCGCCAAGCAACATCTCGATCGCGCCACCGAGGTTGCCCCTCAAGTGCGGGCCGTGTGGTATGAACGCGCCAAGCTCAATCTGCGAATGAAGAATTATCAGCAGGCGCGGACTGACGCCGAGAAAGCGGCCAGCATTGCAGATTCAGCACAGGTGATTATCGAGCTGCAAATTTATTCTTTGCTCGAGCAAATCTACGCGCGGTTGGGAGAAACGGAACTGGCGAAGAAGTACGCTGAGTTAACCCGCGACACCCCACCGCCTGTTCGTGGGGAAGACCGTTAGCTTTGTCTGAGAAAATGGATCGCCGATGTTTTCTATTGGGTGCGCTTGCTGCGATCCAGGCGGGCAAGTTATTCGCGCGAACCGTGCCACAATCTTCGCCTCGGCCGCTGTTCGAAGACGTGACAGCAAAATCTGGGATTCGCTTCAAACATGAGGCCAGCCCCACCAGCCAAAAGTACCTTCCGGAATCCATGGGTGGCGGCGTCGCCATGTTCGATTACGACAACGATGGATGGCTCGATTTGTTTTTTGTCAACGGAGCGCGAATCCAAGACCCGATGCCGCGGGGAGCTTCGCCCGACAAATCGGACCCTCGTTTCTGGAACCGGCTGTACCAAAACAATCGCGATGGTACGTTTACCGACGTCACCGAGGCTGCAGGGCTCCAAGGACGCCTTTACGGCATGGGAGTTGCAACCGGTGACTACGACAACGACGGCCATGTTGATCTGCTGGTGACCAACCTGGGCGGAACCACTCTCTATCACAACAATGGGAACCGCACGTTCACCGATGTTACGGCCAAGGCCGGGGTAGGCGGGAGCGGATGGTGCACGGGCGCGTGTTTCGTGGACTATGATCGCGACGGACGGCTCGACCTGATCGTGACCCGCTACGTGGAGTGGGACTTCAGCCACAACATTGTCTGTGGCGGGCACAAGCCAGGCTATCGCGCTTACTGTCACCCCGACCAATTCAGCGCAGTCTCCCATCTTGTCTTTCATAACAACGGAGATGGGACGTTCACCGACGTTTCGAAGAAGTCCGGGATCGCTGCTTTTCCAGGCAAGGGACTAGGAATCGCCGTCGACGATTTTGACGGTGACGGTTGGCCGGACGTCTTCGTGGCAAACGACTCAATGCCGGAGCAACTCTTCCGCAATCATCACGACGGTACATTCGAAGAAGTGGCCCTGATGTCAGGCCTGGCCTACGACCAAAATGGACATGTGTTTGCTGGCATGGGGGCGGACTTCGGCGACTACGAAAACAGCGGATGGCCAGCAGTGTTCGTGAATGCTTTGGCCAACCAGAAATACAAACTATTCCGCAACGAGAAGGGCAAGTTCGACGATGTGACCGATTCAATCGGCCTCGGCGCGTTGACCATATCGCATTCCGGCTGGGGAGCCAAATGGATTGACTACGACAACGATGGTCGGCTCGATCTTTTCGTGGCGCAGGGCCACGTCATGGACAATATTGAATTGACCGAGCCGAGGCTTCGATATCGCGAGTCGCCGCTGTTGCTGAAAAACGAACCGAACCGGTTCCGTGACATGTCGGGACAAGGCGGATCGACATTTCGAGCTTCCCTCGCCGCTCGTGGCGCGGCGTTCGGCGATCTCGACAATGATGGCCGCATCGATGTCGCCATTAATTGCAACGACGGCCCCGCACTCATTTTGCGCAGTCAAAGCAACGGTGAAAACCACTGGCTCACCCTCAACTTGGTTGGTTCGGTGAGCAACCGCGATGCTATCGGCGCCAAGATTCGTCTGCTGTCCGACCACAGTCCGCAACAGACCGCCTTCGTAAGCACCGCGGGCAGTTACATTTCAGCCAGTGACAAGCGCGTGCACTTCGGCCTGGGACCGCGGAAAAACGTTCAGCTGATCGAGATCACTTGGCCGAGCGGAATAGTACAACGGCTCGAGTCGGTTGCGGCGGACCAGATAATCACGGTGCGCGAGCCATGGCGGTAGAAACAGCTCCCCGACCGAATCGCTTTCGGCGTTGGGTCGCGCGGGCTCAGTTTGCGCCTGTCATCAAGCGTGGACGGTTCGCTCTTGCGAAACTCGATCCATGACGGACTCGACTTGTCATACCCTGGAGGAGGTACGCTATAATCCCGCGTTCATGAAGTCTGGCCTTATCAATTTTCTTGGGACCACATTCTTCCTGGCAGTGATCGCCGCATCCGCCGCTGGCGGACAAGATCAAGCAGTCGCAAGAACTTCGATGGCCACCCCGGACCGCTGGGATGCTCCCGGCTGGTGGCCTACCAAAGGAACACCAGCGACTGGGGAATACGTAGGGCCCGGCAGCTGCACGGGCTGTCACTCTGAGATTGCTGCCTCGCAAACGAAGACACCGATGTTCCAGGCCGCACAGTTGGCCCGCGATTCCAGAGTCCCGCAGCAGGGTCATGATCTGAGGTTTTCCGACGACACTTACAACTACGTTGTTTCCCGCGCAGCCGATGTCGTCACGTTCTCGGTCAAGAGCAAGCGTGGGACTGATTCAATTTCCGCCAATGTCGCCTGGGCTTTCGGAGTGAGTGAATCGTCTCAGACTTATGTTCTGAAACGGGGCGACACTTTCCTGGAAAGCCGGCTGAGCTACTACCGGAGTCTGGCAGGCCTGGATATCACCTTCGGCCACAGTGCAGAAGAGCCTGCCACGATCTCCCAGGCGCTGGGCAATCCGGTGGAGAACGAGACCATACGCCGCTGTTTTGGGTGTCATTCGACGGCTTCAACGGTGTCGGGAAAGTTTGATGCTGAGCACGCCATTCTCGGTGTGACTTGCGAAGCTTGTCACGGTCCCGGACTGCAGCATGTGAGCGCGATGCGTACCAGTGCGGACCAGTATGCAACCGACACGATGCTGAATCCCAGACGGCTTGCACCGGTTGATTCGGTAGATTTTTGCGGAGCGTGCCACCGCACTCCCGTAGATGTGGCGCTCTATATGCCACGGCATATGGGAATCTCCTCGGTCCGGTTGCAGCCCTATCGGCTGGAACGAAGCCTCTGCTGGGGCGGTCGCGGAGATCCGAGGATCACCTGCATCGCGTGCCACGATCCGCACAAACCCCTGGTGCGCGATTCAGCAAGCTATGACACCGCCTGCCTGAAGTGTCATGCCCAGTCAGGACATGCGCCAGGGGCGAATATGGCTCCGGCGTGTCCAACTGGCACCAAGGATTGCGCGTCCTGCCACATGCCGAAGTACGACATCCCATGGGTCCATGCGACGTACACGGACCATTTCATTCGGGTCGTACGTCCGGGCGCGAGCTTTCGGGAATAGATCAGTCAGACGACTGGCTCAGTCCGCTTCGACTTTGCTCCAGGCTTAAGAACATCTTCACTTTTGACTCACCGCGACCGATTTCCATTTTGACAATTCTTGCTGGGCCCAGTCCGCATCGTTTTTGCTGTGACAAAGCAAACATGCGTTGGGGCTCTCCTCCTCGCCGAACCGCTTTGTCATGGCAGCGTTGGGGATGTCGTCAATCTGGTGGTAACGGGCGCGAAACAGCAGAGCATCCATGATGCGCGGCATGTGACAGGAGACGCACCGGCTGCCTTCGGATTCCGGAGAGTGATGCGAGTGTTGCGCAGCGCGGGAGCTATCCTGGAATTGAGTGTGACATCCCGTGCACATCCGATCGGGCTGATCGCGAAGCTTTAACGAGGTTGGATTGTTGGCGGAACCGTGACTGTGCGGATCATGACACGTTCCGCAACTCACTGCTGCTTTCTTGAAGCACTGCGAGCGCTCCAGCGCCTCAACGATGAACGTTGTCTGCCGGAACCGCCCATCCTTGTAGAACCCTTTGCGCGAGAACTCTCCAAAAGGCTCCCGCACCAGATCGCCGAAGAAATCGCCGTGGCTGGAGTAGTTCAATTCACCGTCAGGGCCAGGCCTGCGGATGGCCGACTGCATGTGGCATTGCGCGCAAATCGCGACGAACTTTCGATTGTCGATCCCGTGGAAGTTTACTGGTGGACTCTGCGGCGGCTTAGGGTAGTACTCACCGGTCGTTGTCTCGATCACGTGGTCTGCAGAAGGCCCGTGACACATCTCACAATTGATGCCGGGCTCCTTGAATTCCAGGTGGTTGATGTCGAAACCCGCGCCTTTCACATTTCTCAACTGGCTGGTGTGACAGACGGCGCAAATGGCCTGGTAGCTGGTGGAACCGTCAAGTCTCTCCCATGTGCGCGGGTCGGCGCGCTCGCTTCCCGGCCCATCAATCACTTTCCAGAAGTTTACCCATTGTTTTTGCTGCAGGTTGTATTGAATCGGAAAGACGTGAATTTCCCCATTTGGCAGTGTTGTGGCATAGGCCTGCTCAAATTTGGACCCGATGGTGTAATCGACCGGATAAGTGTGCCACTGCCCGTCGGATTGCCAGATGTCGAAAAAGTGGCGCTTGTTGCGAATCACCATCCGTGCAAATAGAGTTTGTTGCCGGCCGCGCGTGATCTCGACCTTGCCGCCTCGATATTCCGCCTCATCGCCCAGATAGAACTCGTTATTGGTCTTGAAATCGCCGACCACGTTTTCCGGCGCGTAGGGACGAAACATCTTCGACATGCCGCTGTCAGACCATTGTTTATAGATGCCGGCATGGCACCTCCGGCAAGACTCCGAGCCGTAGTAGGCCGATTCAATGTGCACTCCTGGGGTAGGATCTGTTTGTTCCGCTAGTTCCTCAGAAGATTTTTGGAACTCGCTTGTCCAACGATCTTGAGCCTGCTGCAGAAAGGTTTCAAAGGGCAGATCAGAGCGGGGATAGAGCAGCTTGTGAATAGCTCGCAAGTTCTCCAGCGCCTGGGGAGCGACTTCGCTGCCGTCACGATAAATCAGGGCGAAGGCGCTGGCTGCCGGCAATGCCTTTCCCGAGGTCAATTGAACCAGTCCCAAGGCATATGTGATTTCAAGGTTGGTAGAGTTCAGGTGCTGGGCGCGAAGCAGCGAAGCCTCTGAGGCCGCCAGCAATTGAGCCCGTTTCTCGCCAAGCGGCAATTCCAGTGCTTGCTGCAGGAGCGCTCGACCTTTAGAAAAATTGGCTGATGCCTTAAGCCCGCGCCTCACGGCCGGCCATTCTTGCTCCCGAACCGACGAGGGCGCGGCGAAGTCGTGCAGGTCCTGAAGCGCCTCGTCGGCATGCGCGATCGCAGCTTCGTTAAGACGCCGCTGCGCTTCCACGTCGGCCACCGGAACCAGAAGTAACGGGTTCTCCGGAAGCAGAGCCAGCGATTGACGCGCATAGTCCAAGCCGGACTCATGCTTCTGCAAATCGAAACTGGCGCGGGCTGCAACTTCGTAAGCCTGGGCGAGAAATGAGGACTGCGGGAATCGCCTCAGAAATGATTCGGCCCGAGCCAGCATTTCTGTCGCGGGGGCCCGCGGAAAAAGTTCGAGAAAGGCAGAACGCTCCGAGCGGTCGCTGATCTGATCCGCAATGGTCGTAACGGTTCGCTTCTGGGGCACAGGATTGGAGTCGATGTCCTGTCCCGCGAGCGGAGGCACCAAACAAAGCACGACGCCGGTCAGACAGAGCGATTTCCGCATGCGTCTACACTGTACAAAGAAATCGCGCCGCATCGCCAACATTTTCGCTGGGGACCCGGGTCATGGTTGCGCAGCTTGCGCAATGCGAATGGCCTTTTCTATATCGGGATCCTGTGGGGTCAGCTTCTTGGCTTTGAGCAGTTCGGCGAGCCCGCTTTTCATGTCACCGGAATGGCAGTAGATGAGGCCGAGGTCTTTATGCAGTTGCGCTTGGGCGCGGCAATTCCCGCAAAGCTGCAACCCCTCTTTCAATTGAGCTATGGCCTCGGGCCAATCATGTGCGGCGGCGGACGAGAGCGCGAAATTTCCGAGAGTCTCGGCCTGGTCCATGATTTGCCTTTGCTTCTTCAAGGCTTCAAAGCGGGATTGCAATTGCTTCGACTCTTCGGGATCGGATTGCGCCAACACCCGCGAGAGATTGTAGAGGGCTTCGCCATGATCCGGATTGAGCTCGATCACTTTTCGCCATTGCGTGATCGCTCCCGCCCGATCTCCAGTGTGCAGAAGCTCCTGGCCCAGAACAAACAGAGTGTCCACGTCATTTGGAAGGATGACAGCCGCTTTGTGCAGCATCTGAACCGATGCGGCGAAGTTTCCCGCACCCTTTTCGATCAGGCCAAGCAGATACCAGGCTTCCCCATATTGCGGATCGAGACGCGTGGCTCGATCGAGTTCAGGTTTGGCCTCTGAATTGCGCCGCAGGTCGAGCAGCACTCTGCCCATGTTGTAGTGTGCGGGAGCGGAGTTGGGGTCGAGGCGTACGGCTTCCGAGAACTCGGCCAAGGCACCTTCCAGATTGAACTGATCAGCCAGAGCAATTCCCAGGTTGAGATGCGCGCCCGACGATTTCGGATCGAGCTCGATGACCTTGCGAAAATAACTGACGCCCTCTTCCGTGCGGCTCATACGGGCCAGTACCATGGCAAGCACGCTAAGGGCCTGGCGATCGTTTTCGCGGATTTTCACTGCGCTGCGCAACGCCTGTTCGGCCTCCGCATAACGCGCCTGGCTCGCCAGAACGAGACCCAAATTTACATAGGCCTGCGCGTACTGCGGATCGTTTTCGGTGGCTTTGCGGAACAGGTCCTCCGCTTCCTGATTCTTTCCCTGCCGCCCGTACAGCACGCCCAGGTTGCTCGGTGCCTCGGCGTCGCCCGGATCGAGAGTGAGTGCCGTTTTCAGCTCTTTCTCCGCCTCCGGGTCGCGGCCCGTCTGCAGGTCGAGAAATCCGAGCTGGTTATGTGCCTTGGCCAGGCCGGAATCAATACTGACGGCCTTCTCCAGTGCGTCGCGCTCGTCCGGAATCTTGCCCAAGTGATCCAGGGCTAGCGCCAGGTTGTAATACGTATGCGCATTCCTGGGGTCCTCTGTGAGCGCCTCGCGGTAAAGATCGGCGGCAACCTGGTATTCTCCCGATTGCAGGTACTCGTTGGCCTGATTTGCTTTGGTGCTGGCTACGTTCTCTTTGACGCTCGCCTGTTTGCTTTGCGCAAACTTCTGCAGTTCCTCCCTGGCCCTCTGTTCCTGGCCCAGGTTGCGCAAAACGGATGCCAGTTGGAAGCGGGCCTCGCTCGAATCTGGCTTCAGTTCCACAGCCTTTTCGAGCTGCACCAGCGCCTCCTGCGGCTTTCCCAGCTTGGCCAGCACAAAGCCCAGGTTGTAACGCGTGTCGTAGTGGGACTGATTCAGGGCGACCGCTTGCTTCAGCAAGCCTTCCGCCGCCACATATTTTCCCAGGCCGCGGTCAATCACCCCCATCAGGTACAGCGCGTCGAAATCGCGGGGATTGCGGCGATAATAGCTTTCGATCGCGGGCAGCGCGGTATTGTACTCGACGAGAATAATCAGCGCCTTCACGTATGAGAGCCTCACCACATCGTTGCCGGGGTCCAGACGCAAGGCCTCGCGAAACTCATCCACCGCCTGGCGGAATTGCTGCTGTTGCGTGTAAGCGATGGCCAGATTGGCGTGTTGCTCCGCCGAAGAGGGGTTCTGCTTCACCAACTCGGCAAGCAGCTGCACCGCCTTCGCCACGTCGCCGTTTTTCGAATACGCCACAGCGAGATCGCTTTGTAGCATCGGGTCGGCGGGGGCCCCTGCCAAAACGGCAATCGCGGCCGAGTAACGCTGCTGCGTAATCAGCGCTTTCGCCAAACCATCGAGCGCCGGCACCGACTTAGGATCGGCTCTGAGCGCCAGCTTGAACTCCTCCACCGCCGTGTCATCCTGGTTCAATTCACTGAGAGCCATTCCCAGGGCGGTATGTCCCAAAGGATCGTCAGGCTTGGAGCGTATTGCGATCCGCAGTTCACGAGCAGCGCGCTCAGGCTGGCGGTTCTGCAGAAGGGCGAGCGAGAGATTGAAGCGGGCCTCCCAGGAGTCGGGCTCCAGGCGGAGCGCTGACTCGAATGCGGAGATGGCGCAGGACAACTTCTGGTGCTGGCCGAAATACGCTCCCAGCGCGTCGTAGGCGCCTGCCGAGGGATGGGTGCGGATGATTCTTTCCAACTCAGGCGGGCCCTCGCAGGCAGGATCTGCGAGAGCAGTTTGACCAATACCGGAAACACAGACGATACAAACGAAAAGGACGGGCCAGCGCAAGCCCTGCAGGTGCTTCCAGAATGCCATTCCAGGTACCAAAGGCGATTTGTTCAATATGATTTAATGATAGCAGAGGGAAAAGACGCGACCGCGGGAACGAACCGGCAGCGTTGCGCTTCCAACCTTCCCATTCGAACGTTGTAATCGACGGATCGATGATGCTTAAGCGCCCCCTGCCGTTGCGCAGCAATCTCGTTCGCAAAGTCCTCCTGCTGTACGCTGCTGCCTTCATCGGGATAGCTGGCTGCGAGCCGGCCGGCGCCCAAGGCGCCGCTACCGGCGGCACCGCGGTCCCCGCCAGACCCCTTCCGCCGGGGATGAAAGCACCTGTCGTGCGTTACGAAGATGTTGCCGCCCAGGCTGGCCTCACTGGCGTGAACGTGTCCGGAGCAGACAATTCCAAGCAGTACATCGTTGAAACCACTGGAAACGGAGTGGCGATATTCGACTATGACAATGATGGCCTGCCCGACATTTTTCTGGCGAACGCCGGTAGGCTGGGGCAAGATGCGCCTCAGGCGACGAGCTTTCTCTATCACAACCTGGGCGGCCTGAAGTTCGAAGACGTTACGAAGAAGGCGGGTCTGTCCCAGACAGGTTGGGGACAGGGAGTCTGCGTGGGCGATGTTGATAACCACGGATATCCCGATCTGTTCGTGACGCAGTGGGGACAGAACGTTCTCTATCGTAACCTGGGCAACGGGACATTTCGCGAGGAGACCAAGGAACGCGGTCTGCTGTCACCCAAACCGCGCTGGAGCACGGGTTGTGCATTCATCGACTTCAACCGCGATGGATATCTCGATCTGGTCGTCGTCCACTATGTGGACTTTGATCTCCAGCACACTCCTCACCCCGGAGAGCAGACTCAATGTCAGTGGAAGGGACGCCCGGTCATGTGCGGTCCGCGAGGATTGCCGCCAGAAACGGTTTCGTTCTACCAGAACGACGGGCACGGGCATTTCAGCGATGTTTCAGATCGGGTACACATCACGGGACCCAAAAGCTACTACGGCTTTACCGCGCTGACCGGGGACTTCGATAACGACGGATGGCCCGACATCTTCGTGGCCTGCGATTCCACCGCGAGCCTGTATTACCACAACCTTGGGGGAAAGATGTTCGAGGAGATCGGCGTCCGCGCGGGTCTAGCCTACAACGAAGATGGCCGGGAACAGGCGGGCATGGGCGCCGCCGCCGGCGACTTCGATGGAGATGGTTTGCTGGACATCTTCAAGACAAATTTTGCTGACGACACACACACGCTTTACAAGAATACGGGCGAGAACAATTTTGAGGACGACACGATCGGATCAGGCCTGGCGGTTAACACCAAGTATCTCGGATGGGGCACCGCCTTCATCGACTTTGACAACGATGGCTGGAAAGACCTGATCGTCGCCAATGGGCACGTGTATCCCGAAGTTGACACGGGGCATACTGCGGAGAGGTACAAGCAGCAGCGGTTGCTCTATTGGAACCGTGGTGACGGTCAATTCCATGATCTCTCTTCTCAAGGCGGGCCGGGCATCTCAGCCCCGCATTCGTCCCGCGGCCTGGCAGTGGGAGACCTCGATAATGATGGCAACGAGGAAATTGTTATCGTCAACATGAGCGAAGGACCTTCTCTGCTCAAGAATTTTGCCCCACGCTCGGGAAAGTCACTGCTGGTGCGAGCCATTACCTCTGGGCGCGACGCAATTGGGGCGCGTGTCACGGTTACCTCCAGCGGGCGCAAGCAAATCGATGAAGTGCGCAGCGGCGGCTCGTTCATTTCGCAAAACGATTTCCGGCTGCACTTCGGCCTCGGCAGCGCGAAGACGGCGGACCTTTCCATTCGGTGGCTGGATGGCAAACTCGAAACTTTCCCCGGGATCGCGGCCGATAAAATCGTGACCATCGAAGAAGGCAGAGGTATCATCCGCAAGCAACCGTTTACTTCCGAGACGAGGTAGGCTTGCTCAAAGTGTTCCGCGATCGCCGAAAAATCTAGAGAGTTCTAAGCGCGATTACGCTCACGTTGGGGTCAGGTGCCTGGGACGGCACGTCGATGCGCAACCGTTCGTCCGCCTGATGAAATGTCAGGGGCTTTCCCCCGGCGAGCAAGCGTGCGGAAAGCACTTTTTCTTTGAAGTCCGGAATCTCCAACGTTGGTGCGGTCCAGTTGAGAACGTGAAAGAAGACGGACTGGTCCTTCCGAGTAGTCCGCAAGGCCGGCAGGCCCTGGATGGGGCCGTAGGTCGTGTCGTAGATCGATTCTCCGTTGACGGTGAGCCAGTCTCCGATGGCGCGCAAGCGTTCCTGGAACTCCGGCTGGATGGTCCCGTCCGGTTGCGGTCCCACGTTCAGGAGAAAGTTGCCTCCCCGGCTTGCTACCTCGACAAGGTTTCGGATCAAAAGCTGGGATGACTTGTGCTCGTGATCGTTCCGATTGTAGGCCCAGGTGTTAGTGATGGTCATGCAGGTTTCCCACAGCCGGAACTGCTCGGCGCTGGGGATCGTAGGCTTCAATTTTTCCGAGACCTTTGGATCAATGCCCGTGAGCTTGATTCCTTTTGTGGGGATGGCGGTCGGGATGAACTGCTCGGGCGTTTCATAGTCTGCGTCCACCCCAAGCCGATCGTTGACCACGGTACCGGGCTGAAGCTTGTGAATAAGGTTCAGGAAACGCACGCCATCATACTTTTCTTGGTTGTTCAAACCGTCAAACCAAATCAGAAAAGGCTGCCCGTAGCGAGTCAGCAGCTCGGTCAACTGCAGTTCCATGTAGTCGAGATACAGCGGCCACTCAAGCCGCTGTGGCTCGCCATGCCAGTTGTCTTTCGCGAGCTTTGACGTATCCCGAAACCCGGGGTGATGCATGTCGGGGGGAGAATAGTAAAAACCGAGAGGCATCTCCCGTTTCTGACAAGCCTCGGACAATTGGGCCAGGATGTCCTTGCCGTAAGGGGTATTCGTGATTTTGTAGTCCGTGTAAGACGAATCGAACATGCAGAAACCGTCGTGGTGCTTGGTGGTGAAAACCATGTAGCGCTGGCCGGCCGCGCGTGCAAGATCGACGAAAGCGTGGGGATCAAACTTGGCGGGGTTAAACCGCTTGGGAAGCTCCCGATATTCGGCTTCGGTAATCCCGCCTGCTTTAGGCACCATAATCGGCCAGGATGCCTCCACGCTGGCCAGAGAATAAGGTCCCCAGTGGATAAACATGCCAAACTTCGCGGCACGAAAGCGCGCTGTATGCTCGTCTGCAAGGAAAGAAGAGGCGAACCCCAAGTTGGAAAGCGAGGAGAGACACGCAGCCCCTAAAGCCATTTGGAGGAAATCGCGTCGTGTGCTTGAAGAAGCGCTCATATGCGGCGCGTAAGCCTACTGACAAATCTTCAGATTTGTCAATCGGTTAGTCTAGGGCGGTCTAGGGCGGTTTAGGGCGGTTCGTTTAGAGCGCATTCGTGCGCAACGCTCCCGGGCACTCCCGCCGTTCATCCGTTGACATCGAAGCGCTCCGATACTTAGACTGACCGGCGCATCGTACACCTCGATACATTTGGCGGTCATCGGTTTTCAAAACAGCAGTCCAATTGAATTAGGCAGAAACTTGTCGCTTGCAAGTTCAGTATCGTTCGGAAAGGATCCAAAGTGAAGGGTTTCGCGCGACCGTCGGGCTCAAGCCCGGAAAAGAATCGTACAAGCGCTATCACCCCGCAGCATGGCCTGAAGTCCTGGACATGATCCGCGAATGTAACATCAAGAAGAACTCCAGCTATCTCAAAGACCATATGGTGTTCAGCTATTTCAAATACCGCGGTTCCGATATCAAGAGCGACCGGGCTAAGATGGCCGCGCACCCCAAGACACAGCAATGGTGGGCGATCATGGGTCCTAGAGCAAGGGAACCATCCTGAATACGGCGAGCATGGCCGGGCTGATCGGACAACAAAATCACGCTGCTTATGTGTCCACGAAAGGTGCGATGATCTCGCTGACCAAGGCGCTGGCCGCCGATTATGCGCAGTATTCCATCCGGGTGAACGCGATTTGTCCCGCGGGAGTCTGGACAGCGATGCTCGAACAGTGGTGCGGCGAGCAGCCGGACCCCGGCAGCATCCGCAGCTATCTCGACGAAATTCATCTTCTGGGCTACTGTCCGAGTGGAGATGTTGTTGCGGATGTGGCCGTATTCCTGCTCTCTTCCTGGGCGAGATTCATCACCGGATGTAGCGAGTTTCTGACGGTGAGCCTGCTGGCCAAGAGGTTCAACGTGCCTGTGCCGGCGCATGTGGGCAACATGGGACAACTGCACCAGCACCTTGTGCTCTTCAACCACATCGCCCTGGGCCACGAAGTCTTGTTCCTGGAGCACATTCCACACCTGCGGGAGTATTTCGTCTTTCCAGCAAAAGTGAGCAGCGGAATTTACGAGACTCCGTCGGAGCCCGGCGTGTCCTGTGATCTGAACCTGTAAGGGGCTGCAGATGAATGAATCCCTGGCGATAGGCATTGCTTTGACCATGGTGGCCGGACTAATGTCCGGCACCTGTATGCTGCCGATGAAGTTCGTCCGCTCGTGGAAGTGGGAAAACGTGTGGCTGGTGTTCAGCGTGGTGTCGCTGATTGTGATTCCCTGGGCGCTTGCGTTGGGTCTGGTAGGCAACCTGTTTGAGACTTACGGCGCGCTGTCGTTGCGTCAGCTCGGAGGGCCTCTTTTGTTTGGCGCCGGATGGGGAATTGCTCAGGTGCTCTTTGGAATTTCCGTCGCCCGGCTTGGACTCGGCCTGGCCTACGCCATTATCGTCGGACTTGGTGCGCTGCTGGGCACGCTGGTGCCGTTGTTCGTGCAACATCAGGAACTGGCAAAGGGCCGTCCCATGATGTTTGTGCTGAGCGGGGTTACGGTGATGGTGCTGGGCATCATTCTTTCGACTTGGGGAGGTCAGGTCAGGGAAGCCGGGACGTCTGCGACCTCAACGTCGCAGCCCAGCCAGAACTATTTCGCGGCCGTGCTGCTGGCGTTGCTCTGCGGGATCATGGCACCGATGCTGAATTATTCCTTTGCATTTGGCCAGGACATCGCCAAAGAAGCGGTTCGGTTGGGGACTCCCGAAGTCCGCTCTGGGTACGCGGTTTGGCCGGTCGGGCTGGCCGGAGGTTTCATCCCTAACATCGCCTATAGCGCCTACTTGCTTTTCAAGAACTGCACCTGGGGCGCTTTTCGCCTCCACGGCAAGGATTTTGGGTGGTCAACGCTCATGGGCGTGTTGTGGATGGGCGCGTTCTCGCTCTATGGCATGGCTGCCATCTATCTGGGATCGTTCGGGACCTCGATCGGCTGGGGGCTCTTGCAGATCTTCATGATTATGACGGCAACGTTGTCCGGCGTACTGGCGGGTGAATGGAAGCACGCTGCGGGGTCGGCCAAGCAACTTTTGGGAGCAGGATTGGCGTGCCTGACCTTGGCGACTGTTCTCCTCGCGCTTGGCCACGGCTAACCGCCCGACGAGTCAGCAAGTACAGAGAAATCTTCAGAACCAGTTTGTACGAGGGCATCGCGTCAGCGGCGCCGCGATCACAGCGAAATAACCGCGCACCCAGTGCTGGGTTCGCTGTGCAGGTTCTTCAACCGAGCAGGGCCCTACCACCCAGGAAAGGCCCTCTTCGGAAATCGCCCTGTTTCGTCTAAGAGGCCGTCATGCGCAACACGTATGCATAATTTCCGGCAAGCTTGGCAGGGAGCGTGACCTTCACGTCTTCGCCCTGCTGTGACCAAACCAGTGGGCTTTTCTCTCCGAGCAGCATGATTTTCGACCCTGGTTTGAGGGTGACGGACTTTATCGTGACTGTACTGGTTTTGGGCTGACCCAACAGCGTCGCGTAAACATTCGAATCTCTTTGGGTGAACCTCACCCGCAATCCATCGGCAGTTTCGCCGTCGGCGCGGCTCCAGGGATGCGTGCCGTAGATGGCTTCGCCGTTCTGTTTGAGCCACGCGCCCAGCGCGACCAGGCGCGACATCTGGACGGGCGGAATCGTACCGTCCGCCTCAGGCCCTACGTCGAGCAGAAGGTTGCCATTCTTGCTGACGATATCCACAAAGTGATAGATCAACTCATCCGGAGCAATGGTCTCCGCTTCGCCTTCGGCGCGGTTGTAGCCGAACGAACGGCCCAGTCCGCGGCACTCCTCCCACTTGGTGGGGCTGATCTGTTTCAGGGTTTCATACTCCGGCGATTTGAAATCCGAGTGCTTGACGCCAAAGCGGTCATCGATCACGCCGTCCGGAACGGTGTTGTAATACTCGGCCATGATCGCAAGAGGATGCCCTGATTTCGGATAATTGATGTCGTTCCAGAGCACCGCGGGCTTGTAGCGTTCGATCAGTTCACGCATTTGGGCGTCGACATACTTACCGTAGTCCTCGGTTTGTGGCTGCACGCTTGAGTAGTCGTCCGGCTTGCTGATCGGACCGGGCACAAATGTCCAGTCGTACCCGCCGGAATAGTACAGGCCCATCCGCAAGCCTGCCTTCCGCACTGCGGTGGTCAACTCACCGACCAAGTCCCGCGTTGCGTGCTGTCGTTCATTCGGCAGCCTCGGGTTTGGCGTGGAACTCGGCCACAAAGTGAAGCCTTCATGATGCTTGGTGGTCAGCACAATATATTTTGCTCCGGCATCGCGGAAGACCTCAGCCCAAGTGTCCGCATTCCACTTTTGTGTCTCTTTGTCGAAGATGGGCGCAAAGTTGTAATAGTCGTAGTTCGCTCCATAGTGCTCGCGATGATAGGCCTGGGTGGGCGAACCTTCGATGCGCATGGTGTTCAAATACCACTCCGCGTATGGATTGTTCTTGATGTAATCCAGAGAAGTGAAATCATGGCTGGGATGAACCAGCGGCGCCCATCCTGGCACCGAGTACAAGCCCCAATGAATGAAAATTCCCAGCTTCGCGTCGTCATACCATTGGGGAAGAGGATGCCGGTTGAGCGACTCCAGGGTGGGCTCGTATTTTGCAGGCGCTTGGGCTGGAATCACGGCGGTCAACGAAAAGATTACAACCAGAGAAAAGACGCAGCTCAGGAGAGCATTTCGTGAACAACGCATAAAACATCTCCTTTCCGATTCTCAACCTCGTTCCGGACACGTTCCAGTCCTTGGTCATAGCAGCCCGTAGATCGTTCCGAGCCAAGCATAAATTTATCCATCCAGAATCATCCCGCGCACGTCAGACAGGCCTTTGTTCCCATCATGGGCGAATCCGATCTGCGGCCCGCGCACCACCATGTCCTCATTTTGGAAAGCGCCAGTCGTAAATCGTGCTTAAATTTGTTTTGACTTGGCTCTTGCGGCGATAAAATTCGTTTACTTTATCGGATATAGTAACAGCTCAGCTTGGGCAGAGTCACGATTTCTTAACCTCGAACAGCGGGGGAGGGAAGAGAATGGAAAACTTCGGTATCGCCTGAACGCCTTCTCCAAGTCCGATTGGTCGTTTGGGGTTGTCTGGACTCGTTTGCGCGCCACACTCCTCGGATAGTCATCGATCCCCGAACGAGAAAGCGATGATTGTGGCTGGCCCAGTGCTGCCCCCGGCGTCGCCTATCATCGCATGCGAGCCTCACGCGAAATGGAGGTGTACGGTACACTATTATTTCTCCGGGCAGAGTTCGGTTCAGTCGTCCTTTCCTGGCATACGCGAACCGAGTTGGTTTGATCCTGATCCGGGGATCCCAGATTCTTAGCGGAGGGAAGAGAACTCCAGGATCATCTCCGTTTACCTTATGCCGACAACGATGAAAGATATCGCGCGAGACTTGGGTGTATCGGTGGTGACAGTCTCCAAGGTTCTGCGAAATCATTCCGACATCAGCGCCGAAACACGCAAGCGGGTCCTTCGGCGTGTGAAAGAACTAAACTATTATCCCAATCCAGCGGCACGAACTCTGCTGACAGGCCGTACCAACTTGATCGGGCTGATCGTTCCCGACTTAGTGCATCCATTTTTTTCCCAGGTAGCGAAGGGCATCACCTCCAGGCTCCGGTCTCGGGACTACAGCTTGATCATTTCCTCATCGGAAGACGATCCTAAGCTGGAAGGCCGAGAGATTGATCAAATGTTGGCGCGGCGCGTAGATGTGCTCATCCTGGCGTCAACCGAGTCGGATGGGCAAGTCTTAAAGAAAATTCGAGATCACGGAACGCCCTATGTGCTCCTGGACCGTAAGATGCCCGGCACCGTGGCCCACTTTGTGGGTATTGATGATGTGAGTGCGGGAGTCTTGGCAACTTCGCACTTGATTGATGTCGGATGTAAGAGAATCGCCCACATTTCTGGCTCGAAAGTCAGCACGGCACTGGACCGGCAAGTCGGCTACTCGACCACCCTTGCCAAACATGGTCTAAATCTGCCCGCCGACTACATCGTGGAACAGCGTCACATGGATGACTCGGGTGATGCCGCGGGTTATAAAGGCATGAAGCAGCTGCTTCGGCTCAATTTGCCACCTGACGGTGTATTTTGCGGCAATGATCCCATTGCCATGGGAGCCATGAGAGCCATTTTCGAAGAGGGTCTACAGATTCCCAAAGACGTTGCGGTTGTGGGCTGCGGGAACCTTCACTACGATGACCTGCTGCGCGTGCCGTTGACCAGCGTCGATCAGGACAGCACTGGCTTGGGAGAGAGCGCGGCAAAATTAGCGCTCAGGATAGTCAAGAGGAAGCCGGGCATAGCCGCTCAGACCATTCTCTTGAATCCCAAATTGATTGTCCGCGCGTCGAGCCAACGCACAACAACGTAAAAAAGCCTGGCGCTGTCCCTGTTTTTCCCGAGGGTTCGATCAATCACTAACCGGCTTCTACATTTGAGAGTTACGGATTACTGTATGCTGTGCTTCAAATGGTTCGTGAGTTGTTTTTCGGGCATTCCTGCTCCGATGTTTTGATCTGCAGATAGCGCGGTCGTGGTTGGCGGAACCTTTACCGGACGCGCTCGATCCCTGAGACTGGCAGGGAGCTTCCTCGCAAGTGGAGTGACCGGCAGGGACAAAAAGTCTCGGGAGTTCCGAGACGCGTGGGTTATCGGCGTGGAGGTCTTATTCGATGGCGGTTGCTACGGACACGCGCCGCGGTCGAAGAAGTTGCCTTCACGGGGCGCGTGGTGTATATCGGCTACGCAAAACAACCGGTCACTTATGAAACACGCCCCATTCGTGCAAAAGGAACTAGAAATCATGGGATCGCACAATGCCTTGCCGAGCGACTCCCACCAGGTCATTCAGATGTTGGAGCAGAAGTTGTTCCCTGTGGAAGAAGCGGTGAGTGCAATTGCCCCCTTGGAAGGAACCCCGGCTCTATTGCGCGCGTGGACGGAAAATCCGTCGCGCTTCTCCAAAACTATGATCAGTATGCACTGATGGATCACGTCTGTTGAAGATTGGATTTCAATCTTATATTTTAAGGACCAGCCTATGGCTGTCTCAACCTCAGTGAACTCGGCGAGCAGCAGCACGAAGAGTTCCGGACACCACCTCTTTCCCGACGGTCAACTTGTTCCTTTCATTCTGGTCACCGTGCTTTTCTTCTTGTGGGGCATTCCTAACAACTTGAATGACGTTTTGATCCGGTAGTTCATGAAGTCTTTCGCCATCCCCCGCTTTCAGGCGGGCCTGGTGCAATCCGCCTTTTGCATGGGCTATTTCCTGCTGGCCATGCCGGCGGCGCTGGTAATGAGAAAAGCGGGATACAAGGCCGGCTTCATCATCGGGCTTCTACTTTTCGGCATCGGAGCTTTTCTGTTCTGGCCCGCCGCCCTGGTGGGACGCTATGGGTTCTTTCTGTGTGCGCTTTTTGTGATTGCCAGCGGCCTGTCATTCCTCGAGACCGCGTCGAACCCATTCATCGCCCAGCTCGGCGCCCCGGAGACTTCTGAGCAGCGGTTAAATTTTTCCCAAGCGTTTAATCCTTTTGGGGCGATTTTAGCGCTCTAATCGGCACGACCTTCATTTTCTCTGGAGTGGAACTCGCGCCGGCGGAAATCGCCCGGCGCAAGGCCCAGGGGGCCTATTGAGGCCTATCTGAGGATGAGGATAGAGACGCTGCGCGTCATCACGCCCTATTTGGTCATCGGGTGCATCGCTGTTTTCTGGGCTTTCCTGATCTGGCGCACGAAATTCCCCGCCATTCAGGAGCGAGCATGAGAATTCCAGCGAAGACCACGGGCTCTTCAGCGAATTGTTTCGCTATCCCCATTTCTTGTTGGCGGTGCTTGCCCAGTTCTTCTACGTCGGGGCGCAGGTTGGGACCTGTAGCTACTTCATCCAGTACGTGCAGGATTACGCGCGCGAGCCGGAAAAAGTCGCCGGTTATTTCCTCACCGGTACCCTGGCAGCGTTTGGTATCGGAAGATTTGTGTCCGCGTACCTGATGCGGTTTATTGCACCTAATAAATTGATGGGATGTACGCCGCAATCAACATCGTTCTGACCTCGATCGGAGTGTTGCATCCGAGCGGGATGGGACTGTGGGCCATCTTCCTCACCAGTCTGTTCATGTCCCTCATGTTCCCGACAATCTTTGCTCTGGGACTGAAAGGATTGGGGCCGAACACCAAGATCGGCGCGTCATTGCTCGTCATGGCGATCATCGGTGGAGCGGTGCTGACCCCCGCGATGGGGTTCATCTCGGAACGGTTCCACAGCATCGCTCTGGCGTATTCTGTGCCACTGCTAGCCTACGTCGTCATCGCCCTGTATTCGTTCTTCGGCGCACGCGAGCGAGGCACGCAAACCGTGTAAGGTCGTTAGAGCGGACAGTCTGCCTATTTGCCCCCTGCGAACTGAATCTTGAACGCGTACGCAAACTTGCCGGGGCTCTGGGCCGGAAGTTGGATGTGCAAGCCATCTTCCTGCTGCTGGAAGTGAAGCTTACTGTCGGAGCCGAGCAGTTCGATCGACTCCACCGGCTGCCCCCCCGCCACGCCGGTCTTCATCGTGTGAATGACCGCCTCTGGCTTGGAGGGCCAGCCCAGCTCGATGGCATAGAGCTCATTGCCCTTGGTGGTGAAGCGGAAGTCTTCGGGTGTATAGGGCCGCCTGTCGGTATCGTGAAAAGAACCTTCCGCCACCTGGGTCGGACCTTCTCCGTAGACCCTCCACGGACGAGTGCTGTAAATCGCATCGCCATTCACCTTCAGCCACGAGCCCACCTCGCGTAGCACCTGCTGCACCTCGTCAGGAATTGTCCCATCGGCACGGGGGCCAATGTTCATCAACAGGTTGCCGTTCTTGCTGACCACGTCGATCAATTGATGAACGATGAACTGCGGTGATTTTGAAGGTGTCGTGCTCGATGTATCCCCATGACTTGTTGCTCACTGAAGTGTCGGTCTGCCAGTATTGCGAGCGAATGCCGGCTATTTGGCCGCGCGTAGTTGTAGTAGAACGCCGTGAAGCGGACCAGGTCTGCGCGGATCGAGGGCTGTCCGATCCACCAGTCAAAAAAGAACAAGTCGGGATGATACTTCTGGATGATCTCTGCCGAACGAGCCAGCCAGTCGTGCGTCCACTCCGGGGAAACGTAGGTGAAATCGTTGCTGAGCGGAGTATGGGATTTGTTCACCAGCCAGTTGTGGGCAGGCCCATAAAATGCCGCATATTGTGGATCGTTGATATCCGAACGGATCGTACGTCCGACTCCGAGGAAGAAGTTATGCTCGACGCGGTGCGAAGAGGCCCCGAGATGCAGTCCCTCAGCGCGTACGGCCTTGGCGAGATCTCCCACCAGGTCGATGCGGCCCATCTTGACCGCGGTCCAATCCGAGAGCCCGTTGTCGTACATGGCAAAGCCATCGTGGTGCTCAAACACAGGTACGACATATTTGGCGCCTGATTCCTTGAAGAGGCGGGCCCATGCCGCAGGATCAAACTTCTCCGCTTTGAACATGGGGATGAAATCCTTAAATAGGCGAATTTGTCCTGCGTGCCGTAGGTGGCAATGTGGTGTTGGTATTCCTCCGACCCCTGTGTGTACATCTGCCGGGGGTACCACTCGCTGCCGAACGCTGGGACGGCATACACGCCCCAGTGGATGAAGATGCCGAATGTGGCCTCCTTATACCAATCGGGCACCTGGTATTTCTGCAGCGATTCGTAATCGGCGCGGAACGGGCCTTCGCTGTTTACCTTTTCCACTTACTGCAGAATAGTGTTGCGCACTGAGAATTTCGAGCTGACCTTTTGCCCCGTCAGGTCGATCGCGGCAGGATCGTCCGAGTCTGTGGGAGCAGCGGGGTCAGCCGCAGTCTGGCTGCGCATCTCCAAAGGGAGCAGCATTAAAATAGTGAATACGATATGTTTCGCGGCGAGGCGGCGCACAGAGAACCTGCATCGCGGTACTAACATGGGCCTCCTTCAAATCTGCAGCGCGACGACCAGAACGCAAATACCTACACATCGCCTGTCCATAAAGTAAACGGTAACGTATGGTAATATGCGTGCCGCATTTCCGCGTGGTGTCATACCTTGGCCCGCAAATCGGGAAGGTGCCGATGACAAAGCGCTATTGTCTAACGTTGGATTTGAAGGACCATCCGAATCTGATCGCCGAGTACAAGCAGTATCATGCGCCGGGGAGGGCCTGGCCCGAGATCACAAAGAGCATCCGCGACTCGGGGATCGAGAACATGGAAATCTATCTGCTCGGCACCAGAATGTTCATGATCATGGACGTAAATGAGGGTTTTTCTTTTGAAGCGAAGGCTAAAGCCGACCGTCTCAACCCAAAGGTTCGGGAGTGGGAGGAATTGATGTTGAAATTTCAGCAGCCTTTGCCCCAGTCGGCGCCGGGGGAGAAATGGATGCTGATGGAAAAAATTTTCGCGCTCGAACCGTGACCGTGCTTTGTTTACCCTGGTGCATGCGAGCGATTCGAAATGCTGGCTATCGCATGCGCGATGACCTTCCCTCAGCTTATTCCGAAGCGTTTGAGATCAGGTCTGTTTCATGAAGTGAAACTGTAAACGCAACTGGTAGTTTTACCAGTCGGTTGTGAAAATCCCGTGAATAAAGAGTCGGTGTCTTGCAGTTGCAGCATTGGACGTTTAGAGTTTGCACACAGTTGTGTGCAATGAGCAACACCGCGACCAAAATTCACAACAAGAATTGCGTGTCCGCCCGCCATCCGGACACTCGACGGCTCAGGAAAGCGGAAACAAACTTTCGCCTGTTCGCCGACGTAGTTCCGGAAATCGCGTGGGCGGCTCAGCCCAATGGTTGTGTGGATTACTACAATGACAAATGGTACGAGCGCACAGCTGCCGCACGAGACAAAACCGGTGATGAAAGCTGGCTTCCCGTCTTGCATCCAGAGGACCGGCAAAAATGCCTTGATACCTGGTATGAGTCGATCCATTTCAGTCCGGGTACACGACCAGCCGCATCCTGATACCATGGAGAAAGTCCTTCCGCCTGGAAGGAGTACACACATGGGCTGCAATACACCTCAACTGCCGCCTGAACCGGAGAGACCAGGGCAGCGCAAGGTCTTCTGCGTGAAGTTCCAGAGGGAAATGCCAGGACTGGACGAGCCACCGTTCGACTCGGAATTGGGCCGGCGGATTTATGAGAGTGTCTCTGAGGAAGCCTGGAAGATGTGGGGCGAGCATTGCAAGATGATCTTGAACGAGTACCGGCTGAATCCCGCCAACCGGCAGGACCAGGAGATCCTGGTCAAGCATCTGGAAGATTTCTTCTTCGGCGAGGGCGGAAGGTACTGCTGATCTCGACCTACGAACTGGGCCGGCAACCGTTTGGGCTGGCTTCGCCCGCGGCCTGGCTACGCGCTGACGGCTTCCAAACTACTTCGCTGGACCTCTCGCGACAGTCGCTGGACGAAGAGGCGGTACGCACCGCCAGCCTGATCGCCTTTTATCTTCCCATGCACACCGCCACGCGGATCGCAGTGCGCGCGCTGGAGAGGGTCCGGAAACTCAACCACTCCGCCCATCTATGCGGATTTGGACTGTACGCCCCGGTCAATTCCGGCCTGCTGCGTCGGTTGGGCGTCGGTACGATCCTGGGGGGAGAGTTTGAGCAGGGGCTGTTGAGCCTGGCCCGCCGCCTGGAGGCTGGCGCGCCCGGCCCTGGGCTCCCGCAGGGTGAGCCCGAGATCTCGCTCGCCCGTCAGAATTTCCTGGTGCCCTATCGCGGCGACCTGCCTCCGCTGGAAAAGTACGCGCATCTCACCCTGCCCGACGACAGCACCCGCGTCGTGGGCTACACCGAGGCCAGCCGGGGCTGCAAGCATCTGTGTCGTCACTGTCCCATCGTGCCGGTGTACAAGGGCACGTTTCGCATCGTCCAGCGCGAAGTGGTGCTGGAAGATATCCGCCGCCAGGTCGCGGCCGGCGCGCAACACATCACCTTCGGCGATCCCGACTTTTTCAACGGGGTCGGTCACGCGATGCAGATCGTGGAAGCGCTCCACCGCGAGCATCCCGTGCTCTCTTACGACGTTACCATTAAGGTGGAGCACCTGCTGAAGCACGCCGGGCGCCTCCCGGCGCTGCGTGAGACGGGATGCGCGTTCGTGACCACGGCGGTGGAGTCGGTGGATGACGACGCGCTGCGCATCCTAGACAAGGGCCACACGCGCGCCGACTTTATCCGTCTCGCCGGGCTGATGCGTGGGCTCGGACTTTTCCTGGTGCCCACCTTCGTGCCTTTCACGCCCTGGACTACGCTGGAGGGCTACGAAGACCTGCTGGCCACCCTGATACGGCTGGGGCTGGTGGAACACGTCCCGCCGGTGCAGCTCACCATCCGCCTGCTGATTCCCGCCGGGTCGCGCCTGCTGGAAGTTCTACCACTGCACAACGCGGCCATCGGTCCCTTCCAGCAGGAGGCGCTGAGCTATCCGTGGGCAAACTCGGACCGCAAGGTTGACCGGCTCCAGTGCGATCTCGAAGCCATGGTACAGCGCGAGGCCAAGGCCAGCGCGTCGCGCACTACGATCTTCGGAGAAGCCTGGAAGCTGCTGCAGCGCGCGATGAACGAAGACGGGGACGAAGCCCTGGCGCCCCTTCCCCCCGTCCCACCCGGACCGGCGCGGGTCACCATCCCCTTCATGACCGAACCCTGGTACTGTTGATCCGAACCCACCAGCGGGCAGTTGGCCTGCTTCTAGTCTCCGGGAGAACACACCGGATGGCCAGCCCCAGGAGATGATCGTGCAGCAGATGGAGCAGTTCTTCTTTGGTGAGGGCGCTGCGCTTCCGCCCAACACGGGAGCAAGAGTTAACCTAAGCGCGGCCAGGTAAATGATCAGGGGCTAAAGTCCCTAGGTCCTCAGGATCAATGCAGAGCTGAAGCCCTGTTCCGCCCACAAAAATGAGACCTCCATGCGCCCTACACCAGTGGAAGGCTGGACGAGATTACGAAGCGCAGCTTGCGGTGAGCTTCCCGTAGCGCGGCTTCGACGTATTGTGGCGAGTCGCCACGCGCGAATATAAACCCCAGATAAGTTGATCCTTCCGGCAATGGCACCAGTTTCTGCCGCAGCTTGGCGGTGATCTCGATCGCTTCGATTCCCGGCACCTGCGCGGCTTGCTCCAACTGCTCGACTCCTTTGTAGATCCCTTCCTGCGGGATGGGAATCATCATTACGCCGGAGCTAGCCTCCTCGCGTCCTAAGTGCGTGACTGGCTCATCGAGCGCGTGCCGAATAATCAATTCCTCCAGTGAGATTCCGTTCCCGAAGCGCAGACTTCGTGCACAGAGCCCACCTATCGGACGCGCCGCGATCTCCAGGATCCAGTTGCAATTGCCTTTCACCCGCAACTCGGCATGGAGCGGGCCATGAAACAGGCCAAGCGCATCGACCGCCCGTTGCAGCGTCCGAGCGACTTCGGCCTGTATGGAAGGTTCCAGTCGCGACGGAGTGACGTAGATGGTCTCTTCGAAAAATGGCCCGATCAGCGGGTCCGGCTTATCGAAAATCGACAACACGTTCAACTTGCCTCGGTCGACAAGGCCTTCGACCGCGATCTCCAGCCCGTCGATGTAGTTCTCCACCTGGATGAACTCGCTCGTCTCCTCACGCAAAACACCGACCTCCGGGCTGCGCAAAAGCTTCCGAATACGTTCGAACGCCTGCACAAATTCCTCGGAGGTATCGGCGCGAATCACACCACGGCTGCCGGAGAGCGCCAATGGTTTGAGCACGCAGGGAAAGGTAATTTCCCCAGAGGCACTGAGCTGGAGCGGGTTCGAGTGCAAGGGAGATCTCTTGAAGGCCGGAACATTCAACCCGGCATCCCGCAACCGCTCGCGCGAGCGGTATTTATCGCGGCAGATGTCGGTGGCTCCTGGAGGATGGCCCCGCAAGCCGAGTTTTTGGCAGGCGCGAGCGCCGGTTGAGGTGGGCCGATCGCCGATGGAGACGATCGCGTCAAGAGGATTGGACGCGGCGAAATCGCAGATCTTCTGCGCCGAGGCTTCGGGATCTTCAAAGCGCAGGGGAAGAGCGCCATCCTGCCACGGGTCATCGAGCACGTGGCACCGGTCCGTTCCGAAGGTCATGGACAGCCCCAACTTCTTTGCGGCCTCGATAAAGGCGCACGTCTGGTATCCCGTGGTCGTGCACAACACGAGAAGTCTTTTTGGTTGGGAGGCCGTTGTTCCTCGTACAAGCATCGCGGCCAGTCCTAATATTGGACGAACCTCAGAATATGGAGAGCGAGGCCCGCATTCGGGCACTCGCGAGTCTACATCCCTTGATGGCGCTGCGCTATTCAGCTACCCATCGGACCCATCGGAACCCGTACAACCTGGCGTACCGACAGACGCCATTTGAGGCGTATCGCCAATCTTTGGTGAAGAAAATCGAAGTTGCGCCGGTGGTCAAAGAAGACGACTTCAACCAAGTGTTCGTGAGGGTGAACAAAATACGGACTGCCGCCAAGACGGTTCAGGCCAAGATTGCCGTCCACCAGCGCATGGCGAACGCGGGAGTCAAAGAGGAAGCGTACCTTTTCAGGCCGGGGGATTGCCTACAAACAAAAACCGACCGCCCCGAGCACGCCAGCTTTGTGATTGACGAGATCAGTGTCGGCGATCAGTTGGTGCGCTTCAAGAACGGGATCGAAGCCGGCGTAGGTCAGACGCAGGGCGGCGATCAGGCAGCACTATTTCGTGAGCAGATCCGGTACACCGTCGAGGAGCATTTCCGAAAGCAGAGGCGGCTGAAGGCGGCGGGGATCAAGGTGCTGTCGTTATTCTTCATTGACCGGGTGGAGAACTACCTGGGCCAACCTCCGCTGAACAAGGGAGCGGATCGGATAGATGGCCTTTATCCAGGAATCATCCGAGAATTGTTTGATGAAGCATTCGAGGAACTAAAGCCGAAGTATTCCGAGTTTGCGGACTCGAAGGCGACTGATGTGCGAGCCAGCTACTTTGCGAAAAAAACCGCCGGGGTGGAATAACGGAAACCATCGATTCGACAAGCGGACAGAGTGCGGAAGATCGAGCGGCTTATAACCTCATCATGGAATGGCAGCTTTTGGTTTTCTCAATCCGCTCCTGCCGCCTTTATTCACGTGGCTTCAGAGTTGGCATTCATCCTCAATTCCACGAGATTGTTGCCCCGAAGTTCTGCAGCCAGGCGATGAGTCGAGAGTTGACCCGAAACTTGAGCTGTGGGTATGCAGGTTGCTCATGTGATCCAGACTCGTAAGGGGCGGGATTAGGCTTAGTCCCGGTCGCCCTGGCGATCGTCGGCATTTTGATCGCGGCATTCTTGGTACTCTCTGGCAGATTGCAAGAACCGTTCGAAATGCACGAACTCTACGGCCTATTGGATTAGGTAGCGTTTTGAGGCGGGACCGATCAGGCACTGTGAACCGAGACCGAGATTGTCCGCTGAAAACGAAGCGCCTCGTCGTCGGGCAGGTTACGATCTGTCGAGACTGCTGTTGCGGCAATTTCGAGCGTGGGTTGCCCGACGTTCCGGTGGAGTGGCTCAAGAGTGAATGGCGCAAGCGAGGCCTATTGAAGCGGGTTCAATTAACCATCAGCGGTTGTGTTGGCCCTTGTGATGTCCCGAATGTGGTTGTGATTACAAGCGCGTCCGGCACTGAGTGGCTAGGAAATATTGTTAGGCTGGAACAATATCGGAGCCTGCTGGAGTGGGCTGTCCGGTGCAGGGATGCAGGCGAGATGTTAGCCCTACCGTCCCAGTTCCACGAATGCAGGATCAGCCCTTTTCGTTCGTAAAGCTCTGCCGAGTCCGGGAGGAGCCGTCGAACGGCTCCCCGACAAAGGGGTGCGGCCTATGACCGATCCACGAAGTCATTCGGCACTCTCGGCCGTGCTGGTGGCGGTGTCTCCCGTCCTTTCATTGCTGACCGCGGCTCAGGAAAAGAAGGTTCCGCTACACGGTGGACCCCAAAGCGATTGTCTCCGTCACGAATAATTGCGGTCCTATCACAGTCAAGCCATCCGGAAACAATCAAGTGGTGGTCACGACAGTATCGCGTTCGGATGCAGTTACCTTCGAGAATGAGCAACGTGGTAATCGCGTTGATCTTCGGGCGAGCTCTAAGCATCAGGGCTCCAGTGGCCGTACCCGCCGATGCGTTTGTGACCCTGCGGTCGTCCGACGGGAAGGTTCATGCGCAGGGACTACGTGGGGATGTAGTCCTCGAAGGCGTAACTGGAACGGTTGAAGCGACCGATATCAGTAATGCCCATCTGCATGTGAGAACTCTTAGCGGGCACGCTAGCTTGACCGATATTCGCGATAGCCACGTGGACATCCACTCCGTGAGCGGCAGCGTCAACATCCACAACGTGAGCGAATCGTCGCTTGAGGTGCGCTCGGAAAGCGGTCGAATCACGTATGAGGGCGATCCCGGTACCGCGGGACGATATCTGCTCACGAGTTAGTCGGGAGATCTCGAAGTCTCGATCCCTGCCAGTGCTCTGGTCGAAATCAATGCTCATTCGCTGAAGGGCGAGTCCGATCAGGGGTTCCCGAGCGCCGGCCGTGCTCCCGCAACAGGCCAGGGAAGTCTGCTGCTGGACCCCAGAATTATGGGTGCATCACGATTTGTCCTGCGCTCGTTCCGCGGCAGGATCCACGTCAAGCGGCCCTGACCTGCCAGCGCATCACCGTTGTTGAGCCTGTTGCACTCTCCACAAGCGATGAGGGAGGAAGCGCCCCGCAGGAATGGCTGGGGAAAGTGCCAGATCTCACCCGATTATCCTTAACTTCTGGAGTGCCGTGCGAAATGGACAGCAGTTGTGGGTTACAGTGGCGTCCAAGACAAAACACACCCGGTCTGCCGCAGCCACAGGATTCACGATCGGTCAGGATCGGACTGGGGGACGGTTACCCTGGTGATCGCACCTTCGTGGATGTGATGAGCTGATTGCCGAGGCACTGTCGTTGCGTTCGTTTCCTGTTTTGGTATAGATTCAAACAACACATCCATGGGGTAGCGGTTATGCGGTCGATCTCGAGACGGGTAGCGTGTCTGTGCGTGCTGCTGACATTTTGGTCAGCAATAGCATTCGCTGCGCACCAACATTCGAATGCGACCGAGTCGACAAGGTGTACGGTCTGTGTGGCCGCCCATTCAGCTTCCCCCAAAGCCACTGCCAACTTGCCGAAGTTGGCGTTTGTTTCCGTGTCCAGCTTTCGGCCGAAACCGGTTTCTGCCAAGCAACGCCTCATAGCCTTCGCTCTTTGTGTCCGCCCGCCTCCAAGCGTCTAACGATCAGATTTCAGTCAACTAAAGGTCCGGTTCGTCTCCCGTGAACCGTGCACATGATCTTTTAGACCACATTCTTTTGGAGGAATCATGCTGGCTTTCTACAAAAGGTCGCTGTTTGCGGCTTCTACAGTCGTTTTCTATTTGGTGCTGGGTGTTAGTGCATACGCGCAATCGGGCGGAAATTCGACATCGGTTACAGGCACAGTCCTGGACCCATCAGGGGCAGTGGTTTCCAACGCAATAGTGGAGATCCACAATCCCGTCAGCCAGTTTGACCGCTCCACGGCCACGGACAACTCGGGTAAGTTTAGTATTCCCAACGTTCCATTCAACCCGTACCACCTCAGCATTACGGCCACGGGGTTTGCTCCATATTCTCAAGATATCGACGTTCGCTCTCTCGTCCCGTTGACTGTCAGCATTAACCTGAAGGTTGAAGGATCGTCTACTGTTGTTACGGTCGAAAGTGGCTCGGACCTGATCGAAAACGATTCGACGTTCCATACCGATGTGGACAAGGCGATCGTAGACAGACTCCCGCTCGAGAGTCAGTCATCTTCACTGAGTTCCGCCGTAACCCTGGTTACGCCCGGCATCGCCGCCGATTCGAACGGTTCCTTTCACGGATTGGGCGACCACGCCGAAAACTCGTTCTCCGTGGATGGCCAGCCGATCACCGACCAGCAGAGTAAGACATTTTCCAACCAGGTGCCCCTGGACGCAGTGCAGTCGATAGAGGTGATCTCCGGAGCGCCACCCGCCGAATACGGCGAGAAGACGAGCCTGGTGATTAACCTCACCACTCGTTCAGGCCAGGGCGTTACCAAGCCCACGGGAAGCGTGACCACTTCTTATGGCTCTTTTGGGACTGCCAACGTCGGCGTCACCTTTGCTTATGGCGGCGACAAGTGGGGCAACTTCATTTCCGCGAATGCGCTCAACAGCGGCCGCTTCCTGGACCCGCCTGAGTTTGTCGTGATGCACGACAAGGGCAACGAAGAGAACCTTTTCGACCGCGTGGACTACCAGATATCGACCGCAGATTCCATTCACGTGAACCTGGGATACACCCGCTCATGGTTCCAGAATCCGAACTCTTTCGATGCCCAGAACGCCACCGCGTGGAAAGGGCTGGTTGTCGGCAATAACGGACTCGACCCCAACGGCAACGTCGTGAGCCCCGCGGACCAGCGCTCACAGATTAAGACTTTCAACATTGCGCCCTCGTGGATTCGGTTGTTGAATGCAACAACCGTCTTGACCCTGGGGGCTTTCGTCCGGCGGGATCAGTACAACTACTATCCGAGCGGCAACCCATTCGCCGACCTCGCGCCCGATCTCCAGTCGCAGACTGTGGGCCAGGACCGCACGCTCACAAATGCCGGAATTCGTTCCTATATCTCCCATGTGAAGGGTATCCATAACGTGAAGGCGGGGATCACCTATCAGCAAACGTTTCTGGATGAGCACGACAAGCTCGGCATCGTGGATCCTACGTTCAACGACCCCACAACCCCTTCCTTCGATCCCAACCTTGCGCCGTACGACTTGACCCGAGGAGGAAGTCTTTTCAGGTTCAACGGGCACACCGATGTCAAACAACTCGCCCTGTACCTGCAGGACACGATCACCAAGGGAAACTGGTCGCTCAACCTTGGCCTACGCGGCGATTTCTATAACGGTTTGAGCACCCACAAGGAAGCGGAGCCGCGCCTGGGAGTGGCCTACAATTTTAAGCGCAGCAACACGGTTCTGCGCGTCTCCTACGCACGAGTATTGGAAACTCCGTTCAACGAAAACCTGGTGCTCTCCAGCACAGGATGCAGCTCTGCTGTGTTGAATCCACTGCTTGGTTGTAACTCGCCCGGTGCGACGCCCTTCAGCCCCGGCTGGCGCAATGAGTTTCATGCCGGGTTGCAGCAAGCTTTTGGGCGTTACCTGGTCTTCTCTGGTGAGTACATCTGGAAATACACTCACAACGGCTACGACTTCAGCATCCTTGGGAGCACGCCAATCACGTTCCCAATTGAGTGGCATAACTCCAAGATTCCGGGCTATGCCGCCCGCGTAAGTGTGCCGAACTTTCACGGATTCTCTGCTTTGGTGGTCTTCTCCAGCGTGGCTTCGCGCTTCTTCCAGCCGCAGCTCGGTGGAGCCGGAGCTACCCCATCGGCCGCTGGCGGGGTCTTCCGCATCGACCACGACGAGAAGTTTAATCAGACCACCCATCTCCAGTACCAACCCTCGCAGCGCGGCCCCTGGTTCGGCTTCAACTGGCGCTACGACGGCGGTCTGGTCGCCGGACCTGCACCGTGCGCAGGCGGCGACTGCAACAACGGACCCAACGGCACCGACACCATCGTCGACGTTTCCGGTCTCAGCCCCGATCAGCAGTTCCAGGCAGGACTCTTCTGCGGCTCGGTGCATGCGACCCCGCCGAATCCAGCAAATCCTCTCGGCACGCCCATCAGTCCCAACGGACTCTGCCCCGGAACGCAGTATGGATCGACCCTGATATCAATCACCGCGCCTGGAACCAACAACGCCGATCACAACCCCACTCGCATCGCGCCACGCCATCTCTTCGATCTTGCCGTGGGTCATGACAACCTTTTCCACGGTGACAAGTACAAGGTCAGCATTCAGTTGACCGCTATCAACCTCACGAACCGGGTTGCCCTGTACAATTTCTTGTCCACCTTCAGTGGAACGCACTATGTCACGCCGCGAACTTTGACGGCGGAGTTGGGCTTCCACTTCTGATCTCGATTGCGCAAGGGGACCGCAGTGAACCCAAGATCGGCTGCGGTCCAGCTTGCGAGTCATTGAGCTTCAGCATGGTTGCAGTGCAAATGACAGAGGCGATGGGAAACGATTGACCGTTCTCCTTCGGTGCCCAAACTGGGGTTGGCACTCGTCTTGCTCCGTTAAGATAAGACACTTCGCGACGATTTGCCGCTTGCTCAGTCGGAATCCCCATGACTATCTATTCTCCGGCGGGTAGAAGGCGGATCGTCAAGAGATTTACGAACCGTCAAGGTCTCTTGATTCTCGGACTGGTCAGCTTGGCGATGATAGCAATGTTGTGGCTGATGCTGTCTGGTTATGTGCGGATCGACGTTGATTGAAACGTTGGAATAGGCAGATCCGCGGCAGGAATTCTCTTGTCAAATGTGTACGCGCCACTAACCAGAAGAAGCTCAATGTTGCGAGGCACGTCGCAAGTGGATCAGTAAAAGCGCTCGGGGGCACCGAAGGGGCTTTTCTTTAATATGCGCGCACAGCCCTCGCTCCAGAACTATCCCCACCAGCAGCTTATCGACAAGCAACTGGCCAAGTCCGGCGTAGCATGCAAGCGCGGCCAAACCGTCAACTTGTTGGATACGCAAATTGGTTTGGTAGAGGCTGATGAAGGAAAAGGAATAGGTATCATTCCCTCGTTTGGATTGCCCGCGTGTCGCAACCGAAAAGTAACGATGAGCGAACTCGTAGAACCGGTGGTAAGCCTGGAGTTCTACGAGACTATCAACAGGGGGAGAAAGCTCCCGGCAGAGCTGCGGAATTTAGCGCGTTCCTGAAAATGCCCATTGCTAGATGGGCGGGGGACGCGGGCGTCCTGTAACCCGGGGCTCGCAACCGTGCGGCATCAGTCTGAAGTGGATAGTTCGCAACGTTGAGCGGCCTCCAGCATGGCAGGCATCCAAACAAACTGAAATACGCCCCCGCATTATTTCGACAATGAACGTCACTCCTTCTGCCTCGGGGAGGCGATCCGACTTGGAGTAAAATCTTCTTCTGCTTCCACAATCGCAACCTCTATTGATTTAACGGAGGTGTTCCAATGATCTCCTTCAGCGTAAACCGGCGGCACGTAAATCTGGAAGTCGATCCTTCAACTCCGCTGCTCTGGGTTTTGCGGGAAAACCTCGGCCTGACGGGAACCAAGTACGGATGCGGCATGGCGCAATGTGGTGCCTGTACCGTCCACCTCGATGGGGAAGCGATACGGTCTTGTGTGGCACCGGTGTCGCGGGCGGCGGGCAAAGAGGTGACGACCATCGAGGGGCTGTCACCAGACCTGAGTCATCCGTTGCAACGCGCTTGGATTGCCGAAGATGTACCGCAATGCGGCTATTGCCAATCCGGACAACTGATGAGCGCGGCGGTCCTGTTACGCGAAAAGCCACGACCGAGCGATGAAGACATCGACCAAGCGATGACGGGCAACATCTGTCGCTGCGGCACCTATCCGCGGATCCGAAAGGCGATCCACCGGGCTGCCGGCATGATGTCCACGGGAGGAGCAAAATGAGCACTCTCCAGATGGAACGGCGCGAATTCCTGAGGTTTTCAGTCGCGGCTAGCGGTGGTTTGCTGATTGGTTTGTATCTTCCCGGCGCGAGGAAGTTAGCGGTCGCGGAAGAACGCTCCGGCACTGCGTTCATGCCGAATGCTTTCCTGCGTATCGGCACCGACGAACGAGTCACGGTGATCGTGAACCACTCGGAGATGGGGCAAGGCGTTTATACTGCGTTGCCGATGCTGCTTGCCGAAGAGCTGGATGCGGACTGGAACAAGGTTGCCTACGAATCGGCACCGGTCGATCCAAAGTACAACCATCCAGTCTTTGGCATGCAAATTACTGGAGGAAGTTCGAGCGTATGGTCAGGGTTTGAGCAGTATCGCAATGCGGGAGCGGCCGCACGCACCATGCTGATCGCCGCGGCCGCGCAGCAATGGAATGCTGACCCTTCGACTCTTCGGACGAAATCCGGTGTGGTACTGGACGGCACGAATCGCAAGTTAAGTTACGGTCAGCTCGCCGAAGCCGCTGCAAAGATCGCGCCACCCACAAAGGTCATGCTGAAAGATCCCAAGGCATTCAAGCTGATCGGCACACCGGTAAAGCGGCTCGATACTTCAGAAAAAATAAACGGCAAAGCCATCTTCGGCATCGACGTCGAGAATCCGGGGATGCTTACCGCGGTCGTTGCCCGCGCTCCTGTCTTTGGCGCAAAGGTGAAGAGCTTCGATGACTCTCACGCTCGCAATATGCCAGGCGTGCGCAAGATCGTGGCCGTGCCTTCCGGCGTGGCCGTAGTTGCGGACTCGTTTTGGCAGGCGAAAATGGCGCGCGATGCGGTTCGCATTGATTGGGATGAAGGCGCGATGCATGACTTCAGCACGACCGAGATGATGCGGCAATTTCGAGAGCAAGCCAAGTCACCGGGCAAGAGTGTGCGCCGGGATGGTGATCCCGATGCCGCGCTCGCGAAGGCTGCGCAAAAGATTGAAGCGGTTTACGAGGTGCCTTATCTCTCCCATCTAATGATGGAGCCGCTGAATTGCGCCGTCGATCTGCGGGCAGACTCCTGTGAGATATGGACCGGAACGCAGTTCCAAACGGTGGACCGTGCGGCCGCAGCCAAGGTCGCCGGCCTTCCGAACGAGAAGGTCCAGATCCACACCACCTTCCTGGGTGGAGGGTTCGGGCGTCGGGCTACGCCGCAGTCGGACTTCGTGGTGGAAGCGGTTCATGTGGCAAAGGCTGCCGGAGGTCCAGTAAAGGTGGTGTGGACGCGCGAAGACGACATGCAAGGCGGTTGGTATCGGCCGGCGTTCCTCCATGCCATTGTCGGTGGTGTCGACGCTAGCGGTAACCCGGTCAGTTGGAGATCGCGGCTGGTCGGTCAATCGATAATGTCGGGAACGATGTTCGAGAGCATGATGATGAAGGGAAAGGAATACGATCCGGCATCCGTGGAGGGGGTTGATGATCTTCCGTATGAGATTCCGAACCTGGCTGTCGAATCTCATCAGGCCCAAGTCGGCGTGCCGGTTCAATGGTGGCGATCGGTGGGGCACTCGCACACGGGCTTTGCCACTGAGTGTTTCATTGACGAACTTGCAGCCCTCGGGCACAAGGATCCCTACCACTTCAGGCGTGCTTTGCTGACGAAGCACCCACGGCACCTCGCCGTGCTCGATCTCGCCGCTCAAAAGGTAGGGTGGGGTAAGCCCTTGCCGAAGGGGCGGGGGCGAGGTATTGCCGTGCACTTTGCATTTGAGAGCTATAACGCGCAGGTGGCCGAAGTCTCAGTCACTGACGGCGAGGTCCGGGTGCATCGGATCGTGAGCGCAGTAGATTGCGGCCATTATGTAAACCCAGGGATTATCGCAGCCCAGTTGGAGGGTGGCGCAATTTTCGGTGCGTCGGCTGCGCTCTATCAGGAACTTACATTCGAGAACGGGCGCCTGCAGCAGACGAATTTCCACACGTTTCCCGTGATGCGCATGAACGAGTGTCCGGAAATCGACACGTACATTGTGGAGAGCAATGAGAAATCAGGCGGCATTGGGGAACCGGGAGTGCCGTGCACAGCCCCGGCTATCGCGAATGCCGTCTTTGCTGCGACTGGAAAGCGAATCCGCAAGCTACCGATCCGTATGACAGAGGCTGTATGAAGCACTCTCTAACGTCAGTCCTCTCTGCTATCGGTATCGAGGTTCTCGTCTTGGCAGCAGCGATGTCGTTCTGGCGCCCGATCAGCGCGGCGGAAAGATCCAGTACTAAGCACGGGCCACCCCTTGGGGGTGGTTGTGAGAGCCACAAACTCCCATCGGATACCCGGTCCGTGTTTTCAATAGGTTGCGTGGGAGTTAGTGGAGAGACGACAGCTTCCGCAACTCCGACGGCAAGCGACGGAGCCGTCTTTGTAGAATTCGTGTCAGTGTTGCGGCATCCCCGCTGCATGAACTGCCATTCGCGCGGTGACTTCCCGCGGCAAGGCAATGACAGTCATCCGCACACCATGAATGTGCGACGGGGGCCTGAAGGTCATGGAGTGACCGCTGAAAAGTGCAGCACCTGCCATCAGGACCATAATCTCGCCGGTGCGCACATGCCGCCCGGAGCGCCCAATTGGGGACTTCCTCCGCCGACTACGCCATTGATCTGGCAGGACCTTAGCGACGGACAGATTTGCCGTTCAATTAAGGACCCGAAGAAAAATAAGAATCGTAATCTCGATCAACTCGTCGAGCACCTGACGGAAGACAAATTGGTGGCGTGGGGCTGGAATCCTGGTGAAGGCCGGGACCCTATTCCGATGTCGCACGACGAGTTTGCAGCGAAGGTCAAAAAGTGGCGGTCGGCTGGAGCGCCCTGCCCGGCCGATACCGCTCAGAACGCGGTAGTCGTCGCCCCTCTTACGGAAGGTGTGCAAAATGGCGTCAGGCAACAGTAAACGGAGAAGACGTTGATCCATCACTGGCAAGGTTTCTAGGCGGGTGAGGTCGAGACGATTACGTCCGACTATGCAGCCCAGGCGGTGCTCATTACGCCAGACGGCCTATTTAAAGGCCAAGCCCTGACGCTAACGTCCGGTTTGCCTGTCATTCAGCAGCCATCGGTGCTCAAACACCGAGAGCGGCAATGCCATAAAGGACGCGGCAACAACTACGGCAAAGGGTGCAGCGTGGTGTTGAAGAGAAACGGATCTTGGAAATCGGTCTGATCGCCCGGCTTCTTGTCCTGAATAGGCTGAAGCCGTGCCGAGAGGGGCTTGTTCCATTTCGTTGCAAGCGAGGCCACGTCACCGAAAATGTGTTCCATCTGCTCCGAGCTGATGTTCCCTGGGAGAGGAACGGTATCCAAACCAGTGCCGCAAACTGCCGAATAGGCAAGCAATGAGTCTACGTTGTAAGTGGACTCGGCCCACCGCTGTGCCAAAATCTTGTCCTCCATCACAGGCACCATCAATCCGGAGTAGCCGACTTGCTTCTCTGGCACGGCTTTTACTGCGGCCGTGATGATACTGGCCGCAGTGAGGGTCCCGCTGGAGCCGAACTTTGCGCCAGTGAAAGCTTCGATGGCCGCCCCTATGGATACGTCCCCCAAAGGTGCGGGAGTTGGGTCGACCCCCAGATAGGCCCAGCCAGTTTCCGCGGCAACCTTCTTGCCCACAGCCGCGGCCACTGATGCATGTTTTGTGAGGGCAGCGGTCAGATCGGCAAGAGCAGCTTCGACGTTTCCCTTATCTTTGGCGAAGATGTCGCCGACGACGTTAGCTCCTTCGAAACCAATCGCGAATTGCCTGCCAGCGCCGGTGTGATAAGAACCGGGGAAGAATGGCGCAAACGGCTTCAGCATGGCCGTGGCCGTGAAGTTGAAAGTTCCCTTGCTGTGTGGACTGTGCTCGCTGACATACTTCACGAGTTCGGCCGTGCGATGAATCGTCCTCCAATGAATTCCAGATTCGTCGGCGATGATTGTGCTGGCAGAGATGTTCCGCAGAGTCGAGAGCGCTCTTTCGAGGAGGTGCATGGTGGCAGGATCATCGGCGTCGTGCAGCATCCCCGGTCCAACGTTCGGCAGGAATTTCTCCTTGAGAGAGAGTTCATCCAGCTGCGCGAGGAAGGCTAATGCCTGCTCCTCCGACATGCCGGCAACGAGTTCCGCCAGCGGTTGCGTCGTCAGGCGCACAGTTTCTACTTCGTAACCCGAGGATTCAAATTCGGCCTTTACTCTTCGCAACACGACGAGGGCATCACCAATTTGTCCTTGGTACATTGCTCGGTCGAGCTGCACGAATCCAGTGATTGCCCTTACTTTCGGATTGGACGAAGCGGTCGCGGCGGAACTGGTCTGAGCAGCCGCTTGCCCTGAAACAACCAGGACAATGGCGAGGAAAATTCGCTTCATTACGGTCTCTTCGATGTGAATGGAGAAAGCAGTATAGCTTAGTTATGGCCGGTTTGTCGGTTAAGCGAAAACTCAGGTAGTGGTGCAGTTTGAAATCCACAGGCCAGACAAAACATTGAATTTTACAATAATTACGTCCGATACTGACGCCTGACGGATCTTCATTCCGAATACGCGTAAAGACTCGAATTGATGAAGTGGTTTCCGAGATGAGAGAAGCCACGGTCCCTGCAGAGGTGATTGGGCTATGACTTCAGTTGCACCGATACTTCTCCCTGATGAATTCAATGCCGCTTCCTACTTCGTAGATCGCCATATCGAAGAGGCCCGCGCCGATAAAGTAGCAATCGAATGCGGAGAGGTTCACGTTACTTATCGGCAGCTTTTTGAGCGCGTGAACCAGGTTGGAAACGGGCTGCGAACGCTAGGCGTACGCATCGAAGAGCGCGTGTTCCTGCTCCTGTTGGATTCGCCTGAGTTTGCCGTCAGCTTCTTCGGTGCCATCAAGATTGGAGCAGTTCCGGTTCCGGCGAACACGCTGCTGAAATCTGCAGACTATGAATTCCTGCTCAACAACTCACGGGCGCGAGTGGCGATTGTCAGTGACTCATTGGTGGCTGCCATCGAGGCGATCCCCAGACGGCAATTGCACTATCTCGAAACCGTCATCGTGGTGGGTGGCGAGCCTCGGACAGGCACCCTGTCGTTCGAAAAATTGGCGAGAGAGAGTTCTTCGGTGCTCCAAGCCGAGTTGACCGGCAAGGACGATGCTGCCTTTTGGCTCTACTCTTCCGGCAGTACCGGGCAGCCGAAAGCTTGCGTTCATCTGCAACATGACATGGTGGTGAGTTCCGAGAGGTATGCCAAAAACATACTGAACATTACAGCCAAGGATCGATGCTTCAGTGTAGCCAAGCTCTTCTTCGCCTACGGATTGGGAAACGCACTCTATTTTCCCTTGGCCGTAGGGGCTACTAGCGTCCTGTTACCGGGTCCACCCAAACCTCAGAGTGTGTTCGACGTCATCTCGCGCCACCGGCCAACGTTGTTCTTTTCGGTCCCATCGAACTACGTCCAGCTTCTCGCTCACACTGTACGGGATGGAAGGGAATTCGACCTTTCTTGTGTGCGGCATGCAATATCCGCCGGGGAGGCCTTGCCGGCCACTGTTTTTCATCGCTTCAAAGAGCGATTCGGAGTGGAAATCCTGGATGCTATCGGCTCGACAGAAGCACTTCACGTGATCATCTCCAATGTCCCGTCTGCTGCCAGACCTGGCTCCAGTGGAAAGATTGTCCCCGGGTTCGAGGCTAGAATCGTGGACGACAACAACCGGCCGGTTGTGCAGGGTGAAATCGGCAATCTTCTCGTTAAGGCAGACTCTACCTGTGCTTACTACTGGAACCAGCATGAAAAGACCAAGGACACAATTGAGGGCCATTGGATCCGGACTGGCGACAAGTACTACCAGGACGAAGACGGATATTTTTGGTACGCGGGAAGAGCTGACGACATGCTGAAAGTGAGCGGCGTGTGGGTCAACCCCATTGACATTGAGCGCGCATTAATCGAGCACCCTGCCGTGCAGGAAGCGGCGGTTGTCTTCCGCAAGGACGCAGATGAATTGCCCAAACCGGTCGCCTGTATCGTAACGCGCGATGGTGCAGCGGGAACGCCGGAACTCGCGCGTGAACTGCAGGAATTTGTGCTCAGCCGCTTGCCTGTCTTCAAACGCCCGCATTGGGTAGAATTCCTTCCCGAGCTTCCGAAAACAGCCACCGGAAAAATACAACGTTTCAAACTACGGGCGGGTGTCGACGAATATGTGGCCGGTCGTAAACTAGCATCCGGGCGCATGGTCGCTAGCCTTGATCGGAAACGCCTCGGGCACAGTTTTGGGGCGAAGCGGAATCTCGATCCAAGGCGTTTTCGATAAGACCTCATGCGCCTCTGGCGCACCACCAAGCATGAAAATAGGGTTCAGCGGCCTAGCCCACGGCATCAGTGCCCGAAGGACCCAATGGTCCATTGATGCCGAAGATTCGCGAATTTGCGCCGCACGCCGTTCACGTTCCGCGCAAGGGTGAATCAACGCCTGGGATAACGAGCTCTTCTCGCTTTTGCCCATTTTCGTTGCTTTGTAGAATCTCACAAGCCTCTGAGACTTCAGCAGAATTGGCTGACCGGGCTAGGTCTACGACATGTTATCGATCATTTGTTAATTCCGCATTCTTCTCCGTGCGGAGTAGGCAGCAACCTTTAGCCGATTGCCACAAAGTTGCATGCTGCACCAGCGTCGCGTTCCCTTCTTGCTCGTGTCATGGAAGTGCAAAACACACTGGTCGCACTTGCGAACCCGGTTGTGATCAACCTCCGCGAACAGCAACGCGGCGCTTTGTGCCAGAGGGGCAAATAAATCCTCGGGTTGCCGCGGGTCGAAGTAGAGTTCGGTCGAGAACACTTTGCCGGTTGCCTTCAGCCGGGTGCGCATGGGGTGTTCAGCCATCAATCGATTGAGTTCGTCTACCGTGGAACCATGAATGGCGGCACCGCCTTCCCAAGGCAGGATCTCCCTCCTCAGTTTTTCTCTCAATTCTCGAATGGCTTCCACGGTCCGTTTCGCACGGGCCGATTCTTTCCACCGTTGCTGAAGCTCCGCAGCTTTGCGGGAAGTCAGCAGATCAGCTGCCTGAAACCAGCGTAAGAGGGTGCTGAAATCCGAAAGCAGTTCCATCGGTTCACTATTCTGGACGGGGCGGGTATTCAAGAAATCCAGCGCCGGGTGGTTGCCTAGAAAGAGGAATCCGTCTTTCCAATCCGAGATCGGAGTCATTCTGGCCTTACTCACGGGACAGCCTCTTTCAAGATCATAACACCAATAATGAAACTTATTATCGGTTAGTACATCTGATACGGGGAAGGACAGCCGTGGTTGGAAACCTCAGTCAAGGCAGTCCTGGCCAACGGGCCGCATCTTTCAGGAGGTTCATAATGATCAAGTATCAGCACGCTACCGTCGAAGGCCACAAGATCTTTTACCGTGAGGCCGGCTCGAAAACAGCACCTGCCATTCTTTTGCTGCATGGGTTTCCGACCTCGTCGCACATGTTTCGCAACCTTATTCCTGCGTTGTCGGACCGCTATCATATGGTCGCGCCTGACTTGCCCGGCTTCGGTTTCTCCGATGCTCCTGACCGCAAACAATTCCGGTACACCTTCGAGAACCTTGCCAAGACGATAGACAAGTTCACCCAGACCATCGGCCTGGAACGCTTCGCGATCTACGTTTTCGATTACGGCGCGCCGGTCGGACTTCGGCTAGCCCTGGCACATCCGGAGCGAGTCACGGCCATCATTTCGCAAAACGGCAATGCTTATGAAGAGGGGCTGAGCGAAGGCTGGAATCCCATCCAGAAATACTGGAAACAACCCAACGCCGAGAATCGTGCCGCTTTGCGCGAATTTCTCAAGCCGGAAGCGACCAAGTGGCAATACTCCTATGGCGTGCAGGATACGACGCTCCTGGCGCCCGAAGCTTACGAGCTCGACTCGGCGCTGCTCAGTCGTCCCGGCAACGATGAAATTCAGCTCGACCTGTTCCTGGATTATGCCAGCAATGTCGCTCTCTATCCCAAGTTTCAGGCATACTTCCGCACGACGCTGCCGCCACTCCTGGCAGTTTGGGGGAAGAGCGATCCGTTCTTTTTGCCTCCAGGTGCCGAAGCATTCAAACGCGACAACCCGGAGGCGGAGGTGCGTTTCTTCGACACCGGGCATTTCGCATTGGAAACGCACGCTCAGGACATTGGAGCAGCGATTAACGATTTCCTTGGCCGCAAGCTGGCGCGGAAAATATCGGCGGCGTAAAGGGGGTTTCGTCATGGCTCGCCCATCATCGTCGGGCGAGTGATGGGAAACTCGGACCTGACCCGTTACACGACCGTGCCCGCAGACCTCTAGATGGCGGGTATAGTCAACAGATGCAAGACTGCCCTGATTCTGGCGGCGACGAATTTGCTCGGCGCCAGATGCCGCGCGGTTTAAACGCGATCGGCGTTTTTTTGTTTTTCGGCGCAACCATGGCGACCTTTGCCAGCGCGACGTTGACTTTGACCGGCACATCCCTCGACAGGATATGGGTTTTCAATCCCGCGGCCTATAAACGGCTTGTAAGCTTTTGCAAACCAGTGGGGCTTCTCTTTCTTCTCCTTGCCACAGTGTTGGCCGTCGCAGGGACGGGTTGGTTCAAACATCGTCTTTGGGGGTGGAGATTAGCCGTGGCAGTCATCGCGATCCAAGTTCTGGGGGATCTGGTCAATTTCTCCAGGGGTGATTTCTTGCGAGGCGGTGTGGGCTTCACCATTGCGAGTGTGCTGTTGCTTTATCTCTTACGCCCGTCGGTCAGAACAGTCTTCACCGGAGCCAAGCTGTCATGACTGTGATCGGAGTGGAATTCCTCATCTGGCTTCTGATCGCCGCCTCAGGCATCGCGGTATTAGCGAAGTACCTACGAATACCTTACACAGTAGCTCTTGTTCTTGGCGGACTCCTTCTGAGCCTGCTTCGCTTGCAGTTCCTGTCGCCGCTGCAACCGACGCAGCGCCCGAACTGGCTAACGCCCGATGTAATTCTGATTTTGTTTCTGCCTGCGCTTGTTTTTGAAGGCAGCATCAAGATTGATGTACGAGACCTTCTGCATGACGCTGCGCCGCTCTTGGTCTTAGCCAATATCGGGGTTCTTCTGGCAACTCTGGTGACCGGCTACCTCGTCCATTGGGTGATTGGCCTGCCGATTCTAGTCGCGCTGCTGTTTGGGGCGATCATTTCTGCCACAGATCCTATTTCCGTACTTGCCATCTTCAAGGACCTCAGAATGGAGAAGAGGCTCTCGATCATCATTGAGGGTGAGAGTCTCTTGAATGACGGGACGGCGGTGGTTGTTTTCCAGATCCTGCTTGCTGGCGTCGTTGCGGGTGGCTTGGGCGCGGGAAAGGGAATCGCGCTATTCCTCTGGGCAGTCCTCGGAGGAGCGGTGCTCGGGTCTACATTGGGGTACATGGCGAGCAAGATCACTCAAACGATCGATGATCCTCAAATCGAGATCACTCTTACTACCGTCGTTGCCTACGGCAGTTATCTTCTTGCCAATCACCTGCATCTATCGGGCGTCATTGCGACCGCATCGGCGGGGTTCATGATCGGTAATTTTGGCGCGAAGAAAGGCATGAGTGCCAAAACCAGAGCTGTCTTGGAGTCCTTCTGGGAATATCTCGCCTTTATGATGAACTCCCTGGTGTTTTTGCTCATCGGTCTGGAGGTCAACATCGTTGCGCTGGGCCCCGCGTGGCGTCCTGTACTCCTCGCAATCGCAGCCGTGCTGATCGGCCGATCCCTTTCTGTCTATCTTTTGGTCCCGGTGAGCAATTTCTTTGCTGAAAATATTCCCATTCGTTGGCAGCATGTGATGGTCTGGGGTGGTTTGCGCGGTGCTCTGGCTCTGGCATTAGCCCTGAGCCTCGACAGCACATTCCCCTACCGAAATCGCGTACTAGATTTGACCTTTGGCGTTGTCGTTTTTTCCATACTTCTGCAGGGTCTCACCATGAAGCCGCTGCTAAGGGTCCTGGGTCTTGCGGATGGCGAAGCCTAGGTCAACTGGCACGCGTCTCTTCCGAGTTCCAACGCATTTGAAAGTCTACTCACGGCTTCGTCTATTTTGCGCTCCAAAGTAACCCTGAGAATTTGCTGACCCAGGCAGATGCGCCAGATTGCCTCTTGACTCTGGACATAACTCCAGGGTTTATCCTTAAATGTGTGACAGAGACGGTTCACATCGGTAAGGCCTCAAGGCTGGCCGGCATCAGCGTCGACACGATCCGCTTCTATCAAAAACTCGGACTAATCAAGGGTACGAGTCGGAGTACTGGCGGATATCGCCTGTTCAACCGAGAGCAGATTCGCGACCTCAAGTTTGTCCGGCATGCTCAGGAATTGGGGTTCTCGCTGACCGAAATTAGAGAATTGCTGGCGCTGCGGCAAAAGCATCACGCTTGTTCTGAAGTGCAATCCATGCTCAAGCACAAGCTGGCAGGTGTGCGCGAGAAGATCAAGAGCCTTGCTGGGCTGGAAAGGGAGCTTGCTGGCGCACTCCGCAATTGCAATCGTGAGCTGCGCCTGAAACGGGATATCAAGCATAAGGACAGTTGTCCTCTGCTCACGAGGCTCGACCGAATGAACGGCTCCACGAGCATCAAATATGTCTCAAACGGACGAAAATCAGGCAAGTAAATCGGGTGCAGGAGCACCGTGGCTGCCAGTCTGGCCGCGCTCGGCAGCGTGATTGCGGCTTCCAGCTGTTGCCTGCCACTGTTGCCGTTTCTGTTCGCTGCTGGGCGGCAGGCACCTCGGCCTTTGTCGTCCAGTTCGACCTTACCTCCTCGTTCTGGCGGTGCTACTCATTGCTTTTGGTTTCCACAAGTCTTGGCGGGCCAAGCAATGCAATTGCAAGCCCAGCAGGATCAGCACTTTTCTTTTGTGGTTCTCTGCGATTGTGGTGTTTGTATTCCATCTTCTTTCCACAGTGATCGCCAACCTGGTGGCCGATCTGTCGGCAGGTAAATCATGACTCGAAAGCGAATCCTTCTTTTTGCGGTTCTTCTGGTGGCGTTTGGCGTCGTGTATTACTTCTACGGCGGACACTCGACAACCAAGGGACAACCGCCTCTCGTCAGTTTTTCTTCGGGTGATCTTACGCCTCTGAAGACTGCGTTCAACGGTTCAGCATCATCTATCCGCGTTGTTGTAATGCTGTCACCCACATGAGCCTATTGCTTGCAGGGGGCCTCTGCAACGGAAGACCGTTCTCTTTATGCCAGTGCTGTACATCATCTTCGGCATGCCGCTCGACGTCCTCCTCGTCATTGCCTTCTATTCCTGGGGCATGACTTGGTCGTTCCGGAACACTCGCGCCAGCTGACTTCCGGTTCCGCATTCGTGTAGCACACAAGTCACTGCATCGCATGGAAGTGACTGAGGTCCGCGCTGGGAATCGGTAAGCCCAGATCGGGGTCGATTGCCCGGAGGACCTCTTGGCTCTGGGCTGGGGCGCGATGAGGGAAGAAATGTGTGCCTCTGGGCTCTGGGCGAGGGTGATCGAGTTAATCCGCCCCCGTTAACTGAAAAGATATTCCTGCTCCGCTAGCAAATTAGGGCACTGCCATCCTTGTGCCAGATAATGCGCGCCCGCGCGAAAAGTGGTGCATAATCTGGGAACGCAGTAACGAGAATTAAGAGCGACGCGCTAGCGGAATCCAGCTGGATTTGGTTCTAACTGACTGGGAGTATCGCGGCGTGCGAGTCTTGCTGGTTGATGATGACCGCCTCTTGCGAGCGATCATTGGGAAAATGCTTGATCACTCTCAACCAGCTGCCAGCGTTGACGAAGCGTCGGATGGTGATGAAGCACTCCGGCGCTATCGAGAATGCGGTTCCTACGACATCGTTTTAACCGACTATGATCACCCCGGCTTGAATAGCTACCTCTTGGCCGAAGCGATACGAAAGCAGAACCCCTCGCAACCCATTGCTTGCTTGACTGGAGACGACGAAGCAGGTAAAGCATTGTGGGAGAACCTCAAGATTCCTGGTGGCATAGACGTGACAGGTACGTCGCAGATCGTGGGGCGCCACCGTTGGTACCCCGCAGCTTTTGGCATTTACCTTCACGATTGCCCAAATCACTTTGGGAGTAAATTCTTCAGGCTCATATGCTGAAGCAAACCACACATTGGTGTCCTGTTTGCGTCGCCCTGGTCCCTTAACTCTGGAAGCATTTTTCCCACTAGGTCCTCGTGTGCCTCGAGATGGAAAATGTATGCGAGCCCGCCGAGCGAGTGCAAGCTACATGGAGAAGTCTCTTCTGCCTTTTTGAATTCGCGCTTGGCTTCGGCGCAGGTGTGTACCATTGCATGTACCCGAGAATTGGATCGGATGGGGTGGAACTCGACATTTTCTGGAATGTTCTACTGCTTTGTCGAACTGGCACGTCTACTAACACAATGAACTCACCACGCGGTCGAGAATGTTTTCCACGAATTCGCGAGACAGCATCAAAATCGGCTCCTCGGCCAGGTGCGCTGGCAGTACACTCTAGTTGACTTCCTCATGCTCGGATCCTACGATTGCATTTCCTTCGCGATGGGCCCAGCCGCATGATCGGTCAGACGATCTCGCATTATCGGATTCTAGAAAAGCTCGGCGGCGGGGGCATGGGCGTTGTGTACAAGGCCGAGGACCTGAATCTGCGCCGTGCTGTTGCTTTGAAGTTCCTCCCCAAAGAGCTGGCACGCGACGCGCAATCGCTGGAGCGTTTCCGGCACGAGGCGCGGTCCGCTTCCGCGCTAAATCATCCCAACATTGTGACCGTGCACGAGATTGCGAATAGCGAGGCTGGGTCTTTCTTGGTCATGGAATGGATCCAGGGAGAAACCCTACGGAAGAGAATGGAGCGCGGACTGGACTTGAGCAGCCTGGCGCAGTATGGAATCCAGGTAGCGAGGGCGCTGCGCACGGCACATGAAGCTGGCATCATTCATCGCGACATCAAACCGGAGAACATCATGGTGCGACCCGACGGCTACGTGAAGCTGGTCGACTTCGGGCTGGCACTGGTGACCACGCTTGCGCCCGGCAGCGAGACGAGGTCGCTCCGCCTCACGCAGGGGGGCACGCTGCTCGGCACGCTGGCGTATTTTTCCCCAGAACAGGCCCGGACCGAGATGCTGCAATCCGGTTCGGACATCTTCTCGCTGGGTCTGGTGCTTTACGAGGCGGCGGTGGGGCGGCACCCGTTCGCCGCGTCGTCGCAGTTCGCCATTGTGAACGGGATCGTTACCCAGAACCCGCTCCCTCCCAGCCGGCTCAACCCGGAGATTCCACATACTCTGGAGCAGCTGATCCTCGCAATGCTCGAGAAAGACGCTCGCCTGCGACCCTCGGCCGGCGAGGTGGAACAGGTGCTTGCAAGCCTGGGAGGCGCCAAGCCGGGTGGGGAAGCGCTGATCCTGAGGGCAGTGGACCGAAAGACGGTGGGCAGGGGCCAGGAGCTTGCGGAGCTGCAAACGGCATATGGCGCGGCGGCCGCAGGAAGAAGCTCGCTGATCTGCGTCACGGGCGAAGCGGGTATAGGGAAGAGCACTCTGGTCGAGGAATTCGTCGGCGAGTTGAACGGCACTGTTCACCCCGGCAGTGTGGCGCATGGCCGCTGCTCCGAGCGACTGGGCAGCAACGAAGCCTACCTGCCTTTTCTTGAAGCACTAGACAGTTTGCTGCATTCCGACTCTGGCGACTCAGTCAGCCGGGTCATGAAAACGCTGGCTCCGAGCTGGTATCTGGAGCTCTCTCCGGCCCAGCATGAAGATTCCAGCCTGGTCCGTCTTGTGGACGCGAGAGCCGTTTCGCAGGAACGTCTGAAGCGCGAGCTGATCGCTCTGTTGCAGGAGATCTCCAAGCTCAAGCCGCTGCTCCTCTTTTTTGAGGATGTGCACTGGTCGGATGTATCGACGGTCGATCTGCTGGCCTACATTGCAGCGCATTTTGAGTCGTTGCATGTGCTAGTGGCAGTGACGTACCGGCCTGCGGAAATGGTGCAGAGCAAACACCCGCTGCTGCAGCTGGAGCTGGATCTTCAGTCGCGCGGCCTGTGCCGCGAGATCCGGCTGGACTTTCTGGGGCAAACGGACGTAGAGAAGTTTCTAACGCTGGAGTTTCCCGCCAACAAGTTCCCCCGCGAGTTTGTCCAGTTCATCTGGGAAAAGACCGAAGGCAATCCGCTATTCATGGTGGACCTGGTCCGCGACCTGCGGGACCGCAAGAGCCTAGTCCTGGAGCAGGGATCCTGGACCCTGGCTCAGCCGCTGGCCAAGATTCGCAACGAAATACCGGCTTCGGTTCGCAGCATGATCCAGAGGAAAATTGATAGCTTGAGTGAAGAGGACCGGCGACTGCTGCAAGCGGCCAGCGTGCAAGGGACGGAGTTTCACTCGGCCGTGCTGGCGCAGGTTCTCAACGCGGAACCCGCGGAACTCGAAGAGCGTCTAGAAACCCTGGAACGGGTGCACTTCTTCGTGCAGAAGATCGGGGAGACCGAGTTTCCCGACGGCACGCTCACGCTGCGTCTCCGGTTCGTGCACGCCCTGTATCAAAACGCTCTGTACGCGATGCTGACTCCGACACGGCGCGTGACCCTGAGCTCAGCGGCGGCGAACACTATGCTCGAGTTCCACGGCGATTCCCAGAACGCGATTGCGCATAGTTTGGCGCTCCTTTTCGAGGCCGCACGGAATTTCGGCAAAGCGGCGGAGTTTTTCCAGATCGCCGCGCAACGCGCCGCGGGCGTGTTCGCCAATCAGGAAGCGGCAGCGCTCGCGAGAAAAGGGCTGGAGTTGCTGGCTAAGACGCCGCAGTCCCCGGAGCGAAGCCAGAAGGAACTGACATTGCAGATCACGCTTGGACCCGTGCTGGTTTCGACTAAAGGCTTCGCCAGCGCAGAGGTGGAGAAGGTCTACATGCGGGCTCGCAAGCTGTGCTCCGAACAAGAGGAGACTCCCCAGTCCATCCCGGTCCTGTGGGGACTGTGGTCATTTTATGAGGTGAAGGGCGAGCTGGGGATGGCGTTGGAACTGGCCGAGCAGATGTTACGGCTGGCGGAAAGATCAAGGGACGAGGCATTTCTGCTCGAGGCGCACTACGCGCTGGGGGATACGCTCTTCTGGGTAGGCGATTTCGAGCGATCGTTGCACCACGTCCTGGAGGGAATTCGACATTACGACTCCAAGAAGCACCATGCGCTTTCCTTCGTGTACGGAGGATATGACGCTGGAGTCGCATGTCTCTCGTTTGCGGGCTGGAATCTTTGGATGCTGGGCCGCACGGAGCAGGCATTGGCGCGAACCAACGAGAGCATAGCTCTCGCACAGAAGCTGCAGCATCCATTCAGCAAGTCCATTGCGTTATCGTTTGGCGCACTGCTGCACCAGTTGCGCCGGGATGTGGCGTCCACGCGCAAGCTGGCAAAGGAAACCATCTCGCTGTGCGTAGAGCATGGAATCGAGACGTTTCTGGAAATGGGAAACGTGATGCTGGGATGGGCGCAGAATGAAGAGAGCCCAGATTCCGGCGGAGTCGAACTGATACGAAACGGAATCGCGGCCTGGAGAGCCACGGGGGCTGATCTGGTAGTCCCTCACTTTCAGCAGATCCTAGCGGCGGCGTTGCTGGAGAACGGCAATTACGGCGAAGCACTCACGGCGATTGAGCAAGCCTTAGCCTTGATTCCGGCGACCGGGGATCACTCCTTTGAAGCGGAGTGCTGGCGACTGAAAGGAGATTTGATCTGGCGATGCCGGTCGGGCAATGAAAGCCGCGACGAAGCCGAAAACTGCCTCGGCAAAGCCGTCGAGATCAGCAGCCAACAGAAGGCGCTTTCTCTGGAACTAAGAGCGCAGGTCAGCCTCGGGCGGCTGCTCACGCAAAGAGGAGAATCAGAAAGCGCGCAGAGATCGCTCGCGAAAACTTACGCACAGTTTCAGGAGGACCGCGACAGCGAAGATCTCCGACAGGCCAAGATCGTCCTGGATGGGTTGCGGTCTGTTGCTTCCTGAAATTCCGTCTGGAAGTCACTTTTCCCGGGTTGCGGATCGCCGAAATGAATCGAATACGCGTGCTGGTCTGCGGAACGAATTACGGCAGAGCCTACCTAAGTGCGATTTCGCGACGGGCGGACGCTTTTGAACTTGTTGGAGTTCTGGCCATGGGAAGTAGCCGATCCCACCAGATTGCCGCCGAGAACGGGGTCCCTCTGTACGTCGACTTGCGGGAGATGGGAAAGAATGTGGACCTGGCGTGCGCTGCGATGAGTTCGTCAGCATGGCCCGTCGTCATTAAGTTACTGGAGCGGGGCGTCCCCGTCCTGTGTGAGCAACCTCAGCGTAGTGCAGTGTTAATGGCGGGGCTGCGATTGGGGTCACGACGAAAGGTAAAATTTCACTTGAATGGACACTTCGGCAATTTGCCGGCTGCGAGAGCATTCGCCAAAGAGTGCTCTCGGTTGCGCAAGAAGGCGAACCCAGTTTTTCTACAGGCCCTGGCGACGGAGCGATCGCTGTACGGTTTGTTGGATATTGTGAAGATATCTTTGGGAAGTGTTGATCCGTGCCGGATGAGGGTGTTGCATCGGGAGAAGAAATTCTGTCTGCTCGGCGGCACACTGGGGCGTTTGCCTTCGCACCTCCTCGTGCAGGTTTCCGGAACGAAGGGCGCCCGTCATTTGCCTGACGGGAGCCCGGCGTACCTTTTCGATCACAGAGTGGCAGTTGGTTTCCCTAGCGGAGTGCTCACGCTCATGTCCATGAGTGGGCCGGTGGTGTGGAATCGGGCTCCTGCGCGCACGATGGGGGCACGCGACTCCTTGTGGACAAGTCTCTACGATCAAGGAACCAGGACTGAAGACGATTTGCGAGAGCAGAGAATCGAGGCGAATATCGCAGCCCTGGAGTCCATCCGCAAAGCGATTCTCTGCGGCCAAACAGACGATGCTCAACGTCCGACTCACATTCTCGAAGTCAGCCGTGCTTGGGAGTCCATCGGCCGACGACTCTACGCAGCCTGAGGAGTTTCAGCCCGAAGCGCTGCTAGCAACGCTTCTCCGTGTGGCGTTCCCAGCCCAGCTTCCCAGCTCCAGCCGGAGCCGTGGCGGGAATCATAGAGGGCCCGTATCGCGTTACGGAATCGCTCCTGATAAAGAAGAGGCGTTATGTAACCGACCGGAACATTCAGACGCTCATTGAGTAAAGCTGCGAGGCTTGCCCACAGCGGTGCGGCTGCGCTCGTTCCGCAGCCCGGAAAATGAATCTGGGCAACGACGCATTTGTAGCCTCGAGCGGCGTCGGCTTTGCCGGACACGTCGGGGACAGCCCGTCCGCGCCTCTTAGTACGGCGCACCACCGAGGACTGCCAGGTGGGAAGGCCGAACTTCGAGCTTATGCCGTGTCCGCTCGCACCTTCGCGGTCGCCGACTTTCTCTTTCCAGATAACCTCCACCGGCTTGCCTTTCACGGGACGGCGAAAGGCGGTTCCACCGCAGGAGAGTACATAGGGACTCGACGCGGGGAAGAAAGCTTGGGGCTTGGGAGCGGACCGAGATCCGTCTCCATCGTCACCGGAGGCGCAGCAGATGGTCACGCCCATGAGGACGGCGGCGGCGAACAACCGGTTGCTCGCAAAGACGAACTCTTTTCGCAGAAGAGACTCAGGCGCTCCCCAGCTGCAGGAGATCACCGAGGGCTGGTTGTGGCGATCATGAATGGCGGTTTCCAACGCTTCATACTTCCCGCGCGCATCATTGTGTGCGAAATAGACCACAAGATGCGCATCGTTGGCCCAAGTGCCCACCAGTTCCACATCCATGGTGGTCTCGAGTGTCCACTCGATGTTCTTGGGGGAATTGCGGCGTCGATGCTCGTCAGGATGAGAAAGGCCGCGCGCTTGGCGCAGGCTGCACCAGTTAGCATCGGTGCAGTACTCCCGAATGGCATCGGCGTCGGCCGGGTTGTTTTGCTGCCCGCCGACATTAACCTGGGTGATCCTGGGTTTTGAGAGACCGAGCTGATGGAAATATGCCGCAAGATCGGATTCGTAAAAGCCGCCACCCAAAACGATGATTCCGATGCATTGCCCCCGTCCGCGGCTGCCGGAGGGAAAAGCGTAGGTTCGGGCAATGCGCCGGGGATCGATGAGCCTTGGGCGAGCTGAGCTCAGGTCGGAGATCGCCGGATAGGTGTAGTGCGTGCGCGCAGTAAAGCCCATCACCGACTCTATTGTGTCAGCCAGATGCCTGGGCACGTGCACGGAACCCCTGGGAGCGCGATACACACCATGGCCAGCACGCTCGTAGCAGTCAAACTGCACGGCGAATGCCCGGGACATCTGCGCAATTGTGCCGGATAAGTCTACGAGTCGGCGGGTGTGGCTCGTGCGGGCAACGGTCAAACCGTTGTCCTGCGCAAATGCCTCGACGGCGGCCACGTCGGCGCCTGAAGCGCCAAATCGTTCGGCATACTGCTCCCGGCTGAGGTAGATGCGCTCTGCGGGAAGCAGAACCTCCATCTTCTTGAGCTCTGTGACCATCGCATGTTCTTCTGAGCGTGAGCGTATCAGGAGCGAAATCCTGGCGCGTTCACTTTCGTCCGGCTGCAGGGGAACTAACTGGCCGTCGCGGAAACGGTCAATCTCGTCGACATGGACGTAGCCTAGGCGAGTCACGACGAAGCATCCTTCCTCATCTTCCACACGTAGTAGGAACAACATCCTGAGGCAAGGCCAGCGCGGAGGGCTTCAGCTCCCCGCACGACGCGTTCCACGAGGTCACGACTCTCGGGAAGCGCAAGGCGGCGAAGTTCCTCGCAGATACCGTCGGAGCGGTTCAGTGCCTGAAAGACCTGTTCGCTGATGTCTTCCCGGGCGAGGATTTTCAGTGAAGAATTCGCCAGCACTTTTTCCCGGGCTGTCCAATCGACAGGAATAACTTCGAGATCCCACAGGTCGGCAAAACAGAGAGTGCCACCATTAGCCAGCACGCGCGCGCTCTCCGCCAGGAACGCGAGGAAGTCTTGATAACAATGGGCAGATTCCAGGTTTAGAACGACGCTGAAACTTTCGTCGGCGAAGGGCAGCCGTTGCGCGTCGCCGCCTAAAACCTGCACCTTGCGCAGCTTTGGGTTTCGGCGCGCTAGCGCAACGTTCGGCAGACTGCAGTCCAGGCCGACAATCTGCCCAGCTCGTGTGTAGCGAGCGAGGTAGTAGCAGTTCCCGCCGCGGCCACAGCCCACCTCAAGCACTCTCTTGCTTCGCAGCTCCACGTCTTGCAGCACATGACGGACAAGGCTCAGGTGGTAGCGATAGCGAGCATCGGAAACATTTACCCAGGACTCCGTGTCGCCTGCAGCGGCAAAGCCGTAGTTCAGGAACAGTAGTCCCGGGTCTGGCAGTTTTTCTGCCAGGGATCGGTAAAGTTCTTTCATAACTTCGGGCCAGTGGAGAGTGTGGCCCTGAGTAAACTAGAAACCGGGAGTCTCCGACAAGACCGCGGGGTCATCTGCCTCGTCGCCCTTCCACCGCTCTTTGGCAGCGTGCTTGAGATCTTCGCGGGTCACGTCGTATCCGTGGTCTTTGGCGACTTTGAGCACATGTTCGGATGCTTCGCGCACTTTTTTGCGAAGGGCGTCGTCTTTCTGAATATCTTCCATGAATTTATGGGCGTGTTCTTTTGACATGGCGCACTCCTTTTTGCCACGCGTTGACGCGCGGCGCTAGCCGAATAATGTATATGGGGATGCGGGTGAAAACAAGCTAAAGGCTTATGTGATCGGGGTTGAGTTGGCTTTCTTGGAGCGAGGATTCGAGCCACTTGAGCTTTACCGGAATCGAGTAAAGCCGCCCGGGGGCGAATCGCGCCCACCAGGAACGCATACCGGGAACGATCACCTTGATCACCGGCAGCCCGACGTCGTGTCTTGTCTGGTCAAGGACGAGCATTTCCATGCCCCACTGCTTCACGAGATTGGCGCAGCCGTGAACATCGTCAAGGAGGTCCTTGCTGGGGCGGTAGGAGAAGTCAGAACATCGGGTGGGGGTGAGATCTGCCGCAGGTATCAGGAAAGAATGGTCGCCGGGCGATTTCGGGCAAGATGCGTATTCTCTTGCCACAACCTCAGGAAGAAACTGGTTTAGTTCCGTGACAGCCCTGAGCAGAGCCAGCCTGGGATCAAAATGCGCGCCGAATCCAAAAATGTGGTCGTGCTGGTTCGGATCATCCGACTGCGAAATCGCCGCAAACGCGGGCACGCTGCGGGCAGTCGTGACATCCAGCACGTAGAGAGAGCGGCCGATGCTCTCGTAGGCGATTTGATTTCTACGAACGTAATCGAGTTCGAAGCTGCCAACATCCACGCCCGGACGGCGCACCTGGTTATACCACCAGAGGGCAACGCACTCGCGCTCGACAAGCTCCAGAAAGCCGTGAACAATCGCTTCTTCTAGGTTATTGCCTGCGCTATTTCCGTTTGAGTCGGAACGACAAAAATCGTGACTCCCGTCGAAGGGATAGCCGAAGTAGCAATAAGCGGTCGGCACATATTTCACGCGATCATGACTAAGGGACCATACGGGACTCCAGTCGATGGGGCGCCGCTCGTCAAAATGTTCGGGAACCCAGTTGTACTTGCCTTCGCGGCGGTTCCACTCCTCCCGCTCGCGATACTGCTGTTCGCTGAACAGAGTGCAAGCCGAAGGATGAATCGCGTCGTTCCCTAACTCTGCATAAGTGGCGCGCTTTCTCTCCTCGTCTCCGCGATATATGCCTGAGAAACGTTCGAGCGCTTCGCAGACGGCGCTGACCTCGGCTGCGACACGGCTCGTGCCCTTGCCGAGGACAGAGCCGGAGATCTCACGCTTTGAACTTGAAGACGACAGGCACGAGCTCGGCCTCAACCTTGCCCGGCACAGGTGGATAGCTCCATCCCAGGGCAGGTCATAGTGGCGAAGAGCGCTGATGACGCCGTGGTTGTGGTCCGCGAAGCGCAAGTATTTGCCGAGTGTTTCTTCCAGGGGAACCGCACGACTCTCAAGGCCATCAGCGGAACGTTTGTGGCGCGACTGGAGAGACAGCGGGAGCACGGCGGAAGCTATTCTATCCGTTCACCCTCGCCGAAGCGGAGAACAGGTCGGGGGTGGACGCGGGGCGTCGAACTCGTTCGCAAGACAAGTCTAGACTTTGCATTTTATGAAGACATTATAGGTCTTCTCATGATCCTCTTGGGCAAATTATCCTTGGCATTGCATCCGTCTGGACAGCCTATGCTCATGCCGTGGTGGAGCACACATCCGTTCGCGAGTGAGTTGTCGGCGATGATTCTGAAGAGGCTCCTAACTCCTCTTCTGCGGTCGCTTCTAATACAACACCAGCGAGGCTTCGCCTCAGACCGACGAGCATGTTTTTGAGAGCAGGTGTTTCCGGATAGCTCCGGTTGCGTGCATCGAGTCGGGAATGGTAAACCACTCCGTTGAATGGGATCGCCGTAAGGCGAATCGCCTGGCCGTAAAGGCACCCCGCAACCGGAGCCGGCATGAGCGTACCACAGACTGTTGCCGAGGTCTTAAGCAAGCACGTGGTGTTGCAAGTGGAGAGCATCGACCGGACGTATCTCAACGTGTATGTCCCTGAGCTGCAGGCCGTCGAAGGCGCTTTGAAGTTCATCCGCATCCATCGTGGACACAAGGTGGCCTCAACCCACATGGTAGAGCCCATCACTCGCGAGTTCGTCGGCTCCATTGAGCGCTTCGCCAAGGACAACCGGATTCCCCTGATCACCTTTGAGAAGGGGCAACGCAAAGACGACTTTGCCAAACAGCAGCGCAAAAAGTTCCACCAGCGGGAAGGCGTGGTATTCATCGGTAAGGCCCAGGAGAAATGCACAGTCTATCGCACCGAGAAACGTCGCAATCCTAAGACGAAGCGCACCTATCCTTGGATCGTGAAGTCCACAGCCCTGGTGAACCATTACTACTTCTACTGCATCGATGAGGACTTTGGGCCATTCTTCCTAAAGTTCTGTTCCTATTTTCCCTATAACGCCAAGCTCTGCCTGAATGGACACGAATACCTCAAGCAGCAACTGCAACAAAAAGGGATTGCCTACCAAGCCTTGGAGAACGGCATCCTGTCGTGCGAGGATCCCCAAGCCCTGCAAGACCTGTGTGACCGGCTAACGGAGGGCAAGATCGACGCCCTCCTCCGCAAATGGTTGCGACGACTGCCCCATCCCTTCGCTCCCCAAGACCGTCAGGCCGGATACCGTTATCAACTCTCCATTCTCCAGCTCGAACTTTCCCTGACTCAGGTTCTGGACCAGCCGGTCAGCGGACGCATCTTCTTTGAAGACGTGATCCGAGAAAACCTGGACATCGGTCGTCTCAAACGAGTGCAGCTCATTTTTGATCGCTGGGTCACCAGACGCACACCCGGACCCTTTCGTACCCGGGTCATCACCGATGGAGTGATCCCCTCGCTGCACAGCGACTTCAAAGGAACCCGCATCAAGCAGTACCACAAGGCAGGGCAGGCCTTACGCACAGAGACTACCATCAACAACACCTATGACTTTTATATCGGCAAGAACCTGCGCAACTTGCCCGCGCTCCGGCGCATCGGCTTTCAAGCCAATCGCCGACTGCTTCAAGTGCAGCGCATCAGCCACGATTGCATCCTCGCCGAAGAAGCTTTTCAACAAATCAATCGTCCAGTGCAGGTGACATCGCAACGCGCCTCCGCACTGCGCTTCGCCGCTCCTAACGTGCAAGCTCTCTGGCGTGCTCTCTTCCTGTTCCAAGTCCTGCCCACCGGCTTTCCCAGCCGCCATCTCCACCAACACTTTGCATCTTTGCTGGGCCAACCACCCGACAGCCTCACCCGAGGTCAAATGACCTATCACCTACACCGCCTGCGCCTCACCGGATCATCGAACGCATTCCTCAGACTCACCGCTACCGCATTACCGACCTCGGCTTGCGAACGGCGCGGTTCTGCACCCGAATCTACAGCCGCATCCTCCGTCCCGGATTCGCAACCCTACTACCCCAGCTCTCCCCACCCAACTCCTCGCTCCGGCGCAGCTTCGACAAACTTGATCAGGAGGTCACATCCTGGATCCAACACGCAAAATTAGCCGCCTAAAGCTTGACTCATTTACATCAAGTTCTCTAGTTCAAGACGTCAAGTATCCGCAGAAATCGGTATGAACTGGTAGTCGGCATCGCTTGGGATTCCTGCTTGCTTGTTGGGAAGGCGGTTGATCCGCTGGCGAGATTACTGGGCGACACAAACTTTCTGAACGACCTGGAGCGGCCCTATGGTATCGACAACATGCCCGGAACGATTTAGGTTTGCTCGGCTCAAGCGCAGTCACATCGCGCTGACAACAATTGCGTTGTTGCTGGTGCTCGACCTTGGCCGTTCCATCAATGCGCGCGTTGGCTACGCCACCCCCGTATCGGAGTGGCAGCC
>WNFR01000369.1_pt1 | contig 68985 bp, 46 predicted proteins | sample 5400221 | NCBI WGS metagenome assembly WNFR01 (sample SAMN13153357, study PRJNA577476) | soil metagenome | isolation source: 40 cm soil under Madrone tree | place: USA:California | collected 2016-06-14
GAGTGCTCCGCCGGATGATTCGCCTTATCAATGATGCGTACGTCCAGGCCTGCTCTCTTCAGCTCGATCGCCATCGTCATACCGGTTGGCCCAGAACCAACAATCAACGCCAGTGGTTTAGTCATGTTCAACTCCGTTTGAAAATTAGGCTGGATGGGAAATCAGGCAAACTCTGAACTTGCGCGGGACCACAAAAGGGGGACGTTTCCAATCACAATTATACCCGCTGCGCCATTGCTAGCGCATTTTTGTGGTTCCTCATGCCGCTCCGAACTTGTCTTCGCACCAAGCGGCCGGTCCCGGTATGTGTCTTTATCTGCCCTTCGGAAAAAGGGCGCCGCCACATTATTGATTATTGGCTTTGGCTGGAACCCGTCCCAGACTTGCTCGCGTCCGACCGCACTTTCGGCCAATCGTAGATCGGATACTTCGGCCGCTTCACCGCGACACGGCCTTCTCCAGCTGCGGATCGTGTCCCTGCCGCCACAGCGCGGGATCTAAATCCACCTCGATATCCGGTGAAACGCCTTTATTTTCCACGTCGAATTCGCCCGTCTTTGGATTGAACAGCCCCCAGCGCGGCGCAGTAATCGCTCCGCCATCCATTAGCGGCGGATAACCGCCAATCCCGATCAGTCCGCCCCACGTACGCGTCCCGATCAGCGGCCCAATGCCCAGCTGCTTGAACATCCACGGCAGCGCATCTCCGCCCGAACCCGCGTATTGATTGATCAGCATCACTTTCGGTCCGAAGATCACCCACGGAATATAATTGTCCTTGCCTTCGCGCGTCATGGCCGCCATCAACAAGGGACGATTCAGCCAGTCCACGATGTAGTCCGCGATCCATCCTCCGCCGTTGAACCGCTCGTCAATTACCGCTCCCTGTCTCGAATTCTGCGGGAAATAATAACGGTTAAAATTGGTGAAGCCGTTCACAGCAGTGTCCGGCAAATACACGTAAGCCAGTTTGCCGTTGCTCAGTTCGTCCACCTTCCTGCGGTTGCTTTCCATCCAATCACGCATGCGCAGCGTTCGTTCGTTGCCGATGGGCACCACTGTCACCACGCGCGCATCTTTTCCACTCGGGTCCGGGCCCACCTTCAGCTGAATCGCTTTGCCCGCACGGTCGATGAAAAAACTATAAATCTCATCGCTGCCACGCACTTCGCGTCCGTCCACCGCAAGTAGGTACTCGCCCTGCCGAACATTCACTCCCGGCTCCGTCAGCGGCGCACGCAAATCCGGGTTCCAGTTCTCGCCGAAATACACTTTCGCGAAACGGTAGCGATCATGTTCGATCGTGTAATCCGCTCCCAGCAATCCCACATTTACCTGCTTCACTTCCGGACGCTCGCCGCCAAATACATAAATGTGTTGTGCCGTAATCTCTCCCAGCATGTCGGCCCAAATGTAATTCAGGTCCGCGCGGCTCATCACGTTGTCCACGTACGGCTGATACATCGCCATCAGCGCTTTCAAGTCCGCGCCATGCATGTTGGGGTCGTAAAAGAAGTCCCGCTCAATCCTCCCCACTTCGCGGAACATCTGCTTCCACTCCGCTCGCGGATCGGCGTTCACTCGCATCGATTCCAGATGCAATGTCCCGTCTGGCTTGCCCGGCTCGGCCGGTTTACCCAGCGCCGCCAACGGCTTGATGATCCAGCTGCCATGCACCGGTCCGCCTGGCGGCGCCAGCGGATTTTTCGGCGGCAGCTGCTCATACAGCGCCTTCTCACCGTTTGACGAAATGACGAATCCTCCGACGTTCTCCAGCACTTTGTCCGTCTTGCGCGTGCACACGTCGAACTTTTGCACCGTGCGCCCTCTCCAATTGCCTTCGTCCACCTCTTGACCTTCCAGCAGGTACAACACGTGTGTTTTTGCAGCCAGCAATTGGTCGTAGTTTCGCGCCGCAATCGGCAGCGCCAGAATGCGCTGGTTGATATTCTCGAAATCGATCTTCACCTCGTGAACTTCTTTGCTATCTTTAGCGGCCTTCTCGCCCTTCTTCTCGTCGCTTTTCTTCTCATCGCCCTTCTTTTCTTCACCTTTTGCCGCCGTTTCCGAAGAGGGTGCCGCGCCCGGTCCGCCTTCGCCCTCGCCTTTGCACTCATCGCTGTCCGCTGGATTCTTGGCCGCGCCTCCTGCCGCTGCAGTCTTCTCCTCGTCGCTTTGCGGAGCCAGCGGCGATTTCTGCTCGCTGCTCAGTACAATCACGTACGCACTGCGCGTCACCGGTATCTTGTAAGCGCCCATGCTCGCGGCGATTGCAGGCCCATCATCGGTACTCGCGAAAAAATAGATATATTTTCCGTTTTTATCAAAAGCCGCCGAAGCCGCATCGCTCAATCCATCCGTCACTTGGTGCGCCGTCTTTCCTTCCAGGCCGTACACAAACACCGCGCGAATCGCGCTATCCAGTTGCCGAGTGTACGCAATCCACTTGCTATCCGGCGACCACGCCGGATCGAATCCAGACCCCGGCCCTCCGTCGTACGGATTCGTATCCACCAGAACCGGCTTTCCTCCATCCTTCTCCACGTCCACGTACCACAGGTTCAACCGCTTGTCGCTGTACGCGATTTTCTTGCTGTCCGGCGACCACTTCGGCGAATAGTAAAATGTCGGCGGATTGCCCAAATTGATCTTGCGCACGTCCCCTATCCCATCCTGTGTACGCAAGTGCAGCGCATACTCGCCCGATTCATCCGAAAAATACGCAATCCATTTCCCGTCCGGTGACCATGCAGGATCGCGTTCCGCTGCTCCCGTGGTATTCGTCAGGTTGCGAATGTCTCCATGCTCCACCGGAGCGGTCAGGATTTCCCCATGCGCTTCAAACACCGCTCGTGCGCCCGTCGGCGAAATGTCGGCGTTCTCGATTTGCTCCGCGGCATTCACCAGGTGTGGCCGCACCGCGGGAAAATCACCGGTCACATGGATGTTCACCGCGCTCTCTTTTCCGCTGGCCGGATCAAACACATGAATCGAGCCGAACTGCTGATACGCGATTGCGTCCGGCCCCGCCGACGCCGATTTAATGTCCGCGCCGTTGCTCGGCAGCGCCTTCTTCACCTGCTTGCTGCTGGCGTCGTAGACATACAAACTCACCGGGCCGTCGCGGTCTGACAAAAAATAAATTTTATCTCCCACCCACATCGGCGAAGAGTCGTTCGAATCCTTTCGCTCCACCTTTTCTACGCTGGAGTCGGAAAGTTTTGCGATCCAAATCGGTGAAGCCGTGCCCCCGCGGTAGTGCTTCAGCCCGCGTTGGAATTGCCACGATTCGCGGAAATTCGTGAACGGCACATACGCCAGGTGCGAACTGTCTGGCGAGTACGAACCTTCCACCGCCATCGGCAACGGCAGCACTTCCGGCAGCCCGCCGGAAAGCCCGACCGTGTACAACTGCGCGAATCCCGAATAGCTGTCGCGCGTCGAGCGAAACAGAATTCGCTTCCCGTCTCGCGTCCAGCCCACCGCCTGATCGCTGCTCGGATGCGACGTCAACCGCTTCGGAATCCCTCCCGCCGCGGGAATCACATAAACATCCTCATTCCCGTCATATTCGCCGGTAAACGCGATCCACGTTCCATCCGGCGAAAAAATCGGATCGATCTCAATCCCAATGTCGCTCGTCAGCCGGCGCGCCTCGCCGCCGCTCCGTTCCACGATCCACAAATCCCCGCCGTAGCTGAACGCAATCTGCGTTTTGCTGATCGTAGGCTTGCGCAACAGCGCATATTGATCAGCGGACTGCGCTCGCAGCCCAGCCGCCGCCAGCAAGCACAACAGCAAAGCTCCCGCCAACCGATTGCATACGAACAGCACAAATTTTCTGTGCATCAAAACCTCCGGACCCATTAGGAAAACACAGCGGAATCGTTAGATTTACAATCTTTTCTCAACCAAACAAACAGCGGGAGTCTATCACGGGCTTGGCACCACAACCTAGCCGAGGTCATTAAATACGCGAGGCAGCTTCCTCACGTAGTGCCGGGCTTCAGCCCGGCTCCCCGACTTCCTCGATGCATAAGCGGACTTGCTTCCATTGACCGACCCTAGGCGTGCCTGATCGATGCGTACTCTCCGACCTCCTCGTGCCTCAGATATTCCCGTTCCCGCCCGTGCGGCGTAAAAGAAATGACCGCAAACATTTTGCGCCGCTGGTTAAAGTCCGATTATGGCCGGGGCAGATCCAGCAGCACCACATCCGACCGCTCCTGCACTCGTTCGAGCACAACTTCACTGCCGTCTGGCGAAATGTCGAAGTCCCGAATATGGAAGTCGGGAGCGAGATGAGTCAATTGCCGCTCGGTTCCGGTCTCCAAGTCGATCTGCCAAAGGTCCTTATGTTGAATCTCTCCCTGCAAAAACACGAGTGCGCGTCCTCCATTCAGGAAGGTCAAGTGCCGGGCTCCGCGAGTCAGTGTCAGGGCCGGCATCGCATGAGGAGTTGCATGCGCTGCGGACTCGGCCGTGGCGGCTTTCACCGAAAACGTCGTGCCGATGTCAGGACCTGAGTACACAACGAAGCGGCCGTCGGGTGTCCACACGGGATCGACCGAGTACTCCTTTACGAATGGCGCGGGCGAGCCACCATTCACAGGCACACGGAAGAGGTGTGGTACACCGCGATCTTCCACCGCCGAGGTGATCGATTGGCCGTCCGGTTCCCATGCGGGAGCGCCTTGCAGGTTCAGCGAATCGGCCACAATCCGCGCGTTTGTGCCGTCAGCCTGCATCACGTACAGAAGCGCCTGCCCATGTTGCCGCACCGCGAAGGCGATATTCCGTCCATCGGGGGAGACCGCCGGGCCGCCAAATATTTGCGTGCCCGCGCCACTCCACAACTCTATGCCAGTTCCGTTGACGAGCTTCCAGATACTCTCACTTGTGCCGGTCGCGGAAACATACAAAAGATAATTTGCGCCCAGTCGTGGAGAAAATCCCGTGCTGGTCTTCAGCGGAATTTGCGTCGCTGCCGGCGTCTCGCGGTTCGAATCAACGATCCGCATGCGCCACAATGTTCTTTTCGGACTCGCCACCGTGACAGCCAGACGGCGGCCGTCAGCGCTCGCCGCCAGCGACGTGTACCGGTCAACTCCAGAAGTCAGACGATGCGCAAGGCGGCGCTCCACATCCATGCTATAAAGCCATGGACCTGAACCGTCGGGATCGCTGGCTAAATACATCAGCGTCCGCTTATCCAATAGCACCGGATGAGTCACGCGGCCATTGTGCGACGTGATCCGTTCAGGAGATCCGCCGTTTGGGCGGATGCGCCAGACGTCCAATTCATCTGGGAGCGCACCTTGAACGAAGTAGATGAATCCCCCATCCGGCGCCCACAGTGGAAAGTGGCTGTGCAGCCCGGCAGGAGCCCTAAAAATGGGCTGGTCTCCCGGTCGGCGCTCGCCGTTTGATACGAACAGCGGATCTCCGGGTCCAGGTGTGTGGTACGTAAGTCGGGAGCCGTCGTGCGACCAATCGAACTCGGCCACTCCTTCAAGGTAGGGCCTCGGCTCTCCACCCAGCGTTGGTACTGCCCAGATGCCGATGTCGGCGCTGCTTGACTCGTTCTTCTTGCGAACCCAAAACGTAACTAGGGACCCATCGGGCGAAAACCCCAATGTGCGGACCGACGGATTGACCAGTTCCGGCGCGCCGCCACGCGTCAAGTTGTGGAACTGTCCTGACCCGACCTGCGTCAGCCACACATCCATTTGTCCGTCCCGGTCAGACAGAAACGCCACGAAATGGCCGTCGCGGGACACCGTAGCCGCCTGCGCCACTGCATCCACGTCCGTGATCGTCTGAAATCGCGCGTCGGCGATCGGGTTCCGCCAGAAGTACTCCTTCCCCCGAAGCCAGAGGTCTGCACCAATCACTAACGCGGCCGCCACCAGTGCCAACGGAAAGACCACTGTCCACCAGTTTCGAGAGGTAGATGCCGCGGTCTTCGGCGGTACGGGTTCAACGAGCGGGGCCACATCGCTCTCGTTCTCCAGCGCTGTTCGACCATTATCCGCGGCTTGAATGTTCCGGCCGCGCGCCCATGCCTCCAACTCTACGCGAGAAGCGTAAACCGAGCCCATCTTGTCGTGCACATGCCTGTGAACCGGCATCCCTTCCCGCTTCTCCCAGCGCTGCACCGTGGTCACGTCGCGGTCGAGGTGCGCCGCGATTTCCTTCCAGGAATCGAGCCGGTCTTCTGCGGGTCTTGTAGCTGGCTGTGTGTCTGGGACGGGTTCGCCCATCGCGCTCTCCTGATTTGCTCCGCTGTCGTCGGGAATCCGGGAGCCCGGATTGTAACCCCCGAACCGTGTCCAGGATACGGCAAATCACGGCATTCAACGGTAAATAGAGGAACGGCCACGAATCCGCTCCTTGCCCTTTGACCGCGCCTGCCAAAGTGTCTGATCGTGTCGGCGCGTCTCCATTCGGCGACGTCACTTGACAAGGAAAAAACGGAGGTCGGGTATGCCAAGAAAATTGATGGGAAGAAAACTGACTTGGGTAGTCTTGCTCAGCACCGCGATTGTGGTCGTGGCTCTTCATTACGCGAGAAATGCTTCGGCCACACCGGCAGATTCTGGATTCAAAGCTACAACCATCGCCACTGGCACCTTCGACAAAATTGATGTCTTTAACCACTCTTCGAAAAAGGAGCTTCCGGTCGGGTTCGATGGTGATGTCTGGCTATCATTGCAGAAGACGATGGGACCATCGGATCTGTACGTGCAAAGCAATGTCTGGCAGCCTGTCAACCCGACAACGGGAGCGGTAGCCAGCACCGGCTGGCACACACACCCGGGTCACAGCCTGATCATTGTCACGTCTGGATCCATAACGGACTATATGGCCGACTGCGTACCGCATGTGTACACATTTGTTCCGGGACAACCGGCCCCGACGCTCATCGATCCCGGACACGGCCATGTGCATATCATCCGGAACGAAGGCGCGATTGCGGCATCAACCATTGCTGTCCAACTCGTTCCATTCGATCCGGCCAAGGCGAATCGACGGATCGACGCTCCAGCCCCGGAGACCTGCTCCAACATCCTGTAACCAGCAGGGCCTGCTCGACGCCGCTGGGCGATTCCTTCCTTCATCTCTTCTTCTCGACCCGCAAAGGCGCGGCTTGGTGGGGGTGGGTTAACTTTGCGTCCCTGGGTTGACTCACTCACGCCGAACCTCGACACTTACGCTGGCTCAGAATCCGGCGTGCGAATAATGAAAGCCCTGAACAACCAACTGATTCGGCTTTCCGCCACCGACCTCAGCAATCACTCCGCTTGCCGGCGTTTAACTACTCTGGATTTACAGGTGGCGCGAGGCGCCAGAGTCGCACCGCAGTGGGCAGCACCGGATCTGGCGATCATCCAGGAACGCGGGAAACGACACGAGTCCGCATTCCTCGCGCATCTCGCCGACGAAAAAAAACTAACGGTCGTAAAACTTGCAGACATCAAAGACGAAAATAAGCTACTCCAGGAAACGCAACGCCATATGGCCGAGGGAGCACAAGCCATTGCTCAAGGCGCGCTGGCGGACGCCGACTGGTTCGGCCGGCCAGACGTGCTACTCCGGGTACCACGGCACAGCGCGAAATGGAAATGGTCTTACGAAGTACTCGATACCAAGCTGGCGCGAGAAACCAAAGCCGCCACCATTTTGCAGCTGTCCCTCTACTCACAATTGTTGGAGCACGCTCAGGGCTGCGCGCCGGAAACAATGTGGGTCATTGCTCCCGGCAATAATTTCGCCGGAGAAGAATATCGAGTAGCGGAATACGCCGCCTACTTTCGCTACGTCCAGGACCGTCTCGCGCGCGTGGTCCTTAATGGCAACGATCACGGCACTTATCCCGAACCCGTCGAGCATTGCAACGTTTGCCGCTGGTTTCGCGAATGCGACGCTCAGCGACGCGCTGACGATCACCTTTCGCTCGTCGCGGGAATTCGCCGTCAGCAACGCGCCCAGCTGGAACAGTGGAATACCGAAACCATGGCGAAGCTGGCGATTCTGCCAATTCCGCTGCAACAAAAACCCGATCATGGTTCGCGAGACGGAATCGAACGCGCACGTGAGCAGGCTCGCGTGCAAGTCGAGGGACGCACAACGAACACCTTGGTACACGAACCACTATTGCCACCTGTCGAAGGCATTGGACTCTGCCGGCTCCCCGAGCCATCGCCGGATGACCTGTTTCTCGATCTCGAGGGCGATCCCTTCGTCGACGAATCCGGTCTGCAATATTTATTCGGCTTGGCCTTCAGGAACCCACAAGGAGAGTTGGTATACCAAAAGCGCTGGGCGCTCAACCGCGAACAGGAAAAACAGGCATTCGAGTGGCTGGTGGACGAAATCATGCTCCGTCGCGAAGCAAATCCGCGCATGCATGTCTATCACTTCGGGGCCTACGAGCCGGGAACCCTCAAGCGCTTGATGGGCATGTACGCAACTCGCGAAGACCAGATCGATCGTATGCTCCGTGCCGGAGTGTTGGTTGATCTACATCAGGCCTTCAAACAAAGTACTCGCGCCAGCGTCGAAGAATATTCCCTAAAAAAAATTGAAGCCTTCTACAACTTCGAACGCAAAATCCCGCTAGACGACTCCCGCGCTGCCATGCGTTATATCGAGCACAAACTGGAATTGGGTTGGGAAAACGAGCAACTGCCCGACGACATGCGCGCGGCCATGGAAGGCTACAACCGCGAAGATTGCTTCTCCACCGCCTATCTTCGCGATTGGCTCGAAAACGAACGCGCCATCCTAGTCAGCAGCGGCCTCGATGTTCCGAGATTGCCGGATAAGAGCGGAGATCCTTCCGAAAAGTTGCAGGAAAGACTCGACCGGACGGCTGTGCTCACAACCCAGTTGTCCAAGGGAGTCCCTGCCGATCCAGCAGCTCGGACTCGCGAACAAGCGGCGCTTTGGCTATTGGCGCAACTCCTCAGTTGGCATCGCCGAGAAGAGAAACGCGCTTGGCAGGATGGCTATCGGTTCGCGGAAATGAATGACCAAGATCTGCTCGATGAGCGTGTGGGTCTCACTCGTTTGTGCTTTTTGAAAACGGTTGACCCGGGCAAGCAGGTCCCGACCGACCGCTACAGCTTCGACCCGCAAAAGAGCAATGTGCGAATCGGCAACGAATTGTATTTCGGCGATGAAAAATTCGGCGAAGTCATGGCTATTGATCACGCAAAAGGGATCGTCGATATCAAGAAAACGAAGAAGACTGCGGACCTTCATGCCCCGACTGTCTACATGTGGTCTGCTCCACTACCAACTTACGGCCAGGCGGATTCTCTTTATCGCATTGGGGAGTGGGTATTGGCAAACAGTGTCGACGCACCCGGCCAGTACCGGGCGGGGCGCGATTTGCTTCTGCGCAATCCTCCGCGTCTGTGTCACGGAGAGACGTTGTCACCGCTTGCCGCTGAAAAACCGGAGGATACAGCGTGCCGCATCGTGTCGGCTCTGCGGGATTCCGTCTTCGCCATTCAGGGCCCTCCGGGCTCGGGCAAAACCTACACCGGCGCGCGAATGATCTGTGAGCTCATCAAACAAGGTAAGAAAATCGGCGTAACCGCTCTCAGCCACAAGGTCATTCGTAACCTGCTTGATGCCGTGGTCGAAGCGACTCAGGAAAAAAATATCGCAGGCGTTCGGTGCATACATCGGGAAAACGATGGCGAAGAAAGCGAAGGTGTCGCCGTCGCCAAAAAGGACAACCAAGAAGCGCTGGCCGCACTGCGCTCCGGGAAGGCCAATGTTCTTGGGGCCACTTCCTGGTTATGGTCTGCCCTCTCGGCTTCTGAAGTAGTGGATGTACTCTTCATTGACGAGGCGGGTCAAATGTCCTTGTCGGACGTGTTGGCTGTGTCCCAGGCTGCAAAGAAACTGATCCTCCTCGGCGATCCCCAGCAGTTGGAGCGCCCTTTAAAAGGCAGCCATCCCGACGGAGCCGAGAAGTCCGCGCTGGAACATCTGCTCAACGGGCGGAAAACCATCTCGCAGGACATGGGATTTCTGCTCCCGCAAACCTGGCGTCTGCATCCTTCAGTCTGCTCTTATACTTCTGAAGTTTTCTACGAAGGCAAGCTCAGCTCTCATGCCATCACTCACAATCGGATCTTGCAGGGTCACGCCTCCATCAATGGTGCTGGCTTGTGGTTCGTTGCCGCCGACCATCAAGGCAACCGAAATTCATCGCCCGAAGAAGTCGAAATAGTTGCTCAACTTGTTCGGGGTTTGCTGAAGCCGGAAGTCCAATGGTTCCGCAGCATCGGCAATCAAAGGCAACTCAAAGCAGACGACATTCTTATCGTCGCCCCTTACAATGCGCAAATTGCCGATCTCTCGGCGCGGCTACCCGGCCTTCGCATTGGCACCGTAGACAAATTCCAAGGACAGGAAGCACCCGTAGTGATCTACTCGCTGACCACCTCATCTCCCGAAGACGCCCCGCGTGGAATGGAATTTCTGTTCAGCCTGAACCGTTTGAACGTAGCAACCTCTCGCGCCATGACCACCGTCATCGTCGTGGGCAACCCCAGACTCTTCGAGCCCGACTGTCGCACTCCGCGGCAAATGCAGTTAGCTAACGCCCTGTGCCGCTTTCGCGAATTAGCGACGCCGGTAACCAGCTAACTTCGCTACCCTAAAGCTAAGCTTCCCTGTCGGTCTTTACACCACCTTACTGTTCGAACCGTCTTCGCATAACTCTTTCATTTTCAATCAACTGACGCCCACTAGACCTCAACTCCTATCGATCTACTTTCACTATATATATAATTATTTATATCGTATTCTTTTCATGCTATCATGCCGTGTGAAAGTCGCGCTTCAGCTCGCCACCGCCGCTCCTCGCTCCCGCATCGTGCAAACTCCCTTGGCCTTCCGCGGGGCGACTCAACCTACCGGAGTCCCAAAATGGAACGTACTCATCATCAATCGAAAGTCGTTGATACCCTCTCTCCCTGCACCCACATCTATAAGAGTGGACGGCAATGCCGCCAGCCTGCCAGGCTTGGCGAAATTCTCTGTTCCACCCGCATAACGCAGCCATGCCCCCTCCTCTCCCCTGGGCGAACCCCTCGTTGAGCTCGCTACCGAACTAGGCGAAGTCTCCGAAATCCACGAGGTCGGCACCTTTATCGCCAGGCTCATGAAACTCGCTTGTCAGGGCCGCATCACCTTTCGTCGCGCCGTCTCTCTCACCTACATGGCCAACTCCCTCATCAATGCCGTTCGCCTAACAACGTGCGGAAGATGTCCGCACCGCAAAAGAACCGGACGAACTCCGCATCGATTGGACCGGCGTCCCACGGCCGACTACGAGAAGGCCCGCCTCGCCACCCAGCAGCCGCTCAGGGTTTCAGGGTTCGTACTTACGAACCCTGAGATAGAGAAGAAGGTTTCAGGGTCTGTACTTGCAGACCCTGAGGTAAGCTCGGATACTCTCCATACCCCGGTGACCGGGTTTATCACCCCGTTCGCAGCAGCCGAGCAGGGCTGGGACCGCGAAGAAGTCATTGACGCCTCAATGTCGCTCTCTTCGTGGGTAGTGCTATTACCATCCCTCACGTCCGCCGCTGGTATGCGCGAAATCGAGGGCCTCAAACCTTCGCCCGGCTCTACTAGGCTGCCCAGACACTCACTCGGATGCAGGCATACCTGAACGCACTCTTGAAAAAGATGAGTAAACTCTATTGCAAAATTCCTTCACCAACCTGCTAACATTGCAGGCCCTGAGTTGCCGGGTTTCCTGGTTTCAGGGTCTGTCCTTGCAGACCCTGCGAGGAAAAGAGTTGTACTTACAAACCCTGGGCTAAATAAAGACCACTATGAACGCCAGTTCCACTCCCCCAATTCTCCCAGGCGAAATGCCTCCCGCCGAAGTTACGTCTTCCTTGGCCCGTTTCCGCGACTCGGTCGCCGATTCTCTTTTCTTTGTCTCGCGCACCTTCCCCAAAGTTCTCACGCTCCGCTCCAGCCCCAGTGCCTGGACTGCGTTCCGCATTCTTCTTGGTATCGCAGGAGCTGCCCTCGTCGTGCTTCCCCTCAGTTTGTGGAATGCCTGGGCGTTCGCGCCGGTAGGCTTGGTGCTGTTTCTGCTGGCCGTGCTGCTCCCGCCGCTTCGCCAGGATCGCGGCAGCGCGCAAGCCATCGCGCAGCTGGGCGCCTATCTGGTTCTCGACGGCGGAAACTTTTCCCCCGCGAACAGCTCCGCAAGCAATTCGGCCGGCAACTCGGGCAGCGAGCCCCTCTGCAATCCCGCCGACCGCGAATCCTGTACGGTGAATTTTTATCTCACTCCCAGCCGCGTCTGGGCGCTCGATTCGCAGCTTCGCCCGCTGGCCGTGATCCCGGCGGGAGAAATTTCCATGGCCACCGCTTTCCCGTCGCAAAGCGATTGGATTCTGCGCGTGCGCTGGCAAGAAAATTCCGCGGAATTTATTTTTGACGGCCTTTTTTCCGAACGCCGCGCGCGTCTGGCCGAAGCTGGCCTGCGCCACCTGATTCAGCAGAAGGAGCAATCTCCGGCGGGCTCTACCCGCGTCAAAGCAGCCGGTGCCTGATGCTCCTTTGTGCAATAAAAATTTATTCTGTTGCTCCGTTTGTGCCGCGAAATGTGGCACAATTTATGTATGGCGCGCGGCTGGGAGTCTAAAGATGTCGAATCCCAGGTAGCCAGCAGGGAGAACATGGCGGCACCAGGCAAAGCCAGGAAAGCTCAGGACCAATTGGAAAAAGATCGCGAACGTGCGAACGTGGAACTCTCGCGCAAACATATCCTCAACGATCTGGAAACCGCAACTCATCCCAACCACAAAAAAACTCTGGAAGCAGCGCTGGCCCACCTCGATCGAAAACTGGAACAGTTGAAGTAGAAAAAACCGCATTTTTTCTGGAAAACTTTTGGCAACATTTTGCGGAATTATTTCTGAAGTTTTATCAGTTTGCCTAAGGAATTTTCGCCTAAATTATTTCAGGCTTTTCGGTTCTTACTCCGTAAAAACAACTCCTACCGCGCTCTGTCCTTTTTCTTCGTTGGTATCGATTCGCACCACGTAGCCGCGCATCTTCATCGCTTTCGGTCCGTCCACGCCCGGTGTGTCGATCGTAATTTGCAATTCCGACTGCAGTCGTGGGCAATGCTGCATGGAAATCAGCGCGCCCTGCAAAGCTAAATCGCGCACGACGGTTTCTTCCTCGAAGGCGTGGCCACCTTCAGTGAAGCCGCTGACTTTCGCGCGGAATTGCGCTTCGCGTCGCAGCGCCGTCCGCGTTACCGGCATGTGCGCTTCGAGCGTTCCGTCCGCCGAACCAAGCTTGATCACCATGCCTTCGCTCGCAGCGAATACGGAATCAAAATCCTCGCGCGCCTGACGCAGCAAACCGTCCACCATGCGATCGGTGGCATCCGGATCGTGGTGGAACAGAACCAGAGTTTTTGCGCCGGCATCGCGCGCGACTTTCACGCCCTCGCGCCAGGAAGAATGGCCCCAGCCCTTGCGCGTAGTTGCCAACTGCTCTGGAGTGTATTGCGCATCGTTAATAAGAATGTCCGCGCCAGCCGCGAGCTCGCGCAGCTCTTCGTCGAGTTTCGCATCGCCTGGTTCGTTGTCCGTGGCGTACACGACCGTGCCTCCGGGAGTCTCGATGCGATAGCCCAGGCAGCCTTGCGGATGATTGATGTAGCGTGCGGTGATTTTGTTTTCGCCGACGACAAAGGAATCGCCGCCGCCGACTTCCATAAATTTCTTTTTGGCGGTCATGGCCGACATGTTCACGGGAAAGTACGGAGTCGCCATCTGCGTCTCGAATACTTGTTTCAAGCTGTCGCGGCCGAGATGCTTCGAACGGAAACTGTAGAAATGAAATGCGTTGTTCTCGGAATACAGCGGCGCGAAAAACGGCACGCCTTGAATGTGGTCCCAATGATAATGCGTTACTAAGATGTGAGTCTCTGGATTGCGCACACCGGATGCAATCACGCCGGCGGAAGGAGCGGTCCAGCGGCTGCCGAGAACGCGCAGACCTACGAAGTCTGCGTTTCAAAACGTCGTCGCGCGAATGTACTTTGATACTGTCAGCCGAGCGAGGGAGCGTCAATTGATTCGCCGGGACGAGGTGTCAAAGTGCGTAATAAGGGTTGCTCATTGATAACTCGCAAAAACACATCGGCTCAGGAGGACGAGTACAATAGGCGGTGACCGCGAAAAGATGCGCGACGCTTCGAACAACAGCATGCGCAAAGAAACACAAACACACGTGCACGAACACGCCGGAGGCGTTGTTCATTCGCACGAGCATGGCCGTGGGCATGGGCACACGCGCGAGTCTAGTCACTCGCGTGAACATGAGGGACACTCGGGACATGCGCACCCGCCGATGCAACCGTCGGTGTTGGCGTGGGCCATGGCGGCGACCATCGGACTAGTCGTTGCAGAAATTTTTGGCGGGTTTCTGGGACATAGCGTGGCGTTGTTGAATGACGCGGTGCACAATCTTTCCGATGTGCCGGCGCTGGGAATTTCCTGGCTGGCGATGCGCTGGGCGCAGCGTCCCGCGGACCGGGAAAAAACTTACGGATACCGCCGGGCGGGGGTGCTGGCGGCGTTTACGAATGCGGTATTACTAATCATTTTGGCATTATGGCTGGGCTGGGAATCGATCGGCCGGCTGCGCGCACCCATGGATGTGATTGAAGCCTGGATGATCTGGACGTCGGTGGCGGCACTCGCGGTGAATGGCGGAATTACTTTGGCCCTGGTGCGCGGGCGCAACGATCTGAATTTGCGCAGCATTCTGGTACACAACTTTGGCGATGCACTTTCGAACGTGGCAATTATTATTGGCGCGGTGGTGATTGGAATTACCGGTTGGCGCTGGATCGATCCGATTCTTGGACTAGCGATTGGCGTGTTGGTGTTGTGGTCGAGCATCGGAATTCTGCGGGCGTCGGCACACATTCTGCTGGAAGGGCGCCCGAAGGAAATGGGAATTGAAGAAGTGGCGCGCGCGATTCTGAGAGTGGAAGGCGTGATGGAAGTTCACGATGTGCATATCTGGTCGCTGGGCGGCGGAGAAATTGCGATGTCCTGCCACGCGCGGGTGCCGGACATGCATCTGGACAGGTGTGAAAGTTTGCTGTCTGCGATCAAGCAGCTGCTGGCGCAGGAATTTTCGATTGGACATGTGACGGTGCAGCTGGAACGCGCGGGGCTGCCGGCCCAGTCGGGTTATGTGATGCCGGAACCGGCCAGAAAATAAGACGTCATTTTTGCATTGATTGGCAGAGGGCAAAACCAAGACCCAGGTGTAAACCCGACACCTGGAGCACCCAACGTGCTTTTAGGTTTGCGTCAATAGGGCAGCTTCGATTGGGCGTATAATGCCGCGCAACGATGGCCCTCAACTCTGGCACCAGACTCGGCCCGTATGAGGTCGTCGCCCCGCTCGGCGCGGGCGGTATGGGTGAGGTATATCGTGCGAAGGACACTCGTCTGGGCAGGGATGTAGCGGTCAAGATCTTGCCAGCGAGTATTTCCGCAGACCCCGTTGCCAAACAACGTTTTGAACGCGAAGCGAAAACCATCTCCGGACTAAGTCATCCCAACATTTGCGTGCTTCATGATGTGGGTAGCCATGACGGCGTTGATTACCTGGTGATGGAGTGCCTGGAGGGACAGACCCTGGCGGCCCGCCTGCAAAAAGGACCGTTGCCTTGTAACGAGGTGCTGAAGATCGGGATAGAAATCACCGATGCGCTGGCACACGCTCACCGCCTGGGCCTTGTCCACCGCGACCTCAAACCGTCGAACATCATGCTGACCAAAACCGGCGCGAAGCTGATGGACTTTGGTCTGGCCAAGCCTTGCGCTTTGAATCCGGTCGCGCCAGCAAGCGCTCCGTTTTTCTCCGGCGAGACGCTCACCTCCAACCAAAGCCCTGGTTCCCCCATCACTGGCGTCGGTGCCATCGTCGGCACCATTCAATACATGTCTCCGGAACAACTCGAAGGAAAAGAAGCAGACGCCCGCAGCGACATCTTCGCGTTCGGCGCGGTGCTCTACGAGATGACCACTGGGCGCCGCGCGTTTGAGGGCAAATCGTACCTGTCGGTTGCGTCTGCCATTTTGCACAAAGAGCCGCCGTCTCTAACTGGCATTCAACCTACTTCGCCGCTTCCTTTGAACTACATCATTTGCCACTGTTTGGCCAAGGATCCCGACGAACGTTTTCAGACTGCTCACGATGTGAAACTTCAACTGTGCTGGTTGTCGCAGTCAGGCAGTACCGCGTCTCAGCCGTCTGCGGTGGAATCGCGATCACGACGATACAAGGGTGCAATCATCGGAATGGTTGCCGCCGCGATGATGCTCGGTCTTCTGTTGGTCACACTCGCGCACCGGCCTGCGGTCAGCGAGTACGGAATCGTACGATTCAGCGTCGCTCTTCCGCCGAAACAAGAGCTGGCGGCTGATCTCACTCAGGCCGTGGCCATCTCGCCCGACGGAAAGCGTCTGGCTTACGTCGCCGCGGAAAGCGGCGTGGCCCACCTCTACGTCCGCCGCATGGATCAGTTCGAACCGGTGGCCATCCCTGATTCCGAGGGTGCGAACTTTCCCTTCTTTTCGCCCAATGGCGATTGGGTGGCATTCTTCAATCAGGGGAAACTCAAGAAAGCGCCGTCCGACGGCGGCCGTCCCGTCGCGCTCTGCGATATGCCCGCGTTTTTCGGCGGTACCTGGACGCCCCGGGACGTCATCGTCGTTTCGGTTCCGAATCAGGGCGTCGCCACCGTCCCGGCTGGGGGCGGGACTCTGCGCAAAGTCTCCGTGGCTGCTGACAAGATCGTCTACCCGCAAGGCTTAACCTGGCTCGCCAGCGGCGATTGGGTAGCGTTCACCGATTACTTGCAGGTTCGCCGCAGCATCATGGCCTTGAAACTGGATTCCGGCGAACTGCGCACTATCCTCGACAACGCGCAAAGTCCATCCTACTCTGCCGGCAATCTGCTCTATTACCAGGGCGGCGCTTTATGGGCGATCCCGTTCGATCCTGACAAATTACAAGTGTTGGGAACTCCCGTCGAACTAGAAACCGGCGTGGACGAAGTAAATTATGTACCGCAAGCGAGCGCATCCCGCTCTGGAGACTTGGCTTACGCCCCGGGTCCTGCCGGCGACTCTTTTCGCAATCTGTTTCTCGTAAACCGCCGGGGGATCGAACAAAAGCTGACACTACCTCCCAATGACTACATCGATCCCGCCTTTTCCCCCGATGGTAAACGCATCGCTTTTGTGATTCGCAGCGTGCAGCAGCTCGGCGTGCTGGAGCGCGACCGTGGCGCTCTCACCAGTCTTGCACCCAATCTTTCCAATTTTGCTCCGACCTGGACTTTGGATGGAAAAAGTCTGCTGATGGACGCCATCGATGCCTCCCGTCAACGCGGTATCTATCGGGTTGCCGCCGATGGTTCTTCAGAGCCTCAACTCCTCCGCACCATTTCACAAGCTAGCCACATCACTTCAATTGCCGGAGACTCTGCCGCCGTCATGGTCAACGACCCCGTCACCACCATCGATCTCTGGCTGCTCAGCTTGCACGCTCCCTATGATATGCGGCCCTTCAAACGCACGCCCGCCGTCGAACGCCAAGGCGCGCTTTCTCCCGACGGCCGCTGGATGGCCTACGCTTCGAATGAATCCGGCCGCTCGGAAATTTATGTCGAGCCGGTGCCCGGACCCGGCGGGCGCCGACAGATCTCCATCGAAGGCGGCGCGCAACCGCGCTGGGTGCGCAACGGTGGTGAAATTATTTACCGCAACGGAACAAGAATGATGAGCGTCCCGGTTCAACTTCAACCCACATTTCAACCCGGAAAAGTCGTTGAATTATTCGACCGCAAGTTTGACCCCGGCGCGGCGGTCGCTGGCTACGATGTTTCTTCCGACGGACAAACTTTTGTCATGACCCGCTCCGAACGCGATAATCCAACGGAAATCAGGGTTGTGCTCGGTTGGCCTAGCGCGGCGCGAGCGCAAAAATAAATTATCTAGCGCGGTCTGCGAATCCGCAGCCGGCACAAACTTTCATTCTCCTGCTCGCCCAATTTCGCTAAGATGCGCCAGGGGCACGCCACGTCAACTGTCGATTCGAGGAGGATCCGACTATGAAATGGGCCCGCTTACTCGCAGTATTATTCCTTGCAATCTTTGTTTTTCTCACAGCGGCACACACTCAGGAACCTTCAAAGAAGGTCGCGCCAGCAACACCCGCACCGGGCCCTTCCGAAGCATTACTCCTGCAATGGAATGAAATCGGCCGCAAATTGATCGCAATGGCCGAAGATTTCCCTGATGCCAAATACGACTTCAAACCAAAGCCCGGCGCTCGCAGTTTCGCGGAGCGGCTGATCCATGCCGCCGCTGCGAATTATTACTTCACGAATCTCGCTCTTGGGCAGAAGCCGCCCGGAGAGGAAGATCCGCCTCGCGCCCAGTTCAAAAATAAAGCCGCAGTGGTCGCTTACGTCAAAAAATCGTTTGCGGATGGCGCGGCTGCCATCAAATCAAAAGGCGACACTGGAATCCTGGAGTCTGTAGTCGATCCCTTCGGATTCGACGACCCAGCGCATGCGGGTCAAAAACAGATTCGTCTTTGTGACTTGGCACAAAATCTCAACGAGCATTCGGGAGAAGTTTACGGCCAACTGACGGTTTATTACCGCGACGCAGGTCTCATTCCGCCAGAGTCCCGCCCGAAGAAAGCAGCCGAGGAAATCAAACCGACTCTTCCCGGCGGTAAAATCCGCACCTATTACATCGCAGCCTTCGAGACCGATTGGGATTATGCCCCGTCCGGCATGGACATGATGACCGGACAAGAATTCCACGGTCAGACCAAGATCTGGACCGAACATACCAAGGACCGCATCGGCAAGATCTATCGCAAGGCGATATTTCGCGAATACACCGATGACACCTTTTCGGCTGAGAAGAAACGCCCGCCAGAGTGGGAACACCTGGGCATCTTAGGTCCGCTGATTCGTGCCGAGGTTGGCGACACCATTGTCGTGCACTTCCGCAACAACGCCACTCAGCCGTACAGCCTCCATCCGCACGGCGTTTCGTATGAGCGTGATTCCGAGGGGACGCCGTACCCTGACACCACAATGGACGCAGCCGGCCTGGTTCCAGCGGGCCAGTCACACACTTATGTATGGAGTGTGCCGGAACGGGCCGGCCCCGGCGACGATGACGGCAGTTCGGTCGTGTGGCTGTACCACTCGCACAACTGGGAGCCTAAGGATGTCAATGCGGGCCTGATCGGGCCCCTAGTCATCACCCGTCATGGCGCGGCGCGTGCCGACGGCAGCCCCAAGGACGTGGACCGCGAATTTGCCATGCTGTTTATGCTGATTGACGAGAACGCGTCGCACTATCTCCAGCACAACATCGATACCTACATACAAGATACGAAATCGGTAAATAAGCTGGAGCTAATCCCAATAGACGTCGACGGAAATCTCAACTTTTCTGGCAGTGGCTTCGCCGGTGCCAACTATAAGGCTGCAATAAACGGGTTCGTATTCGGCAACTTGCCGATGCCCACCATGAAGCGTGGCGAGCATGTGCGTTGGTATGTGATGACCATGGGAGGCCAAGCCAATTACCACACTCCACGCTGGCACGGAAATGTGGTGACGCTGGATAAGCATCACACCGACATTTTCTCGATTTTGCCGGCGCAATTTGTGACCGCCGACATGGTTCCGGACCGCATCGGCACCTGGATGTTCCATTGCCACATTTCCGAGCACATGGAAATGGGCATGATGGCAATGTACCAAGTTCTGCCTTGAGTTTGCGGTCCCTCAGAATAACGCGCGTAGTTCTCGAATCGCCGAAGCGGTTTTACACGCCAGAGTCTGCCAGCGCAGTCGCGCTATGTGATGTCTTGAGCTGGACAACAGGGTTCCGGCGCTGAAGTTGATCGCTTGACTCGCGCTTTTCCCTAGGTGTAATGTCGCGCAAATCTGCGCGCAGCTTTTGATGTTCGGCGAAGTCGCGAGAACGAAAGCAAAAAAATTCTGGACATGGTGGTGAGTATGCGGCGTAGCGCCTGGCTTCCGGTCTGGTGGTCTGCTTGTGTGGCCGGTTGCGTGATTCTCGTTGCTTGCAGGTCGTCGAATTTTTCTAGTTCCACGACGGGCGCTGGGTATTCGGCTGACTGGAGCATGCACGGGAGAAGTTACGACGAGCAGCGGTTCAGTCCTTTGAAACAGATCAATGCGCAGAGTGTTGGGAAACTTGGGCTGGTTTGGAGCCATGAGTTCGGCACAAATCGAGGTTTGGAAGCGACTCCACTGGTGGTGAACGGCGTGATCTACACCACGGCCGATTGGAGCGTGGTGTATGCGATGGATGCGCGGACAGGGCAGGTGCTGTGGACATTCGATCCCCAGGTGCCGCGAAGCCGCGCTCGTATGATCTGTTGCGACGTCGTGAATCGCGGCGTGGCGCTATACGGCGGCAAGGTGTACGTCGGCACGCTGGACGGCCGCCTGATCGCTCTCGACGCAAAATCGGGAGCGCCGGTGTGGGACATACTCACGGTCGATCAATCGGAACCTTATGCGATTACAGGAGCGCCGCGCATCGCAAAAGGAATGGTGCTGATCGGGAACGCGGGTTCGGAGTACGGCGTGCGCGGATATATTTCCGCGTACGACTGCGCGACAGGCAAATTGATGTGGCGAACGTATACGGTGCCGGGTGATCCGGCGAAGGGATTCGAATCGAAGGCACTCGAGGACGCCGCCAAGACATGGCATGGCAAGTGGTGGACTGCGGGAGGCGGCGGAACGCCATGGGATTCGATTGTCTACGACCCGCAACTCGATTTGGTTTACACCGGCACAGGAAATGGGACCGCGTGGTATCGGGCACTACGCAGCGAAGGCCAGGGAGACAATCTTTACCTGGCATCGATTCTGGCTCTGCGCGCGAGCACGGGAGAATTGGTTTGGCATTTTCAAGTGACTCCGGGAGACAACTGGGACTATGACGCCACGCAACCCTTGATGCTCGCGGATCTGAAGGTCGAGGGGAAAATTCGCAAGGTCGTTATGCAGGCCTCGAAAAATGGATTTTTTTATGTCCTGGATCGTGAGACCGGGCAATTTGTCTCGGCAAAACCGTTTGTGGACAAGATCACGTGGGCAACCGGAATCGATTCCAAGAGCGGACGGCCGATCGAATCAGCGTCGGGCTACGACGGTTTGCATCCGGTGCTGGTTTCGCCTGACCCAGGTGGAGCGCATAACTGGAATGCCATGGCGTTTAATCCGACCAGCGGCGTTGTTTTCGTGCCTGCAAAGGAAGGCACAACTTATCTGCACGTGCCGAATCCCAAATGGAAACACAGTCCCAGCGAAATAAATATCGGGGATGATGCGCGTTACGAGGGTCCTCTGCTGGCGAAATGGCTGGCTGCTCCAGCAGCAGCGGGCAAACTCGTTGCGTGGAATCCGGTGGAAGGGCGCGAGGTTTGGCATGTGACTCATCCTGGTGTGGAGTCCGGTGGAGTGCTTGCGTCCGCAGGGGATCTTGTGTTCCAAGGGCGGTCCGACGGGATTTTTGTGGCGTACGGTGCGTCGGACGGCAAGAAACTTTGGGAGTATAACGCAGGGACCGGAATCATGGCTCCGCCTGTGACTTACTCCGTGGATGGAGCGCAATACATCACGGTGATGGCGGGATGGGGAGGAGCCGTCGGCCTGTTAAATTATCCGGGATGGGGAATCACAAAGCCGGGATTCGGGCGGATCCTCACGTTCGCCCTCGGCGGTAGCGCGAAACTCAATATTCCCCCGTTTGGTCACAGCGGCCCGCCCAAACCAGCGATCCATATGAACGCAACGCGTGAGACAGTTCGCGAAGGCAAGTTTCTGTTTTCAGAGCAGTGCATGCCATGCCATGGAATTGATGCGGTCGCCAGTTCGCTTCCCGACCTGCGATATGCCAGCGCAGAAGTACACCGTCAGTTCACAAGCATTGTGCTTGGAGGCGCGAGAGAGTCGCGAGGCATGCCGTCGTTCAAGAATGTGCTGGATGAAAATAAAGTGCGAGCGATCGAGGCTTATGTGTTGTCTCGCGCGGCGGAATCCAGTCATCCCGAGCATTTGCAGTAACCGGCTGAAGTCAATGCCAAGACCCAGGTTCACACACCGAACCTGGCACCCTGCGTGTTTTGAGGCGAAGCCGCAGCGCGACGGGGGCCGTTCTGCAAAAGGCTAGCGCCACACCGAGTCATCCTTGCCGGAAAGGACCCTGTCCAAATACGTTGCGGTGCTGATCAGCGCCAGATGCGTGAATGCCTGTGGGAAGTTTCCGAGATGTTGCCCGCTTAGACCAATCTGCTCCGAGTAAAGCCCAAGATGGTTGGCATATCCCAGGAGTTTCTCGAATAACAATTGGGCCTTTTCCAGTTCTCCAGAGCGCGCCAGACATTCGACGTACCAAAAGGAGCATGCAGTGAAGCTACCTTCGCCGCCGGGAATCCCGTCCACATGGGTGCGTTCGGGCTCGTAGCGACGGACAAGGGTATCCTCGACTAACCGTGCTTCGATCGCTTTCATGGTCGAAAGCCACATCGGATCGACCGGGCTGATGAACCGCATGAGCGGCATCAGCAGAACCGACGCATCGAGATCCTTCGTCCCCTTCGACTGCACGAAGGATTGCAAATCGTTATCCCAGAAGTTCGTAAAGATGTCGTTTCGAATCGCGTCTCGGGTTCGCAACCAACCGTCCAATGGCCCGGAAAGGGAGCGTTTCTGCGCAAGCCGGAGTGCGCGATCGAAAGCCACCCAGCACATCAAACGCGAGTGCAGGAATTCTCGTGCGCCGCCACGAACCTCCCATATACCTTCATCCGGCCGTTGCCAGTTCTTGCTCAGCCACTCCAAGATCCGCTGAAGTTCTTGCCACCCGGCATAGGAAATTGAGTCTCCGTACTTGTTTGCCAGATAGATGGAATCCATCATTTCGCCATAAATATCCAGCTGCAACTGCTGATAAGCTGCGTTTCCGATACGCACGGGCTTTGAATTTTCATATCCCGGCAGATGATCGAGCGTCAGCTCATCGAGCTGCTGCCGGCCATCAATGCCGTACATCACCTGTAACGGTCCGCGCTGCGCATCGTCACCGAGCCGTCCCTTGAGCCAGCGGATGAAGGCTTCGGCTTCTTCGACAAAACCCAGGCGAATCAATGCGTAGAGAGTGAACGCGGAATCTCGTAACCAGGTGAAGCGATAATCCCAATTGCGCGGTCCGCCAAGTTGTTCTGGCAGCGAAAATGTCGGTGCTGCAACGATCGATCCATGCTCCCGGCTGATCAACATCTTCAACATCAGAGCCGAACGGTTGACCATTTCGCGCCAGCGGCCCTTGTACTTTGATTTCGCGATCCATCCCTTCCAGAAACGCGCGGTCTCGCGGAAGCGCAGGTCTACGAATTCCATCTCGGGTTGCTGACCTTGCGGGCGGACTCCGCCAAAGACGAATGTGACTTTCTCGCCGGCTCGAAGAGTGAAGTTGGCGATTGCATCCTGGGATTGTTGTGTGAGGGTAACGGTGGAGTACAGCGCCAGCTGCGAACAGGTGTCGCTCGCCGGGGAAAAAATCGCGCAGCGGTCTTCGATGCTCACAGTGTGCTCACACTTCGCGTAATCAAATCGTGGCTGGCAGCGCACCTTGAAGTTGACCTCGCCCCTGATCACGGCCAGAGTGCGGATAAGTTCATTCGGTTGTGCGCCGTCGGTCGCGATGGGCATGTAGTCAGTCAGCTCGGCCACACCCTCTTCGGCAAGAAATCGCGTGAGCAGAATGTTCGTGTCTGGCAAATAGAGCTGTCGTACGCGCTTTTTTCCGAGCTGCGGCTGAATCTGAAAACAGCCGCCTTTCTGATCATCGAGTAGCGCTGCAAACACGGTAGGAGAATCGAAATTTGGGTAGCAAAGAAAGTCGATTGAACCGTTTACGCTTACCAGGGCAAGCGAGCACATATTGCCAATCACGCCGTAGTCCGACGATCGAACAGATATACACCTTAACGTCTGACTGAAACAACTTTTTGTGCTGCGCGAAGAAGTGGCGGTTCGTGGCCGCGGGCGGAAACTTGTTCTATGGACTCGATGGCTCCATCACGCGCGAGGAGGGCATGATCGAAATTGTTTACGGTGGGACAAACGTGGCGCGGGAGGAGAAAGAGTGGATCGCCGATTTTCGGAGCGGCGGCGCCTTCCTGTACGGCGAGAGGTAGATGTTCTTCGCTGGGAGATAGTGGAGTGAGTTCGGGATGTCCAACGACTACGCAGGTGGGAACCCCGGCATCGGCCGAGACGGCTTTGTGTCCGGCGTCACAGGTGACGATGTTTTGGTGAGGATGACTGACGACGCGCGTCAACACCAGCACAGCGGGCCGATAGCCTGGCAAGTCGGGGACCTGTGCGAAGGTGGTGGCATCGCAATAAACGATTGTGCCCGAGGAAATGCGGTGGATGAATTGCGCGTTTGGAAAGCCTGCGAAAGAAAGTGAGCAGGGGAAGGTGGGAGTCCCGGCGGTGATGACTTCTGGTACTCGCAGGCCGCTGGGTTCGAGCTCACTTACAAGATTCAGCAGGCGATGGTAACCGGCGTGTGCCTGCTCGCTACGTTGTGGCTCGGCGATTCCGCCGTATTGGCCGTCGTAATAATGCAAACCTCGGAAGTGCAAGTTGTTGGCGGCGATGGCGCGCGCAAGGGCGACTGCCTGCCCAGCGTCGTTCTGGTCGATGCCGGTACGATTCATGCCAGGATTTATGTCCAGAAAAATTCCTACGCTACTCCCGCGCCATTGCTGGAGTTGTTCTGCGTTTTCGGCGAGGACGGAAATGCGCACGTGCGAGAACTGCGCGGCGATTTCGCGCACGCGGAGAGCGTTTGCCCCAACCGACGGGTAGGCCAGCAGGACGTCTGCCGCGCCGCATTGGCATGCCACAAGCAATTCGAGCGTGGTGGCGCACTTGAAATTGCGAATGCCACGCGCGACGAGCATGCGCAAGGTGTAGCCGAGCTTGGCGGTTTTGATGTGCGGGCGCCAGCGATCCGGATTGCCGCCGAGTAGTTCCACAGTGCGATCGATGTTTGCTGAAATGATTTCCGGATAGAGAAGGAGCGCAGGCGTTAGGACGTCAGCGATGGCGGAGACTTCGTATCGCGGGTCCCAGGGGAATTCGGTGAGCATAGGTTTCTGCGTGGCCATGTATGGGCGATGATAACGCGCAATGTGGCAGACGGCCAGGGAGTTAGCTGTTCGTAAATCCGAGGGGACGGGAGACTGGCGCTCGGCTCCTAAATCGAAAAGAGATTCCTTCCGACAAGGTCGGAACCTTCGGTCGTCGCTGCGCTTCTGGGAATGACGGTGGTTTGAGTTTTCGCAGCGCGTGAGGCCGCGTAATTCCGAAAGATTTCTGAGATAGAGATGCGGTTTGTTGACGGGTTCGAACGCTGATAGTAGGCTCCGTGGACTTGCATGAGCGCGCCAGAGGCCAACAAAGCGTCGCGGAGTAAACCAGCGGATTTGATACGTGGGCTGGGGCTGTGGTCGGCGACGGCAATCGTCATTGGCGATACCATCGGCTCCGGCGTTTTTCTGGTAAGCAGCGACATGGCCAGAGCTGTCGGGTCGGCCACGCTGGTGTTTGTCGCATGGATTCTCGGCGGGGTAATCGTGCTTTTCGGCGCGTTCTGTTACGCGGAATTGGGCGCGGCTTTCCCTAAGGCCGGCGGCCCGTATGTCTACCTGAGCCGTGGGCTTGGTCCTCTCTTTGGATTTCTGTTCGGATGGATGAGTTCGTTTCTCGACCGTCCGGTGGCGATGGCGACGCTGGCGGCCGGCTTCATGAGATTTCTGGGATTCCTATTCCCGGCGGTGGCCGCACCGCTATTCACATACCACGTGGGACCATACGAATTTATTTTTACGACGGCACAGCCGCTGGCAGCGTTGGTGGTAGTGGCGGTGACGGCAGTGAATTACTTGAGCGTGCGTATGGGTGGAGCGATCCAGTTGCTACTGACGTCGCTGAAGATAGCGACAATCCTGGTGATTGTGCTGGCGGGCGTGTTTTTCGGAAAACACCATGCGTTCGAAGCGGCAACAGCGGTGGCGCCGGTTGGATTGGGGACAATCGGTGCGGTATTGACGGCGCTGGTTCCAGCGATGTGGGCGTACAACGGTTTCAGTGACCTTGGCGACTTAGGCGAAGAGATTCAGGAGCCGCAGAAGAATATTCCTCGAGCCATCATCCTGGGGCTGCTCACGGTCTGCGGATTATATCTGTTGGCGAATGTCATTTACTTTCGCATTTTGCCATTTTCGATTTTGGCGAAATCGCAGCATGTTGCTTCGGACGTGGTGCGGTCGTTGGGTGGCTCGTCCGGCGGTTCTGGTGGAGCAATGCTGCTGACGCTGGCGATGGCAATTTCCGCCTTAGGAGCATTGCACGTGGTGGTGTTAACGGGCGCACGAATTCCTTACGCCATGGCGCGCGATGGAGTGTTCTTCCAATTTTCCAAACGTGTTCACCCTTCGTTTCATACGCCGACCGGAGCGCTGATGTTTCTCGGCGCCATGGCCGCGTTGCTTGCGCTTAGCGGAACGTATGAAGAGCTCTATTCGCTGTTCGTGTTTGCGGCGTGGATTTTCTTTGCGCTGACCGCGATTGCTTTGATACGGCTGCGCATAAAGGAGCCGACGCTCTTCCGACCATACCGCACATGGGGATATCCGTTGTCGCCGCTGATCTTTTTGATTGCGGCGGTGGCGCTTACGGTGAATCTATGGATGGAGCGGCCCATGCGTTCGACGCTGGGGCTGTTGGTGATCGTGGGCGGCATTCCGTTTTTCTACCGGTGGCGCAAATCTCCAGGACAGCAGCAGGAGACGCACTAGGCTTTGGGTCGCCAGATTTGGCTGGAGGCTCATGGCGTGGCGGGTTGGAAGTCGAGGACGAGCAGAGTGATGTCGTCCTCCTGAGCGCGGGTGGAGTTGAGACCGGAAAATGCCGCGACGTTGGCGAGCAGATCGTCGGCAAAACGACCGGCGGAAATATCGCGGCGCGATTGCAATAGTTCTTTACATCGCGACTTGCCAAATTCCTCCTCAGCGGCGTTTTTGGCTTCGAAGACACCGTCGGTGTAGAGCAGGCAACGATCCCCAGGACCGATACTGACATCGACCGAGGAATACGCCACCCCGGGAAACAAGCCGAGCATCAGGCCGTTCTCTTCAATTTCTCTGACGTTTCCGTCGGTATTCGTAGCCAAGATGAGCGGCGGATGACCCGCAGCAGAGTAGCGCACCAGACTGTTTTCCAAATCCACAAAGAGATAAGCAGCAGTGACGAAGTGCTCCTCGAATTTACCGCAGAGAGCGGCGTTCAAGCCTGCGAGGACACGCGCAGAATCATGGGCATGATGTGCCTGGCCAGCGAAAGCGACTTTTAGCATGGAGGCAATTAAGGCGGCAGGGATGCCGTGTCCGGTGACATCGGCAACCAGAACGCCGAGGCGCTTTTCGTCGACGACGAGAAAATCGTAGAAGTCACCTGCGACGGCGCTCATCGGCACGTAACGCGCGGCAAGATCGAGGCCGGAAAGAGCGGGTACCGTTTGCGGAAGAATTGAGGACTGAATTCTCCGGGCTATTTCCAGCTCTTTGTGGATGGCGAGAAGGCGTTCTTCGTTTGCGAAGATGCGGTACGCAGAGATGTAACCGAGGCATCCGACAAATACCAGGAAACCGATGAACTCCAGGTTATTTCCAGACAGGAGTTTGAGACCCAAAAGATTTGCCTGCACGACGAACAGAAGCCAAACGACAAGACCCGCCATAAAGACCCACATTTCGCGGGTCATGGGTTGACGTGGTCCGGGACGCAACCAATCGGCGAATACGCTCACCGTCATGACGATGCAGGTGCTGAACACGACGATACTGTTCGCGAAATTGAGCTTTGCCAAACTGACTCCAAGGGCGGCAGCAAAGACTCCGAAAACGGCGAAGAGCATCTGGGCCGCAAGAAGCCAGCGAAAAAACTTCCTGAGGTATTCGCCGCCGACCTGGAAAAAGAAAAGGCCGAAAGGGATAAAGATGGTGCAGGTGATGTCCCAATTCAGGTGTTTCCAAAAGGTGGGCGGCTGATCGAAGAGCGATTGGAATGATCGCAAGGTTGTCAGCAGGCGGACGCCGTAAAGAATACAGAACAAGGAGAAGTAAATCAGGGTAAGATCGCGCGTCTTACGGCGAAAGAAGAAGACAGCGATTGCAACAAGAGCGATGGACAGAAGAGCGACGGCGGCCGCGACGTTGGCAAATTCCCAGCGCAGTACCAAGCGCGAGGGAGTTGCTGCGGTTTGAGCCAGCAAGAGCACACTCGAGTGCAACAAATCCGGCATGAGGGATAAATTGTAGCCAAGTCGCGATTCGAATGACTAGCGGAGCTGTACTGGACGCGTAGACGCGCGGCGGCTTACTTCAGGCCGTCGACGATGTAGAGATCGGAGGTAATGCGCGAGTAGGCGAAGACGTAGCTCTTGAGGTCGCGCGAGTAGTTTGGAGAGCTGAGGGGAGTGAGCCCGGTAGGGTCCGCGGGCGCGTAGGTACCGAAAAGTTTTCGTTTACCCGCGAGGACATCGATCATGAAGACCCGGGCCGGAACGTCACTGCCGCTGACGAGCAGGCTCTTACCATCCGGCGTCCATTGCGCGGGCCCTTCACCAGGCAAGGTATTTTGAAGGACGAAAGGTTTTCCGTCGCCGACTGGATAAATGGTGATGGTGCCTTCTGGATCGCCAGCGGCCACCCGCGTGCCGTCAGGCGAAATGCAGGAGCGGGCGCGGACGCGGACTCCTTCCGGACTAATGGCGCGAGGAGCGCCGCCCTGGAGATCTTGGACCCACATGCGTAACCCGCGCCCCTGTACATTACCCATTTCCAGAATATGGCGTGCATCCGGAAAAAAATAAGCCGAGTGAACTTGAACGTCACCGGAAGAAATAATGCGCGAGTCGCCAGGGCCCGTGGGCAATTGGATGAGGCCCTTCAGTGCGCCGGTGCCACGGGCCAGCACCCATTTGCCGTCCGGCGAAAGAGTTGGCGTCTCACCATCGCCGAGGCGCACGGCCGGCGAGCCGTCGGTCCGGCGAACGTAAAGGCCGCCGGTTTCTCCGCCAGCTTCGCCGGTCTCATCGAACGAGACCAGCTTGCCGTCGTCGCTGAGGTCGCGTGGAGTAGTCCAGTCATGCCAACTGAGATCGCGCTCTTTGCTTTCGCCGGGAGCGAGGCCGATCATGCCGGAACGATAGTCGTCTCTGGAGAACAGGACTCTGCCTTCCTTGGAAATATCGTGCAAAGTGAGGGTGCCAGTTCCGAGATAAACCAGACGCTCTTTTCCGGAAAGTGTGACGGCGCGCAATTCGCGACTGGAGCCGGAAGTGGTGCCAGTGAACCAGATTTCGTTTCCGTTCGACCCCCAGGCGAGTCCTTGAACGCTGATGAATTGACCGCTAAGGACCTTCTTGTTACCAGACTGGTCGATGGTTGCAACACTGCCGGCGTCATCTCCGCTGAAGGGGTGGTCCAGAAAGGCGACCAGCTTGCCGTCACGAGAAAGGCGGGGATGGCTGATCCATCCTGCGGTTTCGTAGAGCATTTTGCCCAGTGGATATTCGAGGCGCTCTTTGCCGCCTACGCGACGGACCACGGCTAGAGTTGTGCCATCCGAGCCCCAGTCCGCATATTCGACGTCGTTGATGATTTCGCGCGGAGCACCGCCGGCTTGCGGAGCGCGTGCGAGCATGCCCAGGCTCTCAAATCCCGGACCTGAATGATTATTGGTGGAAACCGCCAATTCGCCGGACGGCGAAACGGAAAGGACGTCGGTGGTGGCCAAACCCAAAGGACGCGATTCCGTGCTGCCGGCCTGCGCGGAAAAAAGTTCAATGGGCCGGCCTTCCCATGCCGCACCGAAAACGAGATTGCCGTCGGGAGTAAAACGCGCGCTGGAAATAGTGCCTCGGCGGAAGGTAATGCGGTGAAGCTTGGGGTGAATGGATTCGGCGCGGGGGCTGAGCCAGGCACCCAAGAAAAGTCCGACAGCTAACAGGGCTAGAGCCGCGGCTGCCGGGCGCAGCCACTGATTGCGTTTTGCCGCCGCCGCAGCGGCGGTAGTAGTTGAGGTGGTAGAGATTCCAGAAACTGACTCCAGATCGAAAGCGATATCCTTCGCGGACTGGAAGCGCTGCGCGGGCTGCTTTTCCATGCAGTGGCGCACGATGCGTTCGAGTACCGGAGCAATGGCAGCTTGCACGGAAAATTCCGGCAAGTCTTCATTGAGGATGGCCGTCATGGTTTCCGCGCCGGTGTTGCGTTTGAAGGCGCGGCTGCCATTGAGCATTTCGTAGAGAATGCTGCCAAAGCTAAAAATGTCAGAACGATGATCGGCCGGTTCGCCGCGAACTTGCTCCGGCGACATATAGCCGACAGTGCCCAGCACTTGCCCGGCTTCAGTTTCGGCGGAGGTTACGCCGCTGATGGTTTCGGTGAGAGCCTGCGGGCGGCGAAGTTTGGCCAGGCCGAAATCGAGAATTTTCAGGCGACCGTCGCGAGTAACGAAAATGTTTTCCGGCTTGAGGTCGCGGTGAACAATCCCCTGCTCGTGCAGGGCGGCGAGACCGTTGGCGAATTGCGCGGCAAGTTCTATGGCTTTGCGGACCGGCATGCCGCTTGAAGGAATGCGCTGGCGGAGAGCTTCGCCTTCGAGGAGTTCGGAAACGATGTAGTGGACGCCTGCAGCTTGGCCGACGTCGTAAACCCCGACGATGTTGGGATGATTCAAAGCGGCGACGGAACGAGCCTCTTGTTCGAAGCGGCGAAGGCGATCGGCATCATTGGTAAAGGACGCGGGAAGAGTCTTGAGGGCAACGTCGCGCTGCAGTCGAGTGTCGCGAGCGCGATAGACTTCGCCCATGGCTCCAGCACCGATGGGCGCGATGATTTTATACGGGCCTAACTGGGTTTCGGCTGGCAAAGACATTTCAGAGCTGACCGCTAAGCGACCTGAACCCGCGCATTGTAACGCAAGGGCGATGAAAAGTCTTTGCGTAGACCGGAGCGCGGCAAGACGGATTGCCGAAACGGACGAGGCGGTGGCGAAAGCGGAGTGGGCTGGTTTTTTGCGGATAAACTTGCGAAGATGGCGGGAAGTTCCCCGCGCGATTTTTGGCTAATAATATTGACGGATTGAGATTGATGGAGGGCTCCATGGGAAGATTTTCTCGGAGTTGGGAGCTGGTCGAGCAGAGCTTTGCGATTCTGTGGGCGGATAAGCAGTTGATGCTGTTTCCGGTGCTGTCTGGAATCAGTTGCGTGATCTTGACAGCATTGCTGGGATTGAGTGGGATTGCGGTGCTTTTGCCGGCATTGCGGGCGGCGGGAATCAATCAACACAATTTTCAGCATTTTTCGAAGTCGCCGGAATTTGCGGCGGCGATGTTTGTGCTGTATCTGGCAAATTATTTTGTGATTGTATTTTTCAACGTAGGGCTGGTGGGAGTGGCGAACAGCCGATTGACAGGCGGCGCGTGGACCTTCGATCAAGGATTGCAGCTGGCGTGGCAGCGCAAATGGGTGATTCTGCAGTGGGCGTTCGTGGCGGCGACGGTAGGAGTGGCGCTGCGAATGCTTTCGGAGCGGGCGGGATTTATCGGGCGAATCGTCATTGGAATTATCGGCGTAGCGTGGAACGTGGCTTGTTATTTCGTGGTGCCGGTTTTGGCGTTTGAGGATGTTTCGCCAGGCGCGGCGCTGTACCGATCAGCCGAATTGTTTACGGAAACCTGGGGAGAGCGAGTGGTGGGCGGATTCAGCCTGGGGTTGGTGTTTTTTGTACTGATGATCCCGGGATTTGCACTGTGGTTCGCTACGGTACGGCTATATGGTCCCGGCGCGGTGCTGGTTGGCGGAATATTGATGGGCGCGTATTTCCTGCTGCTGTCGGTGATGAGTTCGGCAGTGCAAGGGATTTTCAACGCGGCGCTGTACCGCTATGCGTGCGATCAGGCAGTGCCACCGGGATTTTCGCGGGAGTTGATTCAGGGCGCGTGGAGTCCGAAAAATTGAGACAGCCAAGCGAGCAGCGATCAGAGAGCAGCGAACAGGGAAGAAAAACTCGAGAGTAGGTGGCCGCTACAAGAGCGGTCACAGCAGCGGGCCGGTGGGGGTTGTACCCGCTACCGAGTTTAGGCAGGTTATGCTATAAGTGAGCCGCCGTGGAACAAGGTTTGAAATGGGGCGTGAAGCCATCCAGCGCATCCGAGGACATTGAGGAATCTGGCAGCGGTGCCTCAAAATTCGGAGCGGTCCCAGCCGAAAAAACGGGTTACGAGGATGCTTCGCGGTTTTGTCCAGTCTGCTCGCAGCGGTTGGAGTCGCGGCGCTGCAAACTGGTCTGCAACGTCTGCGGCTATTACCTGTCTTGCGCGGACTACTACTGACTAAGATTTCAGAGTTTGTGCTTACAGACCCTGAGATAGATAAAGAATGGTATGATTCCGGGCTCCGGAAGTGGTTGCCGCCGGACCCGCTTTCCGATGAGGAGGAGATAACGTGGCATTGAAAATGAGTCAACGCGAAGTGGACGGCGTGACGGTGGTTGCGCTTGACGGGCGAATCGTGCTGGGCGAAGAAAGCAACGCGCTGCGCGAAAAAGTGAAAGGGCTGCTGGCCGAGGGCAAGAAAAAAATCGTGTTGAACATGAACAATATTACGTTCATTGACAGCGCCGGCCTGGGCACGCTGGTGGCTTCGCATCATACGGCGAAGAAAGATGGCGCGTCTTTGCGGCTGTGCCATTTGGGGAATAAATTCCAGGAAGTGCTGCAGATTACCAAGTTGCTGACGGTGTTTGATGTTTCGAACACGGAAGCTGAAGCGGTCGCGAGTTTTTTGAAGTAGTTCGCAGCGCGGTCGGTTCAGTTCACAATGGAAATTTTTGAAGAGGCGTGCCAAGGCACGCCTCTTTTTTTGCAGAGGAGGCGGTGCACGCGTTGCGTCTTGCTGATTGTTGTCGTTTGCGATCTTCGCTTCGGCGGTCCGCGCCGAAGGCTCAGGATGACAAAGTAAAGGACGCCACGACGGAAAAAGAAAGAGCAGCGGCACAAAGCCGCTGCTATACAAGAAAGAGCGGACGGCCTAAGGTTCGATGCGGTACATGGTGATGCCGCTTAGGAGTTTGGGATAGAAGTCGGTGGACTTTTGCGGCATGACCTCGTTGGAAGTGGCGATTTCCACTACCTTTTCGACGGGGACGGGATTGAGGAAGAAGGACACTTGCGCCCGGCCGGAGTCCACGACGGCGATGGCGGCGTCAGCTTCGCGCTCGTAAGTGAGATTCATCTCCTTGGTAGCGGCTTGCAATGTGATGCCCAACGCGGGTTCAAGAATGCCATCATGCAGCAGGACTACATCGAGATCACGTTGCAACGGCGAACCACCGTGAAGCAGTTGCGCCAGATCGGCGCCGGGCCGCAAATGAAAAAGATAAAAAGCGCGTTGAGCATTGCCTGCCGCGGGATAGGCACCGATGGAACGTTGTTGTGCAGTTTCCGTGAGACGCGTGAGGAATCTATCGCGAGCCCGCGCTTTCTCGGAATCGTTCGCAAAGGAAAAAACCTCCGAGGCGAACCACGGCTCAAGATAACGGCGAACGGCGGACCAGGAGAAATCAAGGACGTTGGCAACAACGCGATGGCCAGCGAGGATGACGAGATCCTGGCCGCGGGTGTTGACGAAAGTCATCATGGAACGTTCGTAGTCCGCGTTGGGATCAGTCGATGATGCGCTGGCGCGGCGCTCGTTGCGATAGTTCAGCGCGGTTTCGTAGCGGTGGTGGCCGTCAGCGATGACCAGCTTTTGATCGGACATGGCGTCCTGGATAGTTTGGACGTGGTTCGGATCTGCAATCACCCAGAGGCGATGAATTACACCGTATTCGTCGGTGAGTTCGCTGACCGGAGCGGTGGAGGATTGCGCTTCGTCGAGAATTTTTTCCACGCGCTGCTGCGGATCGGAATACAGCATGAAAAGCTGGCCGGTATGGATGCGCGTGTGGCGAAGCAGTTCCAGGCGGTCGGCTTTGGGACCGGAAAGCGTATGCTCGTGGCGGAAAATGACGCCGGCGGAATATTCTTCGAGCCGGCCTGCGCCAATGAAGCCGCGGCGCGTGCGCTTTCCGGCTGTGCCGGGAACGGTGAACTCCTGCGTGTAGGCGTAGAAAGCGGGCGCTCGATCCTGGACGATGATGTGGTCGCGAATCCACCCGTCCACTCTCGCCGCCGCGCGTGTGTAGACGTTATTTTGCTGCGAATCGTCGGGATAAACGAGCCCTTTTTCGACCGCGATCAGGTTGTGCGGGTGGGCGGCGTAATATTCGGCCTGGCGCTCGGGAGAAATCTTGTCGTAGGGCTGAGTGAGAACGCGATCGAACGGAGCAAGCTCCGGATTGAAGCGATACGCGCGAAACGGGAATACCTGGGCCATGAGTTCTCCGGTGCTTTCCTGCACAGTACTCGACACAGTTTCATACAAATCCTGAAACCCTTAGTTTAAGTGAAGAAGAGCGGAGAATGCGACGCGCGTATTAAAATAAAAAGATATGACAGATAAATTTCGCGGCAAATTGAAGGCCTTGTTGTTCGATCTGGACGGCACGCTGATTGATTCGAAGCGCGACCTGGTGCAAAGCGTGAACGCGACGCTGCGCGGAATGGGCCGCGCGGAGCTGCCGGAAGATTTAGTGGCCAGCTATGTGGGATCTGGCGCCCCGATACTGATCAGCCGCGCGCTGGGTGGAGCGGGGTCCGCAGCAGAACAACAGAGCGCGCTGAAATTTTTCCTGGCGCACTACGACCAGCACAAGCTGGATTTCACGAAGGAATATCCGGGGGTGCGAGAGACGCTGGAAAAGCTGCGCGGCGTGCCGATGGCGGTGCTGACGAACAAGCCGGTGAATGTCAGCGTGCGAATTTTAGCAGGGCTGGGATTAGCGGGATTTTTCCGCGCGATTTATGGCGGAAACAGTTTTGCGACGAAGAAGCCCGATCCGCTGGGAGCGAATACGATTCTAAGCGAGATGGGAATCGCCGCAGCACAGGCCGCGATGGTGGGTGATTCAGAAGTGGACGTGCAAACGGCGCGCAATGCGGGAATGATTTCCGCGATCGTGAATTTCGGGTTCGGCACGCACGACCGGGAAATGTATCCGGCGGACATTTATCTGGACCGCATGGAAGAACTGCTGCCGTTGGTAAGTGATGGTGTCTCGCCGCGAGGTTCCCGGTGACGGCAGGACAATTCGCGAAAAACTTGCGAAGAAACAGGCCACAAGGCAGACTCTGCGCGTGCTGATTGGACTCTTTCCTGAACTGGATGCGCCCGGCGGAGTGCAGCGTGCCGGAAGGCATCTGGCGTCCGTGATGACGGAATTTGCCGCGAGCCGCGGAATGGAATGCCGCATTCTGAGCTTGAATGATGGGCCGGAGCTGAAGCGGCTGACGGTGGCGGGGCGGGAAATTGTTTTTACGGGCGGTGAGCGGGCGAAGGGCAGATTTCTTACAACAGCGATCCGCGCGGCGCGGCGGCCTATCCCTAAAGGCAAGAGCAAGATTAAATTGGTTGTGGCTGGACATCCGAACCTGGCGCCAGTGGTTCGTGCCATGCGCATGGCAGCGCCACGGCTGAAATCCATTATCTGCACGCACGGAGTGGAAGTTTGGGAGCCGCTGGCACGGCTGCGGCGAATGACTTTGCGTGGCGCAACCATGGTGCTGGCGCCAAGCAAATACACGGCGGAACACGTCGCGGCGGTACAGGGAGTTGCGGCGGAAAAAATTCGCGTGCTGCCGTGGGGACTGGATCCGCAATTCGAAGCGTTGGCGCCGCAGGCCGCAAAGTCGGCGGCTCCAGCAAATTTCCCTGAAGGACGAGCAGTGTTGACGGTGGGACGTTGGCGCGCCGATGAACGCTACAAAGGAATGGATACGCTGATCACGGCGCTGCCGCGATTGCTGGCGCGCTGGCCAGAGCTGCAACTGGCGGCTGTCGGTGAAGGCGATGACCGAGCGTGGCTGGAAGACCTGGCGGAAGAAACCGGAGTGCAGCGTCACGTGCATTTTCTTACTGGGCTGAGTTACCCGGAACTTGCTGCGTGCTACGCGCATTGCGAGATGTTCGCGCTGCCCAGCAAAGGCGAAGGATTCGGGCTGGTTTATCTCGAAGCGATGGCGTGCGGAAAACCGGTGATTGGCGGCGCGCACGGCGGGGCTCCTGAAGTGATCGACGACGGAAAAACGGGTTATCTGGTCCCGCATGGCGATGCCGTGCAACTGGCAACAGCGATCGAAACATTGTTGGCCGATCCCGCATTGGAACAGGAAATGGGACGACGCGGCAGGCAACGCGTCGAAAATGAATTCCGCTTCAGCGTGTTTGCAAAATCGTTCCGGAAAATTCTGCGCGAGCTATGCGAATCCTGAGCGTCACGCAATCGTACGCGCCGTTTAACGAATTCGGCGGGCCACCAGTGAAAGTGGAGGCACTGGCAACCGGACTGGCGCAGCGCGGACACAAGGTGACGGTACTAACCGCGGACTGGGGATTCGAATCGCGGGCAGCGGGCGGCGACAATGCAGGCGAAGTTAAGCGTTCACCGTTTGGGTGGACCCGCGAAGTCAACGGCGTGCAGAGCATCTACCTGCCTACGTGGTTTCACTACCGGGCGGCGACCTGGAATCCGGCAATTGCGAGGTATTGCCGGGCGCGGCTGGCAAGTTTCAACGTGGTGCATATTTTTGGGTTGTACGATTTGCTGGGACCGGCCGCGGCGCGTGAGTGCCGGAAGCAGAAAATTCCTTATGTCGTCGAGCCGATCGGGATGTTTGTACCTATCGTGCGAAATATTTTTCTTAAGCGCGTGTATCACGCGCGGTGGGGCAAAGAAATGCTTGGCGGAGCGGCAGCGGTGATTGCAACGGCGGAGCAGGAGGTGGAGGAACTTGCCGGGGGCGGAATTCCCCGCTCCAAAATCGTGTTGCGACGCAACGGGGTTACGGTGCCACGCGAATTGCCGAAGCCAGGACTATTTCGAAGCGCGCACGGCGTTCCGGCGGATGCGCAGCTGATCCTGTTTCTGGGCCGGCTTTCAGAGAAAAAAAGTCCTGATCTACTGCTCGAGAGTTTTGTACGGCTCCCGGAAAGGATTGGTGGAAAGCAACTATGGCTGGCTTTCGCTGGGCCAGACGAATCGGGAATGCAGGGGCGCTTGGAAGAGTTCGCGCGAGCGAAGGCGGTGAACTCGCGCGTGGCCTTTAGCGGGCCGGTATTCGGAGGCATGAAATGGGCGGCCTATCGCGATGCCGATGTGTTCGTGCTGCCATCGCAGAATGAAAATTTTGGCAACACGGCGGCGGAAGCCGCGGCGTGTGGTACGCCAGCAGTAATCACGGAGAATTGCGGAGTAGCTGCGCTGCTCGGGGGGACTGCGGCGCTGGTGGTTGCGCATGAAACCACAGCGGTAGCAGAAGCCGTCAAAGAGATACTGAACAACTCAGAATTGCGCAACCGTCTGTCAGAAGGCGGCAGAACGGCGGCCAGCCGACTTGGCTGGGAGGAGCCCGTGTGCACTATGGAACGCGTATATGTTGGGCTTGCGGCGCAGCGTCCGGTCGTTGGACAATCTGCAGGTCAAGATTAGGGGTTGTTTCCTGATGAAGCAAAATCTGTTCCGAGCCCTGTGGCGCGCTGTGAACATAGCTCTGGTGGCGTCGCTGGTGGCTCTTGTGTATTCGGCTGGTTGGGAGTATTCCGTTCGCGATTACCTGGCGGGGTTCGGCGACGCCATCATTCCGGCAAACGTTGCTCCGGAGCAGCGGGTTGAGGCGATTCTGGAATGGATGCGCCAAGGGCCACCGCGATCGGCGGAGCCAAATCCCACCGGACTTGCAGCGCGCGATCCGGAAACCACTTTAAATTACCAACAATTGCTTTCCGTATGTGGAACGGCAACGAATGCTTTTCTGAATCTGGCGCGAAGCGCGGATTTACAGGTGCGCAGGCTGCTGTTGCTGTCGCCAGATCGCAACACAAGACACGTTGTGGCGGAAGTGCTGCTGGACGGCCGCTGGATTGTGGTGGATCCAACGTTTCGGATGGTGATGAGAAACGCGAAAGGCGAGTTGCTGACGCGAAAGGAGCTGCAGAATCCGCAGACTTTCGCGGAGGCAATTGCAGGATCTCCTGGATATCCGCCGGAATATAACTACGACAAATTTGCGCATGTACGCATCGCGCGGCTTCCGCTGGATGGGCTGCGGCTGCGTCCAGTGCTGGACAGCGTATTGCCGGGATGGGATGAAAAAGTGGATTGGAGTCTGCTCCTGGAGCGCGAATCCTTTTTTTCGCTGGCGACCGCCACGTTTGCGATGTTTTTTCTGCTGCTGTTGCGCCTGTTCCTTGCCTGGTACGCGGATCAGCGATTGAAAATGCAACGTTTCCGTCTGCGCTTACACTTGGCGCGCGCCGGCGCTGCATTCTTCACCACGCCGGAGATCAAATAATCGCGTGTGCGGAATTTGCGGCGTCGCGTTCCTGAATCGAAGTGGTGACGCAGCGGAACGGGTACGCGCCATGGCTGGCGCCATGCAGCATCGCGGGCCGGACGGCGAGGGTTATGTGCTGAACGATCCGCGCGCGCCAGGACTCGCGCTGGCGATGCGGCGGCTGAGCATCATTGACCTACCCGGCGGAAATCAACCCATCTGGAACGAAGCGGGCGACGTCGCGGTAGTCTTCAACGGCGAATTGTACAACTACCGGGAGCTTCGCGAACGGCTGACGCGCCTGGGCCATCGTTTCTCGACACAATCAGACACGGAAATTCTGGTACACGGATGGGAAGAGTGGGGCGAAGAATGCCTCAGCGAGCTGCGCGGGATGTTCGCGTTCGCGATTGCGGATTTTCGCAAGCACTACACTTCTGGTCCGCTTTTGTTTCTTGCGCGCGATCCGCTCGGTATTAAGCCGCTGTACTACGCGCAAACCTCGGAAGGATTTGCCTTTGCTTCGGAAGTTGGCGCGTTGATGGCCAGCGGAATTGTGGCCAAGCAAATGTCGCAGGACGCGCTCACGTCATTTTTACTTTTTGGAAGCGTCAGCGAACCGGTCACGATGTACGAAGGCATGTTTTCGCTGCCGCCCGGGCATCGCGTGCTGCTCTATATACCGGACCGGAGGCGTTTGCCGCGTCCGCATCCGTGGTGGGATCCGCGGCGCAGTCCCGCGGCGAAAGATCCACGGCGGCCGCGCAGTTTTGCAGCCGCGACGAAGGCGCTGCGGCCGCTGCTGGAAGACAGCGTACGAGCGCATCTGATCGCGGATGTGCCGGTGGGATTGTTTTTGTCGAGCGGATTGGATTCCGGCGCGATTGCCGCGCTTGCGGGCCGCGAACATAGGGGAATTCAAAGTTTCACACTGTCGTTTCCGGGAACCTCGTATGACGAATCCGCGTTGACGCGCGTGGTTGCGGAACGCTGTGGCACTCAACATACGGAAATTCCGTTGAATGGCGATGCAATTCCGGCGCGGCTCGATGAAGCGCTCGCAGCTCTCGATCAACCCACAATGGATGGCATCAACACTTATTTCGTTTCGTGGGCCGCGCGCGAAGTGGGACTGAAAGTGGCGCTATCCGGATTGGGCGGCGATGAATTGTTCGCCGGGTATTCTACTTTTGCGGACACCCCAAGACTCTCGCAACTTGCTACCGCGGCAAGGTTCGTGCCGTCGGTGCTACGCGGCACAACGTCTGGCATGTTGCGGTCGCTGCTGGCCTCCGGGCGGTCACCGGATGCGGCGACGAAGGCGACCGCGGCCTGGCGAAATCCAGAACGATTGCCGCATCCTTATTATTTTGCACGAGCGCTGTTCCCTCCCGGAGAGATCGAAAAACTAATCGAACCGCGATTTCGGCCGAGCACGCTGGCGGCGGACGGTTACACGCTCGAACCGACATGGCTGGGTTGGCTGCAACTTGCGGCGGATGAAGCACAGCACATGGATCCGGTCGCGGCGATCAGCTGGCTGGAGCTACGAACCTACATGGCGAGCACGCTGCTGCGCGACACGGATTCGGTGAGCATGGCCAGGTCGCTGGAGGTGCGAGTGCCGCTGCTGGATACGCCACTGGTGGAATTTGTGGCTTCACTACCGGACCAAGCACGGAGACAATCCGGCTTGCAAAAGGCGCTGCTGGTTGAAGCGCTGGGAGACTTATTGCCGGTGGAAATCACTTCGCAGGAGAAACGTACTTTTACGTTGCCGTGGGAAGAATGGCTGCGAGGGCCGCTGAAGGCGCGCATGGAGGAAAGTTTTGCTTCGGTTCCCGAGGCGCTCTCCGCGCTAGTCAAGCCAGACGGCGTTAAGTCCGTATGGAACTCATTCCTCTCTGGGAAAACGTCCTGGTCTCGTCCGTGGTCGTTGTTTGTTTTATACGAATGGGCAAGAAAATAGGCGTCGAGCCCTAGTTCCTAATCCCTCTTCTTCCTGCGGTACACTCAAAGTTCGACAATGAATATCCTTGGCATCAATGCGTATCACGGCAATGCGTCGGCGGCGATTCTTTGCGACGGACAGCTGATTGCCGCAGTAGAAGAGGAACGCTTCAACCGCGTGAAGTATGCGGCGGGATTTCCGGCTGCCGCAATTCGCTATTGCTTAGAAGCCGCTGGGATCACGTTGAAGGACGTGCATCACGTAGCGGTACCGCGCAATCCCTACGCGCGGCTGGGCACAAAACTTTTTTATGCGCTGCGGATGCCGTCGTTCGCGCGAGAACGTATCAAAGTTCTGGCGAAATTTACCGGCATTCGCGAAGCGCTGGCTGGTGCGTTCGAAATGGATCCGGCAAAGCTCCCTGCGACATTTCACCGAGTCGAGCACCACATCGCGCATCTTGCCAGCACATTTTTTTGTTCGCCGTTCGAAGAAGCGGCGTTGCTTTCCGCCGACGGGCTGGGCGATTTTGCGAGTTCGATGTGGGGCGCGGGCCTCGAACGGCGCATGAACATCCACGGATCGATCGCGTTTCCGCATTCGCTGGGGCTTTATTACAGTGCGGTCACCCAGTATCTCGGCTTTCTGAAATTCGGTGACGAATACAAAGTGATGGGCCTCGGCGCGTACGGCAACCCGGAATTTCTGCCGGAATTTCGCGACATCGTACGTTCAAAGGGCGCCGGATTTCGCCTCGGCCTGGAATATTTCACGCATCATCGCACGGGCCCGGAAATGACCTGGGCCGACGCAGACCAGACTCCGGTGCTGGGGAAAATGTATTCGGATGCGATGGCGCGGAAGCTTGGGCCGGTGCGCGATCCGACGGCTCCGATCGAACAGCGGCACAAGAATCTGGCGTGCTCACTGCAAGCGCGGTTGGAGGAAATCTATCTGGGCATGCTGCGACGGCTGCATGAAGAAACGGGAATGAAATCGGTGTGTCTGGCGGGCGGAGTGGCGTTCAATTGTGTCGCCAACGGAAAAATTCCCGCCAGCACTGGTTTCGAAGACGTCTACGTTCATCCGGCGGCCGGCGATGGAGGACTAGCCGTCGGGGCTGCGCAGTACATCTGGCATCAGGTGCTTGGAAATCCTCGCGAATTTGTGATGGAGCACGCCTATTGGGGGCCGGAATTTTCGCGGGAGGAAATTCGGGCTGCGTTGCAGGCTTCACGTTTTTCGGAAAATGGCTTGGTGGTCAGCGAATTACCGGAGGAAGTGTTGCTTCAAAAGACCGCAAGCATAATTGCCGATGGAAAAATTCTTGGATGGTTTCAGGGCCGTGCCGAGTGGGGTCCGCGCGCGCTGGGCAACCGCAGCATCGTAGCCGATCCGCGCCGTCCGGAAATGAAAGAAATCCTGAATCGCCGCATCAAGCACCGGGAAATTTTTCGGCCGTTCGCGCCGTCAATTCTTGCGGAAAAAACCGGCGAATGGTTCGAACAGTCGCGTCCTTCGCCGTTCATGACCATGGCCTATGAGGTGAAACGGGAGATGCGTGACAAGATTCCCGCTCCGACGCATGTGGATGGTACTGGCCGCCTGCAGACCGTTACGTGTACGGCGAACCCACGTTACTGGAAACTGATTCGCGCGTTCGAAGAGCAAACTGGCGTGCCGGTGGTGCTCAACACATCTTTCAATGACAACGAACCGATCGTCTGCAAGCCGAAGGAAGCCATCGATTGCTTCGAACGTACGCAGATGGACGCACTGGTACTTGGCGATTTCTTGATTACGCGGGAAGCCGCGAGCGATGAGCAGCGAGCAACGATCACATCAACGGCTGAACAAGATTGATCAGAATGCCGCAGGTGTCTTCAAAAACCACAGAGATGATCGGGCCCATGCTTTTCGGTTCACCGCGGAATTTCACGCCGCGTTCTTTCAGCCGCGCAAACTCCACCTGAATATCGTTGGTGAGGAAAGCGGTTGCGGGAATGCCAGCGTCAAACAGGGCTTTTTGATAGGTCTGCGCGGGCGCAAAACTCATCGGCTCCAGAACCAGTTCCACGCCTTGTGCGCCTTGGGGCGAATTCACCGTCAGCCAGCGGAATGGGCCCATCGGAATATCTTTATCTTTCACAAATCCTAGAACGGTGGTGTAGAAACGCAGCGCCTTTTCCTGGTCATCCACCATCACGCTCGATAGCCTGATTTGCATGGCTGAAGCCTCCTTGCAGACCTTTGACGCATGGAAAAGGTTTCCGTCTTATTAAATGCTGGCACCATGGCACCCGCAAGCCGTAGATTTCAGCCTCAGGCAATTTTCAGTGGAACACTTTTTGCTTGTTTACGGCGAAAACTCCAGCGGTCGATCAGCCAGCCGACGAAGTAATACCAGCAGAAAATCAAAATCGGCATGCAGACCATGAATGTCAGCACTTCGTCGACTCCCAGTTTGCTGAAGCCGGCGACTATCGCGGTACCGGCGAGGAACGCCGGTAGCGAGGAAAAAATCAACAGTCTGTCCAGCAAGCCGGGAGTGACCCGCCTGGCCCTAAGATCCCAGCCAACACAATTTTCACTTCCGTCCTGGCAGGGTCTGAGAGTTTTTGGATTTTCGTCCAGCGGGTCGGTGTCCAAACGGAGCGACGACCACCAATAATATTTGCTCGGCTCATTTTGCGTTTCGCGATTTACGCGCATGGACCGATAGCTGACGGCCGCAAATAGAATCAAGCCAATGACCGGTAGGATCAGGCTCCAGCGTAATTGCATACCTTATGAGACAACAAAACCAGCAGCGATGTGTCGCTAATTTCACATCAAACGGCGAATAACTCATTATCGCTGCTCTGGCCACAGAATCGCTCGGTAGTCCGCGTGTACAATCGTGCGATGCGCATTCTGCTGCTGAATCTTTATTATCCGCCGGACACGTCGGCCACGGCGAAAATGGCGGAAACCGTGGTGCAGGCGCTGGCTCGGGAAAACGAAGTGGCAGTTCTGTGCGGACGGCCTTCGTACGATCCGACGGAGCGGCGCACCTGGAGGTTGTTCCATACGGAAGAAAAAGGGAACGTGCGCGTCGTGCGGGTGGGCTCGACGGATTTCCCCCGCTTCAACATGATAAAGCGCGTCCTGAATTATCTGACGTACACGGCGCTGGTGATTCCACGGGCACTGTTCACGAGCTGCGATGCGGTGCTGGCCATGACCGATCCCCCGTTCGAGGGAATTCTCGGAGCGTTGCTGGCTGTGTTGAAACGAAAACCGTATTTTTACAATATTCGCGATATGTATCCGGATATGGCGGTGGGCGGGTCGATTGTCGCGCCGGGATTGCTTGCACGGGTGTGGGAGAAACTGCATCGCTGGGCGCTGCAGCGGGCTACGAAAGTGATCGTGCTGGGCGAGGACATGCGCAATCGCATCATTGCGAAAGGTGTACGCGCGGATCACATTGAAATTGTGCGCGACGGTACGGAGATTGTTTCCGCAAGCGCGCCAGCAACGCAACAATTTCCCTACACTAAGCTCGATGAAGAAGTGATCCGGACCATTCGCGGCGATTTCAAGTTTGTGCTTCTGCACGCGGGAAATATCGGCTTTTACGGCGCGTGGGAAACGCTGATTGCCGCAGCACAGAAGCTTACCGGCGATGGCGTCGGTTTGGTGTTCGTAGGCGAAGGAGCGCTGCGGGCGCAACTCGAAGCGGCCGCGAACGGCGCTTCGAATGTGCGTTTCTTGCCTTTTTTCCCCGGCAACAAAATTCCGTCGGTGCTGGCCGCCGCGGACGCGCACTTGATTACCATCAAACGCGGGCTGGAGGGCGTGGTGGTTCCGAGCAAAATGTACGGAATTCTCGCGGCCGGCAGACCGATAGTCGCGGTCGCACCGGGCGAAACCGATGCGGTAGCCCTGGGAGAAAAATTGGGATTCAGCGTGGGCGCCGATCCGGATGATCCCGAGCAGGCGGCGAAAGTGGTTCGCGAGCTGGCAGCCGATCCGGGTCGAATCGCTCGCATGCGCGAAGCGGCGCTGGCTGCCGCGCCTGGCTATGATAGAGTCAAAGAGCTCGAAAAATTTGTGCAAATTGTCGTCCGCCCCGCCCACGGTGATCAATAGAATTGCGAAGGATGGAAACGCGTGAAGCCTGCAGAGACATTCTGGACAGGAAAGAGGGTTTTGGTTACTGGCGGAGCATCATTCATCGGTTCGACGCTGAGTGATCAATTGCTGGCGCGCGGCGCGAAAGTACGCATCGTGGATGATTTAACCAGTGGACACCTGGATAATCTTCGCCAGCCTCTGTCCAAAGGTGAGGTCGATTTCATCCAGGCAGACTTGCGCGAGCCGGGCGTGACGCGCGCCGCAATGAATGGCGTGGACACGGTCTTCCATCTGGCCGCGGACCATGGCGGCCGGGGTTACGTGGATTTGCATCAAGCCGGTCCAGCATCCAATTTCTTTCTGGACGGGCTGGTTTTTTCCGAAGCTCTGCGCGCCAAAGCTAAAAAAGTAGTCTTTGCATCCTCCGGCTGCGTCTATCCGAATTTCCTGCAGTCCGATGTGAACAAAATCTTGTACCTCAGCGAGGATTTGACCAACGGCCCGAATGACGCCGACAACACTTACGGCTGGGCCAAGCTGATGGCGGAATTCACATTGAAGGCGTATCACAAGGAGCACGGGTTGGGCGCGGCGTCCTGCCGCTACTTTACCGTGTATGGCCCGCGCGGGGTGGAAAACCACGCGGTTATCGCTATGATTGCGCGCGCGTTTATCCGCCAAACGCCGTTCGAAGTTTGGGGCGACGGCACGCAGATCCGCAACTGGACTTATATCGACGACATCGTTGAGGGCACCATCCTGGCCGGCGAAAAGATCGAGGATGGAACGCCCGTCAATCTAGGCACCATGGAACGCATCCGCGTGATTGACGCGGTGCACATGGTCTGCGAACACACCGGCCATAAAGCGGAAATCAAGCTGCGCAAGGACATGCCGACCGGACCACTCAATCGCGTAGCAGATAACTCCCTAGCCAAAAAACTGTTGAATTGGGAACCTAAGGTGGCCTTCAAAGAAGGTTTGAAACGAACGATTGACTGGTACTTCAAGACCAAGGACCGCGAAGAAGTAAAACACATTTTCGGCCGTATGCTTACCGAACGCTAAAATTAATACTTGAATATAATACAGTAAACTCTATATGATCCCCGGTATTGGATCGTCGCTTGTGTTTTTGGGGCAGATTCGCATTTTAACGTCTTTTTCACTGGATTGGAGTTCTCTAACACGTTATCGTGGTGACGCTGGGGCAGCGTGTGCGGCTACTTCTCGGCTGCGCAAGAGTTGATCGTCCAGAGGTCAACTTCGTGTTTTTGACTTGGGAGCCGGATCCCCAAATCCGGCAGTGAGTCGCGTGCTTAATCGGTGCGTCCGCGCCGCCGGGTCCGTCGCTCTGAAATCTGAGGAAGAATGGCCGCTGGCCTTCTGGCTTTTTTCATTGCCCTGTTGGCGTCTCTAGTCCTAACTGTTCCCGTACGCGCTCTGGCTTTGCGTGTTGGCATGGTTGATCTTCCAGGACCTCGCAAAGTACATTTGCAGCCAATTCCGCTGCTCGGTGGACTGGCGATGTATGCGGGCGTTGTTCTCGGCGTACTTTTTCTGTTCAACGGTCCCGCGCGCGCACAAATCGCAGGTATCCTCGCGGGCGCCACGCTGGTCGCTGCGGTTGGAATCCTCGATGATCGCGGATTGCTTCATCACCAGGTGAAACTGTTCATCGGCATGCCACTGGCCGCGGGAATTTTGCTGTTCAGTGGAATTCGCGCGCAGGTATTCAGCACACTCTTGGGCGGCCGTAGCGGCGACCTGCTGGACATCGCTCTGACGATCGTATGGGTCGTCGGCATTACCGCCTCGTTCAGCATCCTCGATCACATGGACGGCCTGTGCGCGGGAATCGCTGCCATGGCATCCGCGTTTTTCGCAATGCTCGCTTATCTTAACGGCCAGATACTCGTAACGGTGCTGGCTGCGGCGGTACTTGGCGCGGCTACCGGATTTCTTCGCTGGAACTTCAGACCGGCGAAAATTTTCATGGGTGACAGCGGCGCGATGTTCCTCGGCTTTCTAATGGCTACTCTTGGCTTGAAGTTGCGACTCGAGAACTCGAATATGCTCTCGACCTGGGTGGTGCCGGTGCTGGTGCTCGGCGCAACAATTTTTGATACTACGCTGGTCACCATCTCGCGCGGCCGGCGCGGACTGCTTCCATTCGCAACCCCGGGAAAAGATCACGCGGCTCATCGTCTGGCTAATCTCGGATTAGGACAACGTGGCGCGGTCCTGGCGATGTATATTCTGGGCGCCGCGTCCGGGTCACTCGCGCTGCTCATTAGTTATCAGCCGATTTCGATTTCGCTTATTCTGCTTGCCTTCGCGGTGCTCGTTGTCCTTGCGGGAGTTGCATTACTCGAACGCGCACCTTACGAGCGGCAGATCCGCAAACCATCCGCTGCGGCTGATTAAGTTGCCACCTACCTCGGTTTCCCGCCAACGTCGAATTCGCTATACTTTAGGGCCAGTTAGGCTATTTTCTATCCGCGACTGGTAGTCAAGCTTATTCGGGTGGGACTTCTCAGCTTGCCGTTCCGCAGAGCTGGGGATGATCGGAAGAATCGTACGAGTGTCTGACAAACAGCAGAGTGTTCAAACAGAAGGCAAGAACGGCAGCGTGATCGTCGTTGGCGGCTCGTCTGCGGGGCTGCTCACCGCTGCAAAAGTGGCGGCGAGCGGCCGCGACGTTCGCGTGCTCGATGCAAAATCGGGGCTTGATCCGGCGCCGCGTTCGCTGATTGTAACCCACCACTTTCGCGAACAACTGCGCGAAGTAGCGACGTCGTGCATCGTAAACGAGATTCGCCGCTTCGAATTGTTCACCGACGGGCGTTCGGCGGAAGTCGCGCTTAACCGCCCCGACCTGATTATCGAGCGGTCGCGCCTGATTCCCGCGCTGGCAAACGAAGCAAAGAGGGCCGGCGCGAAAATTTCTTTTGACTCGCACTTTCTCGGACTGGGGCCGAATTCGCGCGGCTTGCGCCTGGAAGTTGAAACTGCCGGTAAGCGGGAAGAGTTGCACACGGATCACGTAGTTGGCGCAGACGGCGCGACTAGCCGCGTGGGCCGCTCCGCCGGATGGCCGCCGGTCGAAACCGTTCCGCTGGTTCAAGCCATTGTGAAGCTTCCAAAGGATTGCCGCCCTGACACCACGCGAGTCTGGTTCGTCCCGGACGATACGCCTTATTTCTATTGGCTGATTCCGGAGAGCGAATCGCGTGGAGCGCTGGGAATTATCGGTGAAGGCAGCGGCCAGGAAACCAAGAAGCGCATCGAGCGTTTTCTGGAAAAGAAAAATATGGAGCCGCTGGAGTGGCAGGGCGCGCGCATTCCGGTCTACCGTAAGTGGGTTCCAGTCGAGCGCCGCGTCGGCAACGGTAGAGTGTTTCTGGTTGGGGACGCCGCGGCCCAGGTGAAAGTGACCACCGTCGGCGGCATCGTGACCGGATTTCGCGGCGCGCAGGGCGTGGCCGATGCGCTGCTCGGTTCGAAACAGGGCGGCGAGCTTCGTGCTTTGCGCCGTGAACTGGATACGCACTGGCTGATCCGCAAAACGCTGCATCATTTCCAGCAGAAGGATTATTCCCATCTGGTGGATTTATTGAACGTCGCCACACGCGAATCGCTGGGCCAGATTCATCGCGATCATTCGACGCGACTGCTCTGGAGTGTCCTGCGCCGTCAGCCGAGGCTGGTGTTGCTCGGATTGCGCGGCCTGTTGATGGGCATAAAGCCGCGATGAAACGATCGGCCTGACGAGAATTTTTCTACGGCGGCACTGGCGTTCGCGGCGGCACTTTAAAAGCTAAGGAGATCCTCGTTGCGTTTATCGGTGATCGGTTGCGGTTACGTTGGATTGGTGACTGGAGCGTGCCTTGCTGAGGCAGGCCACGATGTGATGTGCACGGATATTGACGCTGGCCGTATCGCGCAGTTGAAAGCGGGCCAGGTCCCAATTTACGAACATTATCTGGACAAGATTCTGGTTTCCGCGGGTAAGTCCGGAAAAATTTCCTACACCGCCGATCCTGGTGAAGCGATCCGTTTCGGCGACGCCATTTTTATTTGCGTGGGCACTCCACCGCGGCATGATGGCAGCGCCGATCTTTCCGCGATCGATCACGTCGCGCAACAAATTGCCTCCGAAGCGCGATCGCCAAAACTCGTCGTGGAAAAAAGCACCGTGCCCGCCCGTACCGGAATCGAGCTGCAGCGCGCGCTTTCCGCCTACAGCCGCGGTAACGGCGGCTTTCGCGTGGCTTCGAATCCAGAATTTCTGCGGGAAGGCACGGCCGTCGAAGACTTTTTCCATCCCGACCGCATCGTGGTCGGCGTCGAAGATCCCGCAGCTGCCGAACAGCTTCGCGAAATCTATCGTCCGATTTTGGAGCGCAAATTCACCTGCCCGGTTCACCAAGGCAAATGTCCCGATAACTACAAAGCAGAATTCCTGGTCACCACGATCAGCAGTGCCGAACTGATCAAGCACGCGTCGAATTCTTTTTTGGCACTGAAAATCAGCTACGCCAACGCGGTTTCCGATCTTTGCGAGAAGCTTGGCGCGAATGTTGAGGAAGTCACGCACGCCATGGGGCTCGATCCCCGCATTGGCACGCAGTTTTTGAAAGCCGGGCTGGGATTTGGCGGCTTTTGTTTTCCCAAGGATATTCAGGCGTTCATCAGCCTGGCGTCAACGGTCGGCGTCGATTTCGAAATTCTGAAGGCAGCGGAGCGCGTCAACAAACAACGCATCGACCGTTTTCTGGAAAAAGTCAGCAAAGCATTGTGGGTAGTCAAAGGCAAGCGCGTCGCTATCCTGGGCCTGGCGTTTAAAGCAAACACCGATGATATCCGTTTCGCGCCCGCACTAGACGTGATGAAGCGTTTACTCGATGAGGGCGCGGAAGTTCACGCCTGCGATCCGGAAGCGCTGGAGAAAGCGAAAAAACAATTTCCCCAAGCCCACTATCACGAGGATCCATACAAGACGCTCGAAGGCGCGCACGCCGCGTTGATCTGCACCGAATGGGATATCTACAAAAAGATTGATTGGGAACGCGCCGGAAGCCTGATGGCTCGCAAACTCGTCGTGGACGGCCGCAATCTTTATTCGCCAGCAAAAATGAAGGAACTCGGTTTTGAATATACTTCCTTCGGCCGGGAATAAGCGGTCCGTACTATGCCACGCCGAGTTTTTTCACTTTGCAGCGTGTGCTGTATATTGCGTCTGAAAATAATCAATCGTCCGGCGTAACCCGTCCGCAAGTTGTACTTTCGGCTCCCAGCCAAGCAGCCGCTTCGCCTTGCCAATGTCCGGGCAGCGTCGCCTGGGATCATCCTGCGGCAGCGGCTCGAACACGATCGCCTCTGCCTTTGGGAAATAGCCGCGCACGCGTTGCGCGAATTCCAGAATGGTAAGCTCCATGGGATTTCCGATGTTCACCGGTAAATGCTCTTCGCTCAGCATCAGCCGGTAAATCCCATCAATCAAATCCGACACGTAACAAAAGCTCCGGGTCTGTTTTCCGTCGCCGTACACAGTAATCGGCTTCCCACTCAACGCCTGATAAACGAAGTTTGGCAGCGCGCGCCCGTCATTCAGGCGCATGCGCGGCCCGTAGGTATTGAATATTCGCACGATATGCGTGTCGAGACCGTAGTGCCGGTGATAGCCCATAGTCAGCGCTTCCGAAAAGCGCTTGGCTTCGTCGTACACGCTACGCGGTCCGACCGAATTCACGTGACCCCAATATTCTTCGTGCTGCGGAGAAACTTCCGGATCGCCATAACACTCGCTGGTGGAAGCGATAAAAAACTTCGCGCCCTTTTCGCGAGCCAGTTCCAGCGCATTCTGTGTGCCCACCGACCCCACGCGCATGGTTTCAATCGGATGGCGCAAATAATCGGGCGGGCTGGCCGGCGACGCGAAGTGCAGCACGTACGCCACGTCTCCCACAACACGCAGCGGATCGCACACGTCCGCTTCCCCGAACGAAAACTCTGCATTCCCTTGCAGGTGCGCGAGATTTTCTTTTCGTCCGGTAATAAAATTATCCAGTCCCAGCACCGACCAGCCTTCCGCCAACAGCCGGTCGCACAGATGCGACCCCAGGAATCCAGCCGCTCCTGTCACCACTGCTCGCATGATTCCTCCCAACGGTTTCCGGTTACCATTTTTTCCAGGTGCCAGTGTATCGTCGCTTTCCCTGATTGACCACCGGAACCGCTGGAGATTACCATTCGCGTTCTACCATGAATAAACGTAATGCATGAACGTGCGGAAAGGACTTTGCCGGTACGCCGGTTCCTGTTCGCGATTGGAATCGGGGCTTTGTTGTTGCTGGTGGCAGGAATCTACGCGTTTTTCCACGCCGGTCTATGGCTGGTCCGCGAAGACCCTCTGCAAAAATCGCAAGCGATCGTCGTGCTCAGCGGCGGGCTTCCCGACCGTGCCTTGGCCGCCGCGGGAATTTATCGCGTCGGCTTCGCAAAGGAAATCTGGCTGACGCAACCGCTGCAGCCCGGAGCTTCCATGGAAGATCTCCATCTGCCCTACGCAGGCGAAGAACAATACAACCGCATGGTGCTCGTCGCGCACGGCGTGCCTCCGGCAAGTATCCAGCTTTTGACGCCGCGCATCCTGAATACCGCGGGCGAACTTCACGCCGTTGCAGAAGCTCTCAATCAGCGCCCGGGCGCGAGTGCGATCGTAGTCACTTCAAAAGCTCATACCCGCCGCGTACGCGCACTATGGAGGCAAGTTTCGCAGGGCAATCACGGCCGCTTGCTCGTCCGCGCTTCGACGGAAGATCCGTTTGACGCCGCGCACTGGTGGCGTAGCAGCAATGACGCGCTTACCGTCGTACGCGAGTATCTCGGTCTGCTCAACGCCTGGGCCGGCCTGCCGCTCGATCACAGCAAGTAAATCCTCGCGTGTCAAAAACGTCTAAAATGTGTTGGAAGTTTTGTGAAATCAAAAGAAAATAAAACGCTTCTTCTTGCGCTGTTCTTCGACGATTTCAGGTATATGAGGCAGCGGCCGCCCTTCGAACGCCGCCAGCGGATTTTCTACGAACAGCGCCTCCGCTTTTTCGCGGCCGAACTCAGCTTGTACCACTTCATAGGCCGCGCGCAGCCTGTGCGGTCGTCCGGTTAGGTTATGCGCGTCGCTGGCCACAAAATGCACCAGACTGCGCGCAATCCATGCCAGCGCAGTCTGGCGCGCGGACGGCCCAAACGTTCCGGTTAACGATCCGCCGGTGACTTGCCCGTAACAGCCGGTTCGAATCCACTTTTCCAACCGATCCGGCTGCGACCGGATGATTCCGTTGCGCTCGGGATGAGTGATGACCAATCGCAAACCCGCCAGTTGAATGTCGTAAATGGTGTTGTCAATCGTGGGTGGAATGGAAAACTCGTTGAACTCCACCAGCAAATAATTTTTTTGATGAATGCAGAACGGCGCGGCCTCCCTTTTAAGTGCTGTAAGGTTCTCCGGACTCAAATGAAAATCGCATCCAGTCGCAATCTTCAGCCGGTCGCCAATGGCGTGTTGTAAGTCCATCGCTGCCTGCTGCACAGAGGCAAAATCAAAATGGTATTCGTTGCTGGAGTGCGGAGTAGCCACGACGTGCGAAATTCCATCTGCAATCGCCATTTCCGCCATGGCCAGCGATTCCTCGACGGATTTTGCTCCGTCATCCATTCCGCTCAAAATGTGACAATGCAGATCAACCATTTTTCGTGACCCGTCATCCGCGCAGCGCGCTCACGATTTGCGATAGTCCCAGCAGAAATATCAGCGTGGCAAAAATACGCCTCATCTTTGCCGAAGGAATTTTTTTCGCAATACCGCCGCCTGCGATTCCTCCCAGAAAAACCCCGGGAATCAGCAGCAATCCCGTTTGCCAGGAAAGATATCCCGCATGCGCGTACGCGATCACCGCCAGCAATCCCGTCGGCGGAATCAACGCCACCAAACTTGTTCCTTGCGCCCGGTGTTGACTGAATCCCAGCAGCAGTCCCAGTATCGGCACCAGGATCACTCCGCCGCCTATTCCAAACATTCCTGATGCAATCCCAGAGGCTACTCCTGCCAGCAAAACCCCGGCGTCAATAAGCAACTGCCGGTTCATACTCCGCCTTCCTTGGCCGCAGTGCTGGCAAGGGTTGCCGGCTTCGCTTTATTCCACAGCAGCACTGCCGAAAGAATCAAAAATCCTCCAAACAATCCTTTTAACTTTTGCGTGGACATTGGCACCGCGAATTTGCTGCCGATGTACGCGCCCAGAATCATTCCTACCGCACACAAAATTCCCGCGCGCAAATCCACGTTCCCGGCTTTCCAGTATTGCCGGAGCGCGCCCAGTCCGATCGGCGGCAGCAATATGAATAACGAAGTTCCCTGCGCAAGATGTTGGTCCATGTGCAGAACGTAGATCATCGCCGGCACCAGCACGATGCCGCCGCCGATTCCGAGCAGGCCCACCAGAATGCCCGCCACAATTCCCAGCGCCAACACCAAAATAATTGTCACGCCACACACCCTGAACATCCATTTACTGGATGACGGCCGACATTCATTGTGTCTGCAGCTTGACAATGAAGCAACGCCGGCCGTCGTGAACAACGCGTAACATACACTTCTCCATGCTCGCTAAGTTCTTGTTGCGGGACCTGCTATATTAATAGTGCAGCCCTTCGCGCCACGGGCGCGGGTTTTTTATTTTTATTTTTTGCGAGCGAGGAGCGATTCGATTCAGATGCCTACCGACCGGAAACCAGAATTTTTCAAGGGTGCGCAATTAAAAGTTGGAATTATCGGATGCGGTTACGTGGGACTTCCCCTGGCACTGCGTTTTGCCGAAGCCGGCCACAGGGTCACTGGTTTCGATACCGATCCCGCCAAAGTCTCGATGCTCAACGCCGGCAAGTCGTACATAGAGCACATTCAGCAGAATAAGATTCAGCAGTTCGTCAACAGCCGCCACTTCGGCGCCACAACGGATTTTTCCAAGCTCAAGGAAACCGACGCCATCCTGATTTGTGTTCCCACTCCGCTCGATGAGCGTCGCGAGCCCGATCTTAGCTACGTCGAGCAAACAGCCATCTCTATCCAACCTCATTTGCAAAAAGGCCAACTAGTGGTTCTGGAATCCACCACTTACCCAGGCACAACGGAAGAGCTGGTATTGCCGATCCTCGAGAAAAGCGGTCTGCGCTGCCCCATTGCCTCGGGCATTGAGAGCGAAAATATTCCCAGTGATTTTTTTCTGGCCTTTTCGCCGGAACGCGAAGATCCCGGCAACAAGCAGTACGGGCTGGCGCAAATTCCTAAAGTTGTTGGCGGCATAAACCCGCCCAGCAGCCGCGCGGCTCTTGCTCTTTATGCGCAAGTCGTGGCAAGAGTCGTTCCGGTAAGCTCGACCCGTGCCGCCGAAATGGCCAAACTCCTGGAAAACATTTTCCGCTGCGTAAACATAGCGCTGGTCAACGAATTAAAGCTTCTGGCGACACGCATGAACATAGACATCTGGGAAGTGATCGATGCCGCCGCCACCAAGCCATTCGGGTTCATGCCTTTTTATCCTGGCCCCGGCCTTGGCGGTCACTGCATTCCCGTTGATCCCTATTATCTCTCCTGGAAGGCCCGCGAATTCGATTTTGCCGCTCGGTTCATCGAACTGGCCGGAGAAATCAACACTTCGATGCCCTATCACGTCGTCGACGCCATCGCCAGTTCTCTCAATGGCCAGAAAAAAAGTCTCAACGGTTCAAAATTGCTGATTCTCGGCGTGGCCTACAAAAAAGACGTGGACGACCTGCGCGAATCGCCTTCGCTGAAAATCATGCAACTGTTGCAGCAGCGCGGCGCGCAACTCGATTACAACGACCCTTACTTCCCGCAAATGCATAAGATGCGGCACTACAATTTTGAAAACATGAAATCGGTTCCGCTCTCCAAGGACACGCTCGCCAAATACGACGCGGCCATCATTGCCACCGACCATTCCAGCTACGACTACCACGCCATTGTGGACGGCTCAAAGCTTGTGGTGGATACCCGTAATGCCACGCGCCGCGTCGCCCGCAACCGCGACCGCATTGTGGCCTGCTGACCCTAGGACCACACTTCGCGTTCCTTCTGTATCGCGAGTTTTTTGCGGTTCGTCGCTAAACAGGCCTCAGCCGGACGGTTTGAATTGTTCGTCAACAGTAACGTACTCAGCTGAGCACACCTGTCTGCGATTCTAGTACTCATAGTTCTTACCGATCCCCTATCCTCGTTTCAGGCGCGTCGTACTTTCCGATTCGTCTGTACGAAATACTTTCTCGACGCACTCGATCTTTGTACCACCGTTCCTGCTTGCCAAGAAGGATGTCCGTTTTGTGTCGATACGTGTGTGTAAGTCACATGCCAGCTTAGCTGGTTCAAGAGGGAGTTAACAACATCATGAAGTCCCCGCTCAAGCGGTTTCCCGTGTTTTTGCTCGCTGTTTTGTCCACCCTGTTAGTTGTTGGTTGTAGCGGGTCAAGGGGCACAGGTTTTGGCGGAGGCGGTTCCGGCTCCGGTTCGGGGTCTGGTTCAGGCTCCGGATCGGGTTCCGGCTCTGGGTCGGGTTCCGGCTCTGGATCCGGCTCGGGCTCGGGCTCAGGTCCATTCAGCATCGGCGGATCGGTCGTTGGAGTGACCGGCACCGGTCTCGTGCTTGAGGACAACGGCTCGGACGACCTGACGATCGGCGGTACGGGCACGGTAAACTTCACGTTCAAAGCCCTCGCAACGAATTACAATATAATTGTCAAGGCGCAGCCAACCGGTCAAACGTGCAGCGTTTCGAACGGTTTCGGGAATGCCACGGCCAACGTAACGAATGTCCAGGTCATCTGCGCGCAGGTCTTCAGGGTTGGCGGCACGGTTAGCGGACTTCTCGGATCGGGTTTGACTCTGCAAGACAATGCTGGAGACGACCTGGCCGTAAATGGAACCGGTACGGTGAACTTCACGTTCGCCACACCCCTGCTAGCCGGCGCGACGTATGCGGTGACGATCTCGAAGCAACCCGTGAGCCCGGGCCAGACTTGTGTGGTTTCAAATGGCGGCGGCACGATCAGCGGCAGCGTGGCTACCGTGCAGATCTCATGCCCACAGCCAAAGTTCTCGGTGGGTGGTGCCGTCACGGGTCTGGTGATCGGCAATGGTGACACGCTGGAATTGCAGGACAACGCCGGCGACAACTTGTTTGTGACGGGCGATGTGCCCTTTACCTTCCCGACGTCGTTCAGCTACGGCACGACGTACAGCGTCACCGGATTTCTTCCTCCTACAAGTCAGAAGCAAGTGTGCAACATTTTCTTTGCTACGGCGGTAGTCGTTGGAAACGTTTCCGACGTTCTTGTGGATTGTCAGCACAACGATTGGGCCTGGATGTTTCCTGACGCGCCAGGTCTAGACCTATACGGGACCGCGTCGTTACCGGTGTACAACGGAGTTAATCCCATTCCGGAACCTCCTTTTCCCGCTCCTAACGGGAACACGCCTGGCGGAAGAGATTTCGCTATGGCCTGGACCGACAAGAACCACAACCGCTGGTTGTTCGGCGGCTTTGGTTTTGAAGCTAAGCATCCCAACACCGACGGCGTGCCCGGCTACCTGAATGACATGTGGGTTTGGCCAACCACCCCTAGCACCGGGAACGACGAAGGCTGGTGGCTCCCGGGCGCCTGGATTCCCTCGGATCTGCCCATCACTTGTGACTCTACTGGGTGCTACGCGGATACCAGAGCGTTGCAGTTCAAGAATGGAGGTGCCATCTACGGCACCCAAGGAAGTGGTACGGCTTGCGGCCTCACCGTCGCCGGATGCACGACGCCGGGCGGTCGCTGGGGGGGTATTACCTGGACCGACGCCTCGGGCAACCTGTGGATGTTCGGTGGCCAAGGCTTCGATAGCAACGGCAGCTTTGCACTTCTCAACGACGTTTGGGAATTCGATATCACTTCCGGTCCGTGCGGTTGGGATCAAAGCACGGGTACGGAAATCTTCACCAAGTGCACGTGGATCTGGCAGGGCGGCTCGAAGACGGGCAACCAGGCAACCACCGGGTCCTTCCCCGGCGGTCGTTGGGGCGCGTCCACCTACACCGATGCCGTCGGAAACGTTTGGATGTTTGGCGGACAGGGATACGATTCGGCAGGCACGGTGGGCCTGCTGAATGACTTGTGGAAGTACAACATCGCCGCTAAGACGTGGACTTTGGTTTCGGGTGGCAGCGTGCTCTCGAACCAGAACGGCACGTATGGCACGCAGGGAACAGCCGCATCCGGGAACGTCCCTGGCGGACGGCAGACCAGCGTATTGTGGACGGATTCCACCGGAGCGATTTGGCTTTTCGGCGGCTTCGGCCTGGACTCGAAGGGCACAAGCGGCGGAACCGGACAGATCGGCTCAGTCCTCAATGACCTGTGGAAGTACGATCCGAATTCGGGCTTCTGGAGATGGGTTTCGGGCAGTAATGTTGCCGACCAAAACGGTACATACGGATCGCAAGCGATTTCGAATGCGACGCTAAATGAAGCGGCGACCAGCGTTCCGGGAGCGCGCTGGGGCTCCACGGGATGGGTCAGCCCCGACAATGGCAATCTGTTTCTGTTTGGCGGCTTTGGGTATGGCTCCGACAAGACACAGCCGACCGGCTTCCTGAACGATGTGTGGGAGTACGACTTCGGCACCGGCCAGTGGATCTGGTGGAAAGGATCCACGGACGTCAACGATCCGAGTACGTATATCAACAGCCCGGTTAACTTCTTCCAGCTCAACTATACGAACAACCATGTCGGAGCCCGGCGCGGCTCAGCGTGCTGGCTGCCTGACCCCCTCGGGTACGTCTACTGCTTCGGCGGAGAGGGTTACGCTGCGGCCGGAGGCCCGTACGGACACCTGAACGACGTCTGGCGGTATCTGCCATTCCCGTAAACTTAACTTAACCGCACCAGTCATTTTTCGGACAAAGCACTGGAGGCATTGATCGCTCAATGCCTCCGGTTTTTTTGCCGGGTGCTCCAGGTGTCGCTCTTACACAAGGTCTTCCCCGCGGTATTCCAGACTAATTCGACAATCCTCAAACCTGCGCGACCGGCGCCGTCGCCGGAACTGCGTTCGCCAACCAGCGCCGCCAAACCAATCGTGCCGGCACATACAAAATTACCATCCACAAAAGCGCCACCGGCCCACGCCCGATCAAGAACAACAAAATCGTAGATAAACTCTCCGCTGCTTCGCCAAAGCCCGCCGCCGCGGCTGCATGCAATTGTGCGCCCAGCGATTCCGCGGGCGCGCTGACCACTTCCCGCAAGGAAAACTGCACGTTGGCAAAAATCACCTTGTGTTCGGAGGCATCCCGCTCCGCTTGCAGCCGATTGACCTCGCCACTCGCATTGGCGATCTGCCGCTGCAGTTCCCGCACGTTGCCATCGGGATAGGTCTGCTTCTCTAGCAATTCCTGCAAGCGCCGCAGCGTGCCCTGCACATTGCTCAAGCGCGCTTCCATGTCCGCCCGCTGTTGGGTAATTTCGTCCGCCGCTTCCTCTTCCTGCTCCACATCGCCCAGCGATTTCAGCTCGCCGACCGTCGCGCCCAACTCGGCCGCCGGAACTCGCAATGTGGCGGAAAGAATGCTGCCCTTGCGCCGCCCCGCCATGCGCAACTTTGCTGCATAACCACGGTGCCTCTGCAGAATTTCCTCCAACGATGTGCGCGACTTGGCAAAGTCGTGGGTCGCCACTGCAAGTTCCGCAGTATGCGCCATCAATGGAGTGGCATATGGCAGTGACACTGCGCCCAGCCTGCCTCCCATGTCCACTCGGGATGTGGCAGATTCATTCTGCGCTTCTTGCAGGAGTTTCTGCTTATCGTTGTCCACCAGGGGATCCGGATTCGCCGAGGGAACGCTGGGCCAATTCTCAACCCGTTGAAACCCGGCAATGGGCGCATTCGAATGCCTTACATGCGGGCGGTCCGCCTGCCCCAACAACACCAAGCACAGCACAGCGGCAAGCACCAGCAGCAAACCGCGTTGCGTTTTAGATAGCCCGCGAAACTTCAAGACCAGCATAACGATCGCGTTCCTCATGGGACACCTCCTTCGGCATCCCCATTAGAACGACCCAGCCTAGTTTTCTTGCAGGCAAAGTTCAGAAGCAAGTAATTAAAGGACGGCCGCGCTATTGCTCGTCATTCGTCTGGTCAGAGGTGACTGGATGGTCTGCTTACACCGGCCGCTGATCTCTGGTCGCTGGTGCGTGGTCTCTGGTCTCGAGTCATTGTCTCTTCGTCAACTCTACCCGCGCGGCGGCAAACGGCAGCACCGCCTCCAGCAGCACCGGCGTCCGCGCCGCATCTTTCGCCAGATACACAGTAAAATGCGCGTCCTTCATTTCTTCGCCATTGTCAAAGACCCTGATCTCGACCGTCGCAGTCGAAAACTTTCCTGCCGGCACTTCCACTTCCGCCGAACCGATTTTTTGCGCGCGAACTTCATAGAGCTTATGGCCGTCGTACACCGGGCCATGCACCACGGGAGTCTTCGCCCAATCCACCGACCTCAGGTACTGCATCATGCCTAACGGATCGCGCGTTCCCGGCAGGACGCGTGCCTCGGACACACCGGCAGACGCGGGCTCGCGGCCCGTCGCCGTCATACGCTGCACCGATTGCACTTTCTGTCCGCGTTCGCTGAGGCGCATTTCGTACTGCACACTGGCAAAATTCTCCGGCGCGCTATAGGAATCAAATTGGTCATCCAGTTCAAACACCATGCGCAAAGGATTCTGCGTGCGCGCAAACGCCTGCAAGTGCCAGGCATCGGTGCCCGCTACTTCTTTGCGCCCGCCCACCACCAGCCGCAAGCTCGCTACGTTGTTGACCTTCGCAACGCTGCTGGTAAACTCCAGCACTTCTCCGGACGTCGGCGTGAATCCTGGTGCCGGCACCGCGTTCAATGCCGGCTTTGACGAGCTGGCGTTTGCTGGCGGATTCGGAGGAACCGCAGCCGCAGTGGGACCTGCTTCACGTGCAGCGCCGGAGTTCGCCGCGGGCGGATCGGGAGTGAACTCAACGACCGTCTTGTTTTGCCCGCCGGCATGCAACCACACAAACGCCGCGGCAGCGCACATTACGGCAAAGATCACGGCAAGCACGGAAACAACTCTGCGGCTCATAACTTTCCTGCGACGTGGTCCCTATTGGAAATCCTGCAAAACGGGCTTTCGTCGTAAACTACAGTGTCACGCGAACCTTGCTTCCCAGGCTGCGCTGCTTCAGGTTACCAGAAGCATTTTCGCGCGTCTTGAGGAAGCTCTCTGCATGTTCAAGCGGGCCGACTGGCTCGGACGGCGGGATCGCGAACGACGCACGGAGGAAAGATCGAATGCGATACGTCGTTACAGGTGGCGCGGGATTTATCGGCTCCAACACCGTCGATGAACTGGTTCGCCGCGGCGAAAGCGTGGTGGTCCTGGACGATCTCTCCGCCGGCAAGGAAGACAATCTCGCCGAAATCCGCAACAAAATTTCTTTCATCAAGGGCAGCATCAACGATCTGGAAGCCGTTCGCCGCGCCATGCGCGAAGCCGATTACGTGCTGCATCTTGCCGCGCGCACTTCCGTTCCCCGTTCGGTAAAAGATCCGCTCGAAACCAATAAGGTGAACATCGAGGGAACTCTGAATGTTCTGGTCGCGGCGCGTGACGCCAAAGTGAAACGTGTCGTCCTCGCTGCTTCTTCTTCCGCTTACGGCGAAACACCCACGCTTCCCAAAACTGAAACGATGCAGCCGGACCCGATTTCTCCCTACGGCGTTACAAAATACGTTTGCGAACTTTACGCGCAAATGTTTGGGAAAGTGTACGGCCTGCAAAGCGTCAGCTTGCGCTACTTCAATGTTTTTGGACCACGCCAGGATCCCAGTTCGCCATATTCCGGCGTCCTTTCGAAATTCTGCACTGCCTTCCTGGAAAAAACCGAACCAGTTGTTTTTGGCGACGGCGAACAGACCCGCGATTTTACTTACATTGATAACGTCGTGCAGGCAAATTTGCTGGCCTGCGAGGCTCCGGCCGCCAGCGGAAAAGTAATCAATATCGGCACCGGCGCACGCACCTCGTTGAATCAGACGCTGCAACTGCTGCGCGAAATCAGCGGCAACGAACTGCAGGCGAAATACGAAGCGCCGCGCGATGGGGATATTCGCGACTCGCAAGCCGACGTGACGTTGAGCCGCGAACTTCTGAAGTACGAGCCCTTGGTGGATTTCGCCGCGGGCATACGCCGCACCTTTGATTGGTACAAAGACTCCGAAGCCAAAGCAACCGCAAAACCAAAAAGCGCGGAGTAACTCTCCGCGCTTCCTGTGCCAAATCGTTTCGGCAGATCGGCGTTCTCAACGTCCACCGTCGCCATCGTCCTCGGTATTTCCGCCATTGCCGCGCGGCGCGGGCGGCGCGGGCACGATATGAGGAATTCCCGCCTCATTCATCTTCTTGTTAAGGGCCGTCAGGTCTTCGTCGACGATTTTCTTCACTTGCGCAGAAGCATCAGTTACGAGCGGCGTAAGTTCCGCCAGCTTTTCTTTCTGCTGTGCGCCTGGCGCAGCGGCAAAGTCGTCAAGGTCTTCCATTAAATCCTGCACCTGATTGGGAAGAGGCTCGGGCTTCCATTCGAACGGCGGCCCGGCATTGCCCAGACCTTGCGGTTCGCGCTGGTACTTCAGGGCAAGCGAATCGACCTTTTTCTGCAACTCGTCCGCACTTCTCACGATGTCTTCCGGCATTTTCCTGCCGTTCGCCTTCGCAGCCTCGCTTTTCCAATTTTCACGAGCCGTTTTCAAGGCGCTCTGAATGCCGAGAATCGTTTTGCGGTCCTTGTCGTTGGATTTTGCCATCGCGTAAAGTTGCTCGATGGCGGCACGCCGCGTGGCGCGATCTTCAGCGCTTAATTGCAGCCGCGGATCGTCCTCTACCATCACGCTCTGCGTAGCTAACTTATCGCCGGCCGTAATTTTGATTTGGTATTCACCTGGCTCGGCGTACGGCCCGCGCGGCCCGAAACCGTAGCCTGCGGCGATTGCCTCCAGTTGTTCCGGCGTGGGTTCGGCGGGTGGGTTGTAGCGCAAATCCCAATTGGTGCGATTCACTCCCGCGCTACCCGGCGCTTCGAGTTCGCGGATCATTTTTCCGTCCTTGTCCGTAACGACGATTTTGACTTTTCCTTCCTTTTTAGGCTCCTGCTTTTCTTCTTTCTTTTCGGTAGACTTCTCCGTGGTTTCTGCGGCCGGAGTTTCGACGGGTTTTTGCGAAAGTTTTGCTGCCGGCTTAGCTTCCGGCTCATCCGTTTTGGGCTTCTGCGATTCCGCGGTTGTTTCTTTCTTTTCCGCGGAGTCTGGCTTGGGCTCCGAAGGTGGCAAAGCGGATTTCAGGTAATAGTTAATGACCGCGCCGGCAGGTGGATTCTTTGCCGCGAAAGCCTTTTGTCCGGCGCTCCAGCGCCGCGTGTAGATGTGCCAAACATTCGCGGCGCGTGGCGGGAAGAATGTCAGTTCGCTTGCCGCAACCGTTGCGTCCATTTTCTCCAGCGGAGTCAGGTCGTCGAAAATCCAGATGGAACGCCCGTGCGTTGCCAGAACGAGATCGTTTTCGCGCGCTTGCAGTTCGATGTCGTCCACGGGAACGGTGGGAAAATTGTTCTTAAAAGCGGCCCAGTTCGCACCGCGGTCCCATGAAATCCACAAACCAAATTCCGTACCGGCAAAAAGCAGATTGGCGTTGCGCGAATGTTCGCGTACAACGTGAACCGATCCTGCAGTATCGGGAATGCCGTGGCGAATCGCCTGCCAGGTTTCACCGTAATCCGACGTGGCAAAAATGTAGACGGCGTAATCGTCATTGCGATGCCCGTCAAACGTCACATACGCGGTACCTTCCGCGTATCGGGAAGCGACCACGCGGCTGACGTAAGTTCCGCGCGGAACGCCCGGCACCTGTGGCGCCACATTTTTCCAGCTCTTACCGCCATCGCGTGTAACCTGCACGTTGCCGTCGTCCGTGCCCGCCCATAACACATCGGCCGTGACGGGCGATTCGCTGATAGTAGTGATCGTCGGATATTCCTGAACGCCATCGTGGCGCGAAAGAGTCTGCTTGTCGGGAGTCTTGCCGAAAATTTGCAGTTTATTACGATCGATGCCACTGGTCAGATCATTCCCTAGTCGCTTCCAGGAATCGCCGCGATCCGTGGACTTGAAGAAATAATTTCCACCGTAATAAATCGTGTTGTGATCGTGCGCCGAAACGGCCACCGGCGAATTCCACTGAAAGCGATAATGCGGTTCACCAACTTTTGCTTCCGGTTTGATTGAGCGCTCCTGCGCGCTGCGCAGGTTGCGCCGCGCAAGATAGCCATCTTGTGATTCGGTGTAAACGATCCAGGGTTCGACGTTATCGATCTGCGCGTAGAAACCATCGCCACCGTGAATCAGCGTCCAATCTTCATTGCTGATGCCATCCCGTCCCAGCGTTGCACTGGGTCCGCACCAACTGCCGTTGTCCTGCAGACCACCGCAAATGTGATAGGGCTTTTCGTTGTCCAGGCCGATCTCGTAAAACTGGCCGATGGCGATGTTGTTCAGAAAATCCCAGGTCTTGCCGTCGTCGTAGCTCCAGTGAATGCCACCGTCGCTGCCCGCGATGATGTGGTTCGAATTGGAAGGATCGATCCACAGCGCGTGGAAATCTCCGTGGATTTTCTGCACGCGCCGCGTGGTGAAAGTTTTGCCGCCGTCCTCAGAGAAAAACATCGCCGCGCCCAGAACCCAGATACGCAAGTCATTGTTGGGATCGACCCGCACTTGGCTGTAATAAGAAGGCCGGGGATCAGTGTCGCTCATTTTCTTCCATGTTTCGCCTTTATCTTCGCTGCGGAAGATGCCGCCTTTCTCATGCTGTACAAGTGCGTACACAATGTTCGGATCTTTCCGGTAAATATCGAGCCCGATGCGTCCGGTTTCGCCGCCATTCTCGTAGGGCAAGCCCTTAACGAGTTTTTTCCAAGTCGCTCCTCCGTCCGTAGTTTTGTAAATGGCGCTTTCCGTACTACCGCCGTTGAAACCGAACGGAGTCCGGCGCCGCGTGTAAGCCGCTGCGTAAAGCGTGTCCGGGCTTTCAGGATCCATCGCGATGTCGCTGACGCCAGTATCGTCGCTGATTTTCAGTACCTGGTTCCAGGTCTTGCCGCCATCGGATGTTTTGTATACGCCACGTTCCGGATTCGGCCCCCAGAGATGGCCAAGCGCTGCAGCGTAAACCACGTCGGGATTTCTCGGATGGATGACCACTCGTCCGATGTGGTGCGTTTCCGCTAGGCCCATGTTTTTCCAGGTTTTGCCGGCGTCGGTGGATTTATAAATTCCGTCGCCCCACGAAGAACTTTGCCGGTTATTCGGTTCTCCACTGCCGACCCAGATTACGGACGGATCAGAAGGCGCGATCGCAATGTCTCCGATGGTGGACACGTGTTCCTTATCAAAAACAGGCTCCCAGGTTGTGCCGTTGTTCGTCGTTTTCCGCACGCCGCCGGAAGCAACGCCCACGTAAACAATGTTTGGATTGCTTTCTACCGCTGCGAAATCATCAATGCGGCCGCCCATAACCGCAGGCCCGATCTCGCGGAACTCCAGCGATTTGAATTTGTCCATCGAGGCTGGTTCGGTGTTCGACGTCGGATTTACGTCTGCGGATGCTGGTTTGGCTTTGGCTTTTTGCTTTTCTTTTTGACCTGTGGCCGGGCCTGCCACTAGAAAAAGAAATCCGCAGAAGGCCAGAGTTATCCGAACAAGCTTCTTCGACATGGTTCCCCCAAGAGTAAGTTTCCACTGAACCCAGAGCGAGCGGCGCATCATACCGCTCTGAAGGCAACGATGCAGCAATGAATTTGCGACAAAAGGAGTCGGACACCAAAGAGAATGGTTCGCGCAGTAAATCGAATGGCGTTTGATCGGCCACTGCGGCCTTTTGCGATCAGGAATTATGGCAAAAGTAAGCCCGTAGGCCGGAGAATTAGAATCTTACTTCCTGATCCCCGCTGAACCGTCATTCCCAGTAGCGATATCCGGCGAGGATATGGACTTGCTCGTCTATGGTTACGCTAGTCCGGCTCGCGTGCAAATAGAGTTCGCAGGCGTAAAAAAAGAGCAGCGCAATCGCTGTGATGTGGACAAATCGCCGGTTTTTCTCCAACCATACCAAATTCATAACTTCAATCGTGGCACGGGTATGCCCATATGAAGCAAGTCGGTGAATCCGCGTACGTTTTCTTCGCGTTGAGCACATTAGGCCAGGCGCGAGGACAAATCCGTTCCAACCGATCCGTCGGGGCGCACGCAACCCAAAGCGCGTGATAAGCTATCGAACTGTTTTTATTCTATCGCATGCTGCGTACTCATCCGACTCTGAGGAGCACATCAGTAGTTTTGCGCGGCATCCTGTTTGCGCTAAGCGCCGCGATTTTGGCTTTGCTGGCGGCGCCAAGCGAAGCACAACAAGTGCGCCTTCCTTCGGGAAAGGGACAATACGCGGAACTTTCTTCCGACGGGCCACAGACCCACAAGCGAGAAATTTTCATCGCCGACAAAAACGTGGATTTGCAGTACGCCGGGATGCGGCTGCGCGCGGACCACGTGGAATATAACGACACCACGCATGACTCGCTTGCGCGGGGTCACGTGCAATTCGACTTCGAAAACGAGCATCTGGAGGCCGACGAAGCGCATTACAACTTTGCGAGCGGCGCGGGCACCTTCACCAACGTGCGCGGCAACATACAAATTCTGCGCAGGCCGAACCCCCTGGTGCTGGTATCGGCCAATCCGTTGTACTTCGAAGCGCGCCAGGTCGAACGCTACAACGACAATGTCTTCGTGGTGCACCAGGCATGGATCACGGTTTGCGATCAGCAGCGCCCCACGTGGCAGATGTATGCTCCGCGCGCCAAGATTCGCTTGAATAAATCGGTGGCGCTGGTGAATGCAAATTTTCGCCTATTCAAAGTGCCGCTGATCTGGATGCCGTACGCGACCGCACCGGCTGGACAGAAGATTCGTCAATCGGGATTCCTGCTACCCGATATCGGCAACAGCTCCACCAAGGGCTACGTCTTCGGCGACGCATACTATTGGGCGCCCACCACCTGGGCTGACGCGACCATCGGCGCGCAAGACTTCACCAAACGCGGTTCGTCGCAGCGTGCCGAAATTCGTTTGCGGCCATTGGAAAATACCACGTTCAGTTACACATATTACGGCGTGGTTGACCGCGGCATCGCCGACGCCAATGGCGTACTGGAATCGCAAGGTGGTCATCAGCAGCGGCTTGAGTTGCAATCGCTGTTACCGCAGGGCTGGCGATTGGTGGCGGACTACAATCAGCTGTCTTCACTCACGTTTCGGCTGGCGTTCGCCGACACCTACGGAGACGCGATCAATTCCGAGGTGAACAGCGCGATTTTTCTAAGCAACAATTTTCGTGGATTCAGCCTGAATTTCGCGGGCGTGAATGACAAAAGCTTTCTCACCATCAGTCCGGAGACCAGCGTGTCGCTCCGCAATATACCCGAAGCCCGGTTCGGCTCGGTGGAACAAGCGCCTTGGCGCAACCTGCCGATTTATTTCAGTTTTGATTCATCCATCGGTGCGCTGCATCGCCAAGACGAAAATTTGACGACGCCTGCCGCCGTGCAGCGTTCGGAGATCGCGCCCAAAGTAACCGTGCCTCTGCATTTCGGTCCTTGGCTCGATGTCACCGCCACTGGCGCGGTGCGCACCACACGTTACGGCGCTTCCCTCGATGCTGCCGGGAACCTCAGCACTCAACCCATCACCCGCAACGACGGCGAATTTACACTCGAGCTGCGCCCACCCGCTTTGGAAAAATATTTCGACCGTGCGAAGTCCAAGCGAAAATACAAGCACACCATCGAACCGGAAGTCACCTACCGCTATGTCACGGGCATCAACGATTTCGAACGCTTCATCCGGTTCGATTCCGACGCCACCCTTTCCGATACCAATGAGGTCGAGTACGGATTCACGCAACGTCTTTACGTAAAAAGCGGCGACCAACAGCCGCTGGAATTCTTGAGCTGGAGCGTGGTGCAGAAACATTATTTCGATCCCACGTTTGGCGGTGCAATCGTAGACGGCGCGCGCAACGTCCTGCAATCATTGAACTCCATCACTCCGTTTGCATTTGCCACCGGCCCGCGCAACTCTTCGCCAATCGTCAGCGACTTCAAAATCACCCCCGGCGGAAAATATGATGCCGAGCAGATCATCGAGTATGACCCGCAATTGAACAAGATCGTGGCCGAAGGAACGCTGTTGAAGGTGAAGCCCTATAGCGAATTTTTCGCTACGGTTGCGCACTTTCACATTCAGGATGACCCGGTCCTGCAGCCGCTCTCAAACCAGATTCGCGCGCTCGTCGGCTACGGAAGTTTCAATCGCAGAGGATTTAATTTTACCGGCGGCGTGAGCTACGACATTCAGAACAGCGCATTGCAAAGCCAGATCGCGCAAGTCACCTACAACGGCAACTGCTGCGGCCTGTCGTTCGAATACCGCCGCATCGCGCTGGGCCAGGTACGCACCGAAAATCAGTTCCGCATCGCCTTCAACATCGCTAACATCGGCACCTTCGGCAACCTCCGCCGCCAGGAAAAAATCTTTTGACCCAACAACCAATGGCGAATCACCTCCATTCTCTTGTCAAAGGGCTTATTCCCGTTACGCTCTTCATAGCCGCTGCAATTTCCACCAAGGCACAAACCGTGTCGAACCCGCTCGCCGAGCAGCTCGGCTATCCGCCGAACACGAAACTTCTGATCGTCCACGCTGACGATCTCGGCGTCACTCACTCCGTCAACGCCGCATCCATCAAAGCTCTCGAATCCGGCGCAGTCAATTCAGCCAGCATCATGGTGCCCTGCCCCTGGTTTCCGGAAATCGCCGAATACGCCAAAACTCATCCCGAAATGGATTTCGGTCTTCATCTCACGCTCACCAGCGAACGCATTTACATCCGCTGGGGCCCGGTGGCCTCCGCTGATAAAGTCCGCAGCCTGCTCGACGAAAATAGTTATTTCCACCATGACTGGACTCCCGCCACGAAAATCGATCCGCACGAGGTTGAAATCGAGCTGCGTGCGCAAATCGAACGCGCCTACGCCATGGGCGTTCGCCCCACGCATCTCGATTCCCATCAATATCGCTTAGAGAGCACCGGTAAGGAACTCTTTGAAGTTGCGCTCCGCCTCGCGCACGAATACAAACTGCCTTTCTTCGTCACCCGCGACTGGTTTGCCGACTTCCCATATCTGGAGAAATCCCTCGCCCCCGAAGATGTAGTGATCGACCACACCATCACCATCGAACCAACCGTCCCGCCGGCAAAATGGCCAGACTTCTATAAGAATGCAATTCGAAATATGCAGCCCGGCGTAACCGAACTCGTCATCCACCTCGCCTACGAAGACGCAGAAATGCACGCCGCCACTCGCGAACGCGACACTTGGGGCGCCGCATGGCGCCAACGCGATTTCGATTTCTTCACCGGCCCCGACTTCCGCCAACTCCTCCAAGACCAACACATCACGCTTGTCACTTGGCGCCGGATTGCCAACCGCAGCCAGCACAAGTGAGTCGTCGTTCTTCGTTATTGCATTTTTTGCAGCGCAGGGTGAAACCTCGGAAAGCGCCAAGACCGCTCTCCGTGAAAATGTTCGAAAGACTCTTCACGAGCGGCTGCGCCTCGGGCGATTCGGAATACGGCCGCTCGGGCCGCAATGACCAATCCGAAAATTCCGGGATCGTGTCGCAACCCGAAAACCCTGTGGAAACTCGGAACAGACGCGTGAGCGTCAAAATCGCACCCGAGCTCGATTATTTGAGCCTTGCCAACAACTCCTTGAAGCGTGGATGGTCGCGCAAGATGTCGTAGTCCGGGTCGTGCTCGACCCAGTCGCGTTTTCCCCAGCCTCGGGCGAAGACTCGCTCGAGTATCTCCAGAGCTTCTTCTTTCTGACCTGCCTTGGCATGCAGACAGGCGGCGTTAACCAGG
>WNFR01000160.1_pt1 | contig 68894 bp, 67 predicted proteins | sample 5400221 | NCBI WGS metagenome assembly WNFR01 (sample SAMN13153357, study PRJNA577476) | soil metagenome | isolation source: 40 cm soil under Madrone tree | place: USA:California | collected 2016-06-14
TAGTAGTACACATTTTCCGCAAACCCGTTCGCCACGGTATGCTCAGAGATAGCCACTCGGGTCAGCGACTGATCGATCTCCGGCTCCGCAAACGAAAAATCGTCGATCTTCTGCTCGCGGTCCGCCGCGCAGTCTTCGCGCCCGTCCCAATCAGCGATCAGCGTCACTTCAGAAAACTGGTTGTCGCGTCCGCCGATCGTCGTGATCAGCGCCGCCGACAACGCGCTCCGCGAGTTCAATACCAGCGGCTGTCCCGACTGGATTGAAACTTCCCCGCCGCCAGATTTCTTCTTGCCTTGGAGCTTCTGCCCGACCCTGGCGCTTGCTTCGCCTGGATTCGCTACCCGCGTTAATCCAAGCGCCCTTAGCGTATCGGCCGATATCTTACCCGCGGGACCGTCCCCGCTCGTCTCGCCTGTCACTTCTCTCTGCTGCTCTACCTGCTGCGCAGCCGCGTTTGCCGCTGAGGCCTTGGCAGCTGCAGCGTTCGCCGTCGAAGTGGCTGCCTTCGAGGTTGCTGAGCCAGCAGCCGCAGCTCGCAGCCCCACTAGCGGCATTGCCAATGCGGCTACCGCCAGCACGAGCAGCGCCGTGAAAATCGCTCTTTTTATGTTCATTCGTTTATCCCTCTCCAAAGGTTTGGAAATCCGGTTCAAAGTATCTGTACCCGAACGGAGCCCGCCGGGCGGCAGAATCTGGAAGCATTCTCTCAAACGGAACATTCTCCGACTATGACCCGGAGATTCTCGCGCCTACTGCTAGCCACCTGCCTTGCAACGTGTATCAAGCGGCACCAATCGGTGCGAACCGTCTGTCCGACGGCTTTTCGTTTCCGGTCCTTCTGAAACTTAAGGTCTTGGTTGTGCCTTGGGCGCTGCCTTAACTTGCGCTTCAGCGCTGGGGCTACGAGATTGAAACAGCAAGCACTAAACCTGCAAAAAAGAAGGTGTATAATAAACCGAAACACTCTGTAAAAGCAACCTCAAAATAACTTAAATCGAAATACTTTTTAAACAGAAGACGACCACACTTGGCAAACCTTTACCGCCCAAAGTTCTGCATCAACCGTGCCACGCGAGCCAGAAACTGGGACTTACTCTCGCTCATAGGTTATAACCTCCACATTCTGAGAGAATAAAAAAGTCCTCGCTCGTTGTCGTAAGCTCATATCACCCTGAGGATTTCGCTTGCTTGAGTACAAAGTGTCCAACCAACTGCCCATTCACTATCCATTCGGTATTCACTATCCAGGTAAGCGGTAGTGCGTAGCGGATGAGACAGGCAACATCAGAGGACCTTAGTCTGCTTCGGCCTGGACGATTTGCCTTTGATCGCCCAAGCCTAATATAATGCGCGCTCACAGACCACTCGGCGAAAGAGATTGAATTGCACCATCATACACGAGCAATCCTATTTGACCTGGACGGCACGCTCATAGACAGCACCGACCTAATACTTCAATGCTTCCAATACTCCTGGGAGAAAGTTTGCGGTTATTGCCATTCGCGCGAAGCTCTCGTTCAGACCTTCGGCACCCCGTTGCGGGCCGCAATGCATCGATTGCTGCATGCGCCGGGTGCCTCGAGGAATGGCGACCACTCGGCCGAAGGTGATACTGATATCGTCGATATGTTGCTGGCCGAATATCGCTCATACAACGTCTCCAATCACGACCTGTTGGCGCGGCCTTTTGAGGGTACCGGTGAAGTCCTTGCTGAGCTTCGACGGCGTGGCTACTTGATTGCTGTGGTCACCTCGAAGAGCCGAGCGCTTGGGCTTCGGGGTCTCAGGTTGTGCGCGCTCGACGGGCTGATCGACTCGGCGATTTTTCTGGAAGACACAGATGTTCACAAGCCGCATCCCGAGCCGATACTGGCGGCGCTCCAAAGGTTGAGCGAGCCCTCGCACGCTGCGGTTTACGTGGGCGACAGCCGACACGATATCGTCGCGGCACGTGCCGCCGGAGTCCGGACGGTGGCAGCCCTATGGGGCCCGGCGCCTCGATGGGAGCTCGAGCGCGAGCGGCCGGATTTCACCGCAGAGGCAATCACCGACCTGCTCGAGATCTTCAATTGACAGGATCCTATTAAAAAGTAAGAGTGTCATGATGAAAAGGATAAGGGATCGATATCGGAAACTACTTGGCGACGAGGTGGGACTCGTTAGTCACAAACCGCTCGGACGCGGCCTGGATATAGCTCTCGCTTATGCGAACACGTATTACATCGGGATGTCCAATCTCGGCTTTCAAGCGGTCTATCAACTCTTCAATTCTTACACCGGTGTGACCTGCGAACGCGTTTTCATTCCGGACCCTGATATAGAACAAGAGCTCGAGCGGACTCGAGCACCGCTGCTCTCGCTGGAATCGGAAACCGCAATCCTTGAATTCGACGTGCTGGCTATTTCGGTGTCATTCGAAACGGACTATCTCAACATTCCTAAGCTGCTCAGGCTATCAAAGATTCCGGTTAAGGCACAGGAACGAAACCACTGGCATCCGCTGATCGTGATGGGCGGCGCGGCGGCATTCTTGAACCCTGAGCCGGTAGCCGACTTTGTGGACGTGGTTTGCGTGGGAGAAGGCGAAGTGCTTGTGCCGGCGCTGATCAGATTAATGAAGGAGGCGACATCGCGTGAAGACCTTCTGTTGCGGCTTGCGCACGAGCCCGGCTTCTATGTGCCCAGCTTCTATGAGATCCGTTACAACGATGACGGAAGCGTACAGCAACTCGAGCCTACCAACGGCGCTCCCCGGCGCGTTTTCACGATGCGAAATCCCATGCGCAAGCAGGAAGGCGACGGCCAATTCGATGACGACTTCATTCCGGCGAGCGAAGTCTTAACTGACAACACCGAGATGAGCGGCCGTTACCTGATGGAGATTTCTCGCGGGTGCTCGATGGGCTGCCGGTTTTGCTGGGCGGGGTATTCGTATCTCGCTCCGCGGGTTTTTTCCGCCGAGAAGCTCCTGGCCCGCGCGGCGGAGATGCGGAAGTTCACGGATAAGATCGGGCTGGTGGCGACGGCTGTATGCGATCATCCGGAGATTCATCAAATTCTCGCCGGCCTTGAAGAGCTCGACTATCAGGTGTCGGTTTCGTCACTGCGGCTGGATCAGATTTCCCCCGAGCTGCTCGATGCGCTGGTGCGGCGCAACGATCAGCAGATAGCCATCGCACCTGAAACTGGCTCTGACAGATTGCGCCGGGTCATCAACAAGGACCTTACGAACGACCAGGTTGTCGAGATTGCACAGATGATTTTCGACCGCGGCATCTTGAACCTGAAACTCTACATGATGATCGGGCTGCCGACCGAAGAAGACGAAGACATCGATGCTATCGTGTCGCTCACCGAACGCATACGCGGGTGCATGATCGAAGCAGGGAGGCCGCGCGGCAGAGTCGGTTCGATTATAGTTTCACTTAACGCGTTCGTGCCAAAGCCGCAGACTCCATTCCAATGGGAACCAATTCAACCCGAAAAAGTGATCGATCAAAAGATCAAGTATCTGACGCGTGCCTTCAAGCGCATCCCCAACGTCGAGGTGCGAGCGATGTCATCGCGCATCGCGCAGCTCCAGGCTCTGCTTTCGCTGGGCGACCGGCGGGTTTCGGAGTTTATTCTCGAAGCGGACCGCGCCGGCAACTGGCGACAAGCCATGCGAGGTTGGACCGATTATTCGCTCAGGCGCCGCTCCCTGGATGAACTGCTCCCATGGGACGTGGTGGACATTGGCCTTACGACTGAGTTCATGAAGAAAGAGTATCAGCGCGCGATGGCCGAGAGAATCACCAAGCCATGTCCGGCGACTGATCCGTGCATTCGCTGCGGCGTCTGCGACCCACGTTACGTGCCGCAGGATGCGCTGGTCCAGCTATCCTGGATGAAGCCAACCCGCATGCTCGCCGCATCGGGCTCACCCGGTGCTTAGGAGGCCCGGCCTCTATTTTCCGAGGTAGGCTTCAATGACATCGGGGTTGCCGATAACCTGGGACGGTGAGTCACGTGCTCGACGCCGGCCACCGCCGAGATACCGCGCTCATCCCTCAGCCGCCTTATGAGTTCGACCGCCTCTTTCGATTCGGTCGGATTGAGCCCGGACATCACTTCGTCGAGCAGTATCAGCTTCGGCCCGGTCGCAAGCGAGCGCGCGAGCTCGAGCCGCTTGCGCATTCCGATCGGCAAGCCATCCGCCAGCGCATCGCCGAGCGCCGAGAGATCTGTGAACTCGATTACGTCCTGTGCTATTCTTCGCGCCTCGCTGCGGTCGCCGGTGCGCGCGAATGCTCCGACCAGTATGTTCTCGAACACGCTGAGCCCGCGAAGCGGCTTCACTAACTGGAAGGTACGACCCACGCCAAAGAGCGCAGTCCTGTGAGGTTTACTCCCGACTAGATTCAAGCCGTCAAAGTTGATCTCACCACGTGTGGGTTGGTAGAACCCGGTGATCAGGTTGAACACCGTAGTCTTGCCCGCGCCGTTGGGGCCAATGATGCTCACCGTCTCACCGGCGCTCACGGTGAAACTGAGTGAGTCAACGGCAACCAGTCCACCGAATCGCTTTGTGAGATCTTTCACCTCAAGCAGAAACACGTTGAGATTTCCTCGTTCCTAATCTGAACAGTCTTCGAAAGCCCCCAATCAACCCATCGGGCATGAACAGAATCACGATGACCAGCAGCGCGCCATAGATCAAAAGGTTCGCTTGGGCGAATTCATTTCGGAAGACTTCAGAGGATAGCTTGAGCAGCACCGCTCCGAGTACCGGGCCCGGAACCGTCCCGAGTCCTCCAATGATTGCCATCAACACGATCTCGACCGACAGCGCAAGCGGCAGCACGATGGTCGGGTCGACGAACAGAAAGTAGTTAGCGTAAAAGGCGCCGGCAATCGCGGTGAGTGACGCGCTGATCGCAAGCGCGATGAGCTTGTATTTCGTGGTGTCGATGCCGATCGATTCGGCGGTCTCTTCATCTTCGCGTATCGCCATAAGGTAGTAGCCCAGCTTTCGGCGGCTGATCCCATGACAAAGCGCGATCGTCACCGCAGCGATAAAAAGAACGATGTAGTAGTAGGGAACCTTGCTCGTGCCGCTGAATATCGAAGGGCGAATCACCACGCCGACCGCGCCGCCTGTCAGATCGCTCCAGTTCAATGCTACCAGCCGCATAACCTCGCCAACCGCGATCGTAGCCAGTGTGAAATAAGGGCCGCGCAGTCGAAAGCATATCCAGCCCACCAAAAGCGCGATCGGCAAAACAAGGAGCGGGCCTGCCGCCATCGCCCACCACGGCGAAAGCGTGGTCTTGCTTGCGATGACCGCCGCCGTGTAGGCGCCGATGCCAAAGAACGCCGCGTGACCAAGCGATAACTGACCTGCGAAACCTCCGAGGATGTTCCACGCCGAGCCGAGCGCCACATAAAGCAAGACCAGTATCAAAACGTGCTGCGAATACCGCGCCTCAAATAGGAACGGCGCAGCAATCAGAAAAAGCGACAGGACTGACAGATAGATTTTGGCTCTCTTCATAATTCATCATCACACTTTCGATCTTCCGAGCAGCCCGGAAGGCTTCAACGTCAACACCAAAAGAAAAATCACAAAACCGATCACATCCTTGTAGCCGGTCGCGACATAAACCGCGCCCAAAGACTCAGCGAGTCCGAGCACTATTCCTCCCACAAGCGCGCCGGTTACGCTTCCCATCCCGCCCAGAACGACGACGACAAACGCCTTCAGTGTGAACGGCGATCCTGCGTTTGGCTCGACTCGATAGTAGATCGGCATCAGCAGCGATCCGGCGGCTCCCGCGGCCGCGACCCCCAATCCGAAAGTGAGCGCCTGAACCCGCTTGATGTTGATGCCCAGCAGGCAGGCGGCTTCAGCATCCTGAGAAGCCGCGCGGATCTGCCGCCCCGTCCCCGTTCGCACCAGAAACACATAGAAGGCTGCTGTAATCACAACTGCAATCGCGAAGGCGGCCATCTGAGGCTTGCTCACCGACACGCCGCCCAGGTGAAAGGTCGCGCCCGCGTAGCTGGTAGTCATCGTCAAATAATTCGATGTGAACAACAGCAGGGCGGTATTGATCAGCACGATGCTGATTCCTTCAGTAAGCAGAATCTGGTTCAGCTCCGGGGCCCTCAGCACCGGAGCAATCAGCGTCTTGTGAAGGATGACGCCTGCGACGAACATGCCGGGCATTACAACCACCAGCGACAGAAACGGATCAATGTGAGAATACGTAAACAGAAAGTAGGTCGCGTACATGCCGACCATGACCAGCGCCCCGTGAGCGAAGTTCACAACCCGCATCACTCCAAAGATGATTGTGAGTCCGATCCCGATCAGCGCATAGATTCCTCCGGTCAGCAGACCACTCGCCATCGTCTGCAACAGTTTTTCGCTGCCCGACACCAATGCCGCAATGTGAGCTTCATGCGCGCCGGTCGAGCCCGATTCCGCGGCCGCGCTTCGTGCGCGCCACGGTGGCGTTGGCAGCACCGGCGGCGAAATGGCGGCGGACGGCGGCCATATCGTCGTGAACTTTCCGTTCAATACCTGGGTGATCGCTACCTGATGTTCGTTCTGCCCGACATCGTTGAAGTGGATGGGACCAAAGATCGAATCCAACTGTGAGGTCCTGATCGCATCGCGAACCGCGATGCGCTCTGTTGAGCCCGCCCGCTCGATCGCGTCTGCGAGGATCATCAGCGACATGTAAGCCTGCACGCTGTGATAAGAGGGTTCGTAGTTGAACCGGGTTCGAAAGGTGTCAGCCCAATCGCGCGACCCGGTCCACTTCGCGTCGGGAGTCCATTGCGTCACCGAGATTGTGTACTCGGCAGTGTCGCCCGCGCCTTTCAAAAAATCAGGCAGCGAAAACCCGGCGCCGCCGGCGGTGAATACTTTTGGATTGAGATCAATCTCTTTCGACTGGCGCATCAGCAGCGTCGCATCCGCGAGGTACGACACGAACAGCACCGCATCGGGCCCTGCGGACTTCACTCGTGTCAGCAGAGGTGTGAAATCGGTGCCGCCCTGATCGTAGGCCTCATAGGCCACGATCTCGATCCCGGCTCTGGGAGCCTGTTCCAGGGCAGCTCGGGCAACGCTCGACCCGAACTGAGTGTTCTCGTAGACAACTGCCAGTTTGTGAGCATCGGCGACCTTCGTAAGAAATTCAACCAGCGTCCGTCCGTAGTCACTCGCCGAAGCGCACACGCGAAACACCCATTGGTAACCCTGCCGAGTGATCTCGTCAGTCGTAGCGCTCGGGCAGATAAACGGTATGTGATAGCGGTCGGCGACTGCGGCAGCCGGAAACGTCGCCGAGCTCGAATAGGCTCCCATCAGCGCGACGATATCATTCCGGTCCGAGAGTTTCTCGACGGTGAGACTGGCGACCTCGGGCTTCGAGGTGTCGTCCTGGTAGACTAGCTCAAGTCTCTTGCCCAGCACGCCCCTGGCCTCGATTTCGTCGAGAGCCATCTGATAACCGTACTTTTGGGCCAGGCCGAAACGAGCCTCCGCCCCGGTGAGCGAAGTAATTATGCCGACTCGAATGGAGTTCTCGGCGCCTTGCTCTCCCTCATGCGAACAGCCCGCCGCGAATGCGCAGATGGAAATCACAAAGACGGCCCAAATCCTCGCAGGATTCGTCCGCGTGTCTGAGAGGGATGTGAGCGGTTTCGTCGTCAGTCGGTAGTCCCGTCCAAAGAATTGAGTCGCGTTGAAGCGCGACGATTATAAATTCGGCTTATGCTCAAAGCAATTGAGTAACGATGCCGCGGACACCAACTCATGGCGCGAGGTCAAATGGCACCAGCAACACTTGCGGTTCCGGCTCCCTCCCGACTGGATCGAAAAGAAGATGAGCCTGCGCGAACTCGATTTTCGAGCGGGCGAGATGTATTAGCTACTTACCTAATCGGCAACGCCTGGATATGGGAACGCCAACTGCCGGCGGAGAATCTGCTGGCCGCGGATGCGCAAACAGCATCGGAGAGTCTCAAGAATGGAGTGATAACCGGCTATACGGTTCTAGAAGTAGGCGGAATGACTGGATTGCTCACGATCGCAAATGTGGGTGACAGGAGAACGGCAACCTGGAAAGCAATTGTAGAGGCCGAGGGAGCGCAAACGTCGCTGGACATTTCACTCGGCGCGCAAGTCCTGGACTTCGAGCGCCTGGAGCCGACATTCAGAGCTATCTTTAATTCAATCCGCTTCGAGTGAACCAACCCGATAACTCAAGTGACTAACCTATCGCCTGAGCTATCTCCGGGTTTAGCCCTTCCCACTTCGCCATGTACTCGCGGCGCTCGGTCTTCAGGCGCTGCACGATCTGCTTGTACTCGTCCATCCTGCCCTGCCTCTCGTAGAGCTTGCGCGGCTGCAAAATGTCGTGGCCCTCGCCGTCGATGCCCGGCACTTGTTTCGCGACCTGGTAGCCGAAGTCCGAATCATCTTCCCACTCGATCGTACCCTCGGCGACGCCCTTCACGATTGCCGACGAGTGTTGAATTCGAACCTTCTTCGAGCGTTCGTCCTCGTCACGCCCGCCAACCCGGCCAGTGTTCAGCAAGTAAACTTCCATCGGCGACGACTCGAGCAGCTCCCAGAAGCGATTGCCCTGCTGCGCATGCTTGAGAGGGAAGAACGGATTCGTTCCGGGCACACGCAGGAACTTGCCGGCTTCGGCGGCGCCGCCCGCCGACGTGCCGCGGGTCTCGCCCAGCATGAAGTAAGCGGCTGCCTGATGGCGATCGAGCTTGGCGACTCCGGGAATGATGTTGTCGTTGCGATTAAGGATCAATAGGAAGTCGGCTGATTTGACTTCGCGAGCGTCCAGCGCCCCGGCGATGTCTTGCATGCGCACGACCGCGCGCCCGTTCTGCGTGTAGCTGGTGTCGTAGAAGTCGAGTTCGCCATCGTCCTTCTGCGAAACGTTTTCCAGATAAGCGTGCTCGCTTGTTACCGCGTTATAGATCGTCGGCTCGTCATTTTCGTTCAGCGCGAATGTCTTTGCAAAGCAACCATTCTCCGTGGCGTAGATCTTACCGCCGGGCATCAGCGCCAGGAAATCATCTTGAACCGGCGAGGAGTTGTTCTGCTTGGTGAAGGTGGTCGTCGTCTTGCCTGTGCCCGACAGACCGATGATCAAGCCGACCCGCTTCTTGTCGCCAACCGGGATGACCTTACTGCCGGCGTGAAGCGCGAGCCCTCCTCTATCGTAGACCATCTGATTCCACATTCGGAGGCCGCCCTTCTTGGACTCGCCGAAGTAGTCGCTGTTGAAAACGCGAGTGATCCCGTTGTCCAGATCGACCGCAATCAGCCGGTCCGCAGGGTAGCCCTTCATCTCGAGCTTCGGAGTGTAAATGATCGTCAGCCGCGGTTCGAAGGTTCTCAACTCGTCTTCGGTAGCCGGGTAGTAAAGGTGCTTCTGCATTCCGGCGATGTTCGCGTTCGAGCGCTCAATGATCAGACGGGCAGCTACGCGAAAGTCGAAATCGTTTCCGATGAAGCCATCTACAAGCACCATCTCGCATCCGCGAATGTAGTCGTTCTGTACCTTCGCGACGCGGTCGTATTCCGCGCGACTGATGGTCTGCGAGTCGTGCCGCTCGGGCGTGTCGGTTGCAACATAGGTGGAAAGCTTCGAGCGCGAGTCGACCCGAGTCTGAGTGTTGGTGTTGTTGTGACGTGTGACGCGAGTGTTGGGCATCTCCTCGGCGAGCCGCCGCAACTCTTCAGCGGAGGGGTTCCAGATTATCTCCTTGGGATCGACGGGAAGCGTGGCTCTGGCAGATGGCTTACTCATGAGTCCTCCGTTGTATGGTTGCTTAGTTCATTCGAACAGCAAACTGCATAATAGCCAACCGAATTACATGGGTGCAAATGGCCTATCGGGCGCTGTACCAGCCGTTGAGGCCGTGCCCTTCGACTCAGCCGAGAATGTCATCAACGCTGATCGCTAGATTGGGGAGAGAGCTCAAAGTTAAGGTTTCCCCGCGCCTCGCTTCGCGGAAATCTTGATACCGCCCGTTGACTGGCCGTGTATATACTTCGACCAGGTCCCTTGCAACGTCAACGAGCCATACTTCAGGGATCCCCGAGCGGGCATACAGTGGCATTTTAATCATACGGTCATATTGGACGGAACTGTCGGCTACTTCCACAACGAGCAAAACGTCTTCTGGCGTTGGGTGTCCCGAAGAATAGAAATCGTCGCGTCGTTTCAGCAGAGCAAGGTCCGGCTGTGGCTCCGAGAAATCGCTTAAGCGAATCGGATCCTGCACGCTTACGGTGGCAGTCCGTCCGACCAGAAAGACAAAGAGCTCGTTCAGTCTCTTAACACATGCAGCATGGAATTTTCCTATCGGACTCATCTTGATGACCTCGCCTTCAATAAGCTCGACGCGGTCATCTTCAGACAGAATACCCGCATCAACCATCCGGTAGTACTCATCGACGCTGAACCATCTCCGTTCGATTTGAACCGACATATTGCCTCACTTAATTAACGACTCTGGATGCGATGCACCCCTGCAATAACGATAACGCGTTACAGCCCACTACATCTTGCGTCAGCGCTCCCGTTCTGCGCGTGCCGCTTCGGCGAAAGCCGCCGCCGCCGGGTCGACCGGCACCAGGACATCCAGGTCTATCGCCCGAAACTTGTAGCTGATCTGCCCGTCCTTGTCGAAGTAGAGGCGTAGGTCGCTCTCTTGAATATTGCCCGGCGCCGCGGTTACAACCAGTGTGTTGCCGATGCGCCGCGGATTGTAGATCCCGCCCGAGTCGGCTGCGATGACCACGTCGGCCTCCAGATTCTCGGACGCCAGCCTGAGCGCGGACGCCAAATCGCAATGCGCGACTATCACAAGCACGTCGCACTCCTTGCGCGCTTTCAGAACCGCTCTTGTTGTGGTTTCAAATATATTGGTCACCGTGGCGTCAATAACTCCGCCGCCGGGATTGGTGGGCGCGGCCACGCCAATGAACCCGATCTTGACTTTCTTCTTTCCTCCGTAGATTCGAGGACCCGCGACCTCTTTGATCATATACGGGGCAGGCGCTACGGCCTCCGGTCCGAAAACGCCGTTCGCCGAAATCAAGTTCTTGATCATCGGCAGCGCCTTAACCCGTTCACTGAAGCCATCGCGCACAAGCAGTTTTTGCGCGTAGCGCAGGTCGTCGCGGCCAAGGTTGATCACGTCGGGCGGAAACCGGCTAAAGGCGCGCGCCGTCTGCTCGTTTCTCAAATCCGCCATCGGATACCCCCCGCTGCCGAAGAAGAAGAACCCGCCCTCAACATGGATCACCGGCGTCTCTTTGAACTTCTTTTTGAATGCCTCGACGTAGCCGACGCGCCGCGCCAATCCGCCACGGGGATAGTTGCAATCGCATAGGTCAAGGTTTCCGCGCATGTTTGCGCCGAATAGTATCGCGAGCGCCGCGCCGTCGTCGGTCCCGAGCCGTTCGTCGAGGCTCAAGGTATTCTCGCCTTGTTTCGGCGCCTCAGTCTGAGTCGCGCCGCAGACGGACAAGCACGCGACTGCCAGCACCGTGCAAAGTACTCTCCTCAACTTCTCTCTCCTTTGAATGAGTTCGTAGTACGGCATTTATGATCGCGACAATCTTGACAGAGTTTCGACGTGGTTGCCAACTGCCCGCCGTGCCCGGTTTGGCGCCGTTAACTTCCGCGGCGTCGTGCTTGCTGATCGCCCCTTGGTTCAACTAAGATGGCTCCACTTCGCCAGGCGACTCAGCTCGGGGCGCTCGGCCTGATTAGACCGATGAAGGGAAGCACGCGATGAATGTTCTTCTACTCTCGATGCCCGATTCGTTCGAGCATATGCCGCCTGTCGCGGTCCGTATGCCGAACGGCGCGCTCACTTCACTGGCCGGGAACGTCGACACCCATCACCGTGTGGCCGTAGCCGACCTCGTGCTTGTTCAAGACCGCGTGCGAGAGACTGTCGAACGACTCGTCGCTGAGCACAAGCCCGATGTGGTCGGCTTGTCGGTGATGACATTTCAGCGCAAGACCGCGTTCAAGATCATCGACCTGATTCGCACGATTCGGCCCGGCGTTCGAGTGGCTGTAGGCGGTTACGACCCGAGCCTCGCCGCTGATGCCTATCAGGACAATTCATCGAGTGCGGTTGACTTCATCGTGCGCGGCGAAGGCGAGATTACATTTCGCGAACTCCTGCGTGCGATCGAGGAAGAACGCGGCTTCGATCACATCGGCGGGCTCTCCTATAGAAGCGGCGACCGCTTCTATGACACGCCGGACCGCCCGGTGAACGGACTCGAGAACGGCGAAATAAAGCTCCCCAATCGCGCTGCCCGAGTGCTGAACGGCTATACCATACTTGGCCGTCAAGTGGATGTGATCGAGACCTCGCGAGGGTGTACCTTCGATTGCAGCTTCTGTTCGATCATCGAGATGCGCGGGCGGAACTTCTTCACTTACTCGTTCGACCGCGTGATCGCCGATATTCGAGACGCGTACGATCGCGGCGCACGTGCGATCTTTATCGTAGACGACAACGTTGTCCTGAACGTGAAGCGCTTCGAAGCGCTGTGCCAGGCCATCATCGACGAGGGCCTCAACGATATCGACTACACCGTGCAAGCAATGACGTCGGCGATAGCGAATCACGGCGATACGCTTGCGCCGCTCATGCGCAAGGCGGGGTTTCGCTACGTCTTTCTGGGGATTGAGAACATTCTCGAAGACGATTTGAAGTTCCTCAAGGCCAGCTCAAAGAACACCAAACGCGAGAACGGGCAAAAGGCGGGCAACGCTACGCTCAAGGCGATCGACTATATCCGCAGAAACAAGATGTATGTCGTAGGCGGCTTGATCGTGGGTAATCCCGACGACACCAGCGAATCAATCCAGACCAATCTCGACTTTGCCAGGAAGTACATCGATTGGCCTTACATCCAGCACCCAACGCCTTATCCGCGCACGCCGATGACCAGGGAGTTTCGGGACCGCGGGCTGATCATCAACGAACGCCTCGAAGAGTACGACGGCACTACAGCCGTGGTGAAGACGGAACACGTGTCGGCAGAAGAAGCCGAGTATATGAGATGGAAAGTCGAGCGTTGGATGAAAGTCCGGCATATGCCGGCCGCGTTTCGTCACAACCCGATGTTCGTTTTGAAGAACGCGCCGAAGATGTTCGGGCACACGTTCCGAGGAAGCACGGTCAAGAACTTCCTGGGGCTTGAAGACGAACGCGAAGCGTTTGAGCGGTACCGAAAGATTCGCAAGGCCGAACGCGCCTACATCTAGCTCATCCGCAACCGCCCCGCGGAGCTACGCTGTTAGCGTGACGCAACCACCATCTACTATCCATTGCTAGCGATGCCCGCGACCGTGCCATCGGTGGAACCAGCGAAGCGTTGCGAGAAGCCGCGAGAAGCCGTGGCCGCCGATCTTATTCTCTTGTCCGCTTTGACGGAAATGACGTGTCGGAAATGACGTTGACTCGCGAAAATGGAGTCCGCTAACATCCGTGTGCGCTGAGGGTGAGGTGATTTGGGCCGTTAGCTCAGGTGGTAGAGCAGCTGGCTTTTAACCAGCGGGTCGCAGGTTCGAGTCCTGCACGGCTCATTCTAAATCAACACTTTACAGCCGCTATCAGGGCGGCTTTTCTTTTGTCTACACTCTCATCTACACCAATCTGATAATTCCGCGATGCATTCCGTGTCCAAAATATTTGTTTTGTTATCGGCGCAGGGCGTTCGAATGCCTTCACCGGCTCAAGATTTTCAACAACTCTCCCCTGCGATTTACTCGTGCATTCCGGTCCTGCCACCCGACGGCCGGTGTGTGGGGAGCTGCTTCGCTAATTTTCTCTCCGAAACAGGACGACGAAGCAGAGCACGTCGTCAATCCGAGGAAGGTCACTCTAGCAGTTGCACGTGAGACCCAACGCTGGACTCCGAAACCAAGCTGTTGCGATGGCTGTTGGTGGTGGTCACTACCAGAACGATCATCCTCGCTCTGTTCATAAGCACCGTCGTCGTGCGCCAGGGGCTTCCCAAGTACCGACCGGCTGATTTATTAAGGGCTTCTTGATGAATAGAAAGCTCGCGCAACTGAATGAGCCGCTAGCGATACAAAACTTACGCTACCTCGGCTTGTATAACTCAGGGAATTGCTTCCGGAGATTTGCTAGCTTTGGCAAGTCATGAATTCTGATGTAAGGCTCATTCGGATGTTGCACAACGTAGTCCTGATGATAAGCCTCCGCTTCGTAAAATGACTTTAACGACACGATCTGCGTTGCGATAGGCCGCTCGAAGACTTTAGTTTGATTAAGCTGATCAACGTAAGCTTGAGCGATACGCTTCTGCTCTTCGTTTGAATAAAAGATGGCTGAGCGATATTGCGTACCCGTGTCTGGTCCCTGTCGATCTACCTGCGTAGGGTCATGAGCAACAGAAAAAAATACTTTGAGAAGTTTGCCGAGTGTGATCTGAGATGGATCATAATTGATCCGGACCGATTCGGCGTGCCCGGTATTACCCTCAGAAACCATTTCGTAATGAGCCGTATTGGCCGACCCTCCGGAGTATCCCGATGTCGCATCGACGACTCCTCTCGTATTTTGGAAGACGGCTTGAATACCCCAAAAGCAACCCCCGGCAATGACGACGGTTTGCCTGCCCTTTGCGGTCGCGAGAGCTTCGTCAACAACAGGATCAGGAATTTGTTTGGCAACTAGGGCAGCACTACAGGCTGGCGCGGCGAAGAGGGAAAGAATGATAAAAACTCTGGAAAGATAACTCAGCATGATCAACCTCGCTTTAACAAGTAGTGTCTTTGTAGCCACTGTTCCACCTCCTCATCATTGGGGCGCCTTCGTATGTACCCGATGCTCCTTAACCCCTAGAGGACCCTTTGGCAAATTTGAGGGCCACCGAATTCATGCAATAGCGTAAGCCAGTTGGCGCCGGACCATCGTCGAAGACGTGACCAAGATGAGCTCCGCATCGGGCGCAATTCACTTCATTCCGATTCATGCCAAGGCTGGTGTCACTCTCGGTCATAATGTTCTCCTCTGCGATCGGAGCGTAGAAGCTGGGCCATCCTGTGCCGGATTCAAACTTCGTGTCCGAGCTAAACAGGTCGAGGCCGCAACACACGCATTGGTAGGTCCCTTTTTCATGCTGGTTCAAGTATTCGCCGGTGAATGGTCTTTCCGTTCCTTTCTGCCTGGTGACGTAATACTGCTCTGGCGTGAGTTGTCGCCGCCACTCCTCGTCAGACTTGACGACGCTCATCGTTGATCTCTGCCGCGCATCATCTTTCTTTTGCGTTGAATCGGTGCTCGCGGCAGAGCAGGCAGACGAAGAAACGCACAGCAGAAGCGCTATCAGCAGACCGATTAATTTCATGATTTGTTTACCTCGTGAGCCCCAGCGTTTACCAAATAGGCGGGCTTACCTCGCCTCCTGTCCTGTCACTAGGACGCCTCGTCTTAGAAATGCCGGCGATGGATGGATAAGACCGCTCGAAGTACCACGTGCCGACCACATGCCATCGCTAGTCAAGGTTGCTGAGACTTGAAAATGAAAGCACATATTCTCATCTCCTTAAACAATCACCTTTTATTGAGGAATATTCCCGGCTTTGACTGCCTTTCTGTTTGATGCGGCTCAATAGACCGTGAGCGAGAATCTCAAGGGTCTCCGCGACGCATGCCGTCCGCAATGAAATCAGCCGTACGTAGAGCGAGCGCTATTATTGTCAGTGTGGGTTGGTTGAGCGAAGAGACAAACACAGCTCCGTCTGCAACGAAGAGGTTCTTCACTTCGTGCGTTTGACCATATTGATTCACGACAGAGGTCTTGGGGTTGAGTCCCATGCGGCACGTGCCTGTGAATGCGAGAAGCGATCCGAGTTCCTTGTTTTTTGACATCGCGTTTCTCCTTTAGTGCCTTGCCTTTTATTGAGAGTGAATAAATCAGCTCTCAAACTTGATAACAAAATCGTGAACAGAGGGTGCAAGGCTTGAAGCGATTTGCATATTGTCTTTCTTATCCAATCCGGAAACGACGAAGACGAGGTGACGACCGGTCTCAAATCCTGCCACCTCCTGATCCCGCGCGTGCGCGCGATAGATCAAGACTCCCGCGACTTGCCAGTCAGCAGCCGCGTCCGTAGTAAGTGAATCATCACCGATCTTTCCAGTGATAATGAGAGAGATGATTGACGGCCCACTTGTTAGGATGAAATGGTTGAATTCGCGGCCATTGTGACGGCAGCGATGCGCTTCGGCGAGCTTGTAGCCCTCGGGCATCTTCTCTTTCACGAGTAGCGCAAGCGCTGCGTAGTCCGTCCCCATGGTCTCAGCGACTTGACCAGGCGTTGGCGGCTCTTTGGAAAATCGCCAATGCAACGCGCAGTAGGCATGCTCATCAAGCCCTACATCGAGACCATTCATTGTCTCTGACATCTGATTGGTGCGGGCTTGCTCTGAGCCTTGCGCCGGGCCGCCGTTCGGCGGGCGCGACTTGAGGACGCCCCACGTCCCCAGAAGTAAAGCAATCACGATCGAAGCGGCAAGCGCGAGTCGACGCCGCGCTGGCGGGGGAAACGCCTCGGGCCTGGAGCGGCGAATTTCTCTTTGAATCTTCTCCCGCATGGCGATGGGCGCCCTCTCGCTCTGCACGGCTCTTTTCAAGAGGCGCTTGATTTCCGCCCGCGCCTCTAATTCATCGGAGCAACTCGCGCAGCCCTGCAGGTGCTTTAAGACTTCATGATTGGTTTCTATTAGAAGCTCACTGTTCAAGTAGAAGTCCAGGTATGACCTAATGTTCCTGCAACGACCCTGATCAAAATTGATTACGCTCATACGCCTTGTCCCATTTCGCGACCATCCCGAATCCCACAGCTTTCAGCAAATTCGGCAAGCTCTGTTCTCAGCATCTTTCTTGCGCGACTCAATCTCGACATGACGGTGCCTATTGGAATGCTCAATGTTCGTGCAATCTCTTTGTAGGAACAATCCTCCACGTCGGCCAGCAGTACGACCTCGCGATACCGCTGAGGTATCTTCTCGAAGGCTGCCAGCACATCTTCATCGCGAAGCTGCTGCGGGACGGGAGGCTCATACGCGAGAGTCTCTTCCAAAAGGGTCCCGCCATCGCTTACCTGCCTGGAGTTGAACCACTTGCGGCGGTGATGGCTCACTGCGTGAAAGAGAATCTTGAATAGCCACGCCTTGCAATTGGTGCCCGGCTCGAAGCGATGAAAACTCTTCCATGCTTGCAAGTAGGTTTCCTGCACGAGGTCTTGAGCGTCAGCCTGATTTCTCATAAGCCGTCGAGCGGTTCGAAACAGGTCATTCAAGTGCGGCAGCGCGACTGCTTCAAATCCATCCGCGCTGATTGTTTTCCGAAATACCACAATCATTCCCCTAATCAATCGGGCCGATCAGGCTTTCGTTCGAGACAAAGGCCGCCAGCACGAAGCAGACTCGTTCATGCCTCGCGCCAGGCAGTCTTTGTTCTCTTCAGTTCAATAAGCAAGATTCGGGTCCGATGATCAAGCTGTTCCACCTGCGCGAGCACACTGAACCTTTTCGTGATCCGCTCTTGTTGACGACAATCGTTAGGGCTTCTTCATCTTGTCATCCTTCATCTTGTCGTCCTTCATCTTGTCGTCCTTCATCTTGTCGTCTTTCATCTTGTCGCTGGACTTGGACTTCTTGGTCTTCTTATTCTTCTTATCTTTCTTCATCTTGTCCTTGTCGGACATCTTGTCATCTTTCATCTTGTCATCTTGCATCTTGTCATCTTGCATCTTGTCATCTTGCATCTTGTCCTTTTCGGCCATCTTGTCGTCTTTCATTTTGTCGTCCTTCATTTTGTCCTGCGCGAAAGACGGCATGACCGTAAGGGTGATGAGCAATCCCAAAGTGGCGAGTAGCGCGTTTAATCGTTTCAACATTGGTGAATTCTCCTTTTCGAATTTAGTTATTGATCACGCGACGAACTTATCGGCGCAAAAGACCCGAAAGCAACGAGCAAACGATTGCCGACAATCCAGTTGCTCAATCGGGGCTGATTTCTTGTCGCTCATACTCCCGCGCTTGAAATCGATGCCCCGCATACCAGTCGTAACCTCGCTCGGCCCAGAAGTCTGCCGGGCGCTTATCAGTAAACCGGATCATTCCGATTCGCTTGATGTTCTTGATGCCGTATTTGACAGGGATGACCAGGCGCAGCGGCGCGCCGTGCTCCAAAGTCAGAGGCTCTCCGTTCATCTCGTAACGGAGCAGCGTCTGCGGCTGCAGCGCGCTCTCCATGTCCAGCCCGACGTAGTAACCACCACCGGGCGTTTCGATACTGACGTAACCGACCAGATCTTGTGGCTTGTTCCGCACATCGGGCGCGCGCCCGTTGCGCGTGGCTGGCCTATATCTAGCGGCAAAGTCTGCGAAGCGCGCCCCTGCCCAATGCACCACCGTGCTCCAGCCTTCAATGCATTTCAACTCCGTTACAATTTCCGCGCGCGCCAACGCCTTGATGTCGTCAAGCGTGAGCGACAAGACATCCGAGTCTTCTGACGCGCTGGCAGAGCTATCGTCGTCATTGCCATCAGATTCATCCGCGTCATTCGAGCCTGTTTGTGAGGCCGCGCTCGCAAAGGCCTCGGCCGGTTCAGCCAGTCCCATCACGCGCAGCTTCCAATCCACAGGATCGAAATCCTCATCCATTCCTTCATCGCCGTTGACGCGAGGCTCGTGTGCCAACTCTCGCGGGAAAGTCGCCGCGAGGCGAGACCCCTTGAAATAATCGCGGGTCACCTGCTCGTTGATTTCCAGACCGCGGCGCAGCGGCCAGATTATCCCCTCGTCTTCGCGCCTCGTAACCAGCCAGCGCCAGCCTTCGAACCCGGCCAAAATCGAAAGTCCCCCGACCAAAAAGCTACGGCGCGATTTGCCGCGCATCTCCCGTTTGATCGTTTCGTCCGATGCTGCTTTCTCGTCCGCGGCAAGGCCAGCTCGAGGCGAACCGAGAGTGGTTTCTGTGCCATGGGCCTCATCCGAGGAGAAGTCCTCTCGCTCGCCTTCGCGCAGAGGCTCCTGTGTTTGTTCGCTATTCTCCTTCAATGCTTGCTTCCTTAACTGAAACTACTTCGTAGCCGGTGACCATTGCGCGGAAATTGTTCCAGCCAGCCTTGAGCACCTGGCCGACATGGACGATGAAGAAAAGCACGTAACCAATCGTCAACCAAAAGTGCTCAACGCGTGCCCACTGGTAGCCGCCCAAAAGCGAGCTTAACCAGGCGAACTGGGTCGGCTTGTATATGGACAATCCCGTCGCAAGCGACCCTACGCCCATGAGGATGATGCTCGTATAAGCAATTTGCTGCGCCCCGTTGAACTTTTGCGGTGGCAGCTCGACTCGGCTTAGATGAAGTTCGTGCAGCAATACCTGAATGGCTTCGCGAAAGGAGCGGCGGTTCGGAAGCAGGTAGCGCCACTCGCCGGAAAAAGCTGTGTATAGAACGTAGAGGAGGCCGTTGATGGCGAAAGCCCATATGAAGAGAAAATGGTATCCCATGCCTTCTGCCAGGCGATGGTCAATATGAAAAGCGTCGTAGAAACTCTTCGGAAAAAACTTGAGCAGTGTGAGGCTACCGAACCCCACGCGGTAAACGTCGTTTGCCCAGTAGATCAACAGCCCGCTCCAGATCATCACCGAAAGCACAGGAAAGTTGATCCAGTGAAACCAGCGGATAGCGAGTGGATGCTTCTTCTCAAGGCGTTTCGTCATACAACTCGGGCTTTAGCGATCAACGACTCGGGCGCTTGTTATTCACACGATGAGCAAGCGCGGCTTCGATGCGACTCTATCATTTCGTTCTCATTCCTTGAAATCTTCATCGAATGTGGATTATTCCCAGAGGGATCAAGAATCTCAGCGCGAGATTGAGACCGTGGAGAGCGTAGCGCGGGCGGGAGGCGGCACGAACGGCGTGTGAAATGGTCGTTAAGCCGTTGATCGCGTCACACCGCGGCTGTTACTAGAAATGCAGCACGATCCCGCCCGCTGACAGGACGTTGTGCTGACGGCCGCCAGAAACCGTCACATTGAAATTCGGTGTGTCCGCGTAGAAATCGCGCACTTCGCCGCGCAGACTCAACCAGCGAACGAATCGCACATCAACGCCGCCGCCGTAATCGAAGACGCCGCGGTTGGTTCCACGCGGTCCGGTGTTGGGTTGATTATCAACTCGGAAATCGCTCTCGGCGAACCGTCCGAAGCCGCCGCCGATGGCGGCGTAGGGCGATAGACGCGCGCCGGGCAGGAACTTGAACTTCAGTCCAGGCGTGATGAATAGCGAGGCGTAGTTGCGCGGCACGGTTGCGCTGGACGAGCGGATGTCAGTGCTGGGAGTCGCCGCAAACGGCACCTCGAAGTGTATCGATACCGCCTTCAAATCTGTCAGGCGTACTGCATAGTTGGCGTAGTAGGTCAGCCCCGTCGAGATCTGCAGGGAGCCGCCGGGCGGTGAGCTTATGTCGCGGTCGCCGGTTAAGACACCGCCAAGCAGCAAACCGACTTCCTGCTTCTGGGCCGCTGCGGTTGCGGCGCTTCCCAAGATCAACATTAGCATAAAGGCAAACTTCAGCTTCATCATCAATTCTCCTGATTCAGTGGTGATCGGCTATGCGGTTACAAAGCGGGCAATTGCATTGCTTGTCGTTTAGCGATTGGCCACGATGTCGAACGAAAACTTCAACTCGTTTTTGACCTTGACCGTGCCTCCGGCGACTGAGACGGGCTTGATGCCGAAGTCGCTCTGGCGCAGCACGAACTGGCCTTGCGCGCGCAGGCTGGCTTCGTAAAAGGTGACACTGGCGTCCATTGTGAGCGGGCGCGTCACGCCGTGCAGCGTGAGCTCGCCGGTGATTTTCGTCTGATGCTTCGCCCCGTCAATCAGGCTCGCCGACACGCTCGTGCTGCGAAACACGATCTCGGGATACCTATCGACTTCCAGCACTTCGCTGCGCATGGTGTCCTCAATCCTGTTGCGGTCGCCTTCGCTTACCTTATCCATTACCTCGAGTGAATCGGCCTTGATCGTCAGTTGCAGCGAGGCTGGTTCGACCGTAACGAAAGTGAAGCGCGCTTCACCGCTAAACTCCCGGATAGCGATGGTGTGGTCGTGCGCGAGGGCCGAAAGTAAGCCGCCCGCAAACGCGCGCACGATGAAGCGGCTCTCGCGCGCACTGATCTTGTATTGCCCTTCGGAAGGCGGCGACGAAGCTGTGTGCGCTGCTAGGGTGTCGATGAGAGATGGAGAGAACGGCAGCGCGAAGGCTAGCAACAGAGCGAATGTGGCAAGCCGTATTCGCGAATGACTTTTCCAACTCGGCATGAATTTGTCCCCTTTAGTCGCGCTATCGCTCTAAGCTGGTGCATTACATTTGCGCGACAACCGCTTGAAGTATTATTGACGTTTGCTTGTCATCCAAAGATGTGACGACAAGCACGTCAACGCCTGAGCGACAGACGGCAGTCACGCTGTAACCGTTTTCCCGCTTTTCGTTCAATTGGTCGCTGATCTGATCCTGATCGCGGTGGAGGCGCATGAAGACTGAGATCGGTTTCTCTTCCGAGTTATGAAAGATCAGATGCAGAATCTTTCCGCCGGTCACCGGGCAAACCTTTGCGCGAGGTCCGGAATATCCGTAGGCTGACAGGTCCGGCCTTTTTTTCAGATGGCCATACTCGGCAACCATCCTGTCTATCTCGTTGCCATTGGTTATTGCCGTAGTCAGCTTAGCGAGGGTGCAATGTTCGGCATGGTCTGAAGCGGCCTCGGCATAGACTTTTTCGTTCAATCCCGGCAACGACCCGCTGCGCATTAACAATAAGGCTGCAAACGCTGCGATCGCTGCTACGGCAGCAACGCGCCTCAACAACCGCCGCGCGAACAGAGGATGCTGCGCTCTAAGAGGTTGATTGCGAATGGCGGCGAGAATATTTTCACGGACTTCTTGATGGTTGGCTGTTTCGGCGCGAGCGAAATCTCTTAACAGTCGGTCCTGCTCTGAGTATGCTTCAAGCAACTTCGAACAAGCCGAGCAGGTCTCTAAATGAATCTGCGCTTCGAGCGTGTTGCGAGCATCAAGCTCGTTGTCCATGTAGAACTGAATGATCTTTCTTACGTCACTGCAATTCATGAATTCTACCCACCCATCTGCTTGAAGCTCAACCGCTTGTACCGCTAGCCCGTTCTGCCATTAATAACCTGCGAAGCTCACGGCGGGCGCGGTGCAACCTAGACATCACCGTGCCGATTGGAATGTCGAGAATCTCCGCAGCCTCCTTGTAGGAGAACTCTTCCACCGCGACCAGCCACAGCACGGAACGCTGCTCTGTGTGTAATAGACTTGTCGCTTCGAGCACCTCCCGACCCTGAATTTGCTTGATCGGATCGAACGCTACTACAACGTTGCTTTGCTGGTAGTCGGTTATCTCGTCGTCACCCAGAGGAGTCTCCGGCTGCTTGGCTTCCTTGCCTTTCCTACCGTTTATCACGTTAAACATGATGCTAAATAACCACGCTCGACAATTCGAACCAGACTCGAACGAGCTATAGTACTTCCAGGCCCGCAGGTAAGTCTCCTGCACAACATCTTCAGCGTCGGACCGGCCACGGGACACCCGTCCTGCTGCTCTCATCAGAGAGTCGAGGTGAGGCAAGGCTTCCAACTCAAATTCATGGATGCGCAATGACGAGTCCGATTGAAACAATATTACCCCGCTGGATTCACTTAACTGTCCTAATGGTTGAATCCGACTTGCGCTTCTTTTATTCCTGCTGAGCCTTTGATTCTGATTGCTCGTCTCAGAAAAGCCTTAAGGGGCCGCCTTAGAGATTGCTTCTAGTCGAATGTGAATCAACGCCCGCGTGGAAATAAATTCGGCGACCCGACGATTACAAATAGCGAAGACAAATAATCACTATGACGCGATAAGGCGCTGGGATCCGTAACCTGATGGAGCCAGACTAAACGGAGTGAGTATGAAATCTCGAATCGTCTCGATGCTTGCGATCGTTGGATTGCTATTTTTTGCTGCTGCGATCGTTCGCCAGACTCAGGTCATTTCTCCAGACGCAGAAGGTGAGCGGTCATTTGGGCCTCCGGGAGGCAGCCGCTCGCCTGTACTCATTGAATTATTCACCTCCGAAGGATGTTCGAGCTGCCCGCCCGCAGATGAAGTGCTCTCGCGGCTCGATAAGATGCAGCCTGTGCCGGGCGCGGAAGTCATAGCGCTCAGTGAGCATGTAGATTATTGGAACCGGCTCGGATGGTCAGATCCATACTCGTCAGCTGACTTCAGCAGGCGGCAAGGCCAGTACGCCGATGCATTCAGGATCGACGGCAATTACACGCCTCAGATGATTGTTGACGGCCAGGCTGAGTTCGTCGGCAGCAATATGGGCAAAGCGCGCGACGCAATTATGAAGGCTGCTCAAGCCGCGAAAGCGACAGTGCAAATCACGCGAGTTGGTGATTCATCTGAAGGAAGGGCAGGCACTGTGCCATTGCAGGTCCGCGTAGAGAATACACCGCCGGTCGGGGGCGGTGACACAGTTGAAGTGTTGCTTGCGATTACTGAAGACAACCTGCGCTCGAACGTATTGCGAGGAGAAAACGGCGGTCGCTTATTAAAACACACTGCAGTCGTGCGCCGCCTAACTGTTATCGGACGAATGAGTCCGACGGAAGGAACCGCGTTCAACGCGGAGGCCACGGCCAACCTTGTAAACGGGTGGCGGCGCGAGAACCTGCGCGCTGTCGTGTTTGTGCAGGAGCGCGAGAGCCGGCGAGTGCTTGGCGCATCAGCCATCAGACTGGCGGGAGAGTGACATTGATTTGCTCTGAGCGCGCGCTGGTATGAATGAGTCCTGAGACTGGTATGAAATGTTGGGTGAGGCGCGATGTTTGGAGCGGCGCAGGCTGTCATCTGCGTAGTCATGCGTCGCAGGGCAAAAGCTGCGCTACATAGATATGCCATGTCTGGGCGGCTCCAAACATTGCTTCTCGAGCGCTTACTAAGCAAGACGAGAAGCAAATACTGCAAGTGATTTAGATAGAAGCACCCTCCCCGAGCGCAGGGCGGGGGCGCCTAGAAAGCTCCGGAGGTAAACATGAAGCGTTTGATGGGGAAAGCTTCTATAGGTCTTCTTCTCGTCGTAGTCGCCGCTTTGGTTGTGTGTGTGTGTCGGCTACCAGAAGCCGGCGGCAGAACCGATCAACAAGACTTGTGACGGCATGGCGCTCAAAGGTTACGATACAGTCGCCTATTTTCAGGACGGTCAAGCTGTGAAAGGCAGCGATGAATTTGTCCACGAATGGATGAACTCAAAATGGTATTTCACGAGCGCGGCTAGCCGCGACCTCTTTGCGAGCGCCCCTGAGAAATACGCGCCGCTATACGGAGGGTACTGAGCCTGGGCGGTTGGTCACGGATACACTGCCCCGGGTGACCTGGCAACGTGGAAGATTGTTGAAGGCAAGCTCTATCTCAATTACAACAAGGATGTGCAAAAGATGTGGGAGAAAGACACTCCCAGTCTTACCAAAAAAGGAGACGAAAACTGGCCGCATCTTGTCAAGAAATAGTCCGCCGACAATTACATTGCGGATCGAAGAGGTATTCATCCAGCCATGCGCGCATCGCCAACATCCATAGAGAAGATGATTCGCCTCCAGGTTGCCCTTGCCCTCGCGCTCTGGGTAAGTCATGTGTGTTGTTTAGCGAGTTGCGCCGTGGATCAGACATCTGCTTTGGAAGGCGAACGAAGCAGATCGGAAATGGCTAATATCTCCGCGAGCGCGGTTACTTCATCGTGCCCATCTCGCTCGACACACAGTTGCTGCAGGTCATCGAAAGGAGGTCACGACAAGACGCGCGGAGCCTGGCCGTCTTTTCCGACGACCACGATCTCGTGCTGTCAGCCGATGGATCAGCTTTCCGACCAGGATAGCAAGTCGCGCGTTGTTGATCGTGCGCCCTTTGCGCCGGCAGTCTCTATCCCATTATCTCTTGGGAAGGAGGCTGGAACCTTACGACTGCCTGACAAAGGGCGCACCTATCAGCGCTGCTGTGTCTTTCTGATCTAACGAGCTATTGGCGCGCCCACTGCCGGTGATTCTTTTCAACGGCTCAACCACAACTTTCTAAAAATCAGGAGACACTTGAATGAAAAGGGTAAAACTATTTGCTCTCGGCCTCGTGCTTACATTAGCCGGAGGCGTGTTCGCGGCCACTACCTCGCAATCGAAGATGGAATCGGCTTCGGGTTGCTGCGTATCCGGCGCCAGTTGCTGCGTACCTGCCGCGCCGTGCTGCGCGGGAGATGCAGCTAAACAGTAAGGCGTCGCTGCTTTAAGATATGCGAGAGCGCTAATCAATAAGGCGCTCTCGCTTATCCCTGTTTGCGCAAACATAGAGACAGCAGATGTCAGGAGAGAGCAGATGTCACTTCCATACTTGAAAGAAGCTGCGGCAGCGGGCGACACGGAAAAGCTAATTCGTTTCGTTCGACTGCACCTCGGCGACGACAACGAGGCGACAGGCAAAAAAGAAATTGATAAGTCCTAGATCGAAGCTGTCAAAATCCTGCTGCGCTACGGGCCTGCCGATCTTGCGCTCATTGAAAGCGTTCTCAGGCATGATGACTCAACGCTCGCATTGCTCTATTTCCATTTGCATTTTCACTTGATCAAGAAATCTGGAGAGTAGAGTGGATTCATGATGGAAGCCAATGAGCGCATCGCGAACCGGGCTGCTATCTCAGAAGCAAAAGGTTCATTTCAAGCTTCTGATCCGAGAAAGACGGGTTTGCAACTGCGTCCGGGTTTGTGGCAAACCATCAACGAGCGCTATCCCGGCTCGATGATTACTAAAGACAGCTTCGTGAAGCTACGCTCGGCGAAGACTGAAAGAAAAAGAGACGGCGGCGGAGGTGAATAGTGCTTAAACTGAGACGCCTTCTTTCATTTATGATCTCGCCGAAGTGCTTCCAAGAGACGAGCACAACCGTGAGCCTGTTTCCAATGTTCGGCCGCCGAATTGGCAGAATCCTGAGCCTGCGCCCCGTTATAACCTCGTGGTAATTGGAGCAGGGACGGCGGGGTTTGTGAGCGCGGCCGGCGCAGCCGGACTTGGAGCGAAGGTTGCGCTGGTCGAGCGAGATCTGATGGGGGGCGATTGCCTCAACACGGGGTGTGTACCTTCAAAAGCGCGCTTACGTTCCGCTCGTGCATACGCCGATGTTCGTGACGCTCATCGGTTTGGCGTGCGAATTCCCGAAGGAACAGGCGTAGACTTCGCAGCCGTTATGGAGCGGATGAGACGGCTTCGAGTTGAGATTAGCCATCACGATTCGGCCAGCCGCTTCCGGGAGTTAGGCGTGGATGTCTTTCTGGGAGAAGGCCGATTCACGGGGCGCGACACGATTGAAGCAGGGAGAGGAGTTTGCGATTCAAGAAGGCCGTTATCGCAACCGGAGCGCGAGCAGTCAGGCCGCCTATCGAAGGATTGGCCGAAGCAGGCTTTCTCACCAATGAGACGGTTTTCAATCTTACAGAGCGGCCGCGGCGCTTGATGGTCATCGGCGGCGGGCCTTTGGGTTGCGAGATGGCGCAGGCGTTCTCTCGATTGGGCTCGGAAGTCTCGGTCGTGGTCAGGGGACCGCAGATCCTCCCACGCGAGGACCCGGACGCCGCAAGCATTCTCGGCCGTGCTTTGCAACTCGACGGCATCCGCGTTAAGTTAGACACGACGGTCAAGAGTGTCACGCTCCTCGGCAAAGAAAACCTTGTCCACATTGAAACTGAGGGTAGAACTGAGGTCGTCAATGTGGATGCGATTCTGGCAGGCGTAGGACGCGCTCCAAACGTTGAAGGATTGAACCTCGAAGCGGCGGGCGTCGAGCACAACAAAAAGGGTGTCAGAATCAACGATCAATTGCAGACAACTAACCCCAGAGTCTAAGCGGCTGGAGACGTCTGCATGCAGTACCAATTCACGCACGCGGCAGATTCTGCCGCGCGCATTGTGATTCAGAACGCGCTCTTCTGGGGTCGAAAGAAATTGAGCGCGCTCAAGATTCCCTGGTGCACTTATACTGACCCAGAGATTGCTCATGTCGGAATGTATGAGCGCGATGCCCACGAGAGAGGAATTGGAGTGGACACGTTCGTCATACGGATGAGCGATGTTGACCGCGCAATCACAGACGGAGACGCGGAAGGCTTAGTCAAGATTCATGTAAAGAAAGGCAGCGACAAGATCCTGGGCGCAACGATCGTGGCGCGCCATGCGGGAGAGATGATAACCGAGATCACGCTTGCGATGGTCAAAAACATCGGGCTGGGCAGCATGGCCGGCGTTATTCATCCGTATCCCACTCAGGCCGGCGCCGTCAGGAAAGCGGGGGACGCGTACAACCGCACACGGCTCACCCCCTTGATCAAGAAATTGCTCAAGGGCTGGCTCTCTTGGACGCGATAACCCCTTTAGCCGCGACCGATTCACAGACAAACCGGAAGAGAACTACCGGTAGCGCGTCATCTATCTGCGAGAGAAGCCGAAACGCACATCCGAAGTCAAGTGGATTAACAGGAGAGGAGGAATCATCATCAAAGTGTATCTCATATGTCCGGTGCGTAATTGTAGCCCACAACAAAGGCAATTCGCCGCTGAGTATGTTGAAGAGCTGGAACAGCAGGGAATCAAAGTACATTACCCGCCAAGGGATGTTGACCAGACTGATGATGGCATTGGGTTAAGGATTAATGAGGCGAACCGCCAGGCGTTGTTGGAGTGTGACGAGGTAACACGTTATTTGGGATACGGCGAGCAAAGGAAGTCATTTTGACCTTGGTATGGTGTTTATGCTCCAGGCCTGGAAGCATCTGGTAATTAAGCTGGCGGCTCCTTTCCCTCCCCAGATAAACAAGAGCTATGAGAACATCCTAAGGGCGTTGAGCAGCGAGAAGAAATAATTGTGGAAGAGTGAATGGTCGACAATAAAAAAGAGTGTTCAAGAGCCACTACCCAACGACCGGCTCGCGACCGACTGGAGTCATTCGGGAGGCAGTTAGGTCCCGGGAGACTAGATGGAACAAAGTAAAACGAAAGATCCTGAGGGCGTCGCTCGTGTCAGGAAATTTGACATCGAGCGACGCTCGCAGTCGATTACAAACAGCTCTTCTAGGGACCTAAATTAGGCCCGATACCACGTCATTGCATCGAGCCAGCGTCGCCCTTAGCCTCGCTAAGAACTATGCGCTCGTCTTTACCCCCGAAAGTAATACTGGTGAGTACGCGGTCGTTACCCTTCTGAGTGGTTTCGATGCGAGTTCCCTCCGCCTTCCTCGCCGCCCGCTCCGTATGAGCTGTTGATTTGGCAATGACTTTGTTGTTCTTGAAGAAACTCAATTCGTTCGTTTCTGAGTCAAACTCAACTTTGTACATACCTGCCTTTACCTTGGCGCCGTTTACGCTGACATTCGTAGACAGAGTTATGCTTTTGCTTTTCACGTCAGCAAAAGCGACGATAGCTGTCATCACGCATAACAACGCAGCGCTCAAGCTCCACTTGCTGTTCTTCATAGCTAACTCCTTGTCGTTTTTTATACCTGGGAACGCCTGTCCTTGTTTGGCGAGAGGAATGCATTAGGCCTCCGCATACGGAAAGAGCGTCCCCACTCAAGTAATCACCCGGAACAAGTCTTTTATTCCTGACCTCGTGGCTTTGCCGGATCCGGCGCCGAACTCACCTTCCGGGCAAGTTAGGTTTGGCGCAGAACACTGAGTGAAAACCCGGATAGTCTTTCCAGGAATAGATTGCGTGGCGCCTGGGATAACAACAGAGGGGAATGATGATGAATTTGAAATCTCCGTTTATGGTGACGCTTATTTTGGGATGCGCCGCAACCGCACCGGCGCAGAGGCAAGAAATCGGTTTGCTGCTTGGTGGCGGTTCGACCGCCCATCGCAATATAAGCTCGTCCTCCAGCATGGGAGGCAAACGATGAGATCTGTCCAGATTAACCGCTTTGGCGGACCCGAGGTCTTCGAGGTCGTCGAAAACCCCACGCCGACGCCTGGCCCCGGCCAGGTGCTCGTGCAGGTCCGCGCAGCAGGCATTAACTTCGCCGAGACGCTCATGCGCGAGAACCGGTATGCGGTGACGCCCGAACTTCCGGCTGTCCTGGGCACGGAGGTCGCCGGCACGATCGAAAGCTTCGCAGACGGCGTTGGCGGGCTGGCGGTCGGCGCGCGCGTCGCGGCTCCTCTGTTCGCTGCGGGCTCATACTTCGGCGGCTATGCGGACCATGTATTGATCGAGGCAGGCCTCGTCGTCCCGCTGCCCGATGCGCTGCCGTTCGAGGACGCGACGGCGCTGATGATCCAGGGGCTCACCGCCCTCTATCTCACCAAGCAGGCACCTCCGAGAGGCAAGGCAGTGCTCGTCACCGCTGCCGCGGGCGGGGTCGGCACGCTTCTCGTCCAGCTCGCCAAACGCGCGCGGGCGAAGACGGTGATCGCCGCCGCGAGCACAGCCAAGAAGCTCGACTTCGCTCGTTCACTCGGCGCCGACGTCGGCGTCAACTACACCAAGGCGGACTGGGTCGAGCAGGCGCGCGCCGCAAGCGGTGGAGCCGCGCCCGACATCATCTACGAATCCGTTGGCGGCGCGGTGACAAGGGCGAGCCTCGATGCGCTGGCACCCCTGGGCCAACTCGTCGTCTATGGGGCGCTCAACATCCAGGAATTCCAATTGGGCGTGCCGGAGCTGCTTGGCCTCATTTTCAAGAACCAGTCGGTGACTGGCTTCGCCTTCGCGCCCCTCCTGACGCCGGAGCGCCTCAGGACGGGGCTCGCGGAGATGTTCGAGCTCGCCGTGGGCGGCCAGCTCAAGGTCACGATCGGCGGGACGTATCCGCTGGAGCGGGCGGGAGAAGCGCATCGGGCGCTGGAAGGGCGGAGCACAACCGGCAAGCTCGTGCTGATACCGTGAGGGGCGCGGGCCGAGCATGGAGTTAGATCATGAGAATAGGTCCGACGATGCCCCGAACGGGACGATTCCAATCAGGTAAGCAAGTCGGCCTTTCGCAAGCGGCTCTCTCGCCGGATTACGTTCTGGCGTGCTCCCAACGCGCATTATCAGGTCTGGACGGGCGGGACGCCTATCGAGGAGCCCCACAAGAATACAGTGTCGGCTGGTTGGATGAATAGCATGGTCAACGCTACAGATCGTGAACATGAACACAGTCACTCCGAGAATCGCTTTGCGGTGGTGCCGACCGTGTTGCGACTGGGCGTTGACCCGGAACGCACCGCGCGCGGCGTGACAATCGCTTTTCTTGACTCGGGCTTCTACCCGCATCCTGATCTGACTCAGCCCGCGAACCGCATCGTCGCCTACCACGATATCAAGCAGCCCGGCGCGACGCTCAATCCTGACAGGACCAAGGACGAGTCGGACTGGCACGGCACGATGACTTCAGTTGCCGCCGCGGGTAACGGCTACCTGTCAGACGGTATCTATCGAGGGCTCGCGTCCGAGGCTCACTTGGTATTGGTAAAGGTCAGCGAAAACGGAAAGATCACGGAGCCGAACATCGAGCGCGGGCTGCGATGGGTCATAGAGAACAAAGCGCGCTTCAACATTCGGATCGTGAGCATCTCGCTGGGCGGCGATCAGGACGTTTCCTACACGACGAATGCTGTCGATCAAGCCGCAGAAGACGCAGTCAAAGCCGGCATTATCGTCGTTGTCGCGGCAGGCAACAGCGGCTGCAATGAGGATCATCGCACCGTGCCGCCCGCGAACTCGCCAGCCGTGATAACCGTTGGCGGCTATCACGACAACAACCAGCTCGAAGGCGCTCTCGAGCTTTACTGTTCAAGCTACGGGCCGACCGCTGACGGCATCATCAAACCCGAGATCATAGCTCCCGCGATGTGGGTTGCTGCGCCGATTCTCCCAGGCACGGATGTTTACGATAGAGCGGAAGCGCTCTCGCAACTTGCGTCGGCCCCGGACTATTTGCTCGAACAGATTGCGCGACCCTCCGGTAATTCAAAGAAGAGTGGCGTCGAGCTGTGGAAGCGCGCTGGACTCAACGAATCGAGGCGCCAGTTACCTATCGGGACAATCCGGGCTGAGGTTGAAAGGCTCCTACACGAGAACAACATAGTAGCGACCCATTATCAGCACGTGGCCGGGACCTCATTCGCTGCGCCGATCGTTGCTTCGGTGGTTGCGCAGATGCTCGAAGCAAATCCACGCCTCGGCCCTGCCGCGGTCAAGCACATCCTGATATCGACCGCTGATCGAATTCAGGGAGCGCCCGCGATGCGTCAAGGCTTCGGCGTGCTCAACGCGAGCCGCGCGGTTGAAGAAGCGGCGCGCGAGCGACACGAACGCGAGGCCATATTCTTCTGTCCGCCAAGGGTGAACAGCAGCAAGCTCGAGTTTACCTATCACAATGACGCAGCCGAGAGCGTCGCGCTGGCTGGTGACTTCAATGGATGGATCTCAACGGCGACTCAATGTGAGAGGAATGGTGACGGCGTCTGGCGCGCACAGATCGACCTTCTCCAGCCGGGCCGCTACCGCTACAAGCTAATTGTGAATGGCGAGCGATGGATCGAAGACCCTGCGAATGCGATGAAGGAGCCAGACGAATATGGCGGCTTTAATTCGATCCTGCATATCTCGTGACTCCGGAGGGACCTAACAATGATGAGCGCAGAAAAAACGAGCTTACCCGGACTTATCGAACAAAGGCACTACAGCCGAAGCGAGCTGCACGGCTTTGAGGTGGACATGTACGGCCGAGTCATCGTTCCCGAGGTTCATCCGCGCACGCCCGACGAGGTAAGCGCGTTCATCAGATTCGAGTCGGAGCTACTCGCAGCCATTGACGCTGCAGCTTAGCTGTCTGCTAGGGGATGCCAGCGGTTTGACAGACTGTGTCTATCAAGAGTCCGCTACCAAAGCACAGCCCTCCTCCACTTCCTACCAACCTTCACACTCCTGTCGTCTCCGTCCTTTAAGCTAGCGCCGCTTCTCCCATCCACACTCGTCGGCAGCGAATCCTACCTGGAGCCAGGGGGAATATTTCTCCGATCAATGATCATTGAAACAGTGTGCGAGGAGCGGATGGAGAATTCGCAATACAGTCATAACGCGAGTTGAACAATGAGTACAGCGACGATGAATGAACGAACTTTGACGATCCCGACTAGGGCGATCGACGCCTTGTGGCGTCACTGGCCCGAGTACCTGATGGAAGCTTTTGGGCTCGGGGTGTTCATGGTTTCGGCGTGTTCGGTCGGCGTTGTCCTTGAACATCCCTCCTCGCCAGTTCGCCAGATGATCCAGGATGCGACGCTCAGACGCGTGTTGTTCGGCGCGGCGATGGGAGCGACGGCGATCATCAACATTTATTCGCCGTGGGGCAAACGTTCCGGCTCGCACCTGAACCCCGCGACGACGCTGACCTTTTGGCGGCTTGGAAAGCTCGAAACGTGGGACGCGGTCTTTTACTCGCTATCTCAGTTCGCGGGCGGCGTCGCAGGGGTGCTGATCTCGCAAATCATGTTTGGGGGTTTGATCGCGCACCCAAACGTCAACTACGTCGCGACGACGCCAGGACCGAGTGGTGACGTGGTCGCGTTCGCCGCCGAGGTCTTGATCACATTTATTCTAATCTCCGTCGTGTTGCGCGTGTCGAACGTTGAACGCCTTGCGCGCTACACCGGGTTGTTCGTAGGCGCGCTGGTAATGACTTACATCAGCATCGAAGCGCCGCTTTCGGGGATGAGTATGAACCCTGCGCGGACTCTAGGCTCTGCCGCACCGGCGGGAGTCTGGACAGCGCTTTGGATTTACTTCACTGCGCCGCCAATAGGAATGCTGCTGGCGGCGGAGGTTTATCTGCGGCTCAAGGGCGAACACCGCGTGTTCTGCGCCAAGCTGCATCACCACAACACAAAACGCTGCATCTTTCGATGCAACTTTGGCGAGCTGCTGAATGACACGGCGAGCGCGCCGTCTCAAGAAAGACAACTCACGTAAGGAGAATTCACCATGCAACGACGCATTTTTTCGCTGGGCCTGATTGCGATTCTCGCCGGCTTCCAACTGTCGGCCCTGGCCGCCGGTCCCGGCAACGGCAAAGAGGTCAGGTTCACGGTTCGGATCGAAAACATCTCTAGCAAAGACGGGTTCACCGCCTCCAACGGCGCAAAGTTCCCGTTCGCCCTTTCACCCGGAATGTGGGTCGTACACAACAAGCTGGATGTGAGGCTTCTCAAGGTGGGCGGTAAGGCTTCTGTCAACGGTCTCGAGATGCAAGCCGAAGACGGCAGCCCCGAAGGTCTGATCAAGTACCTGGAGCATTACCACAATCAAATGCTACACGGAGTCTTCAATACGCCCGTGGGCGCGACCGCCCCTGGTCCGATTGGTCCCGGCGGCGCCTATGAGTTCAGCTTCATGGCAGAGCCTGGAATGAAGCTCTCGCTGACGACGATGTTCGGGCAGTCCAACGACTGGTTCTACGCGTTCGACGCCGACGGCATTCACTTGTTCGACGGAAACAAACCAATCAGCGGCGACGTGACTTCGAAACTGATTCTCTGGGATGCAGGGACCGAGAAGGACGAGGAGATTGGCATTGGCCCGAATCAAGGCCCGCGCCAGAAAGGTCCAAATACCGGCGAAGATGAGAACGGTGTCGTGCACAAAGTGAAGAACTCAATCTGGGTCAACAAGACCGGTGAGCTGTTCCGCGTGACGATCACACCGGAAGAGAAAATGTAGTTGGCGCCGCACGGCCGCGAGGTCCGACAAGACTCGGACCTCGCCGTGTCGGCTTTCAATATTCTTTGACGGACTGAATGTTGGACATATCACGGAGGATGAACTCATGAAACGCATAACACGAAACATAGCCGCGCTGGTCGCCCTGCTGACGGTGGCAATCACGGCGCGCGCGCAGGTAATGGAAAAGAAAACGCTCACGATCGACGGCGCCCGGAAAGTCATCGCCGCCGCAGTCGCGGAAGCAAAGAAGCTAAACGCGCCGGGAGGCGTCATCGCGGTTGTCGATGACGGCGGAAACCTGATGGCGCTTGAGCGCCTGGACGGGACATTCGCAGCCGGCGCCAACATCTCGATTGGAAAAGCAAGAACCTCAGTGTTGTTCAAAAAACCGACCAAGGTCTTCGAAGACATCATCAAGAACGGGCGCACCGCAATGGTTGCGTTGCCGGATGCCTTCTTTACGCCGCTCCAAGGCGGCATCCCGATCGTGGTCGAGGGACAGATCGTCGGAGGCGTGGGAGTGAGCGGCGCAGCAAGCGCGCAGCAAGACGAGGAACTGGCAATCGCAGGCGCGAACGCTTTTAACAACCCGGAGATGGCCTTGGCGCCGGTCACATACTTTGAGAAAGAGAAAGTCACAGCGGCTTTCGCGAAAGGATCTGTCCTGTTCGATAAAAGCGACAAGTACATGGTTCACGCGAGTCGTCGCGACCAGGCCGGACTGGGCGAAGTGCATACCAAAGATGCTGACATAATTTACGTGCTCGACGGTACGGCGACCTTTGTCACTGGCGGTGCCCTGGTAGAGCCTCATACCATCGCCGACGACGAGATTCGCGGCAAAGAGATCAGCGGCGGCGAAACGCGAAAGCTCGTGAAGGGGGATGTGATCATCGTCCCGGCCGGCACGCCCCACTGGTTCAAAGAAGTGTCGGCTCCGTTCTTGTACTACGTTGTGAAAGCAAGATAGCAGCGATGTCCGACAAACAGAAGTTTGTGGAACAAAGAAGTCACAGGAGAAGGATTATGAAGATCGTCAAAATATTCGGAATGGCCCTGATGCTTACGCTCGCTGCTCTGCCGACGAAGGCGGACCTGCCATCTAAGAGAGTGCTCACGCTGGCCGTTGCGAAGAGGATCGCGGCGGCAGCCGAAGCCGAGGCCAACAAGCGAGGCTCGACGGTCGTGATAGTAGTCGTTGATGACGGCGGTCATTTGCTGGTGCTTGAACGTCTGGATGACACGCAGGTCGCGAGCGTCGAAGTTGGTATCGGCAAAGCTCGGACCGCCGCGATCTTCCGCCGGCCAAGCAAGGTCTTTGAGGACCAGGTTCGTGACGGGCGCATTGCCGCCCTTGCCTTGCCGGGCGCTACACCGCTTCAGGGAGGAGTCCCGATTATCTACGAAGGCAAAGTTATCGGGGCTATCGGCGTAAGCGGCAACACGCCGCAGGAAGATGAAGACATCGCAAAGGTCGGCGCCGCAGCCGCGGCTGCGGCGATTCAGGGAGGTGAGAAATGAGATCACGAATCCTACTCTTCTCGGCGGTAGTGCTCATCGCGTTAGTGTTTGGATGGTCAGGCGCTTCGGCTCTTGATGCCGCGAGCGCGGCGAATGGCAAACCCGAGGCGTCGATTGACCTCGCAACCGATGCTGGCGCAAAGCTCGTCAAAGGCCAGTGGCGTTACAGCGACACAAAGATCATCGAAGTCGACTTCAAAGGTCCTGGTCCTGACAAACAGCCGACCGGCGCGCCGATCAAGACTTACGATTACACGCCGCACGCTGGCGGCGCGGACTTCGACGATTCAAAGTGGGAGCTAATCGGCGCAACGACGCTTGATCAGCGCCGCGCGACCGGACGGATCTGCTTCAACTGGTATCGCATAAAGCTCACGATTCCTGAGCGTATCGGCGATTACGATCCAACCGGCTCGACTGTAGTGTTTGAAACCGCGCTAGATGATTACGCCGAAGTCTGGGTCGATGGCGAGCTGTCGCGCTACCGCGGCCAGATGGGCGGCTCGGTTGTGGGCGGTTGGAATGCGCCTAATAGAGTGGTCATCGGACGTGAGGTTAAGCCCGGCCAGCAGATTCAACTCGCAGTGTTCGGAATGAACGGACCGATCTCGAATCCGCCGACCAACTTTATCTGGATGCGCTATGCTCGGCTCGAGTTCTTCAAGACGGCGACGCGCGGTCCCATCGCGATCACGCCGAGTGAAGTCAACGTTGAGGTCATCAGGAAGGACCCTGCGATTGACGCGATCGTCGGGCCGAACCCAAAGATCTTCAAGATCGCCGAAGGATTCAAATTCACCGAAGGTCCAATATGGGTGACGGATCATCTTTTGTTCAGCGATCCGAACAGCAACATCATCTACAAGTACACGCCGAACGGAAACGAGGCGGGACGGCTTGAAGTGTTTCGCACGCCCAGCGGGTACTCGGGCGCGGACATTGCCGAGTACGGCCAACCAGGTTCGAACGGGTTGACGCTCGATCCGCAAGGCCGGTTGACGATCAACCAGCACGGCAATCATCGCGTAGTGCGGATGGAGAAAGACGGCAGCGAGACCGTACTTGCCGACAAGTTCGAAGGCAAACGGCTCAACAGCCCGAACGATCTGGTCTATCGCTCGGATGGAACGCTGTACTTCACCGACCCGCCGTTTGGCCTGCCGAAGTTCTTTGACGATCCGCGCAAGGAGCTGTCGTTCAGCGGAGTCTTCTCGCTCTACAAAGGCAAGCTCCAGGTGATCAGCAAAGACTTCACCGGACCAAACGGCATCGCGTTCTCGCCCGATGAGAAGTATCTCTACGTCGGCAACTGGGACGAAAAGAAAAAAGTGGTGATGCGTTACGAAGCGAAGCCCGACGGGACGCTCGCCAATGGCAAAGTCTTCTTCGATATGACGAGCGCCCCCGGCGAAGACGCGCTTGATGGAATCAAAGTCGATCAGGCGGGCAATCTGTACGTTTCCGGTCCTGGCGGACTGTGGGTGATATCGGCGGAAGGCAAGCACCTTGGAACGATCATCGCGCCGAAGCATCCGCACAACATGGCGTGGGGTGATGAAGACGGAAAGACGCTATACCTGTGCGCTCGTAGCGGGTTGTATCGAATGAGGTTGGGCATAGCTGGAACGCGCCCAACGCTGAAAGCTGAATGATTGGTGATTGCCATGACTCAATATCAAGACAAGAACTACTACGTGATCGTCGGCCGCGATGGTACACCTCCCGTTACGCGCTGGTCGCCAGCTCAGACTGATACTCCGACGGCTCGCAGTGGTGATCAATCTCCACCGCTGCACGGAGCCAGCATCAGTTGCCGAGGTCGAGTTGAGAAGAAATGAGCTGATCGATGACACGGCGTCGTAGGTCTGGGTTAGTGCTGATCGGGCTAGCCTATCTGGCATTCGTTAGCCTGGGGCTACCCGACGGGCTGATCGGCGTCGCGTGGCCCTCGATTCGCGCTCACTTTAATCTGCCGGTTGATGCGTTAGGTTGGCTGTTGGTGATGTTCACCCGCCGGCTATCTCGTGTCGAGCTTTATTAGCGGACGGCTTCTCTCGGTGATGAGCGTCGGCACTCTGCTGGCTCTGAGCTGTCTGGCGACGGCAGTGAGTCTTATCGGCTATGCGATTGCTCCGGCGTGGCTGATGATCGTCACGCTTGCAATAGTGGCGGGGCTCGGGGCGGGAGCGATCGATGCAGGATTGAACACATTCGCCGCGACCCAATTCAGCGCCCGGATGGTGAACTGGCTGCACGCGTGTTACGGACTCGGCGCTACTGCTGGACCCGTGATAATGACAAGCGTGCTGGCCGCGCGACATTCGTGGCAACGCGGCTACGCAATGGTCGGCGGCTGGCAACTGGCGCTCGCGCTATCTTTTCTAGTGACGAGCCGATTGTGGCCGTCGGTTTCTTCAAAGGCATCGCCATTCAGCTCGAAGATTACGCGGGCTTCTAACATTAAGACGCTCAAGCTTCCGGCGGTTTGGTTGAGTGTTGCGGTCTTTTTCGTCTACACGGGCATCGAAGCAGCCGCCGGTACGTGGGCTTACAGCTTGTTCACTGAAGCGCGCGGCGTCTCGATGGTGACCGCCGGCGCGTGGGTGAGCATTTATTGGGGCGGATTGACGGCTGGCCGCTTGCTGTCAGGAGTAATCGCCGGCTTCGTTCCCGCGCACAGGCTCGTTCGCTGGTGCACCATCGGCATAGCGTTGGGCGCAGGCCTGATCTGGTCAAACCTGACCAACCACCTAAGCTTTTTCGGATTGGGGTTGATGGGGCTCGCAAGCGCGCCAGTCTTTCCTTCGCTTATCGCGTCGACTCCTGCTCGGCTTGGCCCGGCCCACACCGCGAATGGGATAGGCTTTCAGATCGCGGGAGCCGTACTTGGACAGTCGTTGCTGCCGGCGGTGATCGGTTTGCTGGCCCGAAAGCTCGGCCTTGAAATCATCGGTCCGGCGCTGTTGTTCTCAGCGCTGTTGCTCGCAGGATTGCACCTTTCGCTAACAGTTGCGCGTCCAAAGATCGGGCGAGAACTGCAAGTAAGCTTGAAGCTCGATCGATGCGCGTCGAGGAACGAAGAAGAGCCGCCTGACGTGGTTTACAGCCTAAGCCAGCGAACGGCTGAAGTACTGCCGCGTTGACGGCGCGATGGCATTGACCGACTCCAAGCCCGACTCAGACGCGACTGTGGGTGCGATCGACCCGCTACACTTCAGAATTCAGTGTAATTCAATTTCTCGAAATCTATAGCTCACTCTTCATACACCTTTGAACAGCGTCGTGGCAACGAAGCTGAGGCTAACCTAGCTCTTTAGAATCGTGACAACGCGATTCGGCTACGCTACCCTAAGGTAGGTCGCGTCCTGGGAAGCTGCCAATCAACCGTTCAACGGGGTCGATATGGAAAACTTCTTTGAGGAGAGTTCGGAGCAATCTATTGTAAAAGCGACTATCGTAGCGAAATATTTTTGGGCGTGGGCTAAGGTAGTGATTCCAACCGCAAGAACTCATAGCGGCAAGATCGCCTACTTAGATTTGTTTGCTGGGCCGGGGCGCTATCTGGATGGTACGAAATCTACTCCCTTGCTCGTTCTAGAGAGGGCTATTCAAGATCCTGATATGCGCCAGATGTTGGTCACATTCTTCAACGATGCAGATCCTGAAAATGCTCGATCACTCAAAACGGCCCTCAGGAACCTGCCTGGCGTTGAGACCCTCAAGTACGAACCGCAGGTCAAGGCCTCGGAAGTCGGAGAAAAAATCGTCAAGACCTTCGAGAGCGTGAAGTTCGTACCTACTCTCTTCTTCGTGGACCCGTGGGGGTATAAGGGTCTATCGCTCAGGTTAGTTAACTCGGTCTTGAAAGACTGGGGCTGCGATTGCGTTTTCTTTTTCAACTACAACCGAATAAACATGGGCCTTGGCAACCCCTACGTTGAAGAGCATATGAATGCTCTCTTTGGAAGACCGCGGGCAGACGCTCTCCGCGCCCGGCTAAATGTCATGAAACCGTCTGAGCGAGAGCTCGCGATTCTGGAGGAAATCGTTCAGGCATTGCGGGAAATGGGAGGAACGTATGTCCTGCCCTTTTGTTTCAAGAATGAGCAAGGGAGTCGAACCAGCCATCACCTGATCTTCGTCAGCAAACACTTCAAAGGGTATGAGATTATGAAGGATATTATGGCGGCAGAAAGTTCGTCTGCTGCCCAAGGTGTCCCGTCATTCGGGTACAACCCGGCCGATGAGCGTTATCCAATGCTGTTCGAACTCTTTAGACCTCTTGACGACCTAGAGGGCATGCTCACACACAGCTTTGCCGGTCGGAAATTGAAGATGCGAGAGGTCTATAAGGAACATAGCGTTGGCAAGCGTTACGTTTCGAAGAACTACAAGGATGCCTTAATCAGCCTCGAAGCTAAGGGAGCGATCACCGCGAACCCAACCGCAGCTGACCGCAAGAAGAACAAAGGCCATGTTACCTTTGCTGACGACGTGGTCGTTACCTTCCCAACACGGAGGTGATAATGGGAGTTGGTTCGACAATTGAATGGACAGAGTCTACTTGGAACCCTTTAACTGGTTGCACCAAGATTAGCCCAGGTTGCAAGAATTGCTATGCCGAACGGATGTCGTTGCGTTTGCGCGCGATGGGGCAAGCAAACTACGCCAACGGGTTTCGACTGACCCTGCATGAAGCTGCTTTGGACCTGCCGTTGCACTGGAAAAAGCCGCAGACGGTTTTCGTAAACTCGATGAGCGACCTATTCCATAAGGACGTGCCGCCCGCCTTCATCCAGCGTGTGTTCGAGGTCATGAAGCGCGCCTCTTGGCATCGATTCCAAGTACTGACCAAAAGATCGGATCGGTTACTCGAACTGAGCCCAGTGCTACCTTGGGAGACTAATGTCTGGATGGGAGTCAGCGTGGAGAGTGAGGATTATACCTACCGGATTGATCACCTGCGACAAACATCGGCGGCAACGAAGTTTCTTTCTCTCGAACCGCTTCTAGGACCACTTCGTCGGTTGGATTTGAGCGGGATTGATTGGGTAATTCTTGGTGGAGAATCGGGGCCAGGGTCACGAAAAATGGATCCCTCATGGGTGTCGGACATACGGGACCAATGCAAGCACCTCAAAATCCCTTTCTTCTTCAAGCAGTGGGGCGGTGTTAACAAGAAGAAGGCTGGGCGGCTTCTCGAAGGTCGTACCTGGGATGAGATGCCGTACCTTGACGCAGGTCGCCCATGGAGAGGCTAATGTTTGATTCGTGTGGTTCGGAAAGCGCGATGGTACGCTGTGAGCCGAGGCTCTCAGCGCTCCAGCGACAGCTAGGCCCAAAGCAAGCAACCCGCACTTCGAATCAAATCCCATTGGCGTTTGCAATAACAGCCATCGGTAAAGCGCTATGATCATTCCCAATTACGAGATCATCCAGGAACTCGACGGGAACGATTGGTATGCGCTCAGCAGAGGCCGGAGGGTCGAAGATCAAACGCCCGTTCTACTTAAAACCGCTCGCCGCAATCCCCAGGGCGCGGCTGCTTTTGAATTGCTGGAACGTGAGTTCGAGACTCTTCACGAGCTTTTCATCGAGGGCGTCCCTCGAGTTTACGAACTGCTTCGCCAGGACGGTCAGTGTTGCCTGGTCCTGGAAGATCGAGGCGGCTCACCGCTTCAAGCGCAGTTTGCAACGCATCACGCCGATCTTGATTTCTTCTTCAAGGTAGCGATTCAGCTCGCGGCGATTCTCTCAAAGCTCCACCGCCAGGATATTATTCATCGTAACTTGAACCCGCGAAATGTGGTCTTCAACCCCGCGACCGGCGAGACGCAACTCACCGATTTCAGCTTTGCCAGCGGAGCCGCAAGTGAGAGCCATTGGCTGCTTCCGCAGCGATTGTCGAGCGACGCGCTCCCATACATTTCGCCTGAGCAGACTGGACGCATGAATCGGACCACGGATCACCGAACTGATTTCTATTCGCTGGGGATACTGTTGTATGAGCTGCTGACCGGTGTTCGTCCGTTTAGATCCGATGACCCGCTCGAAATAATTCACGGCCACATCGCCAAGACTCCGTCGGCGCCTTCGGAGATCGAGCCGAAGATTCCTGGACCAGTCTCTGAAATCATAATGAAACTGCTCTCCAAGAACGCCGAGCATCGCTACCAAAGCGCGCTGGGTCTCAGAGAAGACCTCGAAGCCTGCGCGGCGCAATGGGCGGCCCACGGGCGAATTGGTGAATTGCCGCTGGGGCAACGCGACGTGCCCGACCATTTCGTGATCTCGCAGCAACTCTATGGACGAGATCGAGAGGTCGAGCAACTGCTCGCCGCTTTCGACCGCGTGTGCGAAGGTCCGGCCGCGATGATGCTGGTCTCAGGCTATGCAGGTATCGGAAAGACCTCGCTGATTCAAGAGCTGTACAAGCCCATCGTTCGACAGCGTGGGTATTTCATCGCGGGCAAGTTCGACCAGATTGCTCGCAGCACGCCGTTCGGCGCACTGATCCAGGCGTTTCGAGGTTTCATCCAGCAACTGTTGACCGAAAGCGAAGATCGTCTGGACGCATGGCGGTCCAAACTCTCTGAAGCTCTGGACGTCAATGGAAGCGTGATAGCGGAGGTCATTCCGGAGATCGAATTGATCCTGGGCAAGCAGACTGCATCGCCTGGGCTCGCGCCTACGGAGGCGCAAAACCGTTTTCGTCTCGTCTTTCAGAACTTCGTCGGCGCGATAGCCGGCAAAGAGCATCCGCTGGTGATCTTCCTGGACGACCTGCAGTGGGTGGATTCGGCCACATTGAATCTTCTCGGGCCACTGCTCACGAGCTTGGACGTTCACCATCTGTTCTTGATAGGCGCGTATCGCGACAATGAAGTCGACGCAGCTCATACGCTGGTGCGGGCACTGGGCGCTCTTGAAACGGAGGGGGTCCGGCTTCACCAGATGTCGCTGCGCCCTCTCGAACTGACGGACTTGATGTCGCTGATCACCGATACCCTTCATTGCGATCCAGCCGAGTGTGAGCCGCTGGCGCATCTGGTTTGGCAGAAGACCGGCGGCAACCCATTCTTCGTGATTCAGTTCTTGAAGGCGCTCTGGCGCGAGAAGCTGATCGCGTTTGACTACGAGAAGGGTCACTGGGCTTTCAAAATGGATGCGATCGCCGCCGCCGAGATAACCGATAACGTCGTTGATCTAATGACCAGGAAGATCCAGCGGCTATCACCGAAGGCGCAAAACGCGCTGATGCTAGGCGCGTGTATCGGGAACCAATTCGACCTGAGCACACTCGCAATCGTCAGTCAGCAATCGGCGGAAGAAGCGGCGGTCGATCTCAAAGAGGCAATCCAGGAAGGGTTGATCCTGACGGCTGTGGCCGAACGAGGATCGAGGATCGAGGATAAAGGATCGATGACCGAAGGAAATCTTCAATCCTCAATCCTCAATTCTCAATCCTACGCGTTCCTACATGACCGCGTGCAGCAAGCAGCGTATGCGTTGATTCCGACGGAGGAAAAGCAACTCGTGCATCTAAATTTGGGTCGCACGTTGTTGGAACGCGCGGACCTCGAACGCACCGACGAGAGGCTCTTTGATGTCGCTCACCATTTGAATATCGGCAGGAACCTGATCGCCGGCGAGGCCGAGCGACTTACGCTTGCCCGCATCAACCTGAGCGCCGGACAGAAGGCCAAATCATCAACTGCCTATGAAGCTGCGTTGGATTATCTAAAAGCAGGTTTGAGCCTTCTTAATGAAGAGCGATGGACGACCGATTACTCGCTTGCTTTCGAATTGAACGTTGAAGTCGCCGAGTGCCAGTACCTGTGCGGCAACTTTGACGAGGCGGACCGGCAATTCGACTTGCTACTCGGGCGCGCAATGACCAGCCTGGATAAGGCCCGAGTCTACCGACTTCGCAGCGTCCAGTACGAGAACATGTCACGCTACGGGGACGCCGTCGCCATCGCGCGTGAAAGCCTGGCGCTGTTCGGCGTGTCATTTCCTGATTCCGCCGAAGAAAAAGAAGCAGCGCTGGAAAGTGAGATTCAGTCCATTCAATCCTTACTAGACGGGCGCAGCATTGAGTCGCTCATCGATCTGCCGATGATGACCAACCCCGAGACCCGAATGGTTATGAACACGCTCACAGACATCTGGTCCTCGGCTTACATTTTGGGCGATCCAGTGCTCGCGCGGCTGATCTCGGCAACAATGGTCCGTCTCTCGCTGGTACACGGGAACGTCGCTGAGTCAGCCTACGGATATGTGACGCATGCGATCACGGTGGGACCGGTTCGTGAGGACTACAAGTCCGCGTACGAATTTGGCAGGCTGGCGTTAGAGGTTAACGAGCACTTCAACGACGCCAAGCGCCGGGCGAAAATACATCAGCAGTTCCACGCGCACGTGGCCCTGTGGCGGCGTCCTATGCAGGAGTGCCTGCCCTATGCGAGAGAGGCTTGCCGCAGTGGACTCGAGACGGGTGATTTTCTCTACGGGGCTTATGGCGCCTGCACAGAAACCTGGCCGGCCTTTCTTTCGACGCAGGACCTTGGACAATTTGTCCGCGACTACTCGCCCAACCTGGCTTTGATCAACAAGCTGAAGATCACCAGCTTTGCCGACGCGCTGAAGATCATGCTGAATTGGGCGCGAGCTCTCGAAGGTGAGACCATCTCGCCCACCTCGCTGTCTGACAAAACGTTCGATGAAAACGAGTACTCGGCGACTTATCGAGGCAACGCGTTCTTCACCACGTTTCAAGCCGTCGCCAGGCTGCACCTCTGCTATGTCTTTGAGAAGTCTGCGGAGGCGCTGGAGGCCGCGCGCGCCGCGCGCTGGACCGTGTATCAGCTCTCGGGAACGATCTGGCCGGTGCTGTTCGAGTTTTGGAATTGCCTGACGCTGGCCGCGAACTACGCCACCGCGGCGGACGATGAGAGAGCGGCTTACCTGGCGGAGATGCAAAAAGCGCAACGATCATTCGAGATCCTGGCGGAGAGCTGCCCTGAAAACTTCCTCTGCCACTCACTGTTGCTATCGGCAGAGATCGAGCGTATCTCAGGTCGCGATTTCCCTGCTCAGGATCTTTATGATCGGGCAGTTCGATACGCTTCGGAAACCGGGCTTCTTCAGCATCAAGCTCTGGCGAACGAGCTTTCCGCTAAATTCTGGCTCGGTCGCGGTCAGGAAAAGATTGCTGAAGTGTTCCTGTCCGAAGCCCGTGATTGCTACGCCCAGTGGGGCGCCGCCGCAAAGGTAGACGACCTCGATCGGAAGTACGAAGGCTTGCTGGAGCGTCGCTTGAGACTGCGGCGAACGCGATCGGATATTGGCACGGCAGCCGGCGATGAGAGCCTTGACGTCGCGACGGCGATGAAGGCGGCGCAGGTGATGGCACGTGAGATCGATCTGGAGACTGTGCTCGGAAGATTGATGAGCATCGCCATCCAAAACGCGGGCGCAGAGCGTGGAAGTCTCATCCTCGATCGAGACGGGCAGGCTTTCATTCAGGCGGAAGGAACGATGGACACAGTCGAGGTGAAGCTGCACGACGCCGTTCCGCTTGACCGCGCTATGAGCCTGTCGAAGGGCATCGTCAACTACGTGCGAAGAACCCTCGAGAGCGTCGTACTGGCGGATGCTCGCGCCGATGATCGCTACGCCTCCGATGAATACCTAGTGAGCCGGCGGCCTCGCTCGATCTTGTGCACACCGGTGCTCAAGCAGGGCCGTCTGATCGGAGTGCTCTATCTTGAGAACAATCTGGTCACCGGCGCCTTCACTAACGACCGGATCAAACTCCTGCAACTGATTTCTTCGGAAGCTGCCATCTCAATCGAGAACGCTAGACTTTATGATGAGATGAAGCAGGAGGCCGCGCAGCGGCGGCAAGCAGAGGAGACGCTGCGATCAGTTGTCGAAGGAACCGCCGCGGTAACCGGAGGCGATTTTTTTTCCGCTCTTGTTCGCCATCTGGCTTCGGCGATCGGTGTCCGATACGCTTTTGTGACCGAGTGCACGGATCAAACCAAAACCAGAGTGCGTACACTTGCATTCTGGAGCGGCGAATCATTAGCGGACAACATCGAATATGACCTAGCGTTGACCCCGTGCGAGCGAGTTTTTGAAGGAGAAGTGTGCCACCATCCCAATAATCTGCAACAGCTCTTCCCGCAAGACACTCCACTGGTCAGTATGGAAGCGGAGAGTTTTATCGGTCTCCCCATGTGCGCAGATTCCGGCGACATCATCGGACATCTGGCGGTGCTCGATGTCAAACCGATGCCGAATGCTTCGCACGCGATGTCGGTACTGTCCATATTCGCAGCTCGGGCCGGCGCGGAATTGCAGCGACTTAAGGCCGAGCAGGAGCTTCGGCGGGCGTTGGCGGAGGTCGAGCAACTCAAGAACCGTCTTCACGCAGAGAACATCTACCTGCAAGAAGAAATCCAGGGCCAGCATAACTTTGGTGAAATCGTCGGCACCAGCCCGTCGTTGCTCGCGGTGCTTCAGGAACTCGAGCGTGTGGCGCCGACCGATTCTACGGTGCTCATAAGCGGCGAGACCGGGACCGGCAAAGAACTCATCGCCCGCGCGATCCATGATCGCAGCGCGCGTAAGAACCACCCGCTGGTGAAAGTGAACTGCGGGGCAATATCAGCCGGGCTGGTTGAGAGCGAGCTGTTCGGTCACGTGAAAGGCGCCTTCACCGGCGCAATCGACCGGCGCACCGGGCGATTCGAGCTGGCCGATGGCGGGACGCTCTTTCTTGATGAGGTAAGCGAACTACCTCTCGAAACGCAGGTCAAACTCCTTCGTGTTTTGCAGGAAGGCGAGTTCGAGCCGGTGGGCAGCAGCCGCACAGTTCGCGCAGATGTAAGAATCATCGCCGCAACCAATCGCAACTTGGACGAAGCTGCGCGGGAAGGTCGGTTCCGTTCCGACCTTTTCTATCGATTGAATGTCTTTCCCCTTCACATACCGCCGTTGCGCGAACGTCGCTCTGACATATCTCAACTCGTGATGTTCTTCCTCTCCCGCTTCGGCAAAAAGTTCGGCAAGCGAATGGACGGCGTGTCGCAAGAAACGATGGAACTGCTTATCCAGTATCCGTGGCCCGGCAACATTCGCGAGTTGCAGAACGTGATTGAACGCGGAGTGGTGCTTGCGCAGGGCCCTGTGCTCACGCTCGATCCGGGAGTGTTACAGACCCAGCCCCCTGCAGGTCCGGTCACAGCCGCCTCCGCAAGCGCGCGCGTTAGCGCCGCCGCTGCACCGGCTATTGCTGGCAAGTCCTCACCCGAGTCGCCGGCTACGCTCGAAGAGATGGAGCGAAGTCATATCCTGAGCGTGCTCGAGAAAGCCGGATGGGTAATCGAAGGAACGAAGGGCGCCGCGCTGCTTCTCAACCTCCATCCCAACACTCTCCGCAGCCGAATGAAAAAGCTTGGAATCCAGCGCCCCGCCCACGAAAGAGTGGGGACTGCCCACGACATATCGTAGACCCGGCCCCCAAGCCTCCCACGAAATCCCGTGGGCCGTGCTCGCGCTCAACTCCCGCCAATCTCGCTAAAGCTCAACGGCTCAATATCTAAACCCCTCCCAAGCGAACGCTTTGGTTCCTGGCACTATCCTTGCGGTAGTCACTGACGAATCGAGACAAGGAGCAAAAACGAATGCTGAGGATTTCAGAGATCGAGCTAAACGGGGATGGCGCGACGCTGCGCCTGGAGGGACGAGCAGTAGGTACGCTGGTGGCCGAGGTTGAGAATGCCTGCGAGCAGCATCTGTCAAAGGGCCGTCAGCTTAGTCTCGATCTGGCTGACTTGTCGTTTGCCGACCGCGCCGCCATCGCTCTTCTTCAGGAGTTGAGAAGGCGCGGAGTCGCGCTCACGAACTGCTCGCCTTTTTTGAACGAGGAACTAAAGCAAGCGGCCTTGTCCAGCAGAGAGCAAGCCGCTAACGAAAGAGGGATCGGCGATGAACAATTCAACGACAGTGGAAGCTTTTGAGTCGGCGGCGCTGCCGCACATGAACGACTTGTTCCGCACCGCTCGCCGGGTGCTCGGCAATCAGAGCGAAGCCGAAGACGTGGTTCAAGAGACCTTCCTCCAGGCTTGGAAGTCGTTCGAGCGGTTTGAGCTCGGTACAAACTGCCGCGCGTGGCTCTATAAGATCATGTTTCACGTCATCCAACACAATCGCCGCAAGAGGTTCAGCTTCAACCTCAGATCGACCAGAGACGACAACGTCGAGCTGGAAGCCGCGCTGGTGTACGAGCCGCCGGTTTCTCAGGAACTCACCGATGAAGAGGTGATTGCGGCGTTTGATCGAATCCCTCGGCACTACAGAGAAGTGTTGGTCCTGGCCGATGTGCAGGAGTTCTCTTACAAGGAAGTGGCTGAGACTCTAAACATCCCGCAAGGAACGGTGATGTCTCGGCTGAACCGCGGAAGAAAACTGCTGAGAGTCGAGCTTGCTGAGTACTTTCAAGCCTACAGCGTTCAAGCTGGCAGAGAGCAGTCGATGCACGCGCAGGCGTGACTGCCGCCGCCCTCGGGAATTTTTCATCCGGCTCTTGTCATTCAACAGGTGTCACGAACTTCAAGGCCGCTCAGCGCGGCGAATTGACCGATAACAGAATCAACGGAAGGCTTGCTTTCAGACCTGGAGGGAGAGCTGTGTCAAACGCGAACCATTACGACGTGATCATCATCGGAACCGGCGCCGGCGGCGGAACTCTAGCCTACAAGCTCGCGCCATCCGGCAAGCGCATCCTAGTCCTCGAGCGCGGTGACTATGTGCCTCGCGAGAAGGACAACTGGGACCCCAAGGCCGTCAACCTCGAAGGCAAGTATCAGACTAAAGAAAAGTGGCGCGACAAGAACGGCGAAGAGCTTCACCCGCACACGAACTACTACGTCGGCGGCAATACCAAGTTTTACGGCGCGGCGCTGTTTCGTTTGCGTAATGAAGACTTTGGTGAGCTTCGTCATCACGGCGGCGTCTCGCCCGCGTGGCCGATTTCTTATGATGAGATCGAGCCTTACTACACCCAGGCCGAGCAGCTCTATCACGTTCACGGCGAGCGCGGCGAGGATCCTACGGACCCGGGCGCCAGCGCTCCTTACCCGCATCCCGCGGTCAGTCACGAGCCTCGCATTCAGCATTTGAGCGACGACTTCGCGCGGCTGGGCTTGAAGCCATTTCACACGCCGCTTGGCGTCCAGCTCAACGAGCAGGACCCGCGCAAGAGCCTGTGCATTCGCTGCAATACGTGCGACGGATTCCCGTGTCTTGTGTACGCCAAGTCTGACTCGCAAGTGCTGTGCGTCGACCGGGCGGTCGAGTATCCCAACGTTACCTTGTTGACCAACGCTTACGCCGAGCGCCTCGAAACCGACGCCTCAGGGCGTCGAGTAACGAAAGTTATCGTTCAGCGTAACGGCTCGCGCGAAGATTACAGCGGCGAGATCGTCGTCTCTTCGTGTGGCGCAATCAACTCAGCGGCCCTGCTGCTCCGTTCCGCAAGCGGTAAACATCCGAGAGGCTTGGCCAACGGGTCGGATGTCGTAGGCCGGCATTACATGGGACACATCAATTCCATCTTGATGGCGATCTCGAAGTGTCCCAATCCGACCGTCTTTCAGAAGACTCTTTCGGTAAACGACTTTTACCTCGGATCGAGAGACTGGGACTTCCCCATGGGGCATATCTCGTTCGTCGGCAAGCTCGATGCGCAGACGCTTCGAGCAGGCGCGCCGGCGATCGCTCCCGGCTTCACGCTGGAGTTGATGGCCAGCCACTCGCTGGATTTCTGGCTGACTTCAGAAGACCTGCCCGATCCCGAGAATCGAGTGACGCTGAACAGCAAGGGCGAGATTGTTCTGTCCTACAAGCTGAACAACGAGGAGGGCCACAAGCGTCTGATCGCAAAACTCGAAAGCTTAATGACGCAGCAGACGAAATGCGAGATGCACGGCCACGAGTGCCACGTAGGATTGTTCTCACGAAACATCTTCGTTGGTCAGCGAATCCCACTCGCCGGCGTGGCACACCAGAACGGGACGATCCGCTTCGGCAACGACCCGAAGACTTCGGCGCTCGACGCGAACTGCCGCGCTCACGAGGTCGAGAATCTTTACGTGGTTGACGCGAGCTTCTTCCCATCAAGCGGCGCAGTGAACCCAGGCCTGACCATCATGGCCAACGCCTTACGCGTCGGCGATCACTTGATTGAGCAGCTCGGCTGATGGAGATGAAGATGAGACTCAAGTTTCGAAACGATTTTATCGAGGAGACGCCGCTCGCGTTCGGCCGGGCAAGAAAGTCTGAGTGCAACCGGCCGGCTCGTGAAAGCGAACTCGGTGTAGCCAGGCTGCGTCTTCGCGTCCAGTTCGTGTTGTTGCTTCTCTTTCTTACGACGATTCCCCAAGTTACCGCTCGCAATCCACTCCCTGCAGCGAGGGGCACGGCTGTCATCGTCGCCCCTCGCTCCTTCCCTGCCAACGGGACGGTGGCTGCGGTAGACGCGGTGGGGATGACGGTGTCGGATGCCGATCGGTCGCTGGAGTTTTTCACAAAGGTGCTGTCATTTGAACTGGTCTCGGATGTAGAAGTGGCAGGCACGGAATACGAACACCTGCAAGGATTGTTCGGCTTGCGAATGCGCGTCGTGCGTCTGAAGCTCGGCGGTGAGTATCTCGAACTCACCGAATACCTGACGCCGAGAGGCCGACCAATCCCCATCGATTCGCGCAGCAACGATCGCTGGTTCCAACACGTCGCCATCATAACGAGCGACATTGATCGAGCTTACGAATGGCTGCGGAAGAACAAAGTGCAGCACGCTTCGACCGGCCCGCAGAAGCTCCCCGAGACGATAAAGCCGGCCGCAGGGATTCGGGCTTTCTATTTCAAAGACCCCGACGGGCACGCCCTGGAAGTGTTGCAGTTCCCAGCAGACAAGGGCGCGGCAAAATGGCATCAGCCCTCGGACAAACTATTCCTCGGTATCGATCACACAGCGATTGTCGTGAGCGACACGGACACCAGCCTCAGGTTTTATCGAGACGCGTTGTGCATGAGCGTAGCGGGCGTGAGCGAGAACTTCGGGACGGAACAGGAACACTTAAACAATGTCTTCGGCGCGCGGCTTCGCATAACAGCGTTGCGAGCCGCTTCAGGACTGGGCATCGAGTTTCTGGAGTATCTTGCTCCGCGAGACGGGCGGCCGGCGCCCGCGGATGAAAAAGCCAGCGATCTGATTCATTGGCAAACGAAGTTAGTCACAACCGACGCCAGCGCGATGGCAGGAAGACTGCTTTCGGGCAGGTTTAGTTTCGTCTCTTCCGGGGTGATTCACATGCCCGACTCGAGCCTCGGCTTCGCGAAAGGCTTTCTTGTTCGCGATCCCGATGGCCATGTGATGCAGCTCGTGGAGAGATAATCCGAATGAGCGACACCAGACCGATCTTTGTTCCCGTGATACTCGGCACGCCGCGGCAAGGGCGCTTCAGTGAATACGTCGCCAGGGTCGTACTCGGCGAAGTCGCCAAGCGCGAAGGAGTCGAGACCGAGTTGATCGACATTCGAGAGATACACTTGCCGGCGTCCGACGCGGGCGAGGCGATCAAAGACGCGCGCTTCTCCGAAAGCGTTATGCGAGCCGATGCTTTGATCATCGTAGCGCCCGAATACAATCACGGTTACCCGGGTCTGTTGAAGCACGTGCTCGACAGCAACCTGAAAGAGTACATCCACAAGGCGGTCGGCATCTGCGGAGTCTCGGCGGGTCCGTTTGGCGGAACTAGAGTAGTCGTCGAGAACATGTTGCCGGTAATGAGAGAACTGGGACTTGTCACGATCTCCTGGGATGGCAATTTTTCAAGCGTGCAAAAGGCATTCGATGAGAGCGGCGCCCTGACAGACGAGTCATACGTCAGGCGCATCGACAAATTTCTGAAAGAGCTGATTTGGATGGCGAAGGTCCTGAGATACGGACGAGAAAACATCGCACTGGGGTAAGGCAATGGCAGAGACGAACAAGATGAAATGCCCCGATTGTGGGATCGATATGAATCATCACGCTGACAAGGTTGATTACTCAGCCGAGTCGGAAAGGCTTGAGTCGGAATTCGGAGGGCTGCTTCAAGAAGTCCACTGTTGCCCGCGCTGCGGCAAGACGGCGATGAGACTGACGAGTTGACCTGGGAGCGCAGGCATCCGACGCTGCTCCTGCCGCTAAACGCCTGCTCACATTCCCGCGCAATGCCAGGCAGGCAATGATGTCTGGGCTCCTATAGGAGAGGTTTCGATCATGACCAAAGAAGAAATCAGACTGCAACAATCACGCGAGCGGCGAGCGCACTGGAAGCGATGGGGTCCTTACCTAAGCGAACGCGCATGGGGAACGGTTCGTGAGGACTACAGCCCATACGGCACGGCATGGGATTTCCTACCGCACGATCAGGCCCGTTCAAAAGCATATCGCTGGGGCGAAGACGGAATCGGCGGCATATCGGATCGTCATCAGTTCATCTGCTTTGCGGTGTCGTTGTGGAACAGCCGCGACCCAATTCTAAAGGAACGGATATTCGGTTTGACCGGATCCGAAGGCAATCACGGTGAAGACGTAAAGGAATACTACTTCTATCTCGACTCAACGCCGACTCATTCTTACATGAAGTATCTGTACAAATACCCTCAAGCCGAATTCCCTTACGGACAGCTTGTCGAGGAGAATCGCCGTCGCGGCAAAGACGCGACTGAGTTCGAGTTGATGGACACCGGCGTCTTTGATGAAGACCGATACTTCGACGTCGAGATCGAATACGCGAAGGCGACGCCCGAAGACATTCTCATTCGCATCAACGTCACCAACCGTGGACCCGAAGCAGCCGATTTGCACCTGTTGCCGACCATCTGGTTTCGCAATACCTGGTCGTGGCAGAAGGGTGCGCCAAGGCCGAGTCTTCGACAGACAAAAGATGTTCGGAATGCGACGGCTGTTCAGCTCTGCCAGCCTGCATACGGACATCGTTGGTTGTTCTGTAATGGCATGCCCGAATTGCTGTTCACGGAAAACGAGACCAACTCGCGGAGACTTTACAACTACGAGAACGGCACGCGGCACGCGAAGGACGGGATCAACGATTACGTAGTTCACGGGTTAAGGGATGCCGTGAACCCGGCGAAGTCAGGCACAAAAGCGGCGGCGCATTATCCGCTTATCCTCGGTCCGGGCGAGACAAAGACCATCAAGCTGCGGCTCACGGACCTCGAGATTCCTCCAGAAAACAGCGATCCGTGCAACGGGAAGTTTGATGCGACGTTCGACGAGCGAAAGCGCGAAGCCGATGAGTTCTACGACTCGGTCACTCCTCGGGATCTTTCGCAGGACGCAAAGTCGGTCATGCGCCAGGCGCTGGGCGGGTTGCTCTGGAGCAAGCAGTTCTACTACTACGATATGGGTTCGTGGCTCAACGGCGATCCCTCCGAACCGGCGCCACCGTCCGAGCGATTGAACGGTCGCAACAGCCAGTGGACTCACCTCTACAACGACGACATCATCTCGATGCCCGACAAATGGGAGTACCCGTGGTACGCCGCGTGGGACCTGGCTTTTCATTGCGTTCCGCTCGCCATCGTTGATTCCGATTTCGCCAAAGACCAACTAGTGCTCTTGCTGCGCGAGTGGTACATGCACCCGAACGGACAACTGCCGGCCTATGAGTGGGCTTTCGGTGATGTGAACCCGCCGGTGCACGCATGGGCCGCATGGCGCGTCTACAAGATCGACAAGAAACGCCACGGAAAAGGCGACACGAAGTTCTTGGAACGCGTATTCCACAAACTGCTGCTCAACTTCAACTGGTGGGTCAATCGCAAGGACGCCGAAGGGCGCAACGTTTTTCAGGGAGGTTTCCTTGGCCTCGACAACATCGGTGTCTTCGACCGCAGCGCGGCGCTCCCGACCGGAGGCCACATCGAGCAGTCCGACGGGACAAGCTGGATGGGGATGTACTGCTTGAACATGTTGGCGATCGCGATGGAGCTCGCAAGCGAGGACCCGGCATATGAGGACGTTGCCAGCAAGTTCTGGGAGCACTTCTTATACATCGCGCACGCGATGAATCACGTCGGCGATGAGCGAAGCAGATTGTGGAATGAAGAGGACGGATTTTACTACGACGTGCTTTGCCTGCCTGATGGAACCGGGTTTCCGATGAAGGTGCGTTCAATGGTCGGACTGATTCCGTTGTTCGCCGTAGAGACTCTCGAGCCGGAAACGCTACGCAAGATGAGCGGATTCAAGCGGCGGCTCGAATGGTTCATCGACAATCGAAAGGACCTGATCGGAAACGTCGCGTGCATGCGGACGCGGGGAAAGGCCGAGCGGCGAATGCTCTCGATCCTCGATCAGGATCAACTACGCCGCGTGCTGAAGGTGATGCTCGACGAGAACGAGTTTCTGTCGCCCTACGGCATACGCGCCCTGTCGCAGATTCACAAGGATCATCCTTACACGCTGCAGGTCAACGGAGCTGAGCACCGAGTGAGCTATGAACCGGCTGAATCGAGTACCGGCTTATTCGGCGGTAACTCGAATTGGCGAGGCCCGATCTGGTTCCCGGTTAACTACCTGATCATCGAGTCGCTGCAGAAGTTTCATCACTATCTCGGCGATGACTACAAGGTCGAGTGCCCGACCGGCTCGGGTCAGATGATGACGCTCTGGGAAGTTGCGGCAGAGTTATCGCGCCGGCTTACTCGAATCTTCCTGCGCGATTCAGGCGGTAGGCGTCCGGTCTTCGGAGGCATCGAGAAGTTTCAAACGGATCCTAACTGGAATGACCTGATTCTGTTTCACGAGTATTTCCATGGCGATACGGGCTCGGGAGTCGGAGCGAACCATCAGACCGGATGGACCGGCCTGGTCGCAAAGCTGATTCAACAAAGCGGGGAATAAGCCGGCGGTCATCGGGCATTAGTAATGTGTGAGCAGCCATCGTTCACAAGAGACACAGATCAGGAGATTTGAACAAGATGAAGCTGAACATCAGACAAGGCGTTTCGGTCATAGCAATTATTTCATTGGCGATGCTTGCCGCATGCAGCGCATCGAATGCGGTCAAAAAGGCCGGGAGTTCGGCCTCAGCCGTCGGCGTCGAGCCGGTTTACAAGTTCTCGGGCGCGTTAGCGCTGAAGGGCTACGACGCGGTTGCCTACTTCAACGACGGCAACGCAGTCGAAGGCTCGGAACAGTTCACTCATGAGTGGAACGGGGCGAAGTGGCGTTTTGCAAGCGCGGCGAACCGCGATTCATTCGCAAGCGAACCGCAGAAATACGCTCCACAATACGGAGGCTACTGCGCCTGGGCCGTCGGACACGGCTATACCGCCAAGGGCGATCCGGAAGCGTGGAAAATCGTCGACGGCAAGCTGTACCTGAATTACAGCAAGGACGTGCAGGCAAAGTGGGTACAAGACATTCCCGGTTACATTGAGAAAGGCGACGAGAACTGGCCGACATTTTTGAAAGAGAAACCCGAACACAAAGGCGAATAACGAACGCTAGAGGAGAAGAGCAATGAAAGCAGTAGCAGTATTCCCAGGAAGACCAAACACCGTGCATCTGGCCGAGCTCGCTCAGCCTTCGGTGCGCGAGATTCCAAACGGCCGCGGCGTGCTTGTGAAGGTTCTGCGGGTGGGAGTCGACGGCACCGATAAAGAAATCAATGCCGCAGAATACGGCGCGTCGCCTGAAGGTTATGACTTTCTAGTGCTCGGACACGAGAGCTTTGGACGAGTCGAATCAGTCGGCCCAAATGTGACGTCGGTCAAACCCGGCGACTACGTTGTGGCGACGGTTAGACGGCCGGGCAAGAGCATCTACGACTTGATCGGCACAAACGATATGACCACCGACGACACGTACTTCGAGCGCGGGATCAACCTGCGCCACGGTTATCTGACCGAGTACTACGTCGACGATGCGGAATTCATCGTCAAGGTTCCGCGGGGGTTGAAAGAAGTCGGCGTGCTGCTGGAACCAACGACCGTTGTCGAGAAAGGCATCCATCAGGCGTATGAGATCCAGCGGCGAATGAAGGTGTGGCGCCCGCAACGCGCCTCGGTTATGGGCGCGGGAACGATCGGGCTGCTTGCGACCCTGGTGCTGCGATTGCGTGGGCTCGAGGTGACGACCTTCGGTAGAACCGAAAGGCCGTATCTGAACTCGGATCTGATCGAGGCGATCGGCGCTCGTTACATCACCACGGTTGATACGCCGATACTCGACGCGGCGAAGGAGTTCGGTCCGTTTGATCTGATATTCGAAGCGACCGGTAATTCCTCGGTCGTGTTCGAGAGCATGCAGGCGCTCGCAAAGAACGGGGTGTTGGTGTTGTCGAGCGTGACTGGCGGAGACCATATGATCACGGTGCCAGCAGACAAGATCAATCTCGATTTTGTACTTGGAAACAAGGTGATGGTAGGGACGGTGAACGCCAATCGCGAATACTTCGAGAAGGGCGTGGGCGATCTGTCACAGGCCGAAGCGGAATATCCCGGCTGGCTCAAACAATTGCTGACCCATCCGGTGAAAGGGCTCGAGAACTACGGCGACTTGTTCGAGAAACTGACCACCGCCAAGGGCGCGATCAAAGTGTTCTGCGAAGTGGCGGAACTATGAGGCTGTGGTTTCTTCGTGTTGTGAGTTCTCGTCATTGATCGTAAGCCCGGCCCTTTATCGAAGCAGGAACTAGAAACCGAAGACCGAGAAAAAGCGATGATTCAATTCAATCGAGACATCTGCGGGGAATTCGCGAGCGCAACACGACGCGAGTGGCTTGAAACAAACGGCATCGGCGGGTTCGCTTCGTCAACGATCGCAGGCCTGAACACCCGTCGATACCACGGGCTTCTAACCGCCGCGACAAAGCCTCCGGTGGGTCGTCTCGTGCTGCTTTCAAAACTCGAGGAGACGCTGGTCATCGGAGAACGACGATACGAACTGTCAGCCAATCAATATCCCGGCGTTGTTCACCCTCAGGGCTATCAATACTTGAAAGGATGTCGGCTGGATCCGTTTCCGGTTTTCACTTACGAAGTCGAAGACGTCGAAGTCGAGAAGTTAACCTTCATGGTCTACGGCGAGAACAGCACGGTTATTCGCTACCACGTGCGCGATAGCAACGATTCTCCCGCGCAAATCTCGCTCGAGATTCGCCCGCTTGTTGCCTTTCGAGATTATCACGGCACGACTCACGAGAACTCGTCGATCAACCGCCAGATTCACGTAGAAACCGGACGCGTTAGCTTCGCTGCATACGACGGGCTTCCCCCTCTGCATTTCGCTCACGACGCCAGCGAAGTTCACGGGAACGGCGACTGGTATCGCAACTTCGAGTACCAGGTCGAACGTGAGCGCGGACTCGTCTTCACAGAGGATCTGTTCAACCCGTTCCTTTTGAAGTTCGACATGACCGGCCGCTCGAGCGCAGCGATTTTAGCATCAACGGAGATTCGCGATGCAAGCGACGTAGAAGAATACCGGCAAGCCGAGATTAGGCGGCGCGCGGAAATAATCGCAGCGTCTCCGCACGAAGATCAGTTGGTGTGCGCGCTCGTCGCGGCCGCCGATCAGTACATCGTCGCGCGCAATCACTGCAAGACCGTTATCGCAGGCTATCACTGGTTCGGCGATTGGGGCCGCGACACGATGATCGCGTTGCCTGGACTTGCGCTCGTGACCGGGCGAACCGGAATGGCTAAGAGTATCCTCCTCGAGTTCGCGAAGCACATCGATCGCGGGATGCTGCCCAATCGTTTTCCCGACGCCGGCGAGAGGCCCGAGTACAACACAGTAGACGCGACGTTGTGGTACTTCGAAGCCATCCGCGCGCTCGGCGAATACACGAACGACTACGACTTCATCAAGACAAACTTCTACGCGGCGCTGGTTGACATCATCGATTGGCACGAGCGCGGGACCCGGTACGGAATCAAAGTTGATTACGACGGTTTGTTGCTTTCAGGCGAGCCCGGCGTGCAGTTGACCTGGATGGACGCGAAGGTCGGCGATTACGTAGTCACGCCTCGTCAGGGAAAAGCAGTCGAAATTCAAGCGCTGTGGTACAACGCGCTGCGAGTTATGGAAGAACTAGCAGCCAGGTTCGACGACCGAGCGAACAAGAAGCGCTTCGGCGATATGGCGTCACGCGCAAAGCGTAGCTTTGAGAATCTGTTCTGGAACGAAGAAGCTGGTTGCCTCTACGACGTGGTCAACGGCGACGGGCGCGACGCTTCGATCAGACCGAATCAGATACTTGCTGTGAGTTTGAAGCACTCAATGCTCTCACGCGACAAGGCAAAACGTGTAGTTGAAGTTGTCGAACGCGAACTCCTCACACCGTATGGCCTGAGAAGCCTCGCACCGTCGGATCCGGCGTATCGCCCTCGGTATGAAGGCGGCGTGTGGGACCGCGACACTGCCTATCATCAAGGCACAGTGTGGCCCTGGCTGATGGGTCCGTTCATTACCGCTTACGTGCGAGCTAACGGCACCACGAAGCGTGCGCGCGAACGCGCGAAAGAGTTGCTCGCCCCGCTTCATGGTCATCTTTCGGATGCCGGTCTTGGGCACGTCTCTGAGGTCCTTGATGCGGAGAGTCCTCACGAACCACGCGGCTGCATAGCTCAAGCGTGGAGCGTCGCCGAAATCTTGCGGGCGGCAGTCGAGGATGTGTTTGCGGTCAAGCCCGCGCCGAAGCGCCTAAAAACGCGGTCCGCTCCGTAGCGTAGTTGAAAGCCAACCCGCGGCCAGCATTCAAGTCTTGCCCTGGCCCTTTCCGGATCTTGCTGGCATACAACTTCCCCTTCCAAGAATGCGCGAGCGAACATCCCGAGAGTCCCGCCCTATGGAATAAACGCACCCGCGGTGGGGATATTATGCTCAGACACCTTAAGCAATAGTTTCGGAGCATTTCGGGAGAGCCAATATGTATCAGAACGGTCTACTTCGATCGGTTGCGGCATCGGCCAACGTGCTGGAGGTCCAAGCTGACCCTGGATTCCACGCTCTGATCCCGAATCGGCAGATCGGAGATGGGCGATACGTCGCGCGGTTCGCGCGCACAGCAGAAGAGATTTTCGCCGCGCTGAAGCTCAGGTTCGAGGTCTTTAATCTCGAGCTTGGCGAAGGGCTCCAGGCTTCGTTTCTCACGGGCCGCGACATGGACGAATTCGACGAACAGTGCCATCACTTGATTGTTGTGGACACCGAGAATCAAGACCGGGTCGTCGGGACCTATCGCATGCAAACCAGCGATATGGCTCGAGCCGGTAGCGGGTTCTATTCGAACGTCGAGTTTGAATTGTCGAAGCTGCCGCTGGAAGTGCTTAGCAATTCGATCGAACTCGGTCGTGCGTGTGTCGCACAGGACCACCGGAACACGGCTGTGCTGTTTTTGTTGTGGAGGGGACTGGCCGCTTACCTGATGCACAACCAAAAGCGGTACCTGTTCGGTTGTTGCTCGCTGACCAGCCAAGACCCCCTTTGACGGTTTGCGAGTGATGCGTTTGCTTGAACGCAACGGGCAAATAGATCCGTCATTCAATGTAACGACCCAGCCCGGCTTCGAGTGTGTTGCGGAAGCCGAATCCCTTGTCAATCAAGAAGTCCGGCTGCCAAAGCTGTTCCAAATCTATATGCGGTACGGTGCGCGAGTTTGCAGTCGGCCGGCGCTGGATCGGCATTTCAAGACGATCGATTTTCTAGTGCTGTTCGATGTCAAAGCGATAGACGAACAGAGCCGCAAGATGTTCTTTGCGGATCAAGGTGGCGAGTAGTGTCCTACGCACGTTTGATCGTTCGAGCAATCGCTTTATCCGCGCTGACTTTCGCGGTCTACGCCGTGCTGCGGCTCGGGCTAGCTATTATCCGCCGATCATCGCGCAGAAGGGCACGGTGGCAAGCGCTTATGCTTCATAAATGGGCGCAAACTGCTGCATTCATAATCGGTCTGAATATAGACGCGAGTTGCAATGCGCCTGCCGCGCCTTTTCTGTTGGTGTCGAATCATCTCAGCTATGTGGACGTGGTTGTTCTTGCATCGCGACTCGAATGTTTATTTGTCGCGAAGAAAGAGGTTGAGAGCTGGCCCATAATTGGCAACCTCTGCCGAAGCGTAGGAACAATTTTTATCGATCGAAGTAGTCGCCGCGATCTTCCGAGAGTCAACGCTGAGATCGGTCAAGCGCTTGAAGACGGACGCGGCGTCATTCTGTTCGCCGAAGGCACCAGCAGCAAAGGCTCATCTGTCTTGCCTTTCAGATCATCTCTGCTGGAAGCCGCTGCGAGAGGGTCGTTCCCGGTGTCTTATGCGGCAGTGAGCTACAGAGGGTTGGCTAATGATCCGCCGGCAAGTCTGTCGGTGTGTTGGTGGGGAGACATGACCTTTGGCAGTCATTTCGCCGAGTTGTTGCGGCTAAGACCCATCCAAGCGACGGTCTCGTTTGGCTCAACAGAGATTCGAGCGGACGACCGCAAGACTCTGGCGGATCGACTATGGTTTGAGGTCAACAGGCTGTTCGTTCCAGTCGATCTTGATAGCGCGAGCCCAAGACTTGCGCAATTTGATTCTCAGCCCGGGATCGGAGTAGAAGAACAATGCAACGCTACGACACGCTAGTAGCCGATAACATCGCAATTCTGAAACAGGGCATTGAGCTGACATCATGCCTCGGTCCTCTTTATTCGAACGCCGCGCCGCGATGTCTCCAAGGCGGCATCGGCTCACATTTTCGCCATTGTATCGATTTCTACAACTCCTTTCTTTCGTCTGCTGGTAGCGGACGAATCAACTACGATTTGCGCGCGCGCAACGAGCTTGTCGAAAGCGATCCGGAACTTGCCGCTTTCGAATTGCAGGCCATCATCGATGGGCTGCGAAGCTTCTCGTTTGCCGACGGTCATACTGAGCTACTCGTGGTCCTTGAAGGCTCGACGCGAACTCACGAGCGTCCCTGCTGGAGCCGGTCGTCGATTGCGCGTGAGCTTCAGTCGTTGTTGAGTCACACGGTTCATCACTACGCGTTTATTGCAATAGCTCTCCGGCTGCAAGGGATAGAGCCCGCAGCCGAGTTTGGTGTTGCGCCCTCGACTCTTGAATATTGGAGACAGACTGCGTGATGTGCACCGTGAGCTGGATCCATCAGGACGACGGCTATGACTTATTGTGCAATCGCGATGAACTACACACGCGGAAACCGGCTCTTCCGCCACGCGTCCACGAGCGTAGCGACGTGAGGTTCATCGCCCCGATTGATGGCGACCACGGCGGCTTGTGGATCGGAGTAAACGAGTTTGGGTTGTCGCTGTGCCTGTTGAATCGTTACCAGGACGACGAGGAATCGGCGATCGGGTCAAAGAACAGCAGAGGGATTCTATTGGCTGGGTTGATGGACTCCCGGAGCCGCGCGGAAGTGCTCGATAGCGTTTTAGCCAAAAATCTGTCGCGATTTCAGCCGTTCACCCTGGTCGCGCTCGAGCCTCAAAAGAAGGCGCTGCTAGTTTATTGGACCGGCCGCGAGTGCGTGAGCGACTTGGATGGAGAGGGAGCGATGCCGCTCACTTCTTCGTCGTACGATCCGGTGGGCGCTGGCGAGTCTCGGCAGCAATGTTTCGAGCGTCTTGTAAACAATCCGGGCAAGACAGCGGAGCTTCTGTTTAGATTTCACGCCAGCCACGAACCCGTGCGCGGCCCCTACTCGACCTGCATGCACCGCGATGACGCCAGGACCGTGAGCTTCAGTTGGATCAGAGTCGCCGCCGGCAAAATCGAGTTCTGCTATCATCCCGTCTCGCCTTGTTCGCTTTGGCCCGATGCGGGTCGAGTCTCAACTGCCCTCGAGATGTCGAGAACGCTGCGATGAAGCAGTCTGCACTGAACAAAGTAAGCCTCGTGCTGCGAAGCTGGAAGTGGAGAGTCGCGCTGATCTACCTGACGCTCCTCGTGGCTTCGCATGTCGTTACCCGGGCGAATTCGACGGACACCTATGTCGGCGCCGGTTCGGTCGTAGTCGTGCAAGCAATCGACGGCGAGCGGAAGATCGACCGCGAAGTGCGGATTGCTTATCAAGAGTACGGACCGAACGACCCGGCGAGTCCCACGGTGGTTCTTGTTCACGGCAGTCCTGGCCACCAGGACGATTTCCGCTCGCTCGCGCCCGAACTCGCAAAACGTTTTCGAGTCATCGCACCTGACCTTCCCGGATTCGGAAGCTCGACACAGCACGTTCCCGATTATTCAATCCGTGCCCACGCACGCTACCTCATTGAGTTGATGGACGCGCTGGGAATCGAGCGCGCCCACCTGCTGGGGTTCAGCATGGGCGGCGGGGTTGTATTGAATATCGCCGACATCGCTCCGCAACGGGTTTTATCGATTACGATGCTCTCGGCGATCGGTGTTCAGGAAGCGGAGTTGCTAGGCGACTATCATCTGAATCACGCGCTGCACGGAGCGCAACTGCTGGCGATATGGTTGTGGGAAGAGGGTGTGCCCCACTTTGGTCTGCTCGGCCATTCGATGCTCGACAGGTCATACGCTCGCAATTTCTATGATTCGGATCAGCGGCCGCTGCGGGACATCCTGTCGCGGTTCGAGCAGCCGATGTTGATCATTCACGGCAGGCACGATGTGCTTGTGCCGTTCGTAGCGGCGATCGAGCATCATCGCATCGTCCCGCAGAGCGAAGCCGAGTTCCTGGACGACAATCACTTCATGGTCTTTGGAAGGGGAGCGATGCTCGCGCCGAAGATCCTTGAGTTTCTCGATCGGATCGAGCAGGGCAAAGCATTGACTCGAGCAGCCGCTGATGCTGGCCGACTTGAGCGAGCGGCGTTGCCGTACGATCGCGCAAGCATCCCGAAGGCAATGGGCGTAACCGCGCTTGTATTGATGATGTTGATCGCGGCTTCCACGCTGGTGAGTGAAGACCTCACGTGCATTGGAGCTGGCGTGATGGTTGCGCAAGGACGTATTGATTTCGTAGCGGCTGCGTTGGCGTGTTTTCTAGGGATCTTCGTCGGAGACGTGCTGCTGTTTCTTGCGGGGCGCTATCTGGGGAGGCCTGCTCTGGGGCGAGCACCTCTGAGGTGGCTCGTTCGGCCTGACGATGTCGAGCGAAGCTCTGAGTGGTTCAATCGCCGTGGAATCGTTGTGATCGCTACGAGCCGTTTTGTTCCGGGTATGCGATTGCCGACCTACTTCGCTGCCGGGTTGCTGAACACAAAACTTTTTCGTTTCTCGATCTACTTTCTCCTGGCAGCGATTGTGTGGACGCCGTTGCTGGTTGGGCTGTCGAGTGTGCTTGGCGGAGAGGTGATCAAGTCGGCTCTACTTGCCCGGCAGAACGTGTTCGTTCAACTGTTGATCGCGGGCGTGGCGCTCTACCTGGCCGTGAAGCTTGCGATTCAGATGGCAACCTATCGCGGACGCCGATTGCTTGTGTCGAAGTGGCGAAGGCTTACGCGATGGGAGTTCTGGCCGATGTGGGCGCTATATCCGCCGGTAATCTGCTATGTGCTATTCCTGGCATTGAAGCATCGAAGCCTGACAGTCTTTACCGCGGCCAATCCGGCGATACCGGCAAGCGGGTTTGTCGGAGAATCGAAGCTCGACATACTGCGCGGTCTTGCGACCTCAAACGGCTACGTCGCGCGATCGACGCTGATTGAAGCGCCGCTTGATTTGGACGCGAGGATCGCGTCCGTGAAGAGTTTCATGGAAGAGCACGATCTGAGTTTTCCGTTCGTGTTGAAACCTGATCAGGGGCAGCGCGGATCCGAGGTCGCGATAATCAGATCAACCGAAGAGACGGATCGTTATTTTTCGAGCGCACCGGTGGACACAATCATTCAAGAGTACGCTCCGGGTGTCGAGTTTGGCGTGTTCTACTATCGGCAGCCGGACGAGAAGCGAGGCCGTATCTTTTCGATCACCGAGAAATGCATGCCCACCGTAACCGGCGATGGCGCGAGCACGCTGGAAAGGCTGATCCTCGCTGATGATCGCGCCGTGTGCATGGCGCAATTTCTGCTCGACAAACACAAGAAGCGGGCGAGCGAAGTTCCGGCCGAAGGCGAGCGAGTCCAGTTGGTCGAGATTGGCACGCATAGCAAGGGAGCACTGTTCCTGGACGGCGGTTGGATCAAAACGCCCGAGCTTGAAACTAAGATTGATGAGATCAGCCACTCATTCGACGGGTTCTACTTTGGAAGGTTCGATATCCGTACGCCTTCGGTGGACGATTTCAAAGCCGGCCGCAACTTCAAAATCGTCGAGTTGAACGGTGTGACCTCTGAGGCGACTCACATTTACGACCCGCGCAACAGCTTGATTGACGCCTATCGAGTGTTGTTTGAACAATGGAGACTTGCGTTCGAGATCGGCGCGAAGAATCGCGAACGCGGCGTCAGACCGAGCACCCTTCGAGAGCTGCTTCGAATGTTGACGGACTTCAGCCGGCGGCCAAGCCCCGCTACGTTTCGACGTCACCCTTGATCCGGGCACAACATGCCGCAAGCTTCGTTCATCGTAGCCGCGCTTCTCGCATTGCAATCTTCCGGACCTTCGTCTGAAACGGCTAGCTTCCCGGACCGGGTTATCGCTCAAGCGCCTGCGAGTCAATCCACGAGAGACCTCGCGGTCGACGCTGTGAATCGAACTCGAATGCTGATCTATAAAGTCATTGCGTCGTCTTATCCCGAGTTAGAGGGCGCCGACATCCGGGCCAACGTGTTTCGTTCCCGGTCGGACTATTTCAAAGCGCGCTTTGGTTATCCTCAATACTTCTTTACTCGAATGCGCTATCTGGTGTTCGTAAATCCTCGGGTGTTTGAAATGCAAGCTCCGGAAGAGGGTGTTCGAGCGATTATTGCGCATGAGCTAGCGCACCTCGTCTGCTTTAAACACCGAAATCGAGTGCGATTGGTAGGACTCGTGCGTCTCACGTCGAACCACTTCACGGCCAGGTTCGAGAGATGGGCGGATCTCAAAGCGATCTCGCTCGGTTACGGCGAAGGTCTGAAAGAGTACCGGCAATGGCTCTACTGCAACGTTCCGGCTTCGAAGCTGGCCGACAAGCAGAGAAACTATTTCTCGCCTGACGAGATTAATGCGATTTCGTCAAAGGCGCGGGCGCGGCCAGAGTTGTTCGAGTATTGGCTCAAGCATGTGCCGTTGAATATGAATCAGATTCTAGCGCCGAGGTGAGCCTGTATCGAGGGGTTCTGCACCGGAGGAGGTTCGCATCATGCCAGAGTGGCTTGATCGTGTTATCGCAAGTCTCATCGGCGACCATCGCCACTTCTCGATCGAGCGCCGGTTATTCAACACCGTCAGCCTGCTCAACGCAGTCGCCAACATCGGCGGAGCCTTCGCAGCGTTGATTTATCAGTCGAACCGCTTCCTCTTCCTCTTACATCTCGGAACGGGGATTCTGTTCGCCGCTTTTTACTATCTCTCCCGGTTCAAGGACGCTTACCGAGTGTTGTACTGGCCCTTCGTCGCAGTGATTCTGGGTTTTCTGTTCATCAACTCTCTGTTTAACGCCGGGTCTGTGGGCGGAGCGCACTATTACTTCATCCCTGCCTTGGTGATAGGAATTGTGTTGTCTGCGAAGCCGCGGCGGACCATTCTTGCGTTCTTGGTTTTCGGGGCGACAGCGGCGGCGCTCTTTATCGTGGAGCACCAGCGGCCCGGTTGGATCACTCAGTACGCGAGTCCGCTGGAGAGAATGCTGGACGTTCGCAGCAACTTTCTGTTTGTGCAGTTTCTAACAGGCATTCTAGTCGTGGTGCTGACGAGGAACCTCAACCAGGAGCGGACTAAGTCCGATTCGCTACTGCTCAACATTCTGCCTGCGAGTATCGCCGAAGAGCTGAAGACAAACGACACGGTTAGTCCGCGACATTATGAGTGCGCATCAGTGTTATTTACGGACTTCGTTGGTTTCACCCAAATAGCCGAGGGGATGACTCCTGAGGAGTTGATCGCTGAACTGGATGCGTGCTTCAGCCGCTTTGACGCGATCGCCCGAAAGCACAAGCTGGAAAAGATCAAGACGATAGGCGACTCGTACATGGCCGCCGGCGGAGTGCCGGCCGCGAACCCCACTCACGCCGTAGACAGCGTGGTTGCGGCGCTCGAAATCCAACACTTCATGATGGAGCTCGCGGAGAAAAAGAAAAGGCTGAGCCAGCCGTGCTGGCAATTGCGTCTAGGGATTCATACGGGTCCGCTTGTAGCAGGTGTGATAGGTCGTGAGAAATTCGCCTACGATGTTTGGGGAGATACCGTAAATACCGCGAGCCGTCTCGAGTCGTCGGGCGTTGCGGGCAGGATCAATCTCTCAGGTGCGACGAATGAAAAAGTGAAAGACTTCTTCGACTGCGAGTATCGCGGGAAGATCTCTGCCAAGCACAAAGGCGAAATCGATATGTACTTTGTAAAGGCAATCCAACCGTTGTTGTCTCAGGAATCGGGAGAACCGAACCAGAGGTTTGTGGAGCTGTATAACATACTCAACGATCGCTCACTCTCGCGGGCGTAGCGCCGGACGTCGTTACAGCGTGCTTCCAAAAGAACCGGCTACCGACGATCCGGATCTCGCTCCTGCGGATGAAAAGAATCGCGGCGCTCAAGACGAACACGGTAACCGCCAGGATGAACAGCAGACCGCCGTCGTCCTTGACCACAATTCCGAGTTTGGTCAAATGACTGAAGATCGCGCCGCTTATCGTCCCCAGCGCGAGCACTGCTCCTATTGTCACGGTCGAGGGAATCAGCAAAAGGATCACAGCAACCAGCTCGACCGCGCCCGAGCCGATCCGGCCCCACGGCTCAAGCCCGAGCGTAGAGAAGATGTATTTCGACTCTTCGGCTCCAGTAAACTTGAAGAACAGCGTCTGAAAAAGGATCACCGCGACGATGATCTGAAGTATCCAACTTGTGATGTTCTGAGTCTTGCTAAGCGTCATTTCATGCCTCCGTTGAGTTCTCTCAATGGAACAATCCCTCACCGTAGCCGAATTATTCCAGCGGATGTCGATTGGAATAATACGGCCGCCGGCGCGATTCATATAAACAACAGCGCGGAGGTGAAACACTATGAGGAGATTGTTAGCCGGAGGGTCGCGAGCACTCGCGATCGGCCTAGCAGTGCTAAGCATCGTGATCGGGCCGGCGGGCGTTGGCGCCAAAAGCGTCGCGCAGTCGGTGGATGTGGGCTCGACGCCTTCGCGCAGCTTTGTTTACACGATAGCCAATCCTGAAGGTCCAAACGCCATCGCTGCCTACGAGCGCAACCCGGAGACTGGCGAGCTCATTTTCCTGGGAGTCTATCCGACTGGCGGCCGCGGCGCGGGGCGGTTGGTTGATTCACAGAGCCCCCTGGTCGCCAGCGCCGATGGACGCTTGCTGTTCGCGATCAATGCCGGAAGCGATGACATTTCGGTATTGGCGACAAGAGAAGATGGTTCGCTGGAGCCGGTTGGACCTCCGGTTCCTTCTCGAGGCGTCGCGCCTGCTAGCCTGGCGCTTGGAAACAACTTTCTGTTCGTGGCAAACAAAGGCGATGCAGTCAATCCGCCAAACTACTCCAGCTTCGTAGTCGACGAGAGAGATGGAATGCTCACACGCATCAAGCGACGGATCATCCTCGCGATCGGCGACAACCCCACTCACGTGGTGCTCAACAGAGAGGGCACAACGTTGATTGGCGTTCGGTTTGGATCTGGCGGGATCGATTCCTTTCTTGTTAGCCCGCGCGGCAAGCTTGCCCAGATTGCGTCGCTAAACAACCAGCGCGGTCCGTTTGCGGCCGTGTTCGACCCCGTTGCCGGCGATCAAGTGTTGGTTGCCGATGCGCGCTTGCCCGGAGCCGCGCTCTACAGAGTAAGCAGCGACGGCTCGCTGTCGGCTCGAGCGGCCGTGAGCAACGCGCCCGAGCGTGCCGCCTGTTGGATCGTAGCTCACCCCGATGGCTCGCGCGTCTGGGTTTCGAATACCGGCACTAATTCGCTCTCGCTATACGCGATCGGCGCTGGCGGGGCGCTGAGCCTCGAGGGCACTCATAGCACTGCCGCTTTCGGACGGACGCCGTTTGAGATCGCGCTGGATTCCGGCGGTGACTTCCTCTATCAGTTAAACATCGGAGCCGGACGCCCGAACATACACGCGCTAAGATTGACGGGCGGAACAACGGATGCCGGATTGGTAGACGTCGGCGCGACAGACCTGCCGGCCGGGTCGTCGCCCATCGGGCTGGTCGTCACGACACGGCACGGCGGCTGAGATTATTTGCAGCGTTTCGGGAATACTATCTCACCGGATCGGCATAGAGTGGATGGGGCCACAGGTCCCGGCGGATTGAGCGACAAACTTCAGTTTGTCGTCGTAGCCTCCTTATGTCGACGAACGGAAGTTCGCCGGACAAGGTTACCCGAGGAAAGGGCATCGTGATATTTAGCCGCAGGGCGCCACTGGAAGAATTCGAGGCGGCCGCGTTACCGCACTTGAACGACCTGTACCGGACGGCTGCACGGGTGATAGGCAATCGCAGCGAGGCCGAAGACCTGGTTCAGGAGACTTACTTCCAGGCGTGGAAGTCGTTTCATCGCTTTGAGCCTGGGACTAACTGCCGCGCGTGGCTGTTCAAGATTCTGTTTCATCTGATACGGCACCTGCGCCGCAAGTGGTACAAATCGAGGCTGATTCAGGAGAGCGACGATATGCTCCTGCAGGACACAGTCGCATACGAGCCTCCTGTGCCTGAGCATCTGGGTGACGAGGACGTGCTGGCCGCGCTTGAGAGAATGCCCGTTCTTTATCGCGAGGCGGTGGTGCTGGCTGACGTGCAGGAGTTTTCCTACAAAGAAGTCGCCGCAACGCTGGGCGTGCCGGTCGGAACGGTGATGTCGCGGTTGAGCCGCGGACGAAAGTTATTGAGAGCGGAGTTGTCACGGGTTGCCGAGGCCTACGGAATTCTAGAGAAGGGGAGGAGCGCATGAATGTCATCAACTTCGAGGACAGCCGATGCAAGCGTGTACGGTCGTATCTGGACTCATATCTGAATAACGAGCTGATGGTCGAGACCAATCACGAAGTGCTCACGCATCTTGAGAGGTGCGAGGCGTGCTCTCGATCATTGGAAGATCGCGCGCGGGTGAAGGCTCAGTTGAAGCACGCGGTCATGCAAGAATACGCGCCGGCTGCTCTGCGTGAACGGATCGGCGTAGATCTCAGGCGAAGCCGCCGCTTCAGCTTCAACACGTTTTCGCTTGCCGTTGCTGCCGCAGCTGCGGTGTTGGTAATCGCGGCGGCTACGTTCCTCACTTCGAGCCCCACTGAGAAACCACTGTCG
>WNFR01000137.1_pt1 | contig 68688 bp, 57 predicted proteins | sample 5400221 | NCBI WGS metagenome assembly WNFR01 (sample SAMN13153357, study PRJNA577476) | soil metagenome | isolation source: 40 cm soil under Madrone tree | place: USA:California | collected 2016-06-14
TCGCGGCTATTCGCGAATAGTCGAGAAGTTCGTCGATAAGGCGTTGCTGGGTTTGCGCATTTCGTTTGATCACTTCTACTGCCCGCGGAATGATTGCGTGATGGCTCAGCTGTTGACTGAGCAATTCAACCCAACCAAGGATCGCCGTAATCGGCGTTCGGAGTTCATGCGAGACAATTGCGAGAAGATCATTACTATTCTCAACCAGTTTTGGGATCTGGTCTCTAACGCTTCAGCCATGGTTCGTCCACCTCTTTTGGCTTGAAAATGAGGACACTTACGTGAATTGGTCCCTGCCTGCCTCTAAGAATCCCTATCAGAGCTCGTGTAGGACCTCTGATAAGAACCAGGTTCGGCGCTCAGTCTCGTCAATCCATACCTCGAGCAAACTCGCGGTGGCGACATCGTAGTGCCGGTCGGAGACCTCATGCGTGGAGCGCAACGATCGCGTCAGCTGCAGATTGTCTGCGCATAGCTCGGCAAGCATCTCTTTGGGGCTGATGATCTCAGCATTGTTATCATTCAACCGTTGATGGTTGCTGATATCGCCGATGGAATGGAGCGTTGTACCACCGATCTTCCGAGTTCGTTCGGCAATCACATCGGTCATTGCGAATATTTGCGATGCCTGTTCATCGAGGAGCAGGTGGTAATCGCGAAAGTGGGGACCGCTGATGTGCCAGTGGAAGTTTTTCGTCTTGATATAAAGCGCGAATACATCGGCCAGCAGTTGCCGCAGATCGCGCGAGATCTCCGCGACCGCTTCATCGCTGAGATCGGTTGGTGTGTCGAAACGATCTATTCCCCGTCTCTTCAGTTGAGTTGCATCGCTCTTTCTCATCATTCTTCTCTCCTTTGCCTGTGAGGACTTGACAGGTTCGAGTGCCGACCCGTTGACAGCAAGGGAAACGGCTTGGCGACTTGAACCTGTCTTGGACTCGTCCTCGTTATTTCGAGGTCTTTGTTCTCCTAAGCAGCTTAGCGAGAATCGAATGAAGTTCGGTCTTGATATCGCCGCCTTCTAGACTTGTTTCCGTGTTAGTCTTCGGCAACCGATACCCAAGGTTTGTGTCAGAGGCCCAAATCTCGGACAGGAAGTACTGGTCTCCGATCTTATCGAAGACAAGATTCGTTTGACGCGGATTCTCTTTGGCCTGGGCAGTCTCTACTTCGAAAAAGATCGTCCCGCGGCCGTTGTCGTTACGCATCTCAAGAACTCCCGGGTTTGTGTCGTCGGCGCGCTTGAGTGTGTACTTACCAGCCGGAAACGTCTTTTCCCCAACTATGAATGCGAAAGGTACATCCGCCTCAATGGTCCCCTCAGCAAGCGCTTGCGCCTTTGCACAAATGTGGCTGGCTGCAATCAAGAGACCGAGTATCAAGAGTTTACTTATGAACTGTGTCTTCACATTTCCTCCAATTGTTACTGGACGAACTGTTGAAGCTACCGGTTCGTCTGTTGTTATCGAAATGGAGTTGATCGCTGGATCAACTGCTTCACCACACGTTGTTGCGCTCCTCGAATCATGCGAACGACAGCCGCATATCACGGTTACGAGGCAATTGTATTTCGGATGTTGATAAGCAATCTTTCTGTTTCGTGCAGAAAAGTTTCTGATCTTGCTGCAATCATAAGTGGTACTAAGGAGAAACCAGCAACCTATGCCACGCGCAGATATCGCTATGCGGCTGCAGGTAAGCAAGCTCCCTCTAATGCACGATGCGAGACGCCGAAAAATGCATTCTTCGCCCTGTACGCTCTCGGCGTTGTTCCAGTGAACTGTCGAAATAGAGTTGTGAACCGGCTCTGACTCTGAAAACCAATTTCGAGAGCTATCTGGGCTATTGGGATTTCCGTTTCGGACAGCAACTTCTTTGCCGCCTCTATCCTCTTCTGCATTATGTACTGATGCGGAGCGAGCCCCGTAGCCAGTTTAAATTGGCGCGTGAAATGAGACGGGCTTATGTTAACCTGTTGCGCAATCTCGGCGATCTTTAGATCAGCGCCTAAATTGTCTCTGATGTAATCGATAACGCGCCGAAGCTTATATCGTGGTATGCCACCCCTGTACGATCGTACGGAGCCATTGCTCACCGAATGCCTCCTCAACAGATGCATCGCAAGCTGGGCGGCTAATAAATCAACATAGGCTTTACTCCCCAACCTGGCATCGTCGAGTTCCTGGAGAAGCGAAAGCCCGATGTGGGATATGTGCGGATCCCGAACGCGAAACTCTACTCCGATGTCGGCCTGAGAGACATCGAAGTCGGTGTCCGCTGACGCCTTGGCCAGGAGCCCAGAATGGAGGTAGATGTGCAGCATATCGTAATCCGCGTCTCTGCCAGAGCAGCGCCATTCGGAAGCAGCTCCCGCGGGAATGATGACTGCGTCGCCTCGTTGAAGCGGCTCACTGAACTCTTGATCATTGATGCGGACTGTCAGGTTTTTAGTAGCTGAAAGGCTGAGAGCGACCAAGGTGTTGGTTAGTGGCGGCACAACCAGCTCACTGCGATTGTGCCGGAACTGCATCACCTGTACGTTTTGCGATGCAAGGGACCAGCTTGAACGTATGACGCCTTCGGGAAAGGTCTCGCTAAAATCCCGGATGGCTGTCGTTACTAATGAATTCGTTGAAAACATAGGAACCCTCTTGGGCGCGTTGTGATTAGCTTGGCAGCATGTACCGATGAGCCAGCTTCAAGTAGTTGAAGCTGAAACCCTCTTCTCCTGGCTCCGCGCATAGCAGGGCAACCTAAGGGCCAATCCTAAATTGTTGATTTTTGGCCAGGGAGGGTGAGTGTTTCGGGAATTTCTAACGAAGTCCGCAAGAAGATTACATCGCAACTTTGCGAGAGTTGCGCCTGGTGGTTCAGGTGATAACTAGCTGGTGTGAGTGCCGGATTGTATAACCAATCAGAGGTCAGCTCCCGTCGCTACGTTGCGAATTGCTTTGCTCATTCGCTTCGGTGAAACGATCTAGCGAAAAAGATTCGTCTTTGCCAGATCAATCAGTTCGTCCCCGCGACCGTTTAACACCGCTCTGAGCATGAAGAGTCCGAAACCCTTCGCCTGCTCGAGGGTAATCGTCGGCGGCATGGAAAGTTCGTGGCGAGGAACCGTAACTTCGACGAGCGCCGGACCCTCGTGCCGCAGCGCCTCTGCGATCGCTGGTCGAACCTCTTCAGGTCTCGCTGCCTTCAATCCTAGTATTCCCGCACCGTCAGCCATTTTTGCGAAGTCTGGATTGTGCAGGTCGGTTCCGAAATCGATAATGCCCGCCGCCTTCATCTCCAGCTCTACAAACCCAAGAGCGTCGTTCTTGAAGACGACGACTTTGACGGGCAATTGCATCTGCCGAAGCGTGAGCAGATCGCCCATCAGCATCGCAAGTCCACCATCTCCCGATAGCGTTATCACTTGTCGCCCGGGGTTGCTGACCTGCGCTCCGATTGCCTGCGGCAGCGCGTTAGCCATCGAGCCGTGATTGAAAGAGCCGAGCAATCGTCGTTTGCCGTTCATCCGCAGGTAACGCGCCGCCCAGATGGTCGGCGTACCCACGTCGCAAGTAAAGATCGCATCTTCGTCGGCAAGTTCATCGATGATGCGTGACAGATATTGAGGGTGGATTGTTTCACTACCGGTTTCGCCTTTGGCGAGATCGTCGAGGCCCTTGCGCACATTCCGATAATGCTCGAGCGCCGCCTTCAAATGCCTGTCGTTCTTGTGTTGCGCGAGCTTCGGCAGCAGCGCGCGCAGCGTCATGCGGGCGTCACCTATCAGGGCATAATCAAGCTTCGTGCGCCGTCCCAACTGTTCTCCGCGAAGATCGATCTGGACGATGGTGGCGTGCTTTGGGAAGAACTGCTGGTAGGGGAAGTCCGTGCCGATCATCAGCAACAGGTCACAGTTCATCATAGCGTGGTAGCCGGATGAGAATCCGAGAAGCCCGGTCATCCCGACATCGAACGGGTTGTCGTACTCGATGAACTCTTTCCCGCGCATCGCATGGACGATCGGCGCTTGTAGCTTACCCGCGAGTTCGATCAGCTCCTCGTGAGCCCCTGCACAACCCGCCCCACCAAGGATCGTTATCTTCTCCGACTCGTTGAGCAGACCTGCCAGCGTTTCGATCTCGTCGTCGGAAGGGCAGACGCTCGGCTTCGGCTCAGGGAAACGCAGGCGCGGTTCGTTCGTGACGGCTTCCCGCATTGCGACGTCACCGGGCAAGACGATTACCGCGACCCCGCGGCGCGAGAGTGCGGTCTGGATGGCAATCTCGAGGACGCGCGGCATCTGTTGCGGCTGCGAAACCAGTTCGCAATAATAACTACACTGCGCGAAGAGATGTTCTGGGTGAGTCTCCTGAAAGTACCCGCTGCCGATCTCATTGCTTGGTATCTGAGCAGCAATCGCGAGGACGGGCACGCGATTGCGTTGACAGTCGTAGAGGCCGTTGATCAAATGGAGGTTGCCGGGGCCGCAGCTTCCGGCGCAGACCGCCAACTGGCCCGTGAGATGCGCTTCTGCGCCGGCGGCAAACGCAGCGGTCTCTTCGTGCCGGACGTGAACCCATTGCAGATCGCTTCTGGTTCGGATAGTGTCGGTGATCCCGTTAAGCGAGTCGCCGGAAACTCCGTAGATATTCTTTACCCCTGCCTGTGCTAATGTTTCGACTAATAGTTCTGCTACATTCTTGCTCATCTTCCAGCTCCTCCATTACAACCAGTCAACCTACTGACGAGATCAACGAGCTTCGCTTGCTGCGCAATCAATATAAGGATACAAAAGGGCGGCCTCGAGCATCTTTCTACTTTCTGCTGTAGATGTCTGATTCCTGCGACAGATGAAGTAAGCACTCCGAGATCAATTCGGTCAGACTAATTGTCGCCACGCTCGATTCGAGCAAGAAACAGCATCTTATAGCAAACAGTAGAAAGACTTCAGAAGCCACTTTTCTGCAATCTCAAATTGTTGAATCGGTTTTAAGTGAGAGGAATCAAAACAGAATCCCGCAGACAACAGAGGGTTCCCGCACGATCCCATGGAAAAGTTCAAAGCGCGGTTTAGCAGGCGGCATGAATCAACTGGAAACGTGACTGATCGACAGCACAGTGCCATTGGGCGGCGATTGAAGTATATTGATCTATAGCGCTACTCAACAATTGGCGCTATGAAAGGATCAAAGATTATGAATGAAAATAACAAGTGCCCGGTAACGACCGAGATGCCTGGATATACTGCCGTCGCCGGCAGGTCGAACCGCGACTGGTGGCCGAACGAGTTGAGCCTTGAGCTCCTGCGCCAGCATTCATCCAGGTCCAACCCGATGGGCGAGAAATTCAACTACGCCGAAGAGTTCAAGAGCCTCGACTTCGCGGCCGTGAAGAAAGATCTGGCGGCGCTGATGACCGATTCGCAGGACTGGTGGCCGGCGGACTTCGGTCACTACGGCCCTCTGTTCATTCGTATGGCGTGGCACAGCGCCGGCACCTATCGCACCGGTGACGGCCGCGGTGGCGCCGGCAGGGGCCAGCAGCGGTTCGCGCCGCTCAACAGTTGGCCGGACAACGTCAGTCTGGACAAAGCGCGTCGCTTGCTGTGGCCGCTCAAGCAGAAGTACGGCCGGAAAATTTCATGGGCTGATCTGATGATCCTGGCGGGCAACGTCGCGCTTGAAACGATGGGCTTCAAGACCTTCGGTTTCGGCGGCGGTCGCGAGGACGTCTGGGAGCCGGATCTGGATGTCAACTGGGGACCTGAGGACGCGTGGCTGGGTGATAAGCGCTACACCGGCGACCGCGATCTCCAAGATCCTCTCGGTGCAGTGCAGATGGGGCTGATCTACGTCAACCCGGAAGGCCCGAACGGCAACCCGGATCCGATCGCTGCGGCGCGGGATATCCGAGAGACGTTTGCTCGCATGGCGATGAACGACGAGGAGACCGTCGCGCTGATCGCCGGTGGCCACACCTTCGGCAAGACCCACGGCGCCGGACCAGCATCCCATGTCGGGCCTGAACCCGAAGCGGCCGGTCTCGATTTGCAGGGACTGGGCTGGAAGAGCACCTTTGGTTCGGGCAAGGGGGCTGACACGATCGGCAGCGGATTGGAGGTCACCTGGAGCACCACGCCCACCCGGTGGAGCAACGGCTTTTTCAGGAACCTGTTTGGCTACGAATGGGAACTGACGAAGAGCCCGGCCGGCGCGCACCAGTGGGTGGCGAAGGGAGCCAGCGCGACGGTTCCGGACGCCCACGATCGATCGAAGAAGCGTGTGCCGACCATGCTAACCACTGATCTATCCCTGCGGTTCGATCCGGTCTACGAGAAGATCTCGCGGCGCTTCATGGAAAATCCGGATCAGCTCGGAGACGCATTCGCACGAGCGTGGTTCAAGTTGACGCACCGAGACATGGGCCCGCGAGCGCGTTATCTCGGCCCGGAGGTTCCTGCAGAAGCGCTCATCTGGCAAGATCCCATTCCTTCCGCCGATCACCCATTGATCGATGCGCAAGACATCGCCATCCTGAAAGGCAACATACTCGCTTCGGGTCTGTCTGTCTCGCAGTTGGTTTCCAGCGCGTGGGCTTCGGCGTCTACGTTCCGCGGCTCCGACAAGCGTGGCGGTGCGAATGGTGCCCGCATTCGGCTGGCGCCGCAGAAGGATTGGCAAGTCAACCAGCCTGCTCAACTGGCCAACACACTGAAGACCCTGGAGGGAATCCAGAGTGCGTTCAACAACGCTCAGTCTGGCGGCAAGAAGGTCTCGCTGGCCGACCTGATCGTTTTGGCCGGTTGCGCTGGAGTCGAGCAGGCGGCGAAAAATGCCAATCACACTGTGACGGTTCCCTTTTCTCCAGGAAGAATGGACGCTGTACAGGAGCAAACTGATGTCGAATCATTCGCGGTGCTGGAACCAATCGCGGACGCATTCCGCAATTACCTGAGGGGTGGATGCGGTGTATCGGCCGAAGCCCTGATGGTCGATAAGGCACAATTGCTGACGCTGACCGCGCCCGAAATGACGGTGCTCGTCGGCGGTATGCGCGTCCTGAATACCAATTTCGGGCAGACCCGACAGGGAATCCTTACCAATAGACCGGAGGCGCTGACCAACGATTTCTTCGTAAACCTGCTCGATATGGGAACGGAGTGGAAGGCGGTCTCAAAAGATGAAGACGTGTTTGAAGGTCGCGATCGCAAAACGGGTGATCTCAAGTGGACCGGCACGCGTGTCGACCTTGTCTTCGGTTCAAACTCGCAACTGCGCGCGCTCGCTGAGGTCTACGGGAGTTCAGACGCGGAGGAGAAGTTTGTACATGACTTCGTAGCGGCCTGGAACAAGGTGATGAACCTCGACCGCTTCGACCTTGCGCGATCGTAGTGTAGACGACTTCGAGCGATTCTGACAGTGAGCTTAAACGAGTTTAGCTAAACAAACCGGTTCCAGCGGACGGCATATCGCCGCCCGCTGAACCGTGTCGCTTATCCACTTGCTTCATGAGAGTAGCGATGACCAGAGTAGCGATGACCGAAAACGTGACGATGAATCTTTCCGCTGGTGGGCCGACGCGTACACGGAATGTTTCGACTTATAGTTCCGCTATATTCTTGCTCACCTTCTGGCGCCTCTGCATTCCAACCAATCAACCTGATGACGAGATCAACGAGCTCGCTGCGTCGTCAATTTGAGATTATAAAGGTGTGGCCTCATGCGTCTTTCTATTCTTTGTTATAAGAGGCTGTTTCCTGCGCTAATCGGGCTGGCCTGGAATGATTAGTCCATATCGGAATGCTTATTTATCTGTCGCAGGAAGCGGAATATTGCAGCAGAAAGTAGAAAGACGGGCCAACGGGGCTTGCGCTACCCTATGGGAGACGCGAGCGGGTAGTGGTTCTGGCTCTGTTTAGGAGGATTTGCTTGAGTGATCGAAAGAGTAAGGCGACGGTTAGAACGAATCGCAGTCTTCACCGTCTTGCGCTTCTGTTAGCTTGCGCGACAGTAGTCTTGCTGGTGGCAGGAGCGCTGGTTACCAGCAACGAAGCTGGAGATTCGGTCCCGGACTGGCCGGTTTCGTTTGGGCGTTGGCTAATCAGCTCCAACAATTTTGTCGCCAATGTTCGCTTTGAGTATTCGCATCGAGTGATCGCCGGAATTGTAGGGCTGATCACGCTGGTGCTTGCCGGATGGACGTTCGTAACAGAGCAACGAGCCTGGCTACGCAGACTCGGGTTGATCGCGTTCGCTGGTGTCGTCGCTCAAGCGGGTATTGGCGGGCTCAGGGTTTTGTTTCCAGAATACAAGCCGTTGATTGCTGTTCCTCACGCACTGGTCGCTCAGAGTTTTTTCGCCGTTGTTGTTTCAATATGCGTTTTTACTTCGCGAAGCTGGATTGTGCGGCGGCAGACTAAACCCGATGCCGACAGGTGGCCGGTTCGCCCGCTGGTGACTGCCACCGTTGGTGTGGTGTTGATCCAGCTTGTGCTGGGTGCGGGCTTTCGACACCAGGCCTTCGGTGTCATCCCTCATATCGTTGGCGCTGCGGTAGTGACGTTTCTGATCGTGACGACGGTCTTTATCTTGATGCGGCGTCATGCGGAGAACGAATATCTGGCACGTCCGGCGAAGCTCGCTTTTGGACTTTTGATGGTGCAACTCTGCCTGGGGCTCGCAGCTTACGCCGCACGGATGGCCTCGAAGGGTGATCCGCAACCGCTGGAGCCTATGATCTCTCTCACAGTAGCGCACCTTGTTGTAGGTGCTCTCATGCTCGCAACTCTCGTTGCGCTTGTATTGAGATGTTATCAAGTGCTTGAGCCGAGATCCGATAGGGCTGTCAAAGCGATCCGCACATTTCAACTTCATTCGAAACTTTCAACCCGAAACCCTGAACCGACACTTCATTAGCTAGTCCGCGTCCCATTGATCTTGGGCGGCGTTAGACCCGTCGCAACGGCGAGCAGGGCGAGGCTTGTAGGCAAGGCGAGTGACCACATACCGACGGCCCCAAAGCATGCCGCACCGAGGCCGGCGCCGGCGATGAAGCCGACGATTGCCGGCCAGGTATGCTGAGCTCGACGACGGGCCTCGGCTGCTTGCGTTGAATTTTTTGCGAACAGTACCTCGCCGACATCCATCATAAAGCGGGTAATGTTGGTCGTCATCACCGCCGTAGACGGCGCCCCTTTCACCGAAATCTGCACCAATGCGTTCTGGACCGCCATCGCCGAGACGCCGAGCATCCCTACAAGGATCGCCTTTGCTGCGTCCGGGGCGACGGGCGGTCCGGCGACGCCGAGTGCGAGCGAGCCGGCGAGTAACAGGAATTGCAGCAGGAGTAGGAGCCGCAGCGAGGCGATCCCGGCCGCGTCCAAGCCAGCCACCAGCAGCCTCGTCAGCCCGAGCACCAGGACGAAGACCGGAACCGACAGCAAATGCGCGAAGCCTACTGCGCTGCCATTGACGATGTGTGCGGCGATGAAGATCAAGTTGCCGGTGATGTGGGCGGTAAAGAGGCCATTAAGTCCGAGGAAGCTGATGATGTCCGCGCTTCCGGCGATCACACTGAGCACGCCCGGAAGCAGCTTCATGACGAGCGACCCCTCTACCGAGGGCGCCGACACGAAGGCCGTCCGGCCATCAGCTTCCATCGACATCTTGCCCAACTGAGACTGAACGCTCATCCTGCTCTACCGCGCTATTGCCGTCGTCAGATTTCCTTGTCCAGTGAAATCGTCAAGCTTTCAATTCTGCGGGACAGAGTAAGAAGTGTCTGTAGGTGAGCCGCGAGTGCTGTTTGTGACTCTTCCGGACAGCAAGTCCTTATCGCACGCTCTAAAACCTCGAACGAATCTTCAACCTTCCTTATTTTCTGCTCCCGTCCATTTTCCATCCGGTCTGCCATACCCTCCAGCGTCTCGGCTAACCGGTCATCGAACTCTCGGTGTGCTACACTCAAGGCTTCCGGTAATTCGAAGCCGGGGAGTTGCAGACGAAACTTCAGCCACGCGATTTGCGTCACGAAAATCATGCGCAGTTGGGTCTGCCACCGCAGCATTTGACTGCGCAATGCGAGGTTGTGCTGTCGGGAAGGCCCGAATTCGAACAGAACGGCGTCAGCGAGAATCCTCACCTTGTCCAAATTGGTGTTGATGGTCTCGCGCAGAGAATAGCTGCGTTCAACAGCCACTCGATGGTCTTTTGAGAGCGGTTCTCTGGCAAACTGCGCAAGGAATCGCAGGCTGGAAATGAACGCCCGCTTCATCCCTACTACAGCCGGAGCGCCCCACAACTGGTCAAACACGAGCCACATCATGAACAGGCCGAGTAAAATCCCCACGACTCGATCTCGGGCCACCGTCAGTGAGGTCTGCACTCTGAATTCCTGCAGGTTGATGACGTAAAACGCCAGAGCAAGCTGGACTCCGAAATATGAGAGCCGCGGGCTGGATGTGGCTAGCCAGGCAGCGACGATAGTGACTGCTATAAAAAGGAGTGTGAGCCCGCCGATCGAGTCGAGGTAAGGCAGAATGAAGACCTGCGCCCCCATTCCAATCACAATGCCTCCAGTAATCGCGCCGGTGATTCTCAGAAACTGCTTCTGACGGGATGAGCCGACGGTGGTCAGAGCGGTCAAGACGCATGTTACGACTGCGGTGCTAATACCTGGCCAGGAGACGGAAGTGTATATGATGTAGCAAAGGCCCGCTGCGAGGCAGCCTTTCAACCCGAATTTGAGGTGGTCAGAATTGGATAGCGCATCCGGAACAAAGAGCCTCGCTGGCGGGTCGACTGCGGGCGAGGGTGGGTATCCGCTCAGCGATTCAGAACCAGCAAAGACTTCAGGGATCATCGAGACGGTTCTCTCCATCTCGTTCAACAACGGAACGGCTGTTGAGTTGTCACTTCCATTATCGACCTCAATCGGGCCTGGAATCCGTCCGCCGAGCAAGGCGTCACGCGTTTTGGCGATTTGCTCAACCAGCTTGCCGATTCGTTTTCGATCCTTCTCGGATACGCGGATTCCGAGTTGCGTCAGGTTGGCAGCGAGATCTACAGCTCTTCCAACCAGCACCACAACTGCTCCCAGTTGTTCAGCGTAATGCTGCGAGTAGGTCGACCGCTGCAACATTCGTCGCAACCTCGATGTCCCAGTCATCGCCAGGCGCGTGATGTTCTTTTTCGTCTTTTCGTCAACCGTGCGGCCCGCGGCGTGGCAGCTGAGTAACTCTTCAACACAGGCCAGGCGCTCTGCAAGTGAACGCCCAAGATCATCCCCAGCCCTGACTCCGGCAAATACCAGCTCGACCAGCAAAGTAATCGCACACGCCATCGCCGTCTGCAGGAACGCCCAAAGTGTGTTTTCCACCTTGAGCTCCACCGGTACGTGCGTATCCCACAGAGAAATTGTGATTGCGATCAAAATGCCGAAGCCGGTCGCTGCAACGTAATCCGTCATCGCGCTGAGAGCATAGAAAATGACGAACAACGTCCCAATGATCCAGAGCAATCGCAGCATTGGGTCACCCAGTGAGAACATCGCTCCGAGCAGGATATAGATCGCCGAAAAAGCAAAGATAGTGACTATTGTCCTCACCGCCCTCATCGTCGCTCGAGGACTTTCGCGCGAGATGATGAGCGTAAAGATCGCGCCATGCATGCCGTACGGAAGGCGGAACGTCATGGTGAGGATCATGACTAGAGTTGCGCAGATGACCATTCGGGCGACCAGCGCTGCTCTTCCTGGATATGGTGCAAGTTCCTCTTTGAGAAATTCCTTGAGCCAGACCAAGGGACCGGACAACTGCGCAAGGTTTAAGACCCGTGTGGCCATATTCAGTGTCCGCGAATACTGACAATGGCTGACTGGCCGACCCGATACAGATCGGGAGGCGGATTCTCCACTCGGACCCGAACCGGATATCGCGACGCCAGATGCACCCAGTTGAGCGTTCGCTGTACGTCCGGAAGTCCGCCTTCCAAACGACCAACCACATCGGCATCGGGGGTCACTCCGAAACCGACGCTGTCCACCACGCCCGAAAAGCGCACATTCGGCTTTGCCATTATGTACACATCGGCGGGCATCCCGGGCGTGATCTGCTCCAGCTGGCCTTCACGAAAGTTGGCTACCGCCCACCAGGTGCGCGCGTCAATGAGGGTGAACACCTGCTGACCCACATGCGCGTAGGCGCCTTCTGAAATGGTGAGATTGGTCACGCGTGCATCGAATGGCGCATAGACGCGACAGTTATTGAGGTTGTAGCGGGCGCTATCCACCGCTGACGTTTTCGCGCCGCGCTGGTTTACCAGCGGCTCGAGTGTAGTGACGGCGTGTTTGGCTTGTTCGTGCTGCGCCTTACTCTGTTCCACGACCGCTCTGGATTGTTCGTATTGCGCCTGGGCGGACCTTAGTGCTGCCTGAGCAAGCAGCAATCGCGCCTCCGCCTGTTTGAGTACTTGTGCCTGGGTGATTTCCGAGGTCCTGGCTCGATCCACTTGATCCACCGTGACGAACTGCTTGGTGAGCAGCGGCTCAAGGCGATGCAAATTGTGACTGGCGTACTCCCATTCCGCTTTAGCCCGGCCCACACCCTGCTCTGCATTAACCACGTCGGCCCGCGCCTGATCGATTGAAGCTGCATATCGAGTCACGTCGGACTCCGAGCCGCGAATCGTTGCCTGAGCAACGGAGACCGCGCTCACCTGTGAGGCGATTTTTCGCCGCTCGTCTGCGATTTGCCCTTCAAGGGCGGCCTGCTCGGAAAGAGCTCTTTGGAGGGCGTACTGATACGGTCGTTCATCGATTTCGAATAACGGTTCGCCCTGCTTCACAAACTGGTTGTCGCGCACATGCATCTGGACGATCGGACCCTCGACTTGCGGTGCGATCCCGATGTAGTTCGCAAACACCTCGGCGTCGTCAGTTCGCGGATAGTTATTCGTTCGGTGTAGCACCATCAGCCCCACGGACACCGCGGCGATCACAACGCCGACGCTCACCCAGCGCCCAACCCGCCTGCGAGCATTCGTACTTGTATCAGAATCCATACTCCTTCGAAAATGTCCGACAAACTTCAGTTTCACGAGTTTTGCCCTCGCGAGGCCGACGACAAACTGAAGTTTGTCGGACCTCTCACTAGTCATAGAAGACGAGCCACAGCGCGAATGTAAACATTGCTGTCATGCACGGATACACCAAAATTGGGGGCACAACCGGAATCTGCAATCGCAATAGCAACCATCGCGCTAGAAAAGTGAGCAAAATGGCGAGCGTCAGGCAAATGAGCCATGCTGGGAAGTACGAGCCGAGGATTTCGATGGACGGGGCCCGTGAACAACTCGCCAACAGTAGCGGACCGAGCGACGCCAACCCACGCTTTACAAATTGACCGCTTCTATTACTCATGGTCGCTTATCCCCGGTTCGGAAGGCCAACTGCGCCAGAGCAGTGAGTACCTGTGTCCTCGCCTTAACATCAGTCGATTGGGCTTGTGCGAGCGTCCGCTGGGCAGCCGTGACGTCCAGCAAGCTGCGGGCGCCGTAGTTGTAGGCTTCAAGAGCGGCGGCGTAGGATTGACTGGCTGCTTCCAGCAGCGCAATGGCGGCTTGCCTCTGTCGGAAAGCGGTATTCAAACCCGAGTAAGCCGCCCAAATCTCGTTGGCAATCTGATCGCGTGCAACGTTGACCTGTGCTTCTGCCGCACGGAGGTTGGCTCGCGCATTTGCCAGATTGTTCTTTCGCGCGCCACCGTCAAACAGAGTCCACTTCAGATTCACGCTCAGCCCACCCGCCAGGCCCGCCGTGTATGCGTGGGGGAGAGTTTGCTGTAGCCCATATAACGACTGGGCAGTAGGGCTCACGTTAAGATTCAGAGAAGGAAAGTACGCTGCGCGCGCCTCTTTGATCCTACCTTGTGCCGATCGTATTTCAGCGAACCGCTGCAGTAGATCGGGGCGTTGTTCGAATGCGCGATGAATGGTCTGGTCAACGCGATCGCCAATCGAGTCAGGAATAGCGAGTTCGTCAATCGCCTGTACGTCAATGATGGTAGTTGGGGAGACGCCAAGAGCGGTTGCCAGGTCCCCTGCAGCAATCTCTTTCGCTCCTAACACGGATTGCAGCTCGAGTTGTGCTTGTGCGGTTGCACTGCGGGCTTCAAGCACGTCGGGCAAGGTCCCCAGGCCTTGCTTCAGACGATCTTCGGTTGACTGTTGCACGGTCTGCGCATTGGACAAACTTGTTTGGGCGGCTTCAACCTGCCCGGACGCATTGAGCAAATCGTAGTAGGCTTTCTCAACCTGGTAAATGATCTTGCGATGAGTGTCGTTAAACGCGAAGTTGGCGACCAGAACCTCTGCCTTCGCGGCATCGATCCGACCGCCCCGCCCGCCGAAATCGAAGACTGTGTAGTTGAGATCGAACGCTACTTGAAACGCCTGGAATGTCTGACGGATGAATTGGCTCCCGACGAGAATTTCATCGCGGGCGGTCTGGGAGAGCGCAGCCGCGGCCAAGGTTGGATACAGCTCGCTCCGCGCGACACCTAAAGCAGCCGCTTGAGCGCGGGCGCGTTCCCAGGCAAAACGGGTCTCGGGATTGTTGGCTTGCGCGAGGTCTATTAGTTCCGCAAGTGAATAAGTCTTGGCCGCATCAATACCGGATACCGAATCACGCACGAGTCCCGCATCACGTTTGATTTGCTGCTCCCAGGGGCCAAGCCACGGGTGATTGGAGGAGGCAGGCGCAGTTTGCGCGAGAACGCTGTCCGCGCAGAGCGGGACCAGCAGCAGAACAGCTGCACGAGTCGGAATTATTTTGAGCCCCGCGAAGATCGTCATTAGCAGATCAAAGTTTGGTTTTGAAATTCAACGCCGCCACCGCTTGAGCTGACTTGAGTGGAAACGACGCACGAAAATTAACGCTCACAGACCTTCTGTCAGCGGATGAGTCATGTCCTGCGGTCGCACCCAATCATCAAACTGCTCCGCGGTGACAAACCCGAGCTTGACAGCAGCCTCGCGCAAGCTGATGTCCTCCCGGTATGCGGTCAGAGAGATCTTCGCCGCCTTCTCGTATCCAATGTGAGGATTGAGGGCGGTCACCAGCATGAGCGAATTATCGAGATGATCCTTGATCCGTTCTTCATTCGGCTCGATCCCCGCGGCGCAGCGTTCCGAGAACGAGCGAGATGCATCGGCAAGGAGTTCGATCGACGCCAGAACGTTATGGAGCATGACCGGCTTGTAGACGTTCAGTTGAAAGTTACCCTGCGAGCCAGCAAAGGCCACGGCGTGGTCGTTGCCAAACACCTGGACCGCAACCATCGTGAGCGCCTCGCACTGTGTGGGGTTGATCTTTCCAGGCATGATTGAGGAGCCTGGTTCGTTCGCCGGAATATTGAGTTCGGCCAACCCGGCCCGCGGACCACAGGCGTACCAACGAACATCGTTGGCGATCTTCATGAGCGCGCCCGCAAGCGTGCGAAGCGTTCCGCTCACACCCACCATTCCATCATGCGCCGACAGTGCGGCGAACTTATTGGGAGCCGAAACAAACGGCTGGCCGGTCTCCTCCGCGATTCGCCGGGCTGCCACCTCGCCAAAACGTGGATCAGCGTTGAGACCCGTGCCGACTGCTGTCCCACCAATCGCCAGCTCGTACACCGCGGGGAGCGATTGACGAATGCCGTCGAGCGCCTGGTCTAACTGCGCCACCCAACCCGAGATCACCTGACCGAGGGTCAGGGGAGTCGCGTCCTGAAGATGAGTCCGCCCCACCATAACTACCTCGCGATAAGCCTCAGCTTTCGCGTCAAGCGTATTGCGGAGCTCGCGCACCGCGGGGATCAACAGGCTTTCGATAGCCTCGACCGTGGCGATGTGCATCGCGGTTGGAAAGGTGTCGTTCGATGACTGACTGTGGTTGACATCGTCGTTGGGATGAATTGGCTTCTTCGAGCCGACCGCGCCACCGGCAAGTTGAATCGCGCGATTGGCGATCACCTCGTTCGCGTTCATGTTGGTCTGCGTGCCCGAACCGGTCTGAAACACGACCAGCGGAAACTCACTGTCCAAACGGCCGTCGATTACTTCCTGTGCGGCACGCACGATCAGATCAACTTTCTCCTTAGGAAGCTGGCCCAAATCTCGGTTGGCGAGGGCGGCACACTTCTTCAGGATGCCGAGTGCTCGGATCACCGATCGGCCCCACCGGAAACGCTCGACCCCAATTGGAAAGTTGGCGTGAGACCGCTGGGTCTGCGCGCCCCACAAATGCTCGGCCGGCACCTGGACTTCCCCTAAGGCGTCCTCTTCGATACGGAACTGATTGGTGATCGTCGCATTCATGACACTTGAACTCCTTACTTGAACTCCTTTGTCAGGGAGCGTTACTTCCCCCACAGAGGCCTTCAGGCTCTCCCCTCTTCAGTTCCGCCGTGATTGTGGGCATCCTCGTGAAATGGTTGTTGCACCACGCCGGGGATAACCAATGGTTCCCGATGTCTATGCCAGGCCGCTTGAATCAGGTCACGGTTCATCCTTCCGATGAACTCGAGGGGGATCTCTTTGGGGCAGACCGCTTCACACTCGCCATGATTTGTACAACTGCCGAAGCCTTCGTTGGACATGGCGACCACCATGCTGAGAGTTCGCTCATCGCGCTGCGGCTGACCCTGCGGCAGCGAATTCAGGTGGGTGATTTTTGCTGAGGTGAAGAGCATGGCGGCTGCATTCGGGCAGGCAGCGACGCACGCGCCACAGCCAATGCACGCGGCCGCGTCAAACCCGGTATCCGCTGCCTCCTTCGGAATCAGGATCGCATTGGCATCGGGAGCGCTTCCCGTGGGCGCGCTGATGAAGCCCCCCGCTTGAATGATGCGGTCAAACGCCGACCTATTCACGATCAGATCGCGTACAATCGGAAAGGCGCGCGCGCGCCACGGCTCGAGCGTAAGGGCCTCGCCGTCCTTATCCTTAAAGAAGCGCATCGAGAGTTGACACACGGTGGTGCCACGCTGGCCTCCATGAGCCACGCCGTTGATCAGAAAACCGCACGAGCCGCAGATCCCCTCCCGGCAATCGTGCTCGAAGGCAACGGGAGGCTCGGCCCGATTGATGAGATCCTCATTGAGGGCATCAAGCATCTCGAGAAATGACATCTCCGGTGTTACGTCCTTGATCTGGTAGTTGACAAACTCGCCGGAGGCATTTGCGCTTTGTTGTCGCCAAATTCTGAGCGTGAAATTCATGGTTATTTGTAACTCCTTTGCGAGAGAGGAATATACTCGAAAGTGAGCGGTTCCTTGTGAAGTGCGGGCGCCTGGCATGGACCTTTCCACTCCCAGACAGACGTGTAAGAGAATTGTTCATCGTCTCGTTTCGCTTCACCCTCGGCTGTCTGGCTTTCCACGCGGAAGTGCCCCCCGCACGACTCAGTTCGGTTTAGCGCGTCGAGACACATCTCCTCGGCGAGTTCGAGAAAGTCGGAAATCCGGTTCGCCTTCTCCAGAGACTGGTTCAATTCATCATCACCGCCGACGATCCGGAGGTTGTGCCAGAACTCCTCACGTAACTCAGGGATTCGGGCGAGCGCCTTTCTCAGGCCTGCATCGGAACGGGCCATGCCGCAGTCATCCCACATGATTTTACCGAGCTCTTTGTGGAACGAATCCGGGCCGCGTTTTCCGTTGATGCCAACCAGCTTCTTGATCCGATCCTTGACCTCGGCCTCGGCGGACGTGAACACCGGATGCGAAACATCCACAGGATCCACTTTGGTCGAAGCGATGTAGTCGGGAACGGTGTACGGCAAAATAAAATACCCGTCGGCGAGACCCTGCATCAGCGCGCTCGCGCCGAGCCGGTTGGCGCCGTGGTCAGAGAAGTTCGCTTCACCGCCCACGAACAGTCCCGGGATTGTCGACATCAGGTGGTAGTCCACCCACAGCCCGCCCATCGTGTAGTGAGGAGCAGGATAGATCCGCATCGGCACGGTGTACGCATCCTCATCAGTGATCCGTTGATAAATTTCAAAGAGGTTGCCGTATTTCTCGCGAACGGTTTCCAGGCCGAGCCGGTGAATGGCATCGGCGAAATCAAGATAGACACCCTGTCCGTGCGGCCCGACGCCGCGCCCTTCATCGCACACTTCCTTAGCGTTTCGTGACGCGACGTCGCGGGGCACCAGATTGCCAAAGCTTGGGTAGCGGTTCTCCAGATAGTAGTCGCGCTCGTTTTCCGGGATATCGCCTGGAGCGCGCGTTTCACCCTTTTTCTTCGGCACCCACACGCGGCCGTCATTCCGCAGCGACTCGGACATCAGCGTGAGCTTCGACTGATGCTCGCTGCTTAATGGAATGCATGTCGGATGAATCTGCGTGAAGCACGGATTCCCGAACAAGGCGCCGCGGCGGTGGGCACGCCATATGGCAGTACAGTTAGACGCCTTGGCGTTGGTCGACAGATAGAAGACATTTGAGTAGCCGCCTGTTACCAGCACGACTACATCGGCCGCATGACATTCGATCTTGCCGGTCACCAGGTCCCGCGTGACAATGCCACGCGCTCTGCCATTCACGATTACGACGTCGAGCAGTTCGCTGCGGATATGCATAGTCACCGTCCCAGCCGCCACCTGCTCTTCCAGCGCCTGATAGGCGCCGAGCAACAGCTGCTGTCCCGTCTGACCTCGCGCATAAAATGTTCGTGAAACCTGCACGCCGCCAAAGGAACGATTGTCGAGAAGCCCGCCATACTCCCTGGCGAACGGCACGCCCTGGGCGACGCATTGGTCAATGATATTGAGACTGACTTGCGCGAGCCGATAGACATTGGCTTCACGGGCGCGATAATCGCCGCCCTTTACCGTATCTTTGAACAATCGGAAGATGCTGTCGCCGTCGTTGCGGTAGTTCTTAGCGGCGTTGATCCCCCCCTGGGCCGCGATGGAGTGCGCGCGACGCGGGGTGTCATGATAGGAAAAACAATGGACGTGATAGCCCTGCTGGCCGAGCGTGGCAGCCGCCGCCGCCCCCGCGAGCCCTGCGCCCACTACGATGATCGAGTGCTTACGGCGGTTCGCGGGATTGACGAGCTTCATCTCGAAGCGGCTTTTGTCCCACTGCTGTTCAATTGGACCGGACGGTATCCTTGCTTCCAACATATGTGTCTCCTTTAGCGCAGCCAGCCTGTCATCACCGCAACCGGGACCGAAGTGAACCCTATAAACACGACGATCGCGATGACCCGCGAAATGATCTTCAGCGTCGCTTCATTTCGGGCAGTATTCCAGCCGAGGGTTTGCAGCATGCTCCAGATTCCGTGGCTGAGATGGAGGCATAGCGCGCCCATCGCCACGATGTAGAAGACGGCGACGGGCCACACGGCGAACGCCGCCACCACGTTCTGGTAGACCGCGAGATGTTTGAACTGCCCCGCCCCAAATCCGACGACCCCGCCAGTCAGATGCAGAAGGTGGAAAACGATGAAGGCAACCAGGAGCACTCCGCCCCAGCGCATCGTCCGCGCGGCCCAGCTCGTCTCGATATCTCGTTTCGCGGCGTATCCGATGGGTCGCGCAGCTCGGCTCATACGAGTAAGCTGGACCGCCGCGGTGATATGGAGCGTCACCGAGACGAGCAGGACGATCCGTACGAGCCAGAGCAGTTGTCCGTAGCCGAGCTCAGGCATACCGACTTCCCGGAGGAATCTGGAGTACGCGTTGATCTGGTCCGGTCCTGCGAAGATCTTCAGATTGCCGAATACGTGGCCGATCACGAAGCCGATGAAGACGATGCCGGTGACCGCCATCACGACCTTCTTGCCGATCATGGTGTGCCAGAAGGCGGTCAGGCGGTGGCTGACAGCCACGCTTCGGGTCGTGTGGAGAGGGACCACCGGATTCAGATTCTTTGAGGTTTCCATACCGACCTCCATTCCTTTAGGTGTTTCATCCCGTTTGCTACCTCAACGCGGGTAATCAGGAGTCCACTGCGCGGAGATCACTCGCCGGCGAAGCTCTTCTTCAGTTGTCGCGGGAGCCACACCGGCCCTTTGCGCTTCCAGGCCCACCGCCGTTGCGATCTGCACAGCGATGTCCCGCAGATCGCCTAATGCCGGTAGTAAGGAGGCTGAGGCATCTTTGAGCGCAGGGGAGTTCGCGCCCAGCGTGCGGGCTGCAGCAAGGATCATCCCGTCAGTCACCCGTCGAGCGCCTGAGGCCACCACACCGAGCCCGGTAGCCGGGAAGATGTAAATATTGTTGCACTGCGATATGTGAATTGTGCGCCCGTCGTAGCTGACCGGCGCAAACGGCGAACCTGTCGCCACCAGCGCGCGGCCATTGCTCCAATTGATCAAGTCCTCAGCCGTTGCTTCCGACCTGGAAGTCGGATTGGAAAGAGGAAAAATGATCGGACGTGGAGCTTTACGCGCCATCTCTCGCACAATAGATTCCGTGAAGGCCCCGCCAGCAGACGAAAGGCCGATGAGAATCGTGGCGTCAATCTTCCCGATCACGTCGGCCAGTCCGATCTGGCCCTTGAGGGTTCGCGGCCAATCAGCGACGCGCTCGACAGGCTGCGCATATACCTGTTGTTCAGGCGTGAGATCGGTCCGCCCACTGTGGAGCAGGCCGTTCAGGTCAACGATAAAGAAGCGGCTGCGTGCTTGTTCCTCGGATAATCCCTCCTCGCGCATTGCCGCCCGCAAGAAGTCAGAGACACCAATGCTTGCTGACCCCGCCCCTAGCATGACGATCTGCTGATCCTTCAAACTCTTTCCCGCGACTTTGACTGCGCCCGAAATTGCGCCGAGGGCGACTGCCGCCGTGCTCTGAATGTCATCGTTGAAAGTCAGCAATTGATCGCGATAACGCTCAAGAATGGGCCGCGCGTGTGGAGTCGCAAAGTCCTCCCATTGCAAACAGGTGTTAGGAAATTCCTGCTTCACTGCCTGAACGAATTGATCGATGAAGTCGTAATAGGCTTGACCGGTCACCCGTTCATGTCGCCAGCCGAGATATTCCGGGTCATTCAGTCTTTCCTTATTGTTGGTTCCCACATCCAAAACGATGGGCAACGTTCGTTCTGGACGTATCCCACCTATGAGTGAGTACAAGGAAAGTTTGCCAATCGGAATGCCGAGACCGCCTGCTCCCTGATCACCGATGCCCAGAATGCGCTCGCCATCCGTGACGACGATCACGTCGACGTCGACCTCTGGATTGGGACGATTACGCAAGAGCGCAGGAATAGAATCACGAAGCGGGTAAGAGATGAACAAGCCACGCGGTCGCCGGTAGATGTGGCTGAACTGCTGGCATGCTAGTCCAACCACCGGTGTGTAGACCATCGGAGTCATCTCTTCAATGTGGTCCAGTAGCAGTCGGTAGAAAAGGACTTCGTTGGTATCCTGTAGCGCGCGCAAATAAATATGGTGCTCCAGGTCGTCATCCTTTCGCTTGTACGCCTCATATGCACGCGCGACTTGATCCTCGAGCGTTTCGACGTGCGGCGGCAGCAGCCCGTGCAAGCCGAGCTTGTTCCGTTCCTCGTCGGTGAAGGCCGTTCCCTTGTTCAGGAGCGGCCGGTCGAGTAAGTCTGTTCCTGAAAATGCGGTTTGCTGAGCCGCTTCTTTGATCTTTTCACGCTTGCTGGGCATTTGATTCCTCCCTTTATTTCAACTCGGCGCTCGAAGATGCTGGCGCCGAATCAATTTTGAGTTTAATAAAGCGGCGGGTTTTGATTCTTTCTACATCCTGCCCGAAGTATCTGTAATCTACGGGATTCTCTGCTTCTTTATTGCGCACGATAGAACGGACACTCGAGGGATTTGGAAAGACAGTGCGGGCGGATCCTTTGCTCCCAAGATGGAGCGCAGAGCGAATGGCTTGGACTACCTTCTAGTGCTTGCCGTGTTATGCGGGTGTAGATGCTTGAAGAGTTATAAGAAAATGAGGCTCGACTGCATGCTCAATGCGTAACGCGCTCTGATCGTCTCGCCGCCATAAATGCGAGCGCGGCAACGAAGCTGCTCGCGGCGAGAGGTGCAACAACGCCGTACCGCAATAACAATGCTCCTGTCGCAGCCCCGGCAAACATCGTGCCTATCGACGCGAGCCTCGTCTTCCACCGCGGATTAGTCCCGCCAGCCAGAGAAGAATCGGAGGCAAAGCCAGTTACTGTCAGCGTCAGTACCGTAGTAGTCACGTCCGGCACAGCGAGTTTTCTAACTACAGCGTTGCGAAGACCCATCGCGACTGCGGTGATAACAATGAGACCATAAGTCGTAGTCGTGGTGATTCCATTTTTGCTTTCGGTGATGATGGCGAAAATTGCGGCGGCGAGTAGCAGCACGGCTTCGATTAAGCTTGCTTTCTTCAACAGACGTGCTTGCGTCCAACCCGAATGGCGAACGTTGAAGAGACCGCCACAGACTGCCCCTGCCATGAACGCCAGGAGAGACACGACCGATCCCGCGGCCGAGAGGCCTTGCACCCCAGCGATCGCGAAGGCGAGAAAGACGATGTTGCCCGTCATATTCGCCGTGAAGACGCGCCCCAGCGCGATAAAACTGAGCGCATCAATCAGCCCTGTGCTGAACGTCACCGCAAGGAGGGAGATGGTGAGAGTGCCAGTGTTCGACGCGGCGGGTTTCATTGGAGTTGAAGGTGCCGTCATTAGGCCCTCGCTATTCTGCGCGGTTGGGCGCGCTCACAACCACGAAGTGGTTGAGACCCAAAGCCCAAGGTTGCTGTACCCAGCTACCTTGGGGAAAAGCGGCGACGATCCTCGCAACCCCGACGGGGTTGCGGCAGGGCTCCACGTCGAAGGCCATCCGCTAGGTCGGTGTATGTGTGCAAGCTTGGCCGCAACCCCGTTAGGGTTGCGGAACACGCTCGCCGTCTTTCCCAGGGTAGCCGAGTACAGCAACCCTGGGCTGGAGGACGAATCCCCTTCGGGGAAAATGTCCAAACTCTAGTGCGCGGCTTGCCGCGCTGGGTCTTACGTAATTGACGAAGATTATACGCGCGCAAACCCTAGAACTTGTAGCCGACCCACAATGCCCAGTAATTCAGGTTGCGTCCAGGTTGTGTTTCCTTCAGAAAGCGCCCTGGATAAAAGATTCCGTAATCCCCCTGAAAGTAAAGATGACTATTCGCCTGCCATCGCACCTCGTTGCCCGGTCTGTGTCCAACGAACCGTGCGCGACTATTGCCTGCTGGCCTAATAAGGAATCCAGGGACCGCATAGACACCGTCCTCAACGCTCTGTCGCCACTGAACAATCCAATCGAACGAAGCAGAGACATTGTGTGGGAGCGTTCCCTCAACGCGGGGATGCACATCGATGAAATTTACCGGGCCGGGACCGGTTGTAGCTAAGACGCCAAAGTAGTTACCTTTAGGGAATAATGCGTTGAATGTTCCTAGGGTGTTCGATTTCGGATGATCGCCGCTGGAGATATCCACCTTTGCGCTGAACCGAGGTTTCAGCACTACGGTCGGAAGCCGGTACCCTGTTTCCGACGCAACCGTCCACGCGCGGATATTTGCGGAGCCAAATGTTCCGAATTGCCAAAGCGCTTCGTAGTCAAAGTCCCAACCAGGCCGTTCGGTCGCGATAGGCCGCGAAACCCTTGCGCCCAAACTGTGACGCACTTCCTGGGCGGTTCCTCGCTGAAAGGTTGCCTGCTTGCGATTCAGGCCGAGGTAATAGGCATCCAGAGACATATTCTTCGAAAGTGACCGCGTAGCGTAGACACCCCAGAAGCCGATCTTGTGGTCGGGCGCATTGTCGAAGAATCCAGGTTTGTCCAAATCAGGGCGCATCGCGAATCCGTCAATTCGCCAGGAGTTGATTTTGGCCATCACCTTGAAGCCGTCGAAGCTGAGCCTGACGTTCGGGCCTTCGCGGACGTCAATCAACCGGCCAGAGCCATACTCCATCTCCTGCCTGCCCGCTCGAACTTTGATCCAGTTACCACTTCCGGCGGTCCCGATTTCCAGAAAACCTGCTTGAAAATCGAGTTTCTTTTCGTCGATAGGCCGTGGACCGCCGCGACGGTCGGAGTTAAGTCCACTCTTCAACTCCAAAAACGTGCGAACGTGTTTGCCGAAGTGAAGGTCCAACGAGAGCATGTACCTCTCGTTCAGGTATCCGTTGTTAAAGGGTTGCTGCCCCCAGTTGTCGTTTCCGATCTGCTCCCAGACTTCTCGGGCTTCTCCACCGATTGTCATGTACCAGTCATCGGCGTTGCCGCGGAGTCGAATGTATTTGATCGGGTCCCAAGGATCCTGTCGGAGGCGCGGGTCACGCAGAAAGCTCCAGTCCTCATCTTCCCTTAATAACTTGTAGCTGCGATCCGGGACCTTCGGCTCGGCGGCGTTGTCCGACTGCGCGCGGACGGCTGGTACAATGAGAACCATTGCCAAAATTACCAGCAGTCGCCCAAACATGTTTCCTCTGGCCGACATTGCGCTCAACTCCTGTCCTTGTTCGGATCAGACGGGTGCGATTAAGAGTTCAGACTTCACACTCTGGTCAAATCCCACCAACGCTGCGTTGGTGGGATTAGCAAGAAAATTAAATCTCATTTTAATCACACCCGGATCAGACTCTACTTCCTAATCACCGAGTGGATCTCGGCGATATAGCCCCCGGGGAACTGCACGATGGCGGCCTGCCGCTGATCCGATTGATACGGAAGAACGAGGATTGTTACGCCGCCACCTTTCGCTTTTGCGAGCGTGTCCGCAAGGTTTGCTACCTCATATCCGGTGACTTCACGTCCGTATGGAAAAGGAAGATGACCATCGGTCACCAGGGCGGTGAGCTTTCCAAAATTTGATGCGATCCTAACTCTCCGGTATGTGTCTCCCGGTCGACCAATTTCAACTCCCGGGGCGCGGTCATCATCGGAGACCACATTGCCGTGCGAAAAGGCAAGAAAGCTTCGAATGAAGGCGTCAACCTTATCGGTGGACACATAGACGCGATTTTCGGGAATCGTTTCGAGAGGCTTATAGGATGGTGGTGTGGTGTGTATGTATAGCTGCATGTTGATGCCCCCCGGAAACTGGATGATCGTGTCTCGCCCGATCGGGTCATCAAACGGAGTGACGAAGACGTCCGCACCTGTCGTCCGAGCAGCATTCACCGCCGCGTCCATGTCGCTCACCAGGTACCCGGTTCGCTCCGCGCCGAACGCGTATGGAACCGGTGTCTTGTAGCCGAATACGGAAATCGGACCCACCGGCGTCAGTATCAACTGCGAGATGGTGCTGCTGGAAGTTGGCGTCACGGTTGTGACGACGGGTTTGGTCGTAGTGCCGCCGAAAGTTACCAGGACACTTGCAACGAAGCGGTCCACGTCTTCTTGCGCGATGTAAACATGTGTTGTGTCGTATTGCGGTCCAACTGCCACGTTGGGGATCGCTGTCGGTGCGGTCTGCCGACAGACTGAAACACGGACCGTTCCGACAATCAAAAGAATCGTAAGAGCAGCCACCGAGAATTTTCGGTTCAATCGCATTGGAATCTCCCTTCTTTGCCCCCACGCTGACGCCGTTGCGTCAAAAGGGCATCATCAATGAATCAAGAGTTCAGGGTTCAGGGTTCAGAGTTTCGGATTACTTTGAACTCTGAAATCTGAAATCTGAACTCTGAACTCTGAACTCTGAACTCTGAACTCGGAACCCTGAACCCGAAACGCCGTTCAGACGTCCTCCGTCCGGGCGAGTCCCGCAAAGTCGGTGCGTGAGCACCTCGCTTCGTTTCCGAAACGCCTTGAGCAAACGTGCTGCGAGTTCAGCCCCTACCATCGGAGCAATCAAGAACACCCACAGTTCGGCTGTGTGTCCTGAAATAACCGCCGGCCCAAACTGGCGCGCAGGATTCAAACTGCCGCCGCTTTGGGTCCCGAGCAGCGCGATCCCAAGGCCAATTAGAATGCCGACCAGCCAGGGCACAAGCGGTGCGAGCCGCGGTATAGAGAGGAAGTACCCGACTGTGAAGACAATCACCCCCATACCAAAAAGCTCAGCACCAAACAGCGGCGCCGGCGACCATGCGGGTGCGGGCCGAATTACGGCGTACAAAACCGGGGGACGTGCGACAACTGCACCCCAGGCTGCCCGGGCCGCAAGCACGCCGATGACCGACCCGAGCAGCTGAGCTGCGATGTATGGGACGATTCCAGCGGCGGGGAACACACCGAAGCGCCACATCGCCAGCGATATCGCAGGATTCATGTGGCCGCCGCTGATTTTGCCCGGACGGCTGATGATCAGACCGGCAAGCAAGACCGCGACCAACGCTCCGACAATGAACAACTCGACATGAATCTCAAGAAAGATCTCAGGAAGCGCGCGAGAAATTGGCGAAGGACCCACGACAAATCTCACGATCGTTGTTACTCCGAAAAGCAACACCGACGTGAGAATCAGCTCAAGCATGCTGTTGCGGATCAACAGACCAAACTGTAGTCGCGGTCTCATAGTCATATGTCTAATCAGAATGCGAAACAATCGCATCCTAACTCCCAGATACCCGCTTCACCAAAAACCCAGCGATGCGCCTTATGTAGAGCGCTGGGCTCGACTGCCGACCTTGCAGCGCGGTCTGCTGCATCGATTGTGGCGCTCCGCGGTTGTTGATAGCCGCCGTAATACGTGACAGGTGACCAGTCAGGGCTGATCGGGAGCGGCGGCGGCGCGAGCTTCGAGAATTCTCCCGCCGCATAAACCACTTTGCCGCCAACCATCGTCAACACGGATTCGAGCCGTTTGATTTCTTCGTCGGGAATGGAAAAGTAGTCAGCCGAGAGCACGGCCAGGTCAGCTAGCTGGCCTGGAGCGATCGAACCCTTTTTCCCTTCCTCCGTCGAGAACCAGGAACTCCCGACCGTGTAGAGCCGGAGCGCTTCCGTGCGGTCGAGTCGATTCTTTTCGGGGTAAAGATTCAACCCACCAACCGTGTTGCCGGTGACGAGCCAGTAAAGAGAGACGAACGGGTTATAGCTCGAAACGCGCGTCGCGTCTGTGCCTGCCCCAACGGGCACGCCTAGCTCAAGCATTCGTCTGATCGGCGGCGTACGCTCCGCCTGCCGTTGGCCGTAGCGATCAACGAAGTATTCGCCTTGAAAGGCCATCCGGTCTTGAACCGCGATGCCGCCGCCGAGCGCCTTTACGCGCTCGATGTTCCGGTCGGAGATCGTCTCACAGTGGTCAAAGAACCAGTGGAGGCCATCAAAAGGGACCTCGCGGTTGACTTCTTCGTAGACGTTCAAGGCGCGCGTAATCGTCTCGTCGTACGTTGCGTGAATTCGAAACGGCCAGCGGTTCTCGGCCAGGTGCCGGACGACCGACTTCAATTCCTCTTCCATCACGGGAAGCATCTCGGGACGAGGTTCAAGGAAGTCCTCGAAGTCAGCTGCCGAAAAGACCAACATCTCTCCCGCGCCGTTCACCCGGTAGAAGTCGTCGCCTTCGCCCGGCCTGGTCATCTTCGTCCACCGCTGGAAGTCTTTGAGTTCCTCCTTGGGCTTTTGCGTGAACAGGTTGTAAGCGAGGCGCACGGAGAGTTCGCCGCTGCGATGCAGTTCGTTGATGACTTCGTAGTCGTCCGGGTAGTTCTGGAAGCCGCCGCCGGCGTCAATCGCGCTCGTGATTCCGAAGCGGTTGAGTTCGCGCATGAAGAGCCGCGTCGAGTTCAACTGATCTTCTCGCGCGAGCTTCGGCCCTTTGGCGAGCGTGGAATAGAGGATCAACGCATTGGGCTTGGCGATCAGCAGTCCCGTCGGGTTGCCCAGTCGATCGCGCTGGATCTCGCCGGCTGGCGGGTTGGGCGTGTCGCGGGTGTAGCCGACGGCTCTCAGGGCCGCGCCGTTCAGAAGCGCGCGGCCGTAGAGGTGCAAAATGAAGACTGGTGTGTCGGGGGCGGCGGCGTTGATCTCGTCGAGCGTGGGCATCCGGCGCTCGGCGAACTGGAACTCGCTCCAGCCGCCGACTACTCTCACCCACTGCGGAGGCGGAGTGCGTTCGGCCTGCTCGCCCAGAAGGCGCAGCGCGTCGGCCACGCTGGGCACTCCGTCCCATCGCAGTTCCATGTTGTAGCTGAGTCCGGTGCGAATCGGATGCATGTGCGAATCATTGAGGCCAGGAATCACTGTGCGGCCATTCGCATCAATGACTCTGGTCTCAGGACCACGCAGCCCGAAAATCTCGCGGTCAGTCCCGGTCGCAATGATCTTTCCATCGGTAACGGCGAGAGCCTCGACGAATGATGGAACTCCATTCGTGGCAATCCTGGCGTTGTGCAATATCGTGTCAGCCGGCATTGAAAATCTCCTTAATGCAACTGGTAGTTCGAGATCTCTTTGAAACCAGAGGCCAGAGAGTTTTCAGACCTCTGGTCTCCTTTCAAACGTGTGCTTCGACTGGCGATGGGATCTCGTATTCGGGAAATATCGAAGCCGGTGCGCCGTGAACCATTGTGTAGGCGTACTCCACACCAATGCCGTACGCACCCATGTGCGTTTTCACGATATCCATGACGGCATCGTAGGTATCGCGCTGCGCCCAATCACGCTGCCACTCCAAAAGCGTGGAAAGTGCAGTCACGGGTTTTGCTCCAGCCTGAATCACTCTCTTCATAGCGTTGTCGTGATTAAGCTGGCTAACATCTCCACAGCAGTCTTCGACGACGAAGACTTCATAGCCGTCGTGAAGGGCCTGAATGGTGGGGAGGGCGATACAGGTCTCGGTCCAGAGCCCAGCCCAGACGATCTTCTTGCGCCCTGTTTTCTGGATCGCCGCGACAAAGTTCTTGTCGTCCCAGGAATTCATCGAGGAACGTTCGATTGGCTCCTGGTCCGGAAACACAGCTTTTATTTGGGGCCAGATATTCCCGCTAAAGCTTTTCGTTTCGACCGTCGTGAGCACGACCGGAACGTCGAATACCTGGGTAGCCTTCGCGAGGGCCACCGTGTTGTTTATGATCGTTTGACGATCGAAGTTGCTGACCCCGAATAGCATTTGCGGCTGGTGGTCAATGAAGGCCACCACGCAATTGTCCGGGGTTAGCAAGCCCTTTTCGCTTCGCTTCGCACGACCATTCGCGCGACCATTTGTTGATTGAGACATTGGTTTCTCCTTTTCAAAAATGAACTAGATATCAATACGTTGAGAACTTCGGCTGCCTTCAGCTTGCGCCGGTCGGCCCGAAAGGGAGGCTTGCTAGCCGCCTGTTCCATCTCTTCACGCTTGCTGGCCATGATTCCTCCTCATTTCAACTCGGCGCTCGATGAAGCCGGCGCCGAATCAATTCGAGTTTAGTCAATCGGTGGGTTTCATATCTTTCTACATCCACCGCAAAACATCTGGAACCTGCGAGATTCAACGCTTCATTTATTGAGCACGATAGAGCGGAAACTCGGAGGATTTGAAAAGACACCGCGGGCCGATCCTGTCATCCTCAGCTCGCAAGATGATGGCTAAGTCACAGCTCTACTCCTTGCCGTCTTAAGCAGGAGTAGATGCTTGAAAGGGAGTTCAAAATGAGAAACGTACGGATAAGAACCGCACGGAACAGAGTCCGATTGCCGAGTTCTGATACGGCCTCCCGTGAGGCCGACGATGTGAAGAATACAGTTCGTGATGCGTTGTTATTGATGACCTGGGATGCGCAGGCTGAGTTTATTCAGGCTTTGGAGGCAGAGATGCTCAGGGAGAATCTCAGCATAACCTACTACCTTATTCCGCTGGGCATCCCCGGAATGAGGCCGGAAGAGTTGACACCAATAGAGGTAGGACACTTGGTCAGATTTCTAAAGATCCACGTTCGTCAAGCGATGCCTGCGGTCGAACGAGTGATGGCGCGGTTAGAAGTTTTTCGAGAGTACGAGAACGCCCGTCAGCCCCTGGCTGCGTAGATAACAACCTAACCTCTCGCGAGCGAGGACGAAATCAAGACATTGCCGGCGCGCTCGTCAACGGATCGCGCGGCAGCGGGGTGAACTCCCCACTGTCTAGATCTGGGAGCTTTATTGCTTGATGCTCAGCTTGCCTCACGTTGTCGATGAGCCGCACTTCACCCAGCTTGACGGCGCCGAAGCGGCGATCCGACCGGTCTTCGACGTAATCGACGTCGAAGCCCGCCGCTTTGAGCAGCTGCGCTGCCTCGGCCGCGTCCAGGGTCGAACGCAGGATCTCGGGAAAGGCCGGCGCCTTCGCCCGCTCGGCCGATGACAGCCTCGCGTTTCTCGAGCTCATCGCGAGTCCGTCTGCTTCTCTGACAGTGGGCACGGCGACGATCTCGAGGTCGAGGAAAAACGCAGCAGTCATCCCGCGCACCAGCTCGAGCTGTTGGTAGTCCTTCTCACCGAAATAGGCACGGTCGGGTTTGACGAGATGGAAGAGCTTCAGCACGACCGAGAGCACTCCGTCGAAGTGCCCGGGGCGATGGGCGCCACAAAGCTCGCGCGAAAAAGCGTTCTCGATCACCTGGTAGCGATACCCGTCCTGATACATCGTCGGCGCGTCCGGGAGGAACACGTAATCAACCCGCTCGCCCAGTGCAACCTCCAAATCCCGCTCGAGCGTCCTGGGATATTTCATGAGATCCCGCGGGTCATTGAATTGGGTCGGGTTGACGAAGATGCTGAGCGCCGATATCTCGCACTCTTCGCGCGAGCGGCGGAGCAGGGTCGCGTGCCCTTCGTGAAGCGCGCCCATCGTCGGCACAAAGCCGACGCTGCCGCTGGGGAATTCCTTCCGCGCGTTTCGCCAATCGGCGACTGACTTGATGACTTTCATGAGTAGCTCTCTCTTTCGGAGGGGAAGTCCCCGCCCTTAACGTCGCGGTCGTAAGTGTCGAGCGCTTCCTGGATGACCTCGAACGCGTTCGCGTAAGTTCTCAGGAACTTCGGTCTGAAACCAGGATTGAGCCCCAGCATATCCTGGTAGACCAGAACTTGCCCGTTCACGCTCGGCCCGGCTCCGATCCCGATAGTTGGGATCGTCAAAAGCTCCGTTACTCTCCTCGCGACCTCGCACGGCACGCACTCAAGCACGAGCGAAAAACAACCGGCCTGCTCGAGCTCTCCGGCTTGCGAGGCGAGGAGGTCGACCGCCGCGTCGGTCCGGGCCTGCACCCTCATTCCCCCAAGCAGGTTGACCGACTGAGGTGTGAGACCGAGATGCCCCATCACTGGCACTCCCGAGTCGACGATGTGCCGGATAATCTCGGCGTGCCCGCGAACGCCCTCGAGCTTGACCGCGTGAGCGCCCGCGGTCATCAGCTCCTGTACCGAATCCATCGCGTCCTTCAGTCCCTTCCGATAGGTGAGGAACGGCAGGTCGGCGACGATGAACTTCGAGGGAGCACCCCGCGCCACGGCCGCCGTGTGCAGCGCCATCATCGCGGTCGTAGCCGAAAGGGTGGTGGGGTGCCCGTGCATTGTCATTGCCAGGCTGTCGCCGACCAGGATGCAGTCGACGGTCGACTCAGCCACGGCGCGTGCGCTCGAATAGTCATAGCAAGTAACCATCGAGATCTTGCGGCCCTCGTCCTTCATCTTCTGAAAATCGAGTACGTTCATTGAGCCAGCCAGTCCTTTCCGAGCCGGACCGCGGCAAGCTTTCCCTGCTGTTCGTATGCAAAGACGAAGGCTCGGTAAACTTCTTCGAAGGGATCGCCCTTCAATGCGTCGAGATTGCGCTGGACGGTTGCCTGATCGCCGCGGCTCAGGGGGCCCGAAAGCGGCGCGCCCTTTCCCGCCAGCCCGCGAGTTACGGACTCCAGGTAGGGAAGGGCATGCTCCAGCGCGATGCCGAGCTCGCAATCGAGCTCGAAGAAGAGCTTCCTCCAGAGAAGCGTCGTGAAATTCCCCGCCAGCACGCAAAGCGCGTGGTAACGAGAGCGCCGCTCCGGCTCGATGAAGAAAGAAAGGTTCTTCAGGCCCGGTATCAGCGAGGCCAGGGGCGGAGCGCCCTGCTCGATGACGAACGGGATGCGCTCGTAGAGCTCCCGGTCGTAGAGCGTCCCGGCAAAGCTGAAGAGAGGATGTGCGGCGATGGCGAGAGGGCTCGACAGGAGACCGGAGAAGTGTACACAGACCGCGCTCCCAAGCTCGGGATGGGCCGAGATGAAGGGTTCGATCGCCCCATCGCTGATCGCCAGAAGCGCGTGCGTTCTGGAATGAACGAGCGCATTCAACTCGGGGCATTGCCCCTCCGCGTGCATGCGTCTCGACCACGGCGCATGCCTCAAACCCAACTGCTCGAGATAGCGGCTGAGATGGCGAGCCAGACGCCCGTCGCCGATCAAAAGGAGGTCAGGCGTCACGGTGCGCAAATGATCGACGACAGCAACATCTTTCATACAATCATGTTCATTGTCCATTTCTCCACTCAGCGCGAACACTATCGCGTCGGGTTTCATTGAGCGTTGAATTCTGTATGCCACTCGTGCCCTAGTTCGACGGATAGGAAGAAGGCAACGGGAGGGCCATGCTTAAGTTGTTGAGTTTTTAGTCGGGAACGATCTGGGTTCGTGAATCTCTAGCGAAAGACGCAAGAAATTGACGAGGCCAGATCCTCCCCGAATAAAGAATCAACAACTTGAGATTGGCCCGCACGTTGCAGTACTCGTTAGAGATTCCGAACTCGAAGGGGGTAAGAGGAGATGAAAAACCGATCGAAGAACTTTCTTACAGCCTGCTTGTTTGCGATAGCGTTGACTGCTATTGCGCTAGCACCGATTCCTTGCTTTGCACAAGCAACTGACGGAAATGTCGCGTCCACAACGCCAACTCGGGGAGACAAAGCTGACACAGAAACCGCGGATCAGCAGACAACACAGTCAACTTCACAAAGCAGTATTTCGAGTCTTGCCAGCCGTGTGAGGGGTTTCACCCGCAACGGACCCACACGCGAGAGCTGGAATACGATTGACCTTGGAACAAAGCACGCCCGAGCAGTAGTCGGCGGGTTCGAACAGGGCGCATCAATTGGATTCGGTGTTCAACTGACGACAGCGGACTCAATTCGCTTTGTCGAGTTTCGCGTCACAGCACTAACTTCTCCGAATCTCTATAGGCGGTTCGAAGGCGAAGCTTACATTCCTCAAGTGTTTGACAAGAATACTCACGCCGATGTTTGGTTCGACTACCTGAGGCGTACCAAGGACAAGTTCTTCGGCATTGGTTCTCTGGTACCAAATACTTCGCAGACAAATTTTGATCTGGAGCAGCGCAGCTATAACGCATCGCTGTACCATGACTTTGCCGAACGATTACAGGTAGGCGGCTACTTCAGTCTGTCCAACTCGGCAACTTACAGAGGTCAGAGAGACAGAGACATTCCAATCGACATTCTTTTCTCCGGCGACCCGACGACAGTTCCAGTCACACGATGGACGCCAGGATTGCGTACTAACGTCAAGATTCTCTCCTACGGCGGCTTTGCGGAATACGATCTGCGGAACAACGCAAGCGGATTGACCAGGGGAGCATACTTCTACGGCCGGGTAGGTTCGGCTCAGGGTCTCAAAGATGAACCGGCCTTCTCAGATTACGGATGGCTAGAGGCTGAGCTTGATGCCCGCGGCTACGTCCCGCTGGGAAGCGACAAGACTTCGCTGGCGGTGCGTGGGTACGCAAGTCTGAAAGACCCGAGGGGTGGCAGCCAGATACCATTCTATGACCTGTCCTTTCTAGGCGGCCGGATGTACGGACGCGGCTTTCAGAACTACCGCTATCGAGGCAACAACAGCGTGTTGGGTTCCGCCGAGTTGCGCCAGACGGTCTGGACTCAGAGCGAAGATCGAGGCCTGGATGTTTTTGGCTTCGGTGATGCCGGCCAGGTGTGGGGAGACAATCGGTCGCGAACCGATCCGGCTGTTTTAGCGAATGATGACTTTGATTCACGGAAATGGAGGGCTTCAGTCGGCGGGGGAGTGCAGTACCGGTATTCCAGAGGTTTCGCCGGCCGAGTCGAGATTGGTCACAGCCACGAGCGGAACCTGATCTATTTTTCAATCACTCGCGGGTTCTAACTCAGAACTCGAGGATTCAAACGGGGGCTACCGACGGAGTAACGCTATGAGAAAGACCACCTACGCACTCAGCATAGTTTTGGCGTCGGTTACTCTTGGCTGCACTGCTCGCAATGTAGTGACGTCGGCGCCCCCGAGAATATTCCGTGAAGTTCACGGCTTGCGGGTACGCTCGTATCAGATTTCGCCGGTGACTGATGACCTTCGGCGTTACCGGGCAATCGAGATCCGTCCACTGGAGAACCTGATGCTCGATCAGATTCCTGAATCCTCAGTTGCCCAGTTGAATACACAGATCGCAAGAGGGTTACAGGCATTGAAGAACTTTGACCGCACTACAAAGGTCGATGAATCGGTAAACCTAAAAGGCGACCCAATCGATCAATCACTTCCAGATGTCCGAGCGGACGTATCTCAACCCGAACTGATCCTTGAAGGGCAGATAGATGACTACACCCCTGGAATTCCCAAACTGCGGTATATCGAGCAAGGGAATAATCACGCGATACTGACCGTTCGGATAAGACTAAAGGACAAGCAATCGGCGAAGGTTTTAGGCGAGATCAACATCACCGTAGAAAACACCCGCATTACAAGCAACGTCGAAAGAATGGTGGAGAAGACAGCGGATGAGGTTGTCTCCTTTGTTGAGCGCAGCACAACTCACTACAACAAAGCGACGGAGGTGACCGCAGATGCTCAGTAGTGAAAAAGCCGGCAATATCGTGAGCCTTGCGCTCCTCGTTTTTCTATTGGTGCTTGCTTTGTCGGGAGACTGCCTGGCGCAATCCGTTCAGCACCCGGCCAAACAAGAAATAGCGCAGAAAACCCCGAATGCGTCTGCCACCATGATAACGAGGCGAAACTTAGAGAATTACAAGGGCCAGAACGGTATCGTGAGCATGAAGACGCTTGTCCTTGGCGGAGAGTTTCGCGTAACCACCGTCGTTCCATTCAAGGGGAACGTTGCGGACTACACTCAACTCGAGATCGCAAAGCCTATCAGCCTTGTGGGTAAGGCACTGAGCGCGGAGGTTGCAAACCGGCAGGTTGCCAAGTTCAAGTCTCAGTTCGAATCGAAGAAGATTTTTGATTCGGTGGCAGTCATAGACTCTTACAACCCGCCGCTCTACGACCGCCGGCAGAAGGCATTGCAAACTGACTCCGATGGCAAACATCACGCGGCGGATGATTCTCTGGAAGCGCCGATCGGCAATGCCGATGATATGGAGGCGCTGGACAGACGGAGGACACGCAACCAACAAGAACTTGAACAGCTCTCGACTCGAACGCTTGTGACGGTCATCGAAGTTCTGGACTACGCAAAGGGAAGCCGCTGGAAACAGGCTTTGCCGCTGGACCTTGGCAAATCGATTCTAACCGTGCGACTGCGGTATTACGACAAGATGACAGGTCAAGAGATAGGAAGGCAGATAATCTCCGGTCAATCGGACGGATCAAGTTTGCTCGGCCCGCTTTCCCCGCGTGACGCGTTGAGCGGAGTGGCAGATGGTCTTGTTGACCAGGTGACTCGACGCGTCGCGGCTTCGGTGAGATGACTGCTGAGGTGACCTGGCATGAAAAGAGTAATCTTCATAACCGCCACGCTAATCTTAACGACGCACCTGGGTTTTGCGCAGGCCATTCAACAGACGCGTTCGGCGAAGGCGACTAACAGCCCGCCAGAGTCTGACGACGACACAATCACCATAGATGCTGCGCTGGTCAATACGTACGTTTGGGTGCGTGATAAGAGTGGACATTCTGTTTCAGGTCTTACAAAAGATGATTTCACGGTGCTCGAAGATGGCAAAGATCAACCGATAATTAATTTCAGCCAGGAATCAAACCAGCCCCTTCGAATGGCGCTCGCCGTGGACCGAAGCCGCAGCGTGCAGAAGGTTCTGTCGCTGGCAAAGACTGCCGCTCGCAACTTTTTCAGTTCGGTGCTCAGGCCAGGCCGGGATCGTGCTTGCGTTGTGGCATTCGATTCGGGCGTATACCTGACGCAAGACTTCACCGACGACCCCAACGCGCTGGCAAACGGGCTCTCCAGGGTTACAGCGGAAGGCGGGACATCGATTTTCGATGCAATCTATAAAGTTGCACGTGACAAGCTATCCGGAACCGATCAAGCACGCCGCGTGATCCTGCTATTAACTGATGGCGATGATACTACGAGCCGGGCGTCCATCGAGCAGGCGTTAGAGATGGCGCTCAAGAACAACATAACTATCTATGCGCTTCGATTGCCGGATGAGAATTCACTCAACGTTCGAGATCTGCGCGGCAAGCCGGTGCTCGATCGACTGACGCAGACAACCGGCGGACGACAGTTCTACCTTAACTCGGACAATGACCGACTCGCGAGATTCTTTGACAGGTTGGAGATCGAGATGCGGAGCCAGTATTCGATTGGGTATCGGTTTCAATCATTATCTTCCGCCCGCGGTTTTCACAGGATCGCAATAAAGATGAAGGATCCCGATCTGAAGGCATTTACTCGAAGTGGCTACTATTCGGAGTAGGCACTCGCCTGCGTCGGAAAGACTGCGGAGCAAGGAAACAATGGAAGCTATTGACCATCTTACGGCTATCCCGCGGCGTGATAAAGATGACTCTGGTCCGAAGAGTCGAGCAAGAAGAATCAGGATTGATGCTGAACTCCGATTCTTAGAGCCGAACAATCCAGCCCCCTTTTTGCTGCGACTCGCCCGCGAACTGACAGAGGCCGCCAGAGCGATAATGCGCGATCCCGCCGCTTTCATAGCTGCGATCAACGCAACCGGCTCTATGAGCCACGAGAACAGAAAAAGGATTCGCCTCGGGATAATCGTAGCGGTTTCCTTTTACGCACTTGTGCTCTCCGGAATCTATGCCTCCTATGTAATCTTTCATCATCACGCACCGCCGAGTGCTGCGCGCGCGCCGCGTCTCAATATTACTTACGTCGCGGCTGCGCCATTGCCCGTCAAAAAAGCCGTACAGCCAATTAGAGAAGTCAGTGGAACCTCAGGCAGAGGTCAATTAACGGTTCCAACCCATCCGGCAGAACAGCCGGGGGTTGAACTACCAGAAGCCAGGCCGACACCGCGCCCGCCCGAAATAACCAAGACTGAATCAACTTCTACGGCGCCTTCAGCGCCGTACCCCGCCACAGCAACCGCTTCCCGGGATTCGGCTTCAGACGGGGCCGCCCGCGGCCAGCAAGGAAACGGTGTCGGCACGGCCTCGGGTGGTGGACGAGGCGGCAGTCCAAACGAGGGAGTGAACTACAACGACGTCTTCAGCGTCAGCAATGTTTCAACGCGTCCTCAAATATTGGCGCGTCCAGTTCCAGGCTATACCGAGGAAGCACGACGAGCGCAGGTTGAGGGCGCGGTAAAACTGTCCGTGGTCCTAAATGCTAATGGAACAGTATCCGAGATCACAGTGGCGCGCGCGCTGGGCTACGGTCTTGATCGGAAAGCCGTCGAAGCCGCCAGAGAGTTGCGATTTATCCCAGCTCGGAAGGATGGGCACACCGTAAGCGTGCGCGTCTTTCTTGAATTCAAATTCTCGCTGTTATGAAAGAGAAGAGTAGGACCAAAAGGGATAGTTTAGCGTGCTCGGGGGCGTCCTGCGTTTATGAGCCATTATGAAACGGTGTCCTCAATGCAACCGTATCGCGACAGATAACCTGCTCGCATTTTGTCGCGTCGATGGGGTTCGGCTCGTTCAGGATAGCGGCTCATTGATCGACAGCGAAACGATCGCCCTTCTGCCGGATACTCCTGCAGTAGAAACCTCGGCTATTCACGTGTCTCTAAGCGAGGCATCGTTCTCGATAGATCCATCAAGTTTATCGAGGTCGACAGGTCCCACACGCAGATTGATTAAAAGGACGAAGCGCTGGATCGGCGTGGTTGCTATCGCCGCCATCATCGCTCTGGCGCTGGTAAGCTCAGCCTACTTCTCATTATCAAGCAAGAACAATCCGACAATCTATTCGCTGGCTGTTTTGCCTTTCATCAATGTCAATGCTGATGAGGAGCTAGAGTACCTTTCTGACGGCATGACGGAGATCCTGATAAGCGATCTGTCTCATATTCCAAAATTGAATGTGAAGGCGCATTCGTCCGTGCTGCGATACAAAGGCAAGGACATTTCGCCGCACACAGTCGGAGCTGACTTGAATGTTCAGGCGATCTTGAACGGTCGGTTAGTCTTGCGCGGCGAGCTGTTGACGCTCAGTTTGGAGCTTGCTGATGCGCGAACCGAGAACGTCATATGGAGCCAGCAATATTCTCGCAGACAGACTGACCTCGTTTCTTTGCAAAGCGAGATTGCACGAGATATTACCAACAACTTAAGGGTGAAATTGGCGGGCGCTGATGAGCAAAAGTTATCGAAGAAGTACACGAACAACACGGAAGCCTACGAGCTTTATTTGAAAGGGCGCTTTTATTGGAACAAGCGAACGTTGAAAGACCTGGAAAAAGCCCTCGATTATTTCAACCAGGCAATCGCGCTTGACCCGAACTACGTGCTGGCCTACGCAGGGCTGGCCGATGCATACGTGCTGATTCCCTCATATCGCAATGGGCCGGTGCGAGAGGCGATGCAGCCGGCGCGAGAAGCCGCCCTGAAAGCCCTGTCGCTGGACGGCGAATTAGCCGAGCCACACGCCACGCTCGGACGCGTTAACGCGAACGAATACGACTTCGCCGGAGCGGAACGCGAATACAAACGCGCCATCGAACTCGATCCGAATTACGCGACGGCGCATCAATGGTACGGCATTCTGCTCTTCGATCTTGCCCGAAACGAGGAATCACAGGCCGAATTACGGTGGGCGTTAGAGATTGATCCCCTCTCAGTCATCATCAATTTATACTACGCCGACAGCCTGTTTTACGCGCGACGCTACGATGATGCAATCGCACAACTCAAGAAGACTCTCGAACTGAATACCGAGTTTGCAGCCACCTATAAACGTTTCGCCAAGTTTTACATGGCGAGCGGGAACTACGCCGAAGCCGCCAAGAGCTACGCCACGTTCCGAGAGCTAATTGGTGATCAACAAAGTGCGGCGTTGATACAGGAGAGCTTTAATAAGGGTGGCTGGCCGGCAGTCTTGCGGGCAATCACCGCAAGAGAGCAACTAGCCAAGTTGTCTCCATACGAAGCCGTCGTCTTCCTGGCCGCTGCCGGCGAGAAGGAAAGAGCCCTTGCCGAACTGGAGAGATCTTATGAAGTTTTCGGGCCATTACTCAGAATTGAACCTCTGCTCGATCCTCTGCGCGGCGACTCGCGCTTCGAGGGCATCCTTAAGCGCGCAGGACTATCGCAGGGGTAGTGCGTTGCATCTGCATTATCGAAGACTGAAGTGCATAAAAATCGCGTGCGGTCCCGATTGCAACGCGTGAGTTAGCTTATGGCTAGGAATAAGGCAGACAATCTATTGTTCGCTTATTTCGAGCGACCGGTAAGAGAATATCTCCAAACCCTGAAATCCATTAACGCCTCCGGCGGGCTCTGCGACGAGGAGATTGAACGGATACGGGCCAACGCCGCGGAGTTTCACGCCGAGGCGATCCTGCGGCACCTTGCGGCGACACGATAGAAAATTTGAATATCCCATCGCTTCCTACTGCGAGCGTGGACGCCACTGAAAATGATCAGCTATAGTGCTCGGAACTTCCACGGCAAGAACTGAGGCGTCAAGTGTCGCAGAAACGGCAGGCAGAACTGGTTCGAGATTTTCAGACTACTGAATGTGGCCGCTGCGATCCGGCTTATCGCAGGCGTTTTGACGATTTGAGAGCGCCAGCATTGAATGCAATATCGGTGCTCTCCCAAGTCTTCCGAGGCATCGAGGCGGGACTTGAGTTCTCCTTCCGAGGCAAACCGACTAATAAGAAGAGCATCCTCATGACATTCGCTTTCTGCATCCTCTCCAGCGGGTGCGGTACGCGGATCGAAACTGCTCGTCCCTCAATCGAGTTCACAAGGATTCCTCCCGCGGAGTCGACTCGAACCGACAAGCTCGACGTTATGCAAGGCCGAGTGAATGGCGCCCGTCCCGGACAGCAGATTGTTCTATACACCAAAACGCAGGCGTGGTGGATACAACCACTTTTTAACCACGCCTTCACTGAGATTCAACCAGACTCTACGTGGATAAATTCAACTCACGTCGGTTCGGAATACGCGGTGCTCCTTGTGGAGCCCGGCTATAGGCCAAAGCCGATGGTGTACACGCTCCCGGTGGTGGGCGGCGAGGTAGTCGCTATAGCCACTACAGAAGGCGCAACATCCGGACCGACAACGGCTGCGCCGCTTCACTTCAGCGGTTACGAGTGGAGGGTCCGTAACGCGCCAAGTGCTCGTGGGGACACCGTCAATGACTACGATCCATCGAACGCGTGGACCGATACCGACGGTGCGCTTCACCTACGGATAGCGAAAAAGTCTGGCAGGTGGACATGTGCCGAGGTGACGCTGACGCGTAGTTTGGGATACGGATCGTATTCTTTCGTTGTGCGGGATACGTCACATCTCGAGCCAGCGGTCGTTTTTGCAATGTTCACCTTTGACTACGCAGGAGGCGATCAGAATAACCGCGAGATGGATATTGAGATCAGCCGCTGGGGAGATGCTGCGAGCAAGAATGCCCAAGTTGAAGTCCAGCCTTTTTATGTTCCGGCGAACGTTGCTCGATTCACTGTGCCTGGTGGAGCCCTCACTCATTCGTTCCGTTGGGAATCTGGACGAGTATCCTTCAGAACAGACCGCGGCTCGGTTACCACTCCCCGGTCTGAGGCCGTCAGCGAGCATGTGTTCACGTCGGGAGTTCCTTCTGCTGGTGCAGAATCGGTTCGAATGGCCCTGTATGTTTACGGCAACACAGATAACCCTGTGCAGAATGACACCGAAGTTGTTATTGAGAAATTTGAATACCTTCCGTAACTCGAAAACCGAACGTCATTGGTTTTTCAGATGGCTATTCGCGGGCATGTTGGCGGTGTGTTTCGTCAACACCGCGCAGGCGTTGAATCCAAATCGCGCGGTGACTGATTACGTACACGACCGATGGGGCGTCGAGCAAGGATTGCTGGGCGGACCGGTTTATGCCATAGCACAAACCCCCGACGGTTACCTGTGGCTCGGCACAGAAAATGGCCTGGAGCGCTTCGACGGATTGAGTTTCCGATTGTTTAATCAAACGAACTCGGCCGCTTTTCCTGCGGGCCCAGTTCTGGAGCTCATGACGGACGCCGAGGGAAATCTCTGGTTGCGGCCGCAGAGCCGCAACCTGCTCCGTTATCGGGATGGGAGCTTTCAGGACGTTACGAGCGATCTCGACAGATCGCGCTCCGGTGTTACGGCGATGTGTCTGGGACCGAACGGCGAGGCTCTGTTTGCGGTACGTTTGAATGGCGCTTTCATCTACAGCAAAGGGAGATTTGAAAAGCTGCTATCGACGGCAGCGCCGACTAACATGCTGGTCATATCCATGGCAAAGACGAGCGACGGCAAAGTCTGGATGGGCACCCGAGATACGGGCCTCTTTTATATGAGCGAAGGGCGACTTTCCTCGGTCGAGAAACGGCTGCCTGACCGAAAGATTAATAGCCTCATGGCCGGCTATGATCGGGAGCTGTGGATTGGCACCGACAATGGAATGGTGCGCTGGAATCGTGATGAGCCAGCCAAAACAGGTGTATCCAATATCCTAGGCCATGCCCAAATACTGGCATTTACCAAGGACCGCGAGTCGAACATCTGGATTGGCACCGATAAAGGGCTAGTGCGGCTGAACGCCGGCGGGGTCTCCTCACTGGAGAAGGGGGATAACGGTTTTGCGGGACCGGTCAAAGCCATTTTCGAAGACCGCGAAGGGAATCTCTGGATAGGAAGTACGCGAGGCGTCGAGCGCCTCCGCGACATCGCCTTTACGCCATACTCTGTTTCCAGAGGACGGTCACAGGGCATTTGCTCGGTTTACATCGACGATGAGGGCCGAAAATGGTTTGCTCCATCCGATGGAGGGTTGTACTGGGAAAGAGACGGGCAAATTGGTCAGGTGACTGAGGACGGGCTGGACCGCGACGTCGTCTATTCGCTAGGCGGCAGTAAGGGTGATTTGTGGATCGGGAGACGGCGGGGCGGGCTCACACACCTTAGATACAACAATGGCTCCTTCGTAGCAAAGACTTACACTCAGACAGCAGGACTCGCTCAAAATAGCATTTATGCAGTTCATCAGAGTCGCGATGGAACCGTTTGGGCCGGGAGTATTAGCGGCGGCCTCACAAGGTTGAAAGAAGGAAAACTCACAACCTACACATTCGCGAACGGGCTGGCGTCCGATACGGTAACGTCCATGCTTGAGAGTTCTGATGGGACGATGTGGTTTGGGACGTCGAACGGACTGAGTTCGCTATTGCGAAACAATTGGACACCATACGGAAGCCTCGATGGCTTGCCTCCTGGCAGGGTGAACTGTCTTCTGGAGGACACCAAAGGAACAATCTGGATTGGGACCGACAATGGTATTGCGGCTCTTAGTTCGGGTGAGATTCAGGTTCCTTATGCAGTACCTGAGATACTACATGAACCGATATTGGGAGTTGCAGAAGACTCGAATGGCTGGCTTTGGATTTCGACCTCAAATCATGTTTTGCGGGTTGATCGCGATAGGTTGTTAAACGGCGTGATCGGCGAGAAAGATGTACGAGAGTTCGGACTCGCGGATGGCCTCCGCAGTATCGAAGGTGTAAAGCGGCACAGATCAGTTATCACAGATGCGTTTGGTCGAATCTGGATTTCCACCGGCCGCGGGCTCTCCGTCGTTGATCCCAGGCAGGTGTCGAACAAGTCAGTTGCTACAATCGTCCACATCGAAGGCGTCGCGGCAGATGGCCGTGCGGTTGATATGCGAGGCGCCTTGCATATTTCGAGCGCTCGCCAAAGGATCACGTTCAGCTACGCCGGTCTGAGTCTCACGGTTCCCGAACGAGTCAGGTTCCGGTACAGATTGGATGGGTTTGATCAAGATTGGAGCGCAATTGTCTCGACTCGCGAGGCCATCTACACGAACCTCAGTCCACGCGCATATCGGTTCAGAGTGATAGCAAGCAACAGCGAGGGCCTCTGGAACGGACCGGAGTCTATTCTTGAATTCGATATCGAGCCGGTCTTCTGGCAGACATGGCTGTTTCGCCTCTGCTGCGTTACTGCTGCCGGGCTGGCGGTGCTGATCTTTTACCGCTTGAGGCTGCGCCGCTTTGCGAGACAATTGAATATGCGCTTCGAAGAACGGCTTGCAGAGCGAACACGGGTCGCCCAGGACTTGCACGACACGCTGTTGCAAGGGTTCCTTAGTGCGTCGATGCAGCTTGATGTCGCAGCCGATCATTTACCCGCCGATTCCGCGGCGAAGCCTCTGATAAGTCGAGTTCACGAATTGATGAGGCATGTTATTGAGGAGGGACGAACCGCTCTCAAGGGCCTGCGCTCGCCTGGTAGCGAGTCTTACGATCTGGCAGGGTCATTTGCCGCGATTCAGCAGGAGATCGGCCTTCGAGAACAAATTGATTTTCACGTCACTGTCGGAGGGACGCTCCGGCCTTTGCACCCAGTCATCCGCGACGAAGTCTACCGAATTGGGCGTGAGGCGTTGGTTAATGCCTTCCGCCACTCGCGAGCGAGCAATATCCAGGTGATATTAGAGTATGGCTCCAGACAATTGCGAATCCTCGTACGCGACAACGGTTGCGGGATCGATCCTCCAATGCTCCGGTCGGGACGTGAAGGACACTTTGGCCTGTCAGGTATGCGCGAACGAAGCGAAGAAATCGGCGCGAGTCTCAAAGTCCGGAGCCGGGCCGGCGCGGGCACAGAAGTTGAGCTGGATATCCCCGGCAGTATCGCCTTCGAATACCAGCCCTCAGAGCAACGCCCCGGCTGGTTCGCCAAATTGAATTCGTGGAAAACAAGACTAGGTCGGCGAAGATCCAAGGGGCGATGAAAATAGCCTGACGCAGTCGGCTTGATGGGATGCTCTACCACGAAAGTGGTACTAAAATACTCCAGTCTATAGGGATTCGCTTCTCGCTCGACATCCCTTACTCTATACCCGCGGTAGAATTTTTCGGATCGTCTGATGCGTGCAGGACGATAAACTGTAGTCCGTGTGTGTGACCGGAAACCTTCGGATACGCCGGTCTTCAGCACCTCCAGTAGACTACCGGCTGCAATGGCTTGTGAATACCGAACATTGAATCTAGAACGTCGGGGCTCACTCTCACGCAACTGCCAATGGAAAAGCGTTCTCCTGCTTGCCGTCAGTTGCATGGTGGTGAGCGGTTGCCGCGCGCAACAGGCCAACCCCGGGCCTTACATCGAATTCACCAGAGTTCCTCTTGCAGATGAGGGCGGTCCTGACAGACTTGATGTCATCGAAGGCCGCGTCAGCGGCGCTCGACCTGGGCTACAGATCGTCTTGTTCGCCCGAAGCGGAGCATGGTTCGTGCAGCCCTTCACCAACCAGCCCTTCACCCAAATTCAAACCGACTCCAAGTGGAGGAGCGCAACACACGTTGGAACGGAGTACGCCGCACTACTCGTCGAACCAGGATACCAGCCTCCACCATCCACCGAGGTGCTGCCGGGCGAAGGCAGCGGGGTGTTAGCAGTTGCTATTGTGAAAGGCGAGCCGGCAGTCTGGCGGCGATGGTGGTTTTTGCTTTTGTGCGCGCTTGCCTCTCTGTCTGGGTTATTAGCACTGTATAGTTACCGACTACGCCAATCGGCCAGGCAATTGAGTTTGCGCTTTGAGGAACTCCTCGCGGAGCGGACGCGAATCTCACAGGAACTTCATGACACTCTGTTACAAGGTGTCATCAGCGCTTCTATGCAACTTCATGTGGCGGTTGATCGCGTGCCGGAGGACTTGCCGGCGAAGCCATCGCTGACTCATGTTCTGCAGGTCATGGGGCGGGTCCTCGACGAGGGCCGCAGCGCACTACAGCGTCTGAGCTCGTCTGAAAGCGGTGATTGTCAAGATATCGAACAGGCATTTTCTAGTATCAGGAACGAATTCGACGCGCATCATCTGATTGATTTTCGCGTCATTGTTGAAGGCCGGCCGCGTCCGTTGCATCCGATCATCCGCGATGAAGTCTACCGTATCGGTCGCCAGGTGTTGGTCAACGACTTCCGCCGCCCTTACGCAAAACTCATCGAGGTCAAGGTGCAATACAGAACCCGGCGCCTGCATATCATAATTCGCCATGATGCTTGCGGGATCGATCCACAGGAACTACGCTTTGCCGGTGAGGACTACCGAGGACTCGCTGGGTTGCGGAGACGCGCTGAGGTAATTGGCGCGCGACTCAGAGTGCGAAGTCACGGCGCCATCGGATCGGAGGTTCAGTTGTCAGTCCCGGCAGATATTGCTTTCCAAAGGGAACCTAATAGTACGAGTTTGTTACGGTGGCTAGCGAGATGGCGCGAAAGAAGCGGACAAAAATCCAGGGAGGAGAATAAATGACCGAACAGCCGTACATCCGCATCTTCAGCGTTGACGATCATCCCTTGCTCCGCGAGGGCATCGCAGCCATCATCAACAATCAGCCGGACATGCAAATGGTTGCTCAGGCGGCCACCGGCAGCGAGTCCATTCAGATGTTCCGGCAGCACCTACCGGACGTGACCCTCCTGGACTTGAGACTTCCCGATATGAGTGGCATCGATGTGTTGATTGCTATCCGGTCCGAATTCCCCGAGGCCCGGGTCGTCATGCTGACTACATTCGAAGGCGACGTAGATATACGGCGTGCGCTCGAGGCGGGCGCGCGCGGCTATGTGCTAAAGAACATGCCGCCGAAAGATCTCGTGGAGGTGATCCGTCAGGTTAACAAAGGACGCAAGCGTATCCCGGCGGACGTTGCGGCCAATTTAGCTGAGTACGTCGGCGAGGATGACCTGACCGAGCGCGAGGTGGACGTTCTCCGGCACGTCGCCAGCGGGAATCGCAATCGCGAGATCGGCGAACGGCTTTTCATCTCCGAAGAGACGGTCAAAGTCCACATGAAGCACATCATGGAGAAGCTGGGCGCCAGTGATCGGACGCAGGCAGTAGCCATAGCTGTACGCCGGGGCATTATCCAGTTATGAGCGGTGTAAACTTCTTGCTGGCTTTCTAACACAATTCGCGGCTTTCCTGGCGGCGCTCGCTGGCGCGGTAATCGGGCTTTCCCAGCTCTCACCATGTAACACGTAAGTGTTACGTCCCACACAGCCAAGATGGGTAGTCAAAAATCAACTAATCTCGTGATGTCTTGTCCGCAGGAATCCCGCATACTTCGGCCTGACAAGGAACAGTTCGAAGTCTAGCCGGGAAATGTAGATCGACGCCAACCAGAAGGAAGGAACCGCAATGAACAACGATGTTGAACGATTTTCAAGCGCGATGGCTGGAAAGACACTGTCTGGCGGAGAGGTTCTCCGGCATTTCGCGCGTGATGAAGGGAACCGGGGATTCGAGTTCGGGACGGAGGAGCCGAGTTTTACCGAGACTCAGGAATCACGATGGTCCCTTGAGAAAACCTGCGTCGAGGCACAACGGCTATCGGATCGGCTGCAGAAAGAGAACCTCATCCTGCGGGAGGAGATTGACAAGGCCTCAATGTTCGAGGAAATCGTGGGCACTTCGCGGGCCCTCCGGACGGTGCTGTCGGACATGTCCAAGGTCGCTCCAACAAACTCAACGGTGCTGATTACCGGTGAGACTGGCACCGGAAAGGAGCTCGTCGCACGAGCGATCCACAGACGATCGCCTCGAGCCTCCCGGGCTTTCGTCAGCGTAAACTGCGCGGCAATTCCTTCGTCACTGATCAGCTCGGAACTCTTCGGCCACGAGAAGGGGGCGTTTACTGGAGCGATCCAACGACGACAAGGCCGCTTCGAATTGGCCGACGGCGGGACTATTTTTCTTGATGAGGTCGGCGAGTTGCCGGCTGAGATTCAGGTTTCGCTGTTGCGCGTACTGCAGGAGCATGAGTTCGAGCGATTAGGCGGCACCCGGCCCATCCACACCAACGTCCGCGTTGTTGCAGCGACCAATCGCGACCTTGAATCCGCTATTGAGGACAACACGTTCCGATCGGACCTGTTTTACCGGCTTAACGTGTTTCCGTTGGAGATGCCGGCGCTGCGCGACCGTCGGGAGGACATCCACCTCCTTATCGAGTACTTCACACACCGGCTCGCCAGGCGCGCCGGCAAGAAGATTAATAAGATCAGGAAAGAGACATTGAACCTGCTTCAGTCGTATGACTGGCCAGGCAACGTTAGAGAGCTTCAGAACGTGGTGGAGCGCGCGATCATTGTTTCCGAGTCAGACTCGCTGGACATTGATGAGCGGTGGTTCTCCGTCCCGGCGAGACATGGTCTTACCGCCGTACCGCCACGACCCGCTCTGGTGGCTCGCGATAAAGACGCTATTGAAGACGCACTGATGGCCAGTAAGGGTCGAGTGTCTGGACGATTCGGTGCTGCCGCGAGGCTAGGTATTCCTTCCTCGACGCTGGAATCGAAAATCAAGACGCTGGATATCGACAAGGGCCGTTTTCAAACCGCACGCCACCGATAGCGCTTTACAACAGTAATTCAACTTTCAGCCCAAACACGGAAGCAATCTTCTTGCGAACATCGCAAGAAATTCGCGAGCGTCAAATCGTCAGTCGAATGAAATCAGCAAGTTGAGCTTGGTCCTCGCATTGCCTAGCAAATGTTCGAGCGAGGAGACGATTGACATTCAGAATTCAACGCTCAATGAGTTCCGGGGCGATAGTCTTCGCCCTTAGTGGAGAGCTGGACAATGAGCATATGGAAAGCCTCAACGAGTTACTCGAGGGCGAGAAAAGATCGATCCTGCTCGATCTTCGAGATGTCACACTCGCTGGAAGGAAAGCCGTGGAGTTTCTGGCGCGCCTCGAGGCAAGAGGTGTTGGAATCATTAACTGCCCGGAATATGTTCGCACGTGGATCGATTCGGAAAACAATGGTAAACGATGATAATGCCGTAGCACATTGTGGCGCGGGTGAGACCGCTTCCCAGGTCTGCTCATGATGACCCTATTTCAAGCTATTTTCTTCGCAGTAGCAATCGGTGCTTATGGCCTGTTGGCATTGGCCTTGATATGGCGAATCTTGCGCGGAGTGCTGCCTCCCATCCGTCGAGCTTCTGCTAAGCAAGAGTCTACAGCCCATCCAAAGGAATATCTATTCGCGAGAAGGCAGCAATACCGCCGCGGAGGAATCGTTTTGTTATTGACGTTATTGTTGGCGACTCGGATCACCGCCGTGTGCGGGCAAGACATTTCGAACACTGGCGAACTGTTAACTCTGGAACAGGCGATAGCCCTGGCGATGCGTGACAACCACAATGTGAAAAACGCAGAGCTCGGAGTAGGAATAGCCGCAGACACATTGGCCGCGACGCGCACCAGCCGGTTTCCGTCAATGCATCTATTCACGCTGGCGTCGCAGCAATTCGTAAAGCATGACCTCAGCGTCGATAATCCACTTTCAAGCCTTCTCCCCGGCATCGGCCCTTTCTTCTCGGTGAGCGTTCCTCGGAAGCCCACAACAATCTTCGCCGGACAGATTCTTGAACCGCTCTCCCAGCAATACCGCATCGGACTGAACATCGAGCAAAGCAAATTGGCCCGCGATGTGGAACAGGAAAAACTACGCCAGGTCCAGCAGTCCATTGTTGATCAGGTCAAGCAGAACTACTACGGAATTCTGCAAACCCAGAGCGCGCTGGAGAGCGTTGTTGAAGCCATAAGGCTGTATCGCGAGCTGGACCGCGTCACTGAAGATTACGTGGCGCGGCAAGTTTCGTTGAGATCAGATAGCCTCGAGGTGAAAACCAGGCTCGCGAAAGCCGAATATGAGGCACTCGACCTCACAAATAAGCTCGCGACCGAAAAGGAACAACTCAACAACCTGCTTGGCCGGGATGTGCGCGCCGAGTTCAAGGTCGCCGCGATAGCCGATATCAATGGCTTTGCTGATGATCTCGCCGGTTTGAGGAGTCGCGCGCTGGAGAAAAGGCCCGAAGTCCGACAGGCGAAATCAAAGCTCAAGCAAGCAGAACTGGATCGTCGCATAAAAAAGTCCGAATACATCCCCGATGTAAGCGTCGGATTTACGTATGTGACCCTTCGGAACTTCGACGAGGTCATTCCAAAGCAATTTGCCAGCCTCGGCTTTGTGATGAAGTGGGAGGTTTTTGACTGGGGAAGAAAGCGAGACCAACTAGCCGAGAAGGATAAGACAATCGAACAGGCAAGGAACGAGCTGCACGAGACCGAAAGCCTGGTCCTAATAGATGTAGGAGACAAGTTTCGCAAGTTACAACAAACCCGTCAGGCGCTGGTGGTAGCCCAACTCTCGCAGGAAACCGCGCGCGAAGCTCTGAGGGTTAATACCAACAAGTATGGATTGACCGCCGCTCTACTGTCCGACGTCTTGCAATCACAGGCGTCGCTTGCCGAAGCCAATCACAGCTACCAGCAGGCGATTCTTGGTTACTGGACGGCGAAGGCGGAACTTGAAAAGGCGATCGGCGAAAACAACTGATACCACTGAGGAGGGATGGAATGGCCGACGCAGTCAAATCACCTGAGAAAACCGCGGAAGTAACCTCCTCACCGGCGAAAGAACCTGTGACTGAACCGTCGACACCTGACAGTGGTGGCTCCGTACCAGTAAAGGCCGCACCGCAACCGCCGGAGATCCAACACTCAAGCTCGAGACTCCGTCGCTTTGTTCCGGTCCTCCTTGTTCTGTTCCTCGCGGCTGTGCTTCTCGTTGTCATCACTTCGAATTGGAATGCGTGGGTTGGCGGCAAGGGCAACCAGAAGACAGATGACGCATACCTGCGAGCCGACATTACGCCCCTGAGCACTCGCGTTTCGGGCACGGTGAAGGAGGTTGCCGTTGAAGATTATCAGCGAGTGAAGGCGGGAGACTTGCTGGTACAGCTGAAAGACGATGATTATCGCGCGCAGGTCGAGCAGTCTGAAGCGGCTGTGCAGGCGGCGCAGGCCGCCCTGGAGAATAACGCCAAGCAAAAGGCGCTACAGGAGTCGCGAATCGCCCAGGCGCAAGCCGGAGTCGAAGCCGCGCAGGCCGAGATCGCACAGGCCGATGCAAACATCGCGGCGATGAGGGCCGAAATAACAAACACACAGGCAGCTGTGGAAGCAGCTAAAGCGGATGTCGTGCGCACGCAGTTGGAACGAGAGCGACAGGAGGCACTCGTGCAGTCTGCGTCGGCGACTCGGCAGAAGCTTGAACAGGTCACCGCGGATGAACAGCGATTCGGAGCTCAGTTCGAAAGCCGCAAGGCTGACCTCGCAAAAACGCAGGCCTTGCTTTTGCTCAGACAAGCGCAGGCCCAACAGGCGCGCGCGGGGCTTGCCAGTCGTCAGTCGGAACTCGAGGCTCAGCGAAGACAGCGCGGCGTTCTTGACGCTCAGGAGGCACAGCTCAACGCCGATCTGAGGGCTAAGGAAGCCTCAGTAACGGTCGCACGCACTAACCTGGAGTACACTCGCATAGTCGCGCCGACCGACGGCTTCGTTGGTGAACGCAAGGTTCGCTTAGGCCAACTCGTCAGCCCGGGCACACAGGTGATCTCGCTGGTCGAGAACGATGTGTGGGTGCAGGCGAACTACAAAGAGACTCAGCTTACTAGTGTCAGTAAGGGCGATTCAGCGGTGATAACTGTTGACACGTTTCCTGGCCTAAGGCTGAAAGGGCACGTAATCGAGATCTCTCCTGCAAGCGGTTCTCAATTCGCATTGCTGCCGCCCGACAATGCTTCGGGCAACTTCACAAAGATCGTGCAAAGAATTCCGGTAAAGATCGTCATCGAGCACGACCAGCGTGAGCTAGACCGGTTGCGACCGGGCATGTCGGTCATCGTCGAGATCAACGCAAGTGGTAAGAAAAACGAGGGCGTGACTGCGAGGGAAGAGCAGTGAACGCCGTAGCTACAGCCGAAGTAGACGGGAGTTCACTATCGGTTCCGGCATCACGGCCGTTTAGGTTGCTCACGGTCAAACCTAATCCTTACGTAGGCACCCTCGGAGTTTTTCTCGGAGCCGGTATCGCGACACTCTTTGGACGATTGTTGAGTGTGGGACTGCCGGACCTGCGCGGGGCGCTCGGCCTTGGGATCGACGAAGCGTCGTGGCTGCCGACTGCTTACAACATGGCGCTCATGTTTATGGGACCTTTTTCGGTCTACCTCGGTGGCCTCCTCGGGGTCAGGCGCGTTCTCCTGCTTACAACGCCCATCTTCATTATCGCTTCGATCCTGCTGCCGTTTTCACCAAATCTGACAGTGATGCTCGCGCTTCAAGTGATCGCCGGGATTTCATCCGGTACGTTTTATCCGCTCACCTTGACATATGCACTGCGGAGCCTGCCGCTGCGCTATACGATCTATGGAATCGGCGTGTACTCAATGGACATCCTGCCTGCTACGTCGCTCGCGGTTCCCTTGGAAGCATGGTTCACAGAGCACTTGTCGTGGCGTTGGATCTTCTGGATTGGAGCGTTGCTGACGAGCGTTATGATGCTGTGCATCTACCGCGCGATTCCTCACCCCCCGCCTCGCACTGGACCGAAGCCCGCAATAAATTGGCGGGGGTTTTTGTACTTCAGCCTGGCGTTGAGCCTGACCTATGGCGCGCTTGATCAAGGCGAGCGATTGAACTGGTTGGAATCAGGCGTGATCGTCGCGATGCTCGTGACAAGTGCTTTCCTGATCGTTGCCGCAATAATTCGGCGCTGGGTGTCACCAAACCCTCTGGTCAATATCCCGTTCCTGAAGTATAGGAACACCTTGATCCTTGTGACCACGTTGTTCTCCTTTCGTTTTGTCCTGCTAGCGATTGCCTTGCTGATTCCAGCCTTTCTCGGCGCAATACAGGGCTATCGGCCGCTTGAAACGGGGAGTGTGCTAGTGTGGGGCGTCGCGCCGCAGCTATTTGCCGGCTTCATCGCGGCGTGGCTGATGCGGAGGACTGATAACCGGTTGATACTGGCCGCTGGTTTTGCAATCGTCGCCGTTGCCTGTTTGATGAACACTCAGCTTACGAGCGCGTGGGCGGGACAGAATTTCTTTACTGCGCAACTGGTAATCGGCGCTGGGCTGTCCGTGACGTTTGTTGGCCTGGTCGGATCGTTTGTCCAGCAAGCGGCGAACTCGGGCGCACTCTCGACACCGATAAATGTTCTCACCTATTCAGCATTCATCCACACCGTCAGGATTTTTGGAGGCGAGTTGGGAACCGCCTTCATGCAGAGATTCATTACATTGCGCGAGCAATTTCACTCGAATCTAATCGGGCTGCACGTAGAGGTTGGCAACTGGCTGACCGACGAGCGCCTGCGGTTCCTCACCGGCGGGGTAAGCACAAATTCGGCAGGAATGGATGAGGCGCAGAGTCGATCCGCGGCTCTTCTTGGAGGACAAATCAGACAACAGGCCTACACGCTCGCATACACAGACGGTTTTATGATCATCGCCTGGGTTTGCGTCGGAATCATTGTGTTGATAGCTTGCTTGAAGCCAATGAAGATTCTTTTCGATTCGCAATCACCGGAGCCTCCGAGTTGATACAAGGCAGGCTGCTGAGCATTGATTCCGCACTCTACCTACCAAGTAGCGGTGAAATCACGAACCTAACCAATCCGCTATGTTTTTCTAGGGTAATTGACACTTGCCTGACCGCGAGCTTCGCTCTCAGTGATTTTCCCAGAACGCTACGACGCCAGCGACTACAAAGAGTGTAAGACCGCCCACCCCAAATAATGTGGCAAAGGCCCGCCAGTCAAACAGACGGACATCCAGCACGCCAAGCCAATGTAGGAGTATCAGAATTACAGATCCTCCAGCGAGGATGACCCACAGCGTTCCACCAAGCTTGCACAAAAAGATACTGGGTTTCATGATTTCGAAGGTCCTTATGTTGACGTGACAGTTTAATAGATGAAACCAAGCTGGAAGGTAAGGAGCTATACTTTCTTGTTTGATGAGTAGGAGACTCCTATCCCTACGAACGCCACTATTGCTCCTGCGACCATTATCGTGTTTGCGTCTGAACGCTTCGCGTTCGCTACGGAATTGTCGGGCTGGAGTATAAACTCCCCAGGTCGAGAGGGCCTAAATGCCTCAGGCTGGTTTGAAACCCACTTTAATCCGCCATACAAAAAAATCACTATCCCAAGAATCAAGACGACATTTCCGAACTTTTTGAAATCCATAGATTGCCCCCCCGCCCCCGACATAATGTGAAAAGCGGGGCGACTGTATCAAAGAACGGTACGACAAACAACTGTGTTTTTGATGACATGACAGGCAGTGAGGTTTGAGCAAGGACAGAAGGGCTAGCCCTTTCGAGTGGTGGGATTTGTTGTTTGGGCTTTGGCTGGTTGAACGGATTATTAGTCGTTCGGCGCGTCTGTTTCCGCCAATTGTTGAAAACAGGCAACCGACCGTGTATGTTCGTAGTTCGGCGCTGATGTCCGACAGACTTCAGTTTGTCGCTGATTCACCGCATCCGGCTAAACAACCAAAACCCGCGACAAACTGAAGTTTGTCGGACATTTGATCGGAGGCTTAAGTTATGGCAACGCGCAATGGTAGTGCTGTTTGGGAAGGAACGCTGAGAGAAGGCAAAGGCACGGTTAAACTCGGAAGCGGGGCGTTCGAGGGACCTTACTCATTTGCTTCTCGGTTTGAGGAAGGCACGGGGACCAATCCCGAGGAGTTGATCGGTGCAGCTCACGCCGGATGTTTCTCGATGGCTCTGTCGGCGGGCCTGTCTAAGGCTGGAATCTCGCCCAAGCGGATCGAGACTACCGCTAAGGTTCACCTGGGGCAAGTAGAAGGTGGCTTCGCAATAACGTTGATCGAGCTGGAAACGACCGCCAATGTTCCGGGCATCGATGAGAAAACTTTTCTCGAACACGCCGAAGGGGCAAAGAAGAACTGCCCGGTGTCGAAGGCGCTCGCAGGAACCGAGATCAAGCTCAATGCCAAGCTGGTCAGTTGAGCACGAACTCACACCCAATCAACTTTCGGGTGCATCGTGTGCCACTTGGTCGCCCGTTCGAATGCCAACGCAACTCTCAACGGGGACCCTTCGTCGTACAACCCACCCGTGAACATGATCGAGCGCGGCAGGCCGTCGATGAATCCGCACGGCACACACACTTGAGGGTGGCCGGTCAGGTTTGTCACAAGCAAGCTCGCGCTGCCCGGCGCGGGTGAAACGAATACGTCCCACTTCGACATCAGCTTAACCATCTCGTGCATCAACAGAGTTCTTGCCCGCTGCGCGCGAATGTATTCGACCGCTGGGATGAAGCGAGATGTGCGGAACGTGTTGGGCCAATCGCCCGGCGCCTGACCTGAGAGTTGATTGACGCGGCCATCGCGTGTGATGTCATCGAAAGCCGCCGCCGCCTCGGCGACGAGGATGACGCGCAACGAGCCGGTTGAGAACTTAGGCAGCTCGATCGGTTCAAGGTTGGCGCCGGCTGTTCTTATGGCATCGAGCGCCTCTTTGTACAGAGCCTTTTGCTTTTCGTTGTCACCTGCTTCGAACTCAGCTTTCAGGTATCCGATGCGCATCTTCGATAGCGGAACGTCGGGCGCCCAGTTGAAAGGCGCGTCGCCAACCGTGATGTCTCGGTGATCGGGACCGTAGATCGCCGATAGCACTGCCGCAAGATCTTCGACGCCGCGACAGATTGGGCCGATCTTATCCATTGTCCAGCTCAAACCCATCGCGCCGTACCGGCTGACACGGCCGTAGGTCGGTCTGAGTCCCGGACATCCGCACCGAGACGCCGGCGAGACGATCGAGCCGAGCGTTTCAGTTCCGATTGAGAACCCCACAAGTCCGGCGGATGTCGCCGAAGCGGGTCCCGCTGAAGAACCGCTCGAGCCGATTAGGTTTTCGTCTACCTGCCAGGGGTTGCGCGTAACGCCCGCGAACCACCGCCCGCCTTGCGCGAGCGCTCCCATCGACAGCTTTGCTACCAGCACGGCACCGGCGTCGCGCAGCCGCTCGACCACCGTCGAGTCGTAGTCGATCATCTGATCGCGATAAGGCTCGGCGCCCCAGGTTGTCTTGATACCTTTGGTTGCGAACAGGTCTTTGACGCCACAGGGAATGCCGTGCAGCGGGCCGCGATACTTGCCTGCCTTGATCTCACGATCGGCTTCCGCAGCCTGTTTCAAGGCGAGCTCTTCAGTCAGCGTCACAACGCACAGCAGTTTCGGCCCATAGCGTTTCAAACGCCCGAGGTACATCCGCGTGAGATCCGTCGACGTCACTTGGCGGGTTCGGACAAGCTCGGCGAGCTGCGTTGCCGTGAAGAACGCGACTTCCTCCAGCGAGCCGTATTTCGGAATCTCCTGTCTGGTCAGCCTGAACTTGATCGGCTTCCAATCAAACTTCTTACCGGGAAGCGCCGGATGAAACGCGGTAGCCGGTTCGGTATCGAGCGGGACTTCGATCTTGCGTAGCGTCTCGTAACCGGCCAACGCTTGATTGACGCCTCGAAGCGCCATTGTTTCCTGCGCGTCGTTCAGCTCGATGCCGATCAATTGCTCGGCGGCGTGCAGCATTTCTTTGTTAACCCGCTGAGACGGTTGCGCCGCCTGCGGTTGTTGCGCGACTTCAGCAAGCGCGATGTCGATACGAGCCGCAGCGAGCCCACCCACTCCAAGGGCCGGAAGCATTTTGACGAATGTGCGGCGATCGAGTCCCTGATTCCGCCGATTCGTTTTGGGTTTGCGGTCTTCTTTTTTCTTCATTTTCTCCTGCCGTCATTCTTCGGGAGTCCAAGCCAACAGTTTCGGAGCAGTAAGAATGTCGATACGTTGATAGTTTTTCAAGCTCAGCAGGCGACTGTCCGTGGATAGGGTCGCTCGTCTGCAAGGCCTGCCAGACGAAGAGAGAGTCCAAAAGTTCGTTGCCCCGTCCAGCCGTCAAGGGTAAAGTGACTACATCACGGAGAGGAGCTAATGGCCTCACATCCGAAAGACCTGCTGACCCCCGAAGAGTACTTGGCCATCGAGCGGCACTCGGAGTTCAAGAGCGAGTACTTCGATGGGGAGACGTTCGCTATGGCTGGAGGCAGCAAGCGTCACAATCTAGTCGCTGGCAATATCAATCGTATCCTCGGGACTCAGTTGCTCGAGCGGGATTGCAATGTCTACAACAGCGACATGCGCGTGAAGATCGTCAGTGTCGGCAAATACACATACCCGGATGCCTCCGTCGCCTGCGCCGAAGAGCAGTTTGAGGACGAAGGCGAAGACACTCTCCTGAATCCCATTGTGATCATAGAGGTCCTCTCTAAATCTACTGAAGCATATGATCGCGGCAAGAAGTGGGAGCACTACCAGCGTCTCGACTCCCTCCACGATTATTTGTTGGTTAGTCAGGCCCCATATCGGGTCGAGCAGTTCACGAGACAGCCCGGCGGATCTTGGAGCTACACCGAGTACGTCGGTGAATCAGAAGTCGTAGAAATCAAATCAGTCGGCTGTAGCCTCTTACTGCGAGACGTATACGCCAAGCTGCGCTAGCCTGAGAATACCACCTTCAATCCGTTAGATGCCGCCTAGATAGTGGCCCGGAGCCCGGGTGGCGCGGGCTTCAACTTGCTCGTTCACTCCCGCCTACTTTCTGACGGATGCGCCCGGTCAACTCGCTCGTTAGCTGATGCAAATAGGCTGATAGAATCTGAAGCGGCGGGTAGTTTTGAGGCTCACTACCCGCCGCATTCCAGCTTCATCCCTACTCCTTCCGAGCCTGCTGGGCCTTCGAGCCGATCTCCTTCAACAGCTCTTGCACGGCTGTTTCGATCTGCCGGTCGCGGCCCGCAAGGTTGTCTTCAGGTGAGTTCTCGACGAAGATGTCCGGCTTGACGCCGTAGTTCTCCATGTTCGTCCGGTTCTTGTCGGCAAGAAACACACCAACACCTGGCGTGCGAACGGTCGAGCCGTCAATCAGCGAGTAGCTGCCCGTTCCGATCACCGCGCCCGTCGTAGGAGTGCCGATCACTTTGCCCAGGCCCAGAGCCCGGAAGCCGGCCGGAAACATTTCAGAGTTCGACGCCGAACGCCAATTCTGCACAACGACTTTCGGTCCGAAGAACCCCGCGAACGGGCGGCCCGTAGCCTCGGTGCCGCGCGGCTGCCAGACCTGGTACTCGCGCTGCACGAGTATCGCCAGCAGCTCTTGCTCGATGTTGCCGCCGCCGTTCCACCGCTCGTCGATGATCACCGCTTCTTTGTTGTGGTTTTCGCGCAGCTCTTTTTCAAAGCGACGCAGCGAAGGCGGATTCATCGCTTGAATGTGCAGGTAACCGATGCGTCCGTTTGAGAGCTTATCCACAAGCGCGCGGCGATCCTTTACCCATCGCTCGTAGCGGAGTTGCGAGTAAGCCTGTCCAGTGGCGGGCTCGATGCGACTCTTCCACGCGCCGTCTTCGGAAGGCTTGTTGTTGAAGGTGACTTCGACTTTGCGATTGAGACGGTGATTGAGCATCTCCCAGTAGTTGTCTCCGGCTTTGACCTGCCTGCCGTTGATCGCGATCAGATAATCGCCGTCGCTGACCTTCACCCAGTCTTTGTCGGCCGGGCCTTCTTCGTAGACGTGAGTCACCTTGTATCGGCCCACGGCGTCGTCGGCTTGAAGCTCGACGCCCAGGTGAGCAGTTGAGACTCCGGCGCCTTCACGACCGCGCGGCGGCGGAGCGGCGCCGGTGTGGGAAGCGTTCAACTCACCGATCATTTCGTTGACGATATTCAACAACTCCTGCCTGTCGCCTACGAATTCGACAAGCGGTTGATACTTCGCGCGCGCGCCATCCCAATCCTTGCCGTGCATCGCCGCATCGTAGAAGCGATACTTCATCGTGCGCCACGCGTCGTCGAACATCTCGGCCCACTCGGTGGACTTGTCGATCTTCACCCGAGCCGTGAAGTTGACACGGCGCCGCGCGCTCTCACGTCCGCCGGACGCCGCGGCTGCCGGCGCGCCTGCGCCCGCGCCTGCCGGCGGAGCAAGCGCGACCGTGTAGACGGAGCTTCCTTCCCTGAAGAAAAGCGTGCGGCCGTCGCGCGAGATGTTGAGGTTGTTGATGCCGCCCCCGAATCCGCCGCCACCGCCGCGGCCTCCTCCGCCTTCGTCTGTGGCAGGCGGCTCGCCCGCGATGACGCGAGTCAATCTCTTGCCGTCTTCCTGGATCGAGTAGACCACCGGCACATTTCGAATGCCTGCCGGCTCTGTCGTGACAAACACGATCGTGCGATTGTCAGCCCCGATAGCGTAGTCGAACACCGCGAACGGCATTCGCGTGACCTGCCGGGTTCGCCGTTTAAGGCCCGCCCAGTCGATGTTGATGTCTTTCGGGGGAGCGTTGCGCTGAGCGCCCGCGACGCGGCGCGTGACCGCGTCGTTAGTTTGATCCTGCAAATCGCCTTGCTCCGGCCGGTCTTCGGGATCGGCCGGATCGCGATCTTCACGTTCGAGCGCGACGTAGTAGATTTGAGATGAACGTTGTTCACCCCCTCCTGAATCGGTGCGAACGAAGAAGAGCTTACGGCCATCGTGGGTGAACTGAGGATTCCCTTCATTGAACGAATCGAAAGTGACCTTGCGCTCTTCGCCTCCACCCGAAGGAATCAAATAAACGTTAGAAGTTCGGACATAGTCGGGTTTCGAGAACGCGATCCATTTGCCGTCGGGCGACCAGACGGGGGCCCCGATGTTGCCGTACTTCGAGGAAGAGAGCTCGCTAGTCTGTTTGGTGTCGACGGAGTACTTGCGCAGCTTGCTGTCGGACGCGGTGAAGGCAATCTCCTTCGAGTTGGGCGACCAGGCGAATGAGAACTTCAGCGTGTCGAGGTCGGTGGTCTTTTGCGGCTCGCCTGTTCCGTCTGCCGACGTGATGTAAATCTCTTCACGGCCGCTGCGGTCGCTGATGAAAGCTATCGACTTGCTGTCGGGCGAATACAGCGGTTCCTTGTCGCGCGCCGGGCTGTCGGTGATTTGACGCAGGTCGCCTTCTTCGGTCGGCGCGGTAAATATCTCGCCGTGAATCGAAAATGCTATGCGGCGGCCGGAGGGCGCGACGTCGTAATCGTCGGCTTGCGAGTTGAAGTCCCGGACTTCAGCCAGGTTCTCTTGAGTCTCGGCGGCGATGTCGAGCTTGATCGGCGTTGCCTTTCGGTCGGCAACGTCGAGCTTCCACACGCCGAAGTCGTGCTCGAAGACGATCACCTTTCCGTCCGAGCTGATCGCGGGAAAGCGGACGTCACCGGCCTTGAACGAAGTGACGCGGTCGGCCTTTCCTCCGGCTTCGGGGACCCGCCAGATGTTGGTGAGCCCGTTGCCTTCGCGATCGCTGACGAAGTAGATGAAGCCGTCGGTGCTCCACATCGGCCACGAGTCTATCCCGTCGAAGTCGGCGGTCAGATCCGTGAACTTCTTCGCCGCGATGTCCATCACCGTGACATCGGTATTCATCGCGCCTCGGTAATACTTGCGCCAGTAGACCTGTCCCTTGCGATTGATCGCGAGCTTCTTGCCGTCGGGAGAGTAGCAGGCGTTCACTCCCATATCGGCGCCGGCGTTGCGCTCCATTCCGCCGTCGATCGAAACGGTATAGAGCTTACCCATGAAATCGTCGCCGCGGCTCGACGCAAACAAGACGGCGCGAGAGTCGGGGGTCCACCCCAGCACGGTGTCGTCCGCGGAATGAAACGTAAGCTGCCTGGCGTTGCCTCCTTCGCTCGGGACGATGAACACGTCAAAGTTGCCGTTGCGGTCCGAAGAGAAGGCAATCCATTTTCCATCGGGCGAGAAACGCGGATAAACATCGCGCGCCTTGTTTGCCGTGATGCGCTTGATGTTTTTTCCGTCTTCGTCGGCGGTCCATATGTCGGCCAGGTAAGTGAACGCGATTCGGCCGTGATTATAGTGCGGGTAGCGAACGAGCTTGGCTTCACGGGCCGCTGCAGTGAGCGGCGCGCACAGCGCAAGCAGGAAGGCGAGAGCGCAGAGTCTTTTCATAGGGTCTCCTTTTGCAGCAAGGCGGCACGATGGTTGAGGTGTTCAGAGTTCAACTTTCAGGTTGCGCGAAACCGGCAAGCTAAAGCTTGGACTCTGAACCTCGGATGATCGCGACGAACTGCCAGCATAGTCCAGAATTGATAAGGTTGGCGAATGGCAAGGACGGTTTTGAGCCGAGCCGGGTTACACGAAAGCGCGGTGGTACCGGAGCTCCGCGCAGCATGAAATAACATGAAGTTCCTTGCTCACACGAAAGTGATATGTCACTATTTGGTCACAATCCTGGGTCAGCTCGTAAGGCGAGCAGAGAACTTTTCTCAGGAGAAAGAACATGAGCAGCGACGACCTTACACGCAATTTGAATAGTGATGAAGAGGACAACACTACCAAACCGACGATCACGGCGGTATTCAGACTTCTTCGTGAGGTACAAGACGGGCAAACGAGCCTCAACTCTCGATTTGATGCATTAGAATCGCGTGTTCGTGAGGTACGAGACGGGCAAACGAGCCTCAACTCTCGATTTGATGCATTAGAATCGCGACTCGCCCGCGATTTCGCGGGTGTTGAGGCTCGCTTCGCCAGTATTGATGCTCGCTTCGCCAGTATTGATGCTCGCTTCGCCAGTATTGATGCTCGCTTCGACGATATGTCGGATGAGATGAAGGCAGGGTTCCTGCGGCTCTCCGATAAACTGTGCGACAGGATAGATCGCAGCAGATTGCACGCCGAATCGGACTACGAGGATCTCCTTAGGCGGCTTCGGAAATTGGAATCCAAAGCCTCATGAGACGGGGCGGGTATCATTTCCCGCCCTACCCGAGCGGCTTGATTGACGCGATGACCAAGGCAGTCATAGACCCGCGCTGATTCACAACGCCACGCAAATCAAAGTTGTACTGAGACCGGACCCCAAGCTATGATGGCGCGGGTTTCGATCAGATCAAACATAGAAGCCCGCTACTCATCACTCGACAATTCAGCCGCTGGAGGCAGTGTCATGAAGCCTGTGTGCCGCGTGTTCGTGTTTAGCTCATTTGCGCTGGTGCTTGCGTATCCACTTTCGCTTTCGGCGCAGTGGAACAAGAAGCCTTACACCGAATGGTCCGAAAAAGAAGCGACGAAACTCCTCAATGACTCGCCATGGTGTCAGACGCAGGCCGTCACGGACACTTCACGGCAGTCTTCGACTCAAACGAGCGGCAGCGGAAGCGTTACCGCGATCGCGGAGGTGGTGAACGTAAACTTTCGTGTGCGGTTTCTCTCGGCGAAATCGACCCGGCAGGCGTTCGCGCGAATGATGGAACTGCAGCAGAAGGGGAAACTTCCCGAGGACGTGGCTGCGCGTCTCAAAGCGTTCGCCGCCGCAGATTTTCCGGACTACATAGTCGTGACTGTCAGCGCAGAGTCGGACAAGCCAAGCAACATGCTCCAACAGGCAAACGCGACGCTCTACAAGCTGACTACAAACGAGTTGAAGAACGTTTGCTACCTGATGGTGGATGGAAAGCGTGTGTTTCTTCGAGAGTATCAGCCGCCGGGAAAAGACGGGCTCGGTGCGCGCCTCATCTTTCCGCGGCTGGTGGATGGAGAGCCCTTCGTCTCCCAGAAAAGCGGAGACATTCTGTTTCATGCGGAGTTGGGCGGCCGATCCGCGCTTGATGCTACTGTCCCCAACACGGCTATCCCCAACAGGGACTTGCCGAACAGCACGGCTAACAGAACAGCTACGCCGTTTGGATTCACGATCAGCACTCGCTACAAAGTGAAGGATATGATGTTCGAGGGTAAGCTGGAGTATTAAGGATCCCTCTGGAGCTTCGCGCCGACTACGGGTGATCGGCGCACGGTCACGGTAATCGGAACAAAACCTTCGACTCCCATCTCTAGAGGATTGATTACATTTGCCGGCAATTCAAACAGCTCGATTGAAGATATATTACGAGATCTACGGCGCCGGCGAGCCAGTACTGTTGATTCGAGGCCTGGGCAGCACCTGCGATGGATTCAAGGCCCAGGTCGATGGGCTGGCGCCTCACTTCCGGGTTGTCTCGTTCGACAACCGATGCGTCGGCCGCTCCGATCAACCTCAAGAGCCCTTCACGATTGCCGATATGGCTGACGACACGGCCGCGCTGCTGGACTCTCTGGAGATCGAAAGCGCGCACGTGTTTGGCGTGTCGCTCGGAGGAATGGTCGCGCAGGAGCTCGCGCTTCGTTACCCGGCGAGAGTCCGGAGGCTGGCGCTCGCTTGCACGCACGCAGGCCCGCGCACCGCGGCGCGTTCGCCTGAATGGGCCGTTCGCGTTTTCAACGAGTCGCGAGATATGCCCCGAGCGGATGCGCTCAAACATTCGGTACCGCTGCTATTCGCAAGGAGGACCATCGATGAGCGACCCGAGCTTATCGCAGAGACTCTTGCGGTGATGACAAACAACAACCAACCGAAATCGTCTTACTTGCTTCAACTCGGCGCGGTGATGCAGCACGACACGGTTGACCGGCTTCAGCAGATAACTCACCCGACTGTGGTGCTCACTGGAACGGAAGACACGCTCGTTGATCCGGATAATTCTCGTCTGATTGCTGAGCGCATACCGGGCGCGCGGTTGATCGAGTTTGAAGAAACGGGTCACGTTTTCTTCACCGAGAAGGCGGCTGAGGTGAACCGCGCGCTTATCGATTTCTTTAGAGAGGATGAACGATGAAACCTGGAGTCGTACTGATTCTGGCGAACATTCTATTGATCGGGCAATCGGCCTTTGCGCAAAAGCATGAAATTGCTTTCACTTCCGGAGGGTTGAAGGTTGGCGAACGGGGATTCGATCTGCCGCAGCCGGGCTTCCTGCATTTCAGCACGGGCTTCACCTACGAAATCAGCTACGCGGAACGGCTCTTAAACGCCCACCTGGCCGCGCTGTATTTCGAAGTTCCGCTTGCGGGCACGCCGCGGACCACGGTCAAAACCTCGAACGCACTTTCCCCGAACAGCTATTCATCCATCTTCTTTACACCTGGCATAAGGCTCAAGCTGCTGCCCGGCGGCAAGTATTCGCCGTACGCAACGATGGGAGTCGGGCTGTCGCACTTCAGCGAAAGCGACACGACCATCGCCAATCAACCCAACCCGAACCGAAGCTCCGGGACCAATGCTGTTTTCGCTTTTGGTTTTGGTTTGGATGTCAAAGTTTTTTCCATTTTGAGCATCAGGGGCGAGGTGCGCGATTTCTACGCTGATCTTCCGCCTCTGAATGTTCGAGCGCTGAGCGACCGGCAGCACAACGCGCTCATTTCGGCGGGCATTGTGCTACGATTCTGAGGCTCCGTGCTCAGATAGTGGCAAACATTCACTGTTCAATGGCAGTTGTGCCGGATCACGCAACGTGGCAGGCCGGCTGAAAACAGCCAGGGAGGATAAGCTATGAATCTTTCGAGACGTATATTGGTAGTAAGCATACCGGGTCTGCTTTTGCTTTTCTCACTCACCACTCCGGCCCAGTGGGACAAGAAACCGTACGCCGAGTGGACTGAAAAGGACGCCCAAAAGGTCCTCAACGATTCTCCGTGGGGAAAGACGCAGTCATTCGATTCTCCGATGGAGGGGTACAAGCAAGGAATCTCCGGCAGACAAGGCACATCGACGGCGACGCCTGCCCGGCCTCCCGACGCGAGCCATGTGTTCTTCCGAGTACGACTCCTCTCGGCCAAGCCTATACGCCAGGCCCTCAGCCGCCAGATCGAGTTGAAGCAAAAGGGGGGAGTGAAGGGAGAGGCGGCGGAGCAGTTGAAACAGTTCGCTTCCGGCGAGGTCCTGGAGTCCATCGTCGTCGCGGTTACGTCCGACGCCTCAGACGCTGGTTCTAACGTGCAGCAGGCGGCGGCCCTTTTGCGAAGGGACAACGCCGAGTTCAAGAATACGGCGTTTCTCGAGATCAAAGGCGGTAAACGGATTTTTCTTCAAGAATTTAAGCCGGCGGGCGCGGATGGATTCGGCGCGCGATTCATCTTTCAGCGCCTTATAGACGGCAAGCCGTTCATCACTCCTGAAAGTGAAGAGGTTCACTTTGTCGCACCCCTCTCGGATGTGTACAGGCTCGACCGCCGCTTCAAGATCAAGGACATGATGTACGAAGGCAAGCTCGAATACTGAGACGCCGATGCTCGCGCCCAAAATGGAAACCAGTATGAAGACGGCAGGGATGGCTATCCCACGCGCTTCCCCTGATCGCCCCAGTATTTATCACGCAAGAGGTTCTTTTGAATCTTGCCGGTCGCCGTGCGCGGCAGAGCTTCGATGAACTGAATGCGGCGCGGGCACTTGAAGTGAGCGAGGTGCGCGCGGCAGAACCCGATCAACTCCTCTTCGCTGGCCTCAGCGTCGGGTTTCAGCACAACAAGAGCGCATACGGTCTCGCCCCAGCGTTCGTCGGGCGCTGCGATCACAGCCGCTTCGAGCACCGAGGGGTGCTTGTAGAGAAACCCCTCAACTTCGATCGATGAGATGTTCTCACCGCCCGAGATGATCAGGTCCTTCTTGCGATCGACAACCTCTATGTAACCTTCGCTATCGAGCAGCGCCATATCGCCGGTGTGAAACCATCCATCGACGATCACTGCGTCGGTCGCTTCGGGCTGGCGCCAATACCCTTTCATCACCACGTTGGCGCGCGTGATCACCTCGCCCACCCCGCCGCTGTCGGGGCTCACATCGCGACCCGCGTCATCGACAACCCGAATGTCCACACCGATCATCGGATAGCCGGTCTTCGCTTGCACGCGCAGCTTCTGGTCTTCGGGCCAGTGGTCCATATGAGGCTTGATCTTTGAGACCGTCATGAAAGGCGCGGTTTCGGTGAGCCCGTAGATTTGAATCACTCGCCATCCGAACTTTTCCTGAGCACCTTGAATCGTTGCGAGCGGCGGAGCTGAGCCGGCCGTCCCAATTCGCACCCCGCGCGGCAGGCGTTCGCGGGCCTCAGCATCCAACGAATGATTCAGAGCCATGTTGATCATCGTCGGCGGCATGCACGCGAACGTAACGCGTTCTTGAGTGACCAGATCGAAAAACGCCGCGGGCTCGAACTTCTTGATGATCACGTGAGTCCCACCCATTCCGGTCACGGCATAACCGACGCCCCAACCGTTGCAGTGAAACTGTGCGAGCGTGTGCAGGTAGACGTCGCGTTCGTGAATACCGAACTCGCAGATCGAGTTCATCGCGTTGATGTAGAGGTTGCGGTGCGTGAGCATCACGCCCTTCGGACGGCCAGTCGTTCCCGACGTGTATAGCAGAGCGGAAGTTTCATTCTCATCGATCTCGACGGGAGTGGGTTCTTCACTCGACGCAGACGCAATGAGCGATTCGTAATCGAGCCAACCTTCTTCGCCTACCTTCGAGGCATCGCTCGCAATCATGAAGTGTTCGACTGTCTGGAGCCTGTCGCGAATGGAATTGATCAGGTGGGTGAGTCCATCTTCCACGACGAGCACTTTCGCGCCGCCGTGATTCAATATGTAATCGAAGTCATCGAGCGCCAGGCGAAAGTTCAGCGGCATCAGGATTGACCCGAGCAGCGGCGTCCCGAAGAAGGCTTCAAGCACGCGATGGCAATTCTGTGAGAGCATCGCCACGCGGTCGCCCTTCTGAATCCCAAGACCACGCATCGCGTTTGCCCACTGATTGACTCTCCGGCCAAACTGGCCGTAAGTGAGCCGCGTGTCGCCGCAAACGACGGCCTGTTTGCTCGAGTGCGCGACCAGCGCGCGCTTGAGAAAGTCGTACTCGTTGAGAGGAACGATCACTGAGTCACCTCCAATCTCGACCGCACAAGGAAGCCCGAGGGCGAGTATTCGGCTGTCCTTTGCTTCGCGGATGAATTATAGCGACGTGAGAATAGCACAGGGCGCTTTTGCGCCCAAAATGCAGCTCAGGCTGCTCGGTCGAGAGGAACTTCGGACCGCGACTCAGTGTCTAACTCAATAAGTTCCGACGTTTTGCAAAACTGGGTTGCAGATTGGTTGCTTGCGCTGTTTTTTGGTCTGGCTCTCGGCTTTGCTGCAACCTGGGCTCATAGACTCCTGTCAGCAAAAGCTAGCCGTTTGCTGGTGGAGATGGATCGACTGTCGCTTGCGCTAATCATCCGGATTATCGATCCTTCGGAACGACCCCGAGTCAGGCGGCTGATGGCCGCTCCAACCAGCGAAATAGGAAGGCTCGTTACTCAAGGTATCGGTAATTGATATGTTGAGCGTCTTCAGGCATCATGCGCCGGATGAAATCAGACTTCCGATTCCATCACAACATCCGAGTCCGTTTCGCCGACACCGACCTGCAAGCCATCGTCTTCAACGCCAACTATCTGACTTACTACGACGTGGCGTGGACGGAGTACTTTCGAGCAGTTGGCTTCGAATGGAAGGATCTGCTCGCGCTCGGCGTGGACACGGTGCTGGCTCGTACGACGATGGAATTCAAATCGCCGGCGCGCTTCGATGAGATCCTCGAAGTTCACACTCGAGTCTCAAAGATTGGAACGACCAGCCTGACGTTCGAATTCGCGATATACCCTCAAGGCGAAGACCGGCTGATCGGTTCGGCGACTTCGCTTTATGTGTGCGTTGACCCGAAGACGCTCAAGTCAACTCCGGTACCCGATCGTCTCCGCCAGCGAATCGGCGAGTTTGAAGGAAAGAGCCAAAGCGACCTTGATAGCTGATTGATGCAGGTCGCGCGCAAGGGTGGCGTGAAAAACAGAGTACACCGGGAAATGGTTTTTTTCGAGCTATGCTGCGAGACAGCACGTAGGATAGAATTCTGAATCACAACGAGCGGATTGGATCAATCCCGCAATTTCCGAGACATATTTTCATTGAAAGGAGTACGCCCCCGCTTCTCTTCGCCCCAAGTATGACTTTGTGTGTCGTCAGGGGCATAGCCGGTGTAGGGCTTATTGAACGACATGCTGAATCGAAACCCTCATTCAACGCACAACCCAAACGCCTCGCATTCAGGTGGTTTTGTTATAGGTCGTAAGTGCCTGCACCAATCCTTTTGGCGGACGCGCGAGAAAACGTTTCTTCCCGCGGTCAACCTGGCCGCGATGTTGCTGGCAATCGTGGGTCTGGTCTTAGCTCCCATTTCAACGGGAGCGGCGCTTAATGGCACGCCGAGCCGAAATGTTTACGTGCAACCGGTCAACAGCGCGGAGGGAAGTCTCTCTGACCTCCAGCCTTCTTACGGTGTTAAGGAATACGGGAATGTCTCCAATGCAGCCGGCTTCGGCATACAGACGCCTTACTCGAAGCCTGTCGTGCCGCTGGCGTCTTTCACTCCCGGGAACCTCGTAATCTATCGGGTCGGCGATGGTGCGGCGGCGCTCGGCAGTGCCGCCACTGCTGTTTTCCTCGACGAATACACTCCTGCCGGCGTGTTCGTGCAATCGGTTGGTCTTCCAACAGCGGTTAACGGGTCTAATAAAAGACTGACCGCCAGTGGCACAGCAACGTCTGAAGGCGGGCTCGCGCGTTCGATTGACGGTGCCTTTTTGACTCTTGCCGGTTACGACGCTGCGTTAGGCACTGTGAGCATTACCACCTCGACGTCCTCAACCATCAATCGTGTCATAGGACGAGTTGGCTCGACGGGAGCCGTGGACACGACAACCGCGCTGACCGACGCAATCAGTGGAGGCAATCCGCGCAGCGCCACGAGCACCAATGGCACTGATATGTGGATTTCCGGGACGAGTTCCGGTGGCGGCATTCGCTACGCCACTTTTGGGGCCACAACCTCTACGGCGCTCAATACGGCAACAGTGACCAACCTTCGTCACGCAAACATCTTTGGTGGCCAACTCTACGTCTCGTCCCAATCGGGTGCCTTCCGGCTTGCGACGGTCGGCACTGGAACGCCGACTACCGGTGGTCAGACGATAACGAATCTTCCTGGTTACCCGACAGCCACAACGAGTCCGTACGGGTTTTTCTTCGCGGACCTAAATGCCGGTGTCGCGGGCGTTGATACTCTCTACGTGGCGGATGATAACGGAGCGGGTGGTACTGGTGGAATCCAGAAGTATTCGCTGGTCTCTGGATCGTGGGTGTCAAACGGAAGCATCAGCTCGACCGCAGGGCTGCGTGGACTCACTGGCGTAGTGAACGGAAATAACGTCAAGCTTTACGTAACCAGCGGTTCGAGTTTGTTCACGCTAACTGATACTACAGGCTATAACACGACGATTAGCGGATCGCTCGGTTCCATCGCGAGCGCGGGAACGAATACTGCGTTTCGTGGTATCGCTTTCGCTCCTACCCCGGTCAACGCCGTTATCATCCCCAACTGCCCGACGCCGCTGAATGTGACTGCCGGGGTGGGCGGCTCAGTCTCCGTCAGCGCCAGCGATGCTGACGGGACCGTTACCAGCGCCAGCATCACCAACATCACGCCGAGCGATCCGG
>WNFR01000209.1_pt1 | contig 68617 bp, 62 predicted proteins | sample 5400221 | NCBI WGS metagenome assembly WNFR01 (sample SAMN13153357, study PRJNA577476) | soil metagenome | isolation source: 40 cm soil under Madrone tree | place: USA:California | collected 2016-06-14
GCACCGTGCGCGCTGGAAAGCGCCGGTCTTCCCACTTTGAGCCCGCCGATATCCAGCACGTCCGTCACCGTGGACGGCTCCTGGCTCTCAAGAATTGACCACATGCTGCGTGTACTTGGAAGCCTTTCAAACGCAGACTGCCCGAATAGCCTGCCCCACCTCACCTCCGTGTCCAGACCGCGCGATGGTGCATTTCCGCCCGAGCCGGCGCCAGTCCGCGAAAGCGCTACGTCAATCTCGATCGTGCCGAATGCGCGAGCTTCCACTTTAGTCAGGCGCTTGCTCTGCCAGCCGGAGAGAGAAATATCAAGCGTGTACCAACCGGAAACAAGACTTGGGAATTCAAAGTGGCCGTCTTTGTCTGCGGTCGTTTCTGAAATGACCAGGTCCTTTTTCGAAAGACTGACCTTTGCACCAGCTAGCCTCCCACCGCGCTCATCTGTGACAACGCCGACTATGACGGCAGAGTGTGCTTGAGCAAGCGCAACCGAAGCGGTGAGAGCAAGAGACAGCATCAACAACATGGTTTAGAATCGACTGTGCCGCTTCACGATGTAGTGGCCTATGAGATAGCCGAGTGTGCTGCCCACGACAACATCTGATGGAAAGTGATTTTGCCCGGTGAATCTCGCTGCCGCCACGGCTGCCGCCACAGCGTAGGCCCCGAAGCGGATCACGGGCTTGTTGCTATATTCCTCGGCTACGACTGTAGACAGCGCCCAAATGACAGTCGCGTGACCCGAAGGAAAAGATTTCCCGCCGTCCCAAAAGCTACCATGACCTTGAGGCTTGTTTGGGCGCTCTCGTGCCGTTACCAGCTTTAGGACGTTGGCGACGATGGAGCTATGGACAAGCGCTTCAATGCCGAGCACCCCTGTCTCTGTGGCTCGCTCGTCGTGCGTGAGTTTACCTACGACAAAGATGCTCCCGGCGGCGCCGAAAGTCACAAAGCCGGAGCCGAGGCTTGAAAGGTCGCGGCTATCTTCAGAAAAGTCCCTGGGACTGCCCAGCTTTGCTATTGCTCGGTTGTCGGTGGAAATCATCGCCGCCGTTATCACGGCGAATGGAGCAATCCACTTGATATCCTCTCGCTTCACTCGCGATGGACTGGTCCATATTGTCTTCTCATCGTCGAGCAGTCGGTTGAGCAGCCGGCTGAGCGGCCTTGAACGCGTTTGTGGAGGCGGAGTCCCGGGTCGTTGCGATTGCGCGCCCGAAGGGGTCACACAATCTTTGCCACTTGCGGTCGCTGACCTCGGCAACTCGCACTTCGGCGGCAAAATCAGATGTTGAGCCGCTACCGTTGACGTAGCCGCGCTGAGAGCAATCGCAATAAGCAGAATGGGCGCTGAGCGATGATGGATCATATGCTTCTCGCACGCTCCTTTCTGGTTGGTATGTTCGGGGAGATGGGATCGCTCAGTGAACTGTTTCTTCCGCCGCTTCGGTGGATACGTGCAATTGATCGGGACTCGTAGACCACAATCGATTCTTCGAAACAAGCGGGGGCGAAACCACTTCGTCGGGGGTGCATTTTGAGCATTAACAATGCGAGTGCCGGAAGACGCCCGCCAAATTCAAAAGTGATAACCCGCGCGGATGGTTACGACTCGAGGCGGCGAGAAATGCGAGCCGTTGAATTCACTGCCCAGGTTTATCGGATAGCTGCGGCCCGTCACGTTCTCAATCTCAAGCTTTGTCTCCAGATGGTTCGCGAAGACCTTTCCGAGTGCCACGCCCACGGTCGAATGTGCGGGCAGCCGGCAATTCCTGGTGACACACTGTCCGAATAGTGAATTCGATGCGTCAGGGAAACCGCTGCCGAAAGCGTAAGTCGCGTTTGCGAACGCATGGAGTTTTTCCCACTGGTAGTCTGCTCCCACGTAAACTTGATGTCTCTGATCGTGATCCAGAAAAAAGTAGCTTCTCTCCGGCGGGCTCCCATCGTTAAAGCCATTGATCACACCGCCGACAGCCTGGGCGTAGTTCAATGAGTAGTTCACGTAGATACGGAGCCCCCGATAAGCTGGAGCCTCGACGAACGACTCCACGCCATATGTCCGCGCGCGGTCGAGGTTCACAGGCAAAAAGATGTTCGGGTTGATCAACTCTCCCGTGCCGCTCAAGGACGCGAGCTGCAAGTGATCGAGGAATCGGTTCTGCCGTTTGAACCACTGATTGACTCGCACGCGAAACCGATGGACGGCAAACTTCAAACCGATATCATACTGAACGTCCTTCTCAGGCTTCACGGGAGTGAATGAAAACTCGGCGGTACCGCCTGACTTATTTGGCAGCTCAAAGAACTCAATCGGAGGCGGCAGGAACAGATAAGCGAAGTTGCCGAACAACACTGCGTCGCGCCTGCCGAGCCGATACGCGAATCCGATCCGCGGACTCACGAATGCATATTCTTCATTGATATCAGGCCGCGTCCGCAGATCGTAGCGCGCTTGAAAGAAGTCAGCTCGAACGCCGCAACTGAGCGTCAATCGATCGGTCGCATCGAACTGGTCCTGGGCGTAGACCGATTCTTCCACGGCGCGCGACGGTACTCGGCTCGCAACGGGCGCACCGAGGCTTTGTGGGTTTGCTGGATTGGGCAGCACGCCAAAGTCGTCATTCAAGCGGCTGTCATAAATTTCAACGCCCAGCTTTATCAGATGGCGGGATGTGCGCTCGCTGAAATCAGCCTTGCCGCCGGAGTAATTCGCCCTGCGGTTATCTGAGGCCAGCGGGTTGGATGGATCATCCGCGCGGCCGTCGGTCTCAAGCTTTGTGAAGTGATGATATAGGCCGACCGTCAGCAGCCTCGCAGAGGACATGACTCGAGTCCATTGAAGGTTCTGAAACTGGTCGCGCTCGAGTTGTATATAATCCCTTCCGAAAGCCTGCTGCTCCAAAATGTTCGGCACCTGAAAGTCCGAGCGAAAAGCTCCCATGACAAAGTTGAACGCATCCTGCGAGGTCGGCCGCCACTCGAGGTTCGTGAACCCCTGAAACGTGCGACGGTAGTTGTGCCGGGTCTGAGAGCCAGGCTCATCGAGTACATCTGCTCTTCCATTGTTGTTTAGATCGAGCGGCGTGATCGAGTCGGGCGGAGGGTTGAACCCGCGCCCGCTCGTGAGCGCGGTGCCTTGAACGTAGTAAGCGAACTTCTCGCTTCGGTGACTGCCGAAGTTGGCGAAGATCGAACCTCGCGAAAGGTTTCCACCCGACAGCTCAATTTCGCCCCGGCCGTAACCATGATCGAAGCCCGACCTCACCAGCGTATTCACGATACCCGCGGTGCGGTTGCCGTACTCGGCGGCGAGTCCGCCGGTCGTCACTTCGGTGAACTTGATATTGCGGGGGTCGATGAACGGCGTGATGGCCCCGAAAATAGAAAGGTCCGGAATGTTGATGCCGTTGATTTGATAACCGATCTGGTGTGCGCCCCTGATGTGCAGGTGTTCCTGCGAACGCCAGGCAGTACCGGTGTGAGCCTCAAGCCCCGCCGTTGACTCGCTTGCTCCAGCAAGGTGCGAGACATCGGTCATTGAAAACCCGGTGGTAATAGATGAGCCGCGAGGGTCGAGGACTTCCTGGGTCGACGTGACGTTGACTTCCTCTCCGGCGACGCGAATCTCCTTGAGCGTAATGTTTATTTCCACACGCTGCCCGGATGTCACCACCGCGCGAACTGACACGACGGAGAAGCCCGTGCTTGCGACGGTGATTGTGTACTCGCCCACGTTTACGAAGCGGAATTCAAACGACCCTTCGTCATCGGTCGTCGTTTCCAGCCTTCGTCCGTCGATCTTGTTCGTCAGCGCGACGGATGCTTGCGAGACCGCGGCATTCTGAGGATCGGTAACCCGGCCGCCGATTACGCCCCTGGTGTCGGCCCAGGCGGTGGCAACACAACTGGTGGCCACCAAGGTTATCGCAATCAGAAATCGCATACTTTGCGGATAGGTTAGCAAGTCTGGACGCGTCGAACAAACATACCGTAATCAGACACATTGAACTCCCAAAGGAGTTCCCGGCCCGGAATTCTGAAAGTCCAACCTCTACTTCCTCCCTCACTGCGCGGACGGCGGCTTGAGCGCCGCTTTCCGCCGCGCCGCTTTCTCTTGCTCGCTCAACCGAGAGTCGTAACCGTAAATGGCGTTCTCCCAATCCCCATACATCGGGTTCGGCAGGACGATAAACTGTGCGCCAAATTTCTCGCGCGCAGCGTCCACGGCCGCGGCGCGTTCCTCCGTCGTCTTGCCTTCAAAGACGTTGCTGAAATCAGCCAGGTTGTCGCCGCAGAGCAGCACGATCCGGTATCGCTCGCTGATCTTTTGACGACGAGGCTCCTTGCTGGACACGTCTGTTCGCACCACGACGGTTTCATCGCTCACATCCGGGAAGCCGAGTTGTTTGAGATTGGTGATCGTACCCGCCTTCTCGGCATCGCGGCGATTGGTCACGTAAAAGACGCGAACGTGGCGGGCGACCGCGTATCGCAGGAAATCTACTGCGCCGGCGATTGCCGGCGCTTTCGCGCGATTACACCAGTCTGTCCAGCCGGCGGACGTGAAGGCTTGTCGATTGATCACCAGTGCCGCCTGAGGAGCCGAGTTGTCGAGCACAGTTTCGTCCACATCGACGACTACTGCGCGTTGGCGCTTCAACCTGGCGTTGACTCGCAGATCCCGATCGAGCATCAGACGAGCCAGCGCATATGCCTGATATTGGAGCGCTCGCGCTTCGGCGGCCGACTGTTGCCATAGCACCGCGCCGGTCTGATATTCGTTGTCCGCTTGCGCGGGTTGAGCAGCCTGCGCAGTGAGATTCTGCGCTCGGGCGGTGAGCGTCAGCAGCGACGCCAACATAACGGCGCAGCAAACACGACGAAGACTCATAGATCCTTTCGCGAAGTTCATGGGCGAAGACTCCTTCGAGTATGGAAGTAGTTAAACGGCTTGCAGAGACTGCGAGTATCATACTGCCTTGCGCTCTGCGTAAATATCAACGCAAGTAGTAGTGTTCTAATCCGGTGCCGGTACTCTTTTTTCTGTCGGGAAAACTTCCTTCTTGACTCTAGACCTGGCTCCACAGTGTAGACTCTTACCGTGACTCAATCCTGGCGGCGCATCGGTGAGGTAGCACAACGAGCAGGCGTCAGCGTCGACACTATTCGCTACTACGAAAAGCGAAAGTTGTTGCCTCCCTCGCCGCGCTCCGAAGGCGGCTTTCGTCTATTCGCCGTTGAGACGATAGAGCGCGTGCGGTTCATTAAGCAAGCGCAAGCGATTGGCTTTTCTCTCGATGAAATCAGAATGCTGCTAACCGGCGGCGGTATCGGCGCGTGCGGACAGATGCGGGACTTGCTCCATGCCAAGCTGGAGGAGATTAGCCAGCGGATGAAAGGTCTGCGGACATTCAAGCGAACGCTTACCCGTCATCTGCAAGCGTGCGAGGCCGAAATATCGAGACACGGAGCCGCCGCAAAGTGTCCGGTCGTCGCTGAGATCAGCCATGCCACCAGGTCTGGGGTGAAGAAATGAAAAAGCAATCAGCACTAATACTTTTGGCAGTCGTGACATTCGCCCTCAGCACGGATACAGGAAAGGCCGCGCAGAAGCGTGCCCGCTCGGCTGCCGCGAGCCGCCAGACTCGAACACCGGAGCTCGGCAGTGTTGACCGATTCAGAGAAGCCTTTCAGAACGATGAGGGCAAGGTTCGGCTTGTTGCTCTCATCTCTCCCACTTGACCGATGTGTCGTTGGGGGTTCTCCAACATTGTGAAGACGCTCAAGAGTGTTACCGATCCGAGGGTGAAAGCATACATTGTCTGGCTTCCGATCTTTGGGGGTGACTTCAAAGGCGAGTCGCGGAAGCTATCACAGAGCTTTCGTGACAAACGGGTCTCTTACTTCCTGGACCCGGAATCTTTGTCCGGCAAGCAATGGGAGCGCGTTCTTAAGACCGAACGATCCATTGCCTGGGATGTGTATCTCTTGTACGGGGCTGACGCAAACTGGAAAGAGGAACCCCCGCGGCCCGCGTTCTGGATGCACCAACTCGGCGGCGTTACGAAAGCGCCAACGTTCGATGAACCGACGTTCAGAGCCAAGCTGAAAGGGATGCTAGACGAGATGAAAGCGCCACCGACCACGAGTCAAACAAACGGGAAAGCGAGGGTTGAGTTTCTATTTTTCAAATCCTGTCCTGGGCATAGGCAGGCCTTAATCAACCTCAAGGCCGCCTTGCAAGAGAGCAAGGTACGAGCGGACATTGTGCTGATCAACGTCACCTCGGAAGCGCAGGCCGCTAAGGTAGGTTTCCAGGGTTCGCCTTCTATCCGAGTGAACGGAAAAGACCTCGACGGAAGGAACGAAGGCTATTCGTACGGCTGTCGAATCTATCAGATAGGCGCGAAGATCACTCCCATACCATCAAAGGAGTTCATTCGGGAAAAATTAAGAGAGCTTACGCCAGGAAGCTGAATAGTACTTCCCCAGTCGCAGCTCTCGATATGATCCACCGAGTTAATCCTGCATTCATCTTTGGTAGATAGAATCTAACCTTCAAAAACGCGCAATGCGGAAGTCGTGCCGGTATACCTCGAGTAGCGACCAGGGCATCAAAGTGTCCAATTTGTGGCGGCCCGATGACGCAACACGAACTGACCAACTTGAAAAGTGATTAAAGGAGTAAGACGATGCCAACCATCACAAGCATTTTGATGGGTTTTTTTTCAGTCGCGCTGGTGTTTCAAGGCGCGAGCAACTACAGGGTGGTGGGTCGTTACCCAGTTCCCGGCGACGGCGGTTTTGACTACGTAACGCTGGACAGTTCGGCGCGGCGGCTCTACCTCTCGCACGCGACCCAGGTAGACGTCGTGGACGCGGACACGGGAAAGGTTGTGGGTACAATACCGGACACGCCGGGCATACACGGCGTTGCGCTTGCACCGGCTTTCAAGCACGGCTTCACGAGCAATGGGCGCGAGAATAAGGTGTCGATGTTCGATCCCTCAACGCTGCAACTCATCAAGAAAATCGATGTCGGCAAGGGACCAGACGGAATCTACTACGATCCAGGCTCAAAGCGGGTATTCACCAACAATCACGGCTCACACGATGTCACCGCCATCGATGCGGCGACCGGTGACGTTGTAGGGACTGTGAAGGTGGGGGGCGACGGCGAACAGGCGATAATCGGCGCCGATGGTCTTATCTACGTCAACAGCGAGGACACTGCCGAAGTAGTGGTCTTCGACCCGAAGTCGCTGGAGGTCAAGAAGCGCTTTCCCATCGGCGTGGCGAAGGTCCCGACCGGACTCGCATATGATGCTAAGACGAAGCGCTTGTTCATCGGGTGCCGCAATGAACCGAAGATGGTTGTGATGGATGCCACCACTGGAAAAGTAATTAACAGCTTTCCGATCGGCGCCAATGTCGATTATGCCGGTTTTGATCCGGGAGCCGGTCTGGTCTTCTTTTCGTGCGGGGATGGAACCTTGAGCATCTATCGTGAGAAGTCGGCGGACGCCTACGAAGACGCAGGAGCGGTGAAGACACAGCCAAGCGCGAAGACAATGGCCTTCGACACCAAGACAAAGAAGATCTTTCTTCCCGCGGCCGAGTATGTGGAAACCCCGGCGTCCGAACCAGGGAGGCGCCCTCAGCGCAGCATCAAGCCGGGATCGTTTGTAGTAATCGTCGTCGGCAAATCATAACGCCACAATACGGATCTCCGGGCGTCCTTACGACGCCTAGAAGAATCTCACCGTGTAAGTAAGCCGCACGCCGCGACCAATCCCTTCTATTCCAGCAATACCAGCAGCAGCATCAGCGCGACGCCTAAAGCCATCGAGATGAGCTGCACCAGCGATTTTGCTGGTTTCGCTTCTTTGTGGAGCTCGGGTATCAAGTCAGATCCAGCGATGTAGATAAATCCTCCCGCCGCCAGCGGCAACATCAGCCCGGCGAAATTCTGGACGCTTGCACCGACCACCAGCGAAATGATCGCCCCCAGGATCGCTAGAGTTGCGGACAGAAAGTTGAAGAAGAGAGCCCTGGACTTGCTGAAGCCGGCATGAATCAAAATGAAGAAGTTACCAAGCTCGTGTGGTATCTCGTGAAAGACGACAGCCGTCGTAGTGGCGATTCCGACTGGCACACTGACTAGATAGGATGCGCCGATTATCATGCCGTCGATCAGGTTATGCACGCCGTCGGCGAACAGGTTCATATAGCCAACAGGATGTATGTGGTTATCGGATTCCAAAGTATGCTGGTGTCTCCAGAGAAGGAATTTCTCGAGGATGAAGAATGCAAATATACCCGCGAGGACATACAAAGCGGTTTGCGCTCTTGGTCTGGGACTCTCAAACGCATCGGGCAGGAGGTGAATGAACGCATCGCCGAACATGGCTCCGGCAGCGAGGCTGACCATTACAAAAATTGCCTTTTTGAGTCTATCCCCGCTGATCAAGATAGTTGTAATCCCGATAAGCGAGACAAGGCTTACCAAAACTACGCTGGAAATCGCGTAAAGCCAGATGGACGGGAGGTCTTTCATCCTTTTTCGAAGCTGCGCTCCCTCGACGGATCTCGATCCAGACAGCGATTATACAGGCACTAGCAACTGAGGGTGAGTAATGTCACCATTTTATGTGGCTGGGCAAACAAATCTCCGAGCCGGAACACGGGGATGTGCCCGGTTCCGGCTCGGCTAGGGCCTCTACCATTCTGCTTCTGCCCTAGAAAGTTAATCCCAACTGTGCTTGAAAAGCGCGCGGCGTCACAAAGTGCGTGCCGCTAAAGGTCGATTGAAAGTTGTAAAGCGCTTCCTTGTTCGCCAAATTGATTCCCGTCAGGCGAAGCGTCACCTTGGTCCGTTCGGTTCGGAACAGGTTGTCGGTTCCGACGCTTGCGTCGAACAGATGGCGCGGTGTGATGCGCGGCGGGTTGTGGTCGTCGTTCGCTGTGCCATCTGCGGGAATTTTCACCCGAGTCGCACCGCGATTAGGATCACTGCAACCGGTCAGTCCTTGCGTTGGCGTGGCGAATACGCTGCCGCAGAACAGTCCTATCTGTGCTTGCTGGTCGGGAGTCAGGGTCAGCGCCGTGTCGAAGTCGGGGACCGAGCCGGCCACCAGGCCGCTATCATATCGCCAGGTGAACGCGGCGTAAGGCGCCAGCCGTTTGAACTGATTGAACTGGTACTGCACCTGGGTTGTCTGCTGGAACGCCTGGTCGTGATCTATACGGAACACGCCTTCCGGCAAGTCCGAGTTGAAAAACAAGCCGCCCGACTCCGGCGGGAAGTAGCGCGCGCGCGTATGCCCGGCTACAAAGAACGCGGACAGGCCCTTGTAGTTGGCGAGATTGACCCGCAACGCAACGCCGTCGAGCTTGGATTTATTCCACGAGATTGGAAACGCGATCGGCGTATTCAGAATGACGTTAAAGTCATACGCGTTTTGCGTGTACTTCCAAAAGTAATCCGCATCCACGATGATGTATCGGCCGATACCCTGTTGTATGCCGGTGTTGAACTGATTTCGCCTCCCCGGTTGTAGTGGTTGATTGCTTGCAGCGCCGAGAATCCCGTCCGCCAGCCCACCTGCTCCGGTCGCGCTCGACAAGATCAGATTCTCATTGTACGGAGTCTCGAAAGTCCGCGTGTAAGCGAAACGCAGCACGGTGTTGGTAGGCTTTACGTGATATGCGATACCGAGCCTTGGTTGCCAAAGGTTGCCGTGGCTGATTCCGTTGTAGTTGTCGAAGCGAACCCCAAGATTCAACGACAGGTCGTGAATTGTCATAAGGTCCTGGGCATAGAAAGCTTCTTGCTTTACATCAGTGTGGCCGCGAAAGGTAAACAGTTGTCCTCCCCTCGTCAGATCGAACGGCGCGAGACCCGGTATAAAGCTTTCACTCGCAGGATCGTTGAATGCCGGATCGGTTATCCCGAATTGAAAACCCTCGGTCAGGAATGTGTGCAGAACCTGACCGCCAACCTTTACATTGTGGATCCCGCTGTTGTAAGCCACATCGGCCTTGATTCCGACGTTATTGAGACGGCGCGACTGTGCGATCGTCTGGGTTTCGTCGGAGAACGGATCGGCGCTTGGAAAGTATTTGACCACATCAAGCCTGTAGAACGGATTGATGGTCAACAGCATAGATTGGCTGAACGTGTGCACGTACCCAGGCGCGATGTTTATCGTGTGAACGAGTTGCTGCTGATTTTGCCCTATAGCCTCCTGGTCGAACGTGTTTGGTGTCTGAAAAAAGTTTCGGGCCCAATACAGGTTCAAGTGCAGGGCGTCGTTGGATGTCGGGTTGTAGTCGAAATGGTCAAAGATTGTTGCGGACTTTCCCTTGTCGTGCAGAGCGACGAACTCGGGGGGGTCAAGAAAGCGGCCGGAGCGCTCGAAGTCGAACGCCGTGAAATTGCCTACCCTCTTGTTCCCGAATCCGAAGGTACCCTGTTCTTGCGTTGTTCCGAAGCTGCCGTACAGCCCCGAAATGCTGCCAAACGGTCTGCTAGCCCCCAATCCAGACTTGGTGGTTGCATTGATCACCAGGCTCGTCTTGTCTCCATATTCGGCGGGCGGCCCCCCGGTTATTACCTCCAGCGATTGAATTGCGTTGACTGGAAGCTGAGTCGAGAAGGCTTTGCTCTGTTGGTCGTTGATCGGCTGATTGTCCAAAGACATCGACACTTGCGCGTGATCGCCAAGCGGATGAACGAAGCCGTTCGAGTCTGCTGCTACACCAGGCGCGGCCTTGGTGATCACATCGCTCAACCCCGAGCCGGGTGTGCTGAGGGACATTCTCGCCATAAGCGATTGATCTACGTCAGTGTGAGTCGTAGGAACGGTCTCGATTATGTCCGCGCCAGACGACACCTCAACGGTTGCTGAAGCGCCGGCGACCGTCAAGGGAATCTTCAGGCTTTGAGGAACTGAGGACCGAACGTCAACCGCTTGTTGCGAGGCGCTGAAGCCTGTTGCTGAGACTGTGAGCCCGTAGTTGTTCGGCGGTATGTTATCAAATCGAAATGTCCCGGTAGCGTCGGTGCTCGTCGTTCGCTTGTACCCGGTAACGCGGTTTTCGATTGTAACTACGGCTCCGGACACTACCGCGCCGCTGGGGTCCGTCACTGTTCCTTCAATCGTCCCCGCAGAGCCCAGCGACTGCGCTGAGGCCAGCGGCAGGCCGCCCCTCAGCGAGAATGCGGTCAGCATAAAGATTAGGACTAAAGAAAACGATCGAAGCAAGTTGGAGGATCCAACACCATTTTTACTGGCTTGCATAATCAAATCTCCTTTGAATGAGTGAAAGGTTGATGCCAAAGTCGCGCCGCCCGCGATCGGCAGGCAGGAGGACTTGTGGAACCATACGACCAAGCCGGCCTGCAACCAGGATTCCCAAACCAGTTACTCGCTCGAATCCTGAGAATGCGGAGCGACCCGGTGACCCGTATGGTTGGCGATCAGTCTCAGACAAGGGGAGGTCCACGGCTGGAGAAAACGACGGAAGCGCCGAGCAAATGAGGCTCGCGCTGGCAGGTTTCATAGCTCAAAGATCGCGGACAGAGGTCCGGCGTTATTGACGGCGAGCGCAACGCAGAATCGAAACTGCGCTGCAACCGGCACGTAGCGCAGTGCGAAGGGTCGTTTGACGATGGCGCCCCGCTTGAGTTTCTATCCTCGCCGGAAGATATGCTTGAATCGGACGCCGGCCGTCCTACCTGTTCGTGATGGTGAGTCGCGCTGATTAGGGACGCGTACGCTACCAGCACGAGCATCACTAGCGCGACGCGCGAGCGGCGATTGTCCCGATTCGTTTGTTTTATTCGAGCTTTCAGTCTGACGCTCTCCTCTTGCAAGCCTCTATCTGAACTTCAGGGTTAGTCGACCGCCCCACTGTCTTGGCGGACCTACGTGCGTGCCCGAGAATACGCTCTCAAAGTTATACACGAACAATCGATTCGCCAGATTCTGGACATCGAGCGACGTTGACATCGACACGCGTTCTTTTCGAAACAGATCGACACCGGTTGAAAAACTGAGGATCGTTCGCGGCTTTACTCGGCCTCGCTGAAAATCGATCAACGGAAAGATTCGAGGATCGAATCCTTCGGCGACGAACTGCTGCAACGTTGTGCCCGGCTCGACGTCGAGTGGCACACCAGAATCGTAACGGCCGCCAAACGAGGACCACCATCCGCTCCTCTTGTGGGTGTAGTTGAGTCCGAATTGCCCCGAGTTGCGCTGGTCGTGATCGTTGGGGAAGCGCAGTCCTTCATTCTCGAGCGCGTTGACCACCTCTCCCAAAAACAGTCCGCCGTTGATTGGCGTGATCCCGAACGATCGCGAGTTGGCGTAGCTTATGTAGCCCGAGAGTCCGCGCCACTCGGAGGTGTCCAGTCGAGCTTCAATGCCGTTCACTCGCCCGGCGAAAATCGAAATGGGAAAGATCACACCGGTGTCGAAGAACTGGTCCTTATCGGAGAAGTTTCTGATCTGCTTGTTGTAGGCCGAGATCGTCAGCCGCGCATACTTGCTCACCTGCTGTTGGATGCCGGCTTCGAACACGTGCTCGGTGTCCGGGAGAATAGGATTCACGCCAACATGCCCGCTGGTAACCGCGATTGGCGAGAGACCCGCGGCTTCAACCGAACTGGCGAGCAGCAGGTTCTCAGCCGGCGGAGGCTGGAACAGTCGGTTGTAAGAAACCCGAAGGACGGTCCGCGTGCTGGGTATCAGATACGCGACGCCGATTCTCGGGCTGAACTCGTGTTTGTGCACAAGCAGCTTGTAGTCATCGAAGCGCACGCCTACGTCGAGAGTCAGGTTTTTGGCCGCTGCAAAGTGGTCTTGAACAAAAACGGACGCCATGCGGCCGGTTCGCTGGTCGTGGAAGATGAACGGGTTCGCCGCCGAGAACTGGAGCACGGGATTAGGAAACTCGTTGCCATTCTGGTCAACGATTGGCGCGAAGGCATTCGCGTCAGTTGGATAAAAGCTGAAGCTTTCAGTGATGGGAGTGCGCGTGTATTGAATCCCGGCCTTCAAAGCGTGCCCGTGACCGGCGTACGACACCGAACCGATGAAGCCGTAGTTGATCAACTCACGATTTTGAAATGCGACAACCGGTGTCGACAGCGGATTCGAGATCAAGTCCGCAGTCGAGGTGCGATGAAACACCGCGAAGTTGCCTACGGTAGTTTGTGAGAACAGATGCTGGTACGACAGGGTTTGAGAGTAGTTTCGCTGATTTTGCCGCTGGTCCTGACCTGCGAGTTCCTGATCCAAACGATTGGGCACTTGAAATTTTGCGCCGCCGAACATCAGAGTCAGCTTGAGGAAGTCGTTCGACGACGGGTTGTAATCGAGCGTTGTAAGGTTGCTCGCTCCGCGACCGATGTTGTGGAAGTTCCCGATCGTAGGCGGGTCAAGATAGCGATGCGTGGTCTGAGCGGAAAACGCCGTGAACCAGCCGAACTTGGCGACGTGCCCGCCGAAGGTCGCGGCCGCATCGCCGGTCACGAAGCTTCCGATGTTGCCGGTGATCTCACCCGAGATCGGCATATCGAGTCCAGATTTTGTATTCACGTTTACGACCGCACCGAGGGGGCCACCGAACTCAGCGGGAATGCCGCCGGTCAGCACTTCGACGTGCGAAGCCGTTCGCGGATCGAGTGAGGTCGCAAATATTGCCGACATGTTCTCGGTCACCGGCACGCCGTTGATCACAGTCTGAACGTTCGATTCCGAGCCACGGGGATGAATGCGGCCGTTGTCGTCTGCCACAACGCCGGGCGCGGACTCAACCATCTTCTGAAGCCCGCGAGACGGCACAGACCCGATCTGTTTCATTAGCATCGGCGTATTCAAGTCCGTGTCCGATCCTGTGCGGTCCGCCTCGATCATATGAGAATCATCGGCCGTAACGTTGACTTCTGCTGCAACTCCCTTGACTGCCAGTTGGACCGTCACCTGCAGGGGCACCGCGGAGTGAAGATCGATATCCTGGTCGGACTGCTGAAACTCCGGGGCAATCACTCTTAGCTTGTATGAATTGTACGGGACATTCTGGAATCTGAATGCGCCCGTGTCGTCGCTCTTCGCTTCAACCTTGTAGTTGGTTCCCGAATTAAAAAGCGTGACAGCTGCGCCGGCGACCGTGGCGCCTGCGGTGTCGGTGACCTGTCCCTGAACAGTCCCGGTCGTTCCCTGGGACGGTTCGCCCCGTCCTGCCGCCAAATTCGTAAGCGGGCCGGCGGAGGCTACGATGGATAGAATTACTACAGCGACTAGGTTTCTGATCATCAATGAGTCTCCAAACGATCCCCGTTGCTTCATACCGGGCTATTGGCTCGGATCCAGCAAAGGGCGAGCCAAGTACCATCGCAATCGCGAAAGCAGTTCTTCACACGGTTGAATGTTCTACGTCAAAGATGCGAAATGAACAGCATCTTCGTCTGAGCGCGCGCAGACTGGCGTCGTCGTGTGGGAGTTAAACGAGCGGGGGAGCTCGGCCGAAGAGAAAAAGAGAAGAACCCGTGGAAGCTGCTCCAAAACCAGGTGTCTCGTGCCTTAGAGGTTCGTCAATCGGTTGTAGAACTACGGGAGCTGGGTGGACATTCGAAGTGAAATTGCGTTGGAGCCGGCACGAGAGACAGTGAGCGTCGCCGGTCGATCCCGTCGAGGTGCTTGATCCGCCGCTGTTGTCTGACGTCACGCTCGCAGTCGCCGGCGCTGACAGGTCCAGGCGCGAGTCATGGTGATGCGTAACGCTGACGAAGAACGCGTGCGCTAAGAGGCAGAGCATCGCGATCGAAGTAAGACGCGATCTTTGACTCCTCTTGAGCTTGTCAAGCTTGATCAACAGTTGTGCTCTCTCCAACGAATTCGAGACTTCAATTTAACAACGGCGATGCTCGTAGTGTCAACGAACCCGGCCCGCTGCCCGCACTTGTGCTTGTATACGCACAGCGCTATTGGCTCGTTACACTTGAGTGAGCGGCTACTTAGCAAATCGTAACTCTCTTGTGTCGTGCCGGCATCCGTGGGGAAAGCTGGTCCCTCCCTCAGACGTATTCTTGTGACTTCCGATTTAGTCAATAGCAATCATTACATCACTTGCTTTGACAACTGCGTACACTTCTTTGCCGACTGTCAGCTCAAGTCTTTCGGCCGAGTCCTTTGTGATAATCGACACGACTTCTGTTCCGTCCGCAAACGCAACTACAACCTCTGTATTTACTGCGCCGGGAGACATGCGCTTGATAGCGCCCTTCAGAAAATTGCGTGCGCTGATCTGCATAGTTACCTCCGATCAATTGTGGAGTTCACCTGATTTCAACTCAGTCATAAATGGTATATCATCGAAGCCGCATTCAGTCTACAGAGGGAGATTAGAGATGAAACCGATCCGTTATTGCTGTTTCGCATTATGTGCAGTCATGCTGCTTCAGAGCGATGTTAGGCTGGCGCAGACCAAAGAAGTGTTAGCGCCTCCTGGAGACTCGGTAGTGTCAATCAGCGGCGATGTTGAACATCCCCTTAAACTGACTCAAGCAGACTTTGCCAAGCTTCCACGTAAAGCAGTCCGTGCAAAAGACCACGGTGGGAAAGAGTCCGAATTTGAAGGAGTGATGTTAGTTGACGTGCTGAGTCTTGCTGGTGTGAAGTTCGGGGACCAGCTGCGCGGGCCGAACTTGGCCAAGTATTTGATCGTCGAGGCCGCTGATGGCTACAAAGCAGTTTTCGCATTACCAGAATTAGACCCCGCGTTCACTGACCGGATGGTCATTTTGGCCAACAAGCGTGACGGGAAACCGCTCGCAGAAACAGAGGGGCCGTATCGGATCGTTATTACTGATGAGAAACGCCAAGGTCGATGGGTACGCCAGGTCGTCGCCCTATTAATCCGCCGCGGCTAATACCTTGGTGAGCCGAATATATTATTATCCTGAGGATTGCTCTGATCGGGGACACCATGCGGTTGCGTTGTAACGCTGGAGACTCGGTCACTAATCGGCATTTGCTGTTTTGCGCTCTTGTTCCTTCCGCTTCTCGATCGGAATGTAGTCGCGTTCGCCGTAGCCCAGATAAACCTGTCTTGGCCGCGCGATCTTCTGCTCCTTGTCCAGCAGCATCTCTTCCCACTGCGCCAGCCAACCCGACGTGCGCGGAATGGCGAACAGCACCGGGAACATCTCTACCGGGAGGCTCATCGCCTGGTAGATGATACCGGAGTAGAAGTCGACGTTAGGATACAGCTTTCTGCTCACGAAGTATTCATCTTCGAGCGCTATGCGTTCCAGCTCGAGCGCTATGTCGAGGATCGGGTTCTTGCCGGTAACCTCGAACACCTCCTCCGCAACCTGTTTGATTATTCGCGCGCGCGGGTCGTAGTTCTTGTAGACCCTGTGCCCAAAGCCCATCAGCCTGCCTTCGCCGTCCTTCACGCGCTTGATGTATGCCGGCACGCGGTCCTTCGAGCCAATCTCGTTCAACATTCGAAGCACTGCCTCGTTCGCGCCGCCGTGCAGCGGCCCGTACAGCGCCGCCGCCGCGCCAGCCACGGCCGAGTACGGATCGACGTGCGAGCTGCCGATGCTGCGCATCGCGTTGGTGCCGCAATTCTGCTCGTGGTCGGCGTGCAGGATGAACAGCACGTCGAGCGCGTGCTCCAGAACTCGATTCGGTTTGTACTTCACCTCGGTCATCTTGAACATCATGTTCAGAAAGTTGCCGGGATAGCTCAGATCATTGTCGGGATAGTCGTAGGGCATTCCAACGCTGTGACGATAGGCAAACGCGGCCAGCGTCGGCATCTTGGCTATCAGCCGGTGTATCTGGTGGCGGCGCGACTCAGGGTTGAAGATGTCCTTGGCGTCCTTGTAGAAGGTGGACAGCGCTCCGACCGTGCCGATCAGCATCCCCATCGGATGCGCGTCGTAATGGAATGCGTCCATGGCTTTCTTGATCTGCTCGTGAATGAATGTGTGGTGAGTGATGTTCCAGGACCATTCCTTCAACTGACCGGGCGTCGGCAGCTCTCCATGCAGAAGCAGGTAGGCAACCTCAAGGTAGGTGCTGCCCTCGGCGAGTTGCTCGATCGGATATCCGCGATAGCGCAGTATGCCTTTGTCGCCGTCGATGAACGTGATGCTGCTCTTGCACGAGGCGGTATTCATAAACGCCGGATCGTAGCTCATCAGACCGAAGTCATCGTCTGAGACCTTTATTTTCCGCAGGTCCATCGACCGGATCACCCCGTTCTCGATAGGAATCTCGTACTCCTTTCCCGTTCGATTGTCTGTAACCGTAAGCGTATCCGCACTCATACTTCCTCCTTGATCAAATCGGCAAGAAATCCCTGCAAATCCGTCGAATCCGTTTCATCCGTCTATGGATCGAGAGCGTCGGCTATCGATTCCCCCAACGGAAGTTGAGTTTATTCTCAACAACGTCTCCAGGCTCACTGTCCCGCGCGAACGTAACGGGCGTAACGCGGTAACCACACCTTCGCGTCGATTTGCCGCTCAAGTTCCTCCTTGGAAGCCGCGTTGGCAAGTCCTGAGCGCAACGCCTCGCCGCCGACAGCCGACGCGACGCGACGTGACATCGTGCGTACGCCCTCAAGCGCCGGGTAAAGAGATGCCGCCGGGTCGCGCAGCGCCGGCGAAAACTCAGCAAGGGCGCGCGCGGCCGCGACGAACATCTCGTTAGTCACCCGCCGAGCGCCTGAGGCAATCACTCCCAACCCGACACCCGGAAACACAAACGCATTGTTGCACTGGCCGATGTCGATCGTCCGATTCTCAAACACGACCGATGGGAACGGACTGCCGGTTGCCACGAGCGCTCGGCCATCCGTCCAGTTGATCAGATCCTCTGGCACGGCTTCGCTCTTCGACGTCGGGTTTGACAGCGGGAAGATCACCGGACGCTCGACGTGCTTTGCCATCTCGCGAATGAGCTCTTCAGTGAACGCGCCGGGTTGCGCAGACGTGCCGATCAGGATCGACGGCTTCACATTCTTGATTACATCCAGGAGCGTGATGCGATAGGGGTCAGATGACGGCCAGTCGCTTACGCGCGCCGCATCCTGAGCATACTTCTGCTTGAATGGCTCAAGCCCCTCTCTCCCCGTGTGAACGAGTCCGTGGCTGTCGACTAACCAGATCGCCGAGCGGGCTTCTCGCTGGGTGAGACCTTCACTCATCATTGCGGACACGATCTGATCGCTTATTCCGGTGGCCGACGAGCCGGCGCCGAGCATAACGATCTGCTGCTTGCTGATCTTTGATCCGATCACATCCATAGCCGCGAGGAAACCGGCAAGCGTCACCGCCCCCGTTCCCTGGATGTCGTCGTTGAACGTGCAAAGCCGATCTCGATACCGTTCCAGCAGTCGAGTAGCGTTGTTCTTCGAGAAGTCTTCCCACTGCAATAACACGTTGGGAAACTCGTTGATCACAGCCTGAACAAAGGCTTCGATGAAGTCATCGTACTCCTGACCTCGAACGCGTTCGTGCCGCCACCCGAGGTACAAGGGGTCGCCCAATAGCTCCTCGCTGTCTGTTCCAACGTCCAGAATGATCGGAAGAGTCCTCGCCGGTGGCACTCCTGCGCACAACGTGTACAGCGAGAGCTTGCCGATGGGAATGCCCATGCCGCCGACGCCCAGATCGCCAAGCCCCAGTATTCGCTCGCCATCGGTGACTACTATCACGTCGACTTCTTTGGTTGGAGCGTTGGCGAGGACGGCGCCAATATCGTTCCGTTGCGTGTACGGAATGTAGAGCCCGCGAGGCCGGCGCCATATGCGGCTGTACTGCTTGCAGCCCTCGCCCACCACCGGCGTGTAGATTACCGGCATCATCTCAGTGATGTGCTCTTGCAGCAATCTGTAGAACAGCGTCTCGTTGCGGTCCTGCAGGCTGACCAGATAGATGTAGCGTTCAAGATCCGCGCTTTTTTGCTTGTAGCTTCCGTAGGTACGCGCGAGCTGTTCTTCGATTGTGGCAACGTGCGGGGGCACCAGCCCAAGGAGCCCGAACTCGCGGCGTTCCTCTTCCGAAAACGCGCTCCCTTTGTTGAGCAGCGGATTCTCGAGCAGAGACTTTCCGGTGAGTGAAATCTCGATGGTTTCTTGCTGAGCATCCGCGGCCTGGATTGAAGTCATCTACCCGCCTCCCTTCAGGCTGACAATAACACGGAGCGTCAAACAGCGAAACTCGGGGCTCGATCGTTTACTAGTTGACCGCATTGCGAAGATCTAGTTTCGCGCACAGACGCAAAGAGACGCGAAGACGCAAAGAACTACGTGTTTCGGCGGTGCCTTAATTAAAGGCACCGCCCGTGTTTCTTGGTTGTAGCTCATCGTTGTGTTATCTTGTTGCCGATTACTTTGCTTGGGCTAAGCAGATCCAGCCCAAACTACGGATAGTCCACCTGGGGGACGATTGAAGGAGCGTAAGAATGAATGCCACGATCTACCCCACGATCCTTACTGGCTTGGGCGTCATCATCACGTTGATTGTGACTATGCGCAATCTGGCGAAAACCACCCAGCAAGAGACCAATCGCCGCATTGACGACCTGAAGAACGATCTCAAAGAGCTGCTGGACGCGAAGTTCAAAGTTATTGATTCGCGATTTGAGGTTGTTGATGTCAGGTTCCAGAAGCTTGAAGGAAACCTGGCGGATCTTCGGCACGAGGGGCAAGACATTCGGGCCGAGCTGCGAGACATCAAAAGCGTGATCTTCAAACCTGCTGCCTGAAGCGTCGCCCAAATTGCGCTGAACTTCGTTTCGCGCAAAGTCGCGAAAGCCGCAAAATAAAAAGTGACAAATGGAAAAATAAAATGAAAATAGTCAGGTCGTGGCTTGCAAAGCTTCGCCACTCAGCTTCAGAAGCGCGATCTCTTCGGTGTCCACCATCTCGACGTGTGACATTAAACCCAGCATCTCAAACAACTCGCGATTCGAAGCATTCAGATTCGAGAGCACCAGCATGCCTTGCGCACCGTTCACCGAATCGATCACTCCGAGCAGTATTGAGATGCCGATGCTGTTGATCAGCTCGGTCTCCTCGAAATTAATCACAATGCGCCGCACACCAGCGGCGAGAAACGCCTGACACTGGCTCTCTATGCTCTCTGCGCGGAGCTGATTGAGGTAAAGCCCGGGATATATCACCGCGGCATCCTCGATTAGCCTGGCCCTGATCTCAGCAGCACTCATAGCGTCTCCTCCAAAAGACAGCAGACGAACAGCCGGACGCCGGCGCATTTGCGGCCGGTTACCTGCTTGCTGCCATTCCGTGATGTTCCTGCTATTGACTGCCGGGGCGTTTGAGGTACTTGGTCATTACGAGGCGCGCGCCGTCGTCAATGCGTTCGAACTCCACCTCATCCATCAGTGCGCGGATTATTTGCAATCCGCGGCCGCGCGCACCTTTCACTGGCTGGGCGCCGAGCGCGGGGGTCGCCTGTCCATTCGCCCTGCCAAACGTTTTGCCTTTGTTCGAGACGGTGATTATAAGCTTATCTTCGTCGATTGCGAAGCGCTGATGGATTTTTCCGTCAGGACTGTCGCTGTGCTCGGCCGCGTTGAGACACGCCTCGATCAGAGCGGTCTTGATCTGATTGATCGCTTCCTGATCGAAGTCGGCGGCGCGCGCTATCTGTTCGGCAGTGCGCGCAGCTATCAGCTCGGCGTCGTCTTCGATAGGAATGACGAGTTCGAACTCGCTGGTGGGCCGCGCTTCGCCGCCAAGCACGAGCCTGGTCAGGTAGTCCTGAATCAAATCGAGATGCGAATAGGTCGAGCGGTACGCGTGTAGGATTGATAGCCGTTCGGACGCGACTGCAGAGAAACCTTCCTTGCAGATGTACCAGCGAACGGCGTGCGGCATGGTTCCGGACTTCGCTCTCTGCCCGCGTAAAACCGGATCCGCCCGCTGATCGATTCGGCCGAGCGTCTCAACATCGAGCGGCTCCTTCGAGTTTATCAGCGCGATTACCCACAACACTTCGTTGGCTTCGGTGTAGATGCCTCCCTCGAAACCGGCGGCCGTGAACAGTCGCCAGTTCACACCTGGTTGTTCACCCGAACCAACGTCATGAACTAGCACGATTTGCGGCAGTCGGACTCGCTCCTCCTCGTCATCCAGCGCCCGCCGCACCTGCACGCGGCTCATCCCGCGATAGCGATTGTCATAAGCAACGTGGTCGAACAAGCTGGCGGGAACGCTTTGAAAATCGAAACGTGAGAGCAGTTCGACGAGCTGCGATTCAATCTCGCGATTGTAACGAGACATCATTAGGCGATATGAGTGTTTGAGCTTCTCGCTGAGCAGCTCTTCGCCTGCCACCGGTCTGAGCGCGCCGCCAATCTCGCTCCGATACTTCGCGCGCGCGTAATCCGCCAGCACCACGTCCGCGGACGCGCTCACGAAACCGTAGCTTATGTCCAGCATCTCGCGTGCGTCCATTCGGCGAAGCAACGCCCGGTTATCAGAGGTATGCTCGCCCATGCGCTCGGTCACGACATCGATAGGAACGGGACTGCCGGATTCGCCTACGAGCGCGAGAGCTTCAAGGACCGCGCGCCCTGCGCGAGAGTCCTGGGCCGCGTCGCGTATCAGCGCGTCGAGGTAGTGACCTATCCGCCCGCTCAGAACTTCGATGGTGTAGAGCCGCTCGAACTCGATAAAAGTCTTAAGCGACAAGCCACGCGAAGCCGCCGCGCTCAGGATCGCGCGTGTGTAAAAGAAGTCGCAATTGAGTTGCTGAGTCATCAACTCGATCGTCGAGTCGGTTGTTTCGACGCCGAGCAGGTCGGCCTGGCGGCGTGTGAGCTTTTCTACAGTCTCGTCGCTCATTCGCTCAAGCCGAATCACTTCGATTCGGTCAAACAGCGCCTGATCTGGCGGGATCAGTTCGGTCACCTGCCGGCGCAGGCCTGTAAGCACATATGCCGTAACTCGTTTTTCCCAGCTCCAGCCGGCGCTCAAACCTCTGATGAATTCGGTGTGAAGCTCGGCCCCTGCAGTCAGGTGCCAGTTGTCAATCATCACCAGCGGGTTGAGTCCCGCGTGCGTGGCCGCGGTGGACGGAGCCGAGAGAGCGACGCGCAATAGCGAATCGATGTTGCCCGATTGCAAGGCCCGCGCAAACGAATCGACCATCGACCTCACGCAAACGTAGTCTTCGGCCGGCGCGGCTCGACTGACGGCGGCGAGCGGCTCATCAGCAGCAGAAATCAGCGTCGGATCATTGCGTCTGAACGCAACGAATTGGGCAAGAAAATGCGAGAAATAATCGCGGGCGAACTCTTCGGGATCGAGGCAGGCGCGTCGTAGCGCGTAATAGAAAGGCAAAGCCTGGCCGCCTTCGTTGAAGAGGCGGTCAAAACTCTTGCGAAGGATCTCGGTTTTGCCGGCTCTCGGCGCGCCAAGCAAGAGCACATTGGAAACCGAACCGTGTGCTCGGGCTTCAGGGCCGGTTCGCGCCAGGGCCCCGACTCCGGCCAACTCAACCTCTCGGTCGGCGAAGTCCTCATCGGAGAGATGGCTCAGAATCTGTCTTGAGTTGGATTCGGTCATCAGGTTCCAGCACGTACCTTAATCAGCCGCGTGCACATCTTCATAGACCGCCACGCAGTTGCGGCCGAGCGTCTTCGCTTGATAGAGAGCCCGGTCGGCGGTCTCCATGATCGCAAGAGGGCTTTGCCGCGAGCGGCTGAACGAGGAAATCCCCGTGCTGATCGTCACCTGTCCCATCAGATCCCCCTGCTCTGTTCTGTACTCCGTGTCGCATATACCTTTGCGCAATCGCTCGGCGATGCGGGCGGCGTCGCCGAGCTCCGTTTCGGGCAGCACGATGCAGAACTCATCTCCCGCGAACCTCGCAGACATATCAATCGCGCGAAGCGAACTACGCAGTAGCTGAGCCGTCTTGACCAGCACACGGTCCGCATTCGTGTGCCCGTAAATGTCGTTGCAACTCTTGAACCGATCGACGTCGATGATCATGAAAGACAGGGGCGTGTTATAGCGCTTTGACCGCTCGACTTCCTCAAACAACCTGTCCTGAAGGTAGCGCCGATTTGGCAATCCAGTCAGGGGATCGGTCAAGGACATCTGTTGAAACGTCTCGGCCTTTTTGGCCCACTCCGTGCGGTCGATCATCAGCGCCAGGTGAGGCGCAATCATCTCGAGCATCATCAGGTCGTCGTTCTCGAAAGGAACGCCGTCCGCTCGGTCCGTCAGATTGATGACGCCAATTTTGCGCAGACCCAGAGTTATCGGATAGCTGATAAATGATCTGGTCTTGTAGCGCCCCGGTCTCTGGCGAGGAATCCGCGAATCGGTGTCGGCATCACGCACTACCAGCGGAAGGCCGCTGGCCAGCACCGCTCCGGCGATCGGGGCGCCAAGCTTCAGCCGAACCGCCCCGCCAGCCTCGGGATCAGCTCCCAGAACCGCTTCCAGGGCAAGTTCGTTGGATTCCTGGTTCAGAATCATCAGCGAACTACGCTCGGCCTTCATCATCTCGCTGAATTTTTCGAGCAGCGAATGATATACCGTCTGGGAGTCAAGCGTGGACGAGACGCCCCGCAGAAACTCGTAGAACCGCCCGATCGATCGTCTCCTGCTTTCGAGCTGATCGGTGAGCCGAACGATCTCGAGTTGCGCATTTAACAGAGTCGCGGATCCCTCCGCGACATCGACCGTCTGCTGTACAGACTTTCGCGCATTCTGAAAGTGGTATGAAGCGGTCGAGCCTACGAGATTGGCGGCCTCGGCCAGCTCGCGAGCGTCGATGAACTTAATGTTCTTGAGGCAGTCACCGCTCTCGACGGCCGCCATATCGCCGTACCCGCGCAGGAACTCGGTGTACTCGCTGGTGTTAGCAAACGACCTCCCTCCCAGGATGACCAACTGTTTCTGGTCGATGGCCACCGGGACTGCAAAACATCGGAGGCCGGCGTGGCAGGTGAAATCGAACTGCTTGGCTGCGGCGACCGCCTTGCTGTAGGCAGCCCCGCAATCAGCCGCGCATAACGGCGCCTTCTCGGCAGAAACTCGCATCGCCCGGCAGATGCTGGTGTCATTCTCAATACGCCCTATCACCGCACCATCGCGACTGAGCGTGGTCAGGGCGATTCCATTCTTCTCGGCGAGCGATTTCTGAAGACGCAGCCATACAGCGAGAGAGTTATCGGGATCTAACTCACCCGGTGAGGACCTGGCTTTCCTAACGGTTTCTTTGCTCAAACTACGCCGGAGCTTTCAAGCCCCAACCTCCCACTACATCAGCTAAAAGGAAAACGGGCTGCTCTTTCCGCCAGCCACATCTGAATGGGCCGGGTGGCAGCTATCAATCCTGGTATCCGCGGTCAGAATCCAGACGAATAAAGCCTCTTAGAGCACAGGAAGAACGAAACAACCGCGACGCATCTGAACGGGCGACCCTCTGCGTCAAGCTAGCATAGCAGTAACGTACTCTTCAATAGAAAGAGAGAGTACCGGTTCAGGTAATGCCATTGGTTTGACGTCAGTGAGTTCAATCTGGCTGCGCACAATCCGATGGCGCAACTCGCCAGAGTACCCTTTCCCTCAGTTCCTTGACGCTGGGGCAACCCCGTCTTGCGCTTCCAGTATCCACAAAAAGCTATTGATACCCAGGTTCCAATTGCATAGAATGAACTGGTTCAAAGGAACGACTTCGCCACTATTCGCCCCGACCCGGCATGATCCCCACCATGTCTTTTGGCGCTTGTTCCGCGTGACTATCTCAGTTGTGCCTCCGCGAGAAGGCTTGGACTGATGGATTCTGAAGACGGGCCTCCATCGCGCAGTGCTGACTTTGGCGACATCTACCCGTGCCCTAAGTGGCATTTGTCCCCGCTGCGATCGAGCATATTCGTGACTAACTCTATCTGAATGGAGATTTGATATGTCAGACGAAACGGCACAGAGCTTGCGCTCCTCATCATGTTCAGAGTCTCCGAGCGAGGATGCCATGAAAATACTAGTCGTCGACGACGAAGAAGGTGTTCGCGAACTGGTGAAGGCCGCGATGATGGAGCAGGGCTACCAGGTTTGGGTCGCAGCCAACGGCAGGCACGGGCTGGATCTGGGCGGCGAGTTCGAGTTCGATCTTATCTTTTGTGATGTGGTGATGGACGGAATGAGTGGGTTCGAGGTCCTCAAGGGCTTTCGCGGAACCCTGCGGTCGGAGGCGGAGATTGTTCTGATGACCGGCCAGGCGTCTGTAGAGGCCGCCATCGAAGCAGTCCAGCGCGGGGCGAATGATTACATTTGTAAACCATTCTCGATCGGCGTCCTTCAAGCGATCGCTTCCGCTGTCGAGCAGCGCCGCTATCCAAGTAAACTCGTGGCAATTGAGACCTCACGCACACCGCAGCAGGAAATACTCGGGAGCAGTCCCGCGATGATCGACGTCGTCAAGACTGCCGCCCGCGTCGCAGCCACCGATCTCCCGGTAATGATTCGAGGCGAGTCCGGAACGGGCAAGGAGCTGATCGCGCGCCTTATACACCGCAGGAGTCCGCGCGCCGAAAGGCCCTTCGTAGCCGTCAACTGCGGAGCGCTCCCAGACACACTGCTGGAGTCTGAGTTGTTCGGCCACACCCGGGGCGCGTTCACGGGAGCTGAAAATGTGCGTCGCGGACTATTTGAAGAGGCCGATGGTGGAACGCTCTTGCTGGACGAAATGACCGAGACAAGCCCGTCCTTTCAGGTGAAGCTGCTGCGTGTATTGCAAGAGGGCGAGTTTCGGCCGCTTGGCACCAACACCAAGAAGCGCGTGAACGTTCGAGTGCTGTCGGCTACCAATCGTGACCCGCAGGCGATGGTTGACCAGGGGCTCTTCCGACAGGATCTGCTTTACCGTCTTCAGGGCGTTTCGATCATGCTTCCGCCGTTGAGAGACCGCCGAGAGGATGTTCGTCCGATGGCGCTGGCGTTTCTGGCGCAATACGGCGCCGCCGTACGACGCTTGTCGATAACCAAGGATGCGTTGCTTGCGCTGGAGCGATACGGCTGGCCCGGCAATATCCGCGAGTTGAAGCACTTGATGCAGCGGCTAGCCGCGTTGAGTAGTGGCATCATCAGAATCGAAGACCTGCCGCCGGAGTTCGTGTCGACGCCGAGAGTCGCCTCGGTGATGAACGACATTATCCCCGAGGGCGAAATGCCTACGCTGGATCAGCTCGAGTCAAGCTACCTCTTACGGGTGTTGAGCGCGGTGGGAGGAAACAAGTCTCGCGCGGCTCAGGTAATGGGAGTAGATCGCAAGACTCTATATCGAATGATCGACAGACAGGTCAACCCCGCACCGGAAAAGAGGAAGGTCTCCTAGTCGGGATTTTATTTTCTAATTTCTACTTGTCATTTGCTATTGAAGAGGTTTCTGGCAGTTGGGCGACTGGCAGCTCGAATCGCTCCCGAATCGGAACCCGTTTGAGCGAAACTGTGCTCCCGGTCCAGGGTGTACTTCGCCAACTCGATTGGCTCTGCTTTGTCGGTCGATTGTAGATGGCGCAGAAGCCTTTCGCGACGAGCCCTCTCTCGCTCGTCATTCATCGACCCCGAGATCAGCGCCTGCAGGTCCTTTTCTGTCTCTTCCCTTGTCTCATTCTTGAGGCAAAGCAAAGCGAGTCCGGCGAGCTGAAAGCGCTCAAATCCTTCCATCAGGAAATCGCGCAAGGCGGGGCTGTTCCGCAGGTGAAATCGAATTGTCTGCTCGACGCTGCGCACTGGATATTGCGGAAATGCCGCCGAGTGAATGATGGCTGATGCAAGATTGTTGAGAATGAGCTCCGCCATCGCTTTGACTTCATCGGCGCTCGCGGCGTCTCCCGGCGACCAGGTTTTGTTCTCATAGAAGTAGGGGCGCAGGTAGGGCCTTTCGAGAAGGATCCTCAGGTGGCCGGAGGTTTCATCCATCGCCCGTTGCACCAACTGAATCTCGGGCTGCTGCCGGGCGCTCTCCAGTTGCCGCCTTGCAGTCTCCAGCTGGTCCCTTGCGGCGCGAAGTTGCCGGACGAACACAGAGAAATTCAATAGACCTGTGACGACCAGCAACAGAGTCCCGCCGAAGGTGAGCAGCGAGATTAACACTTCAGAACTCACGGGATTCCTCCGCGGCGACAAAACTCGGGTAGGCGTTGCCGGGCGGGTCAGGCTTGAGTTATCGACATTCCCTGTCTCGGCGAGCGCTTCCGCACGATACCACGCGGCGATGCAAAGCAGCCACCACATCCAGTACGCGTGACTCACGATCGGGGCCGGCATTTGCGATTTGCGCTTTCCGGCCTTCCTGGTTTTGCCTGAGCGAGTTGACTCCGCGCAGCTTCGGCACCTCGCACCCAAGTAAATACAGACCGACCTGTGTCGAAGGCATTCCATTCGCAGGTCCATCATCGAGGAGCGAAATCTTGACAAAGCATGTCGCCTAATATAGTTTTCGCTGTGAGAGAACTTCCTCGAATCAAGTAACTTCTCGGTCTAAACATGAAGATGTGTCCGCAATGCGGCAAGTCCTACGACGATGCGATCCAGGTCTGTTCCAGCGACCGATCAATGCTGATTCTCGTTGATTCCTCCGACCCGATGCTCGGCAAGCTGCTCGATGGCCGATACAGGCTCATTCGCAAGATCGGCGAAGGAGGAATGGGATCGATCTACCGTGCCGTTCACACCGAGAACCTCCGCATCTGCGCAATCAAACTGATGACCAGCCTGTCGCCAGGCAAGGACGATGCGATCGCGAGATTCAAACGCGAAGCAAGGAATTCCGTCCGGATTGACAGCGTTCATGCCGTGACCGTTTATGATTCCGGTCAGACCGATGAAGGATTGCTTTATCTTGCGATGGAGTTCATCGATGGCCAGGCTCTGTCACGAGTAATCGCCGACCAACGCGTGCTGCCAATCGAGCGCGTCGTTCACATAACCAATCAAATCGCCGAAGCGTTGGCTGCCGCTCACGCGTTACCGATGATTCATCGCGACCTCAAGCCTGACAACATCATGATCACCCGCAAGGGGGCGAACACTGACTTCGTAAAAGTGCTCGATTTCGGGATCGCCAAGGCGTTGGCCGATCCGGGCGGCGATAACCTGACCAAGACGGGCTTCGTACTTGGCACGCCTGTGTACATGTCACCCGAGCAGTTGCTCGGCGAAGAGCTGGATCCAAGGTCGGACATTTATTCACTTGCGATCATCGTCTATGAAATGCTCAGCGGACGGTTGCCGTTCGAAGGGGACAATCCACAGGCGGTTATGATGAAGCGCGTGATGAGCGACCCAATTCGCCTCCGCGCCGTGGCGCCCTCCTTGAGCGAGCAGGTTGAGCGCGCAGTGATGGCCGGTCTCCAGCGGAATCGCGACTTGCGCACGCCGACGGTAGAAGCGTTTGCATCCGAATTGAGCCGTGTGCTCTCCGGCGGCACACAAGTCATGGGCGGAGTAGTGACCGGCGAAATCACTCCCCCGGGGGAAGGGAGATCAACGGCTCAGTGGGCAAGCCCACAGACCCGCGCCGACAACAGTCCGGCGTTCACCGGCCAGGCTGAGTCATCGCGCTCGACACAGGGAGCGCGCAGCGATGCCAACACCTGGGCGCAAACCGACGTGAGCCCGGCGGCTCAATGGCAGGAACCGGCGCCGCCTCAGACTAGCGTTGCCTCTTCTCCGTCTTTTGGGACTCCGGTCACCGCCAGGGATCTGCCTCCGACCGTTGTCGTTGAGCAAGTCTTCACAAAGCCAGAGCCGCGCGGCGCGAAGTGGGAGTTGCTCGGCGGTGTGTTGATACTTGCAGTGATCGTGATCGCGGGGGGTCTGTACATAGTTATGCGCTCCGGTCCTTTGGCAAACGCAGGCTTTGTTTTGGTGGTGAAGGGCGCGCCGGCCGGTAGCCAGGTCTTCGTCAATGATGTTCGTAGCGATGCGGTGGCTGCTAACGGGGCGCTCAAAGTGTCGGGCCTCGATCCAGGTCAGGTGAATGTTCGCGTTTCGCACGAAGGCTTCAGCGATTTTATGACCACGGTCACCGGGAGCAAGGGTGAGACTCAAACCTGCGAAGCTCAACTACTGCCGACGACAATTGACTACGGCGGCGCGATGGTGGCGGTACCGGCGGGCGAATTTGAAATGGGGGATAACAGTCACGAGGCAGACGAGCGCCCCCTACATAGAGAGAATCTCGCCTCGTACTACATCGACAAGTATGAAGTGACAAACGCGCAATATAAGAAGTTCTGCGAGGCGACACAACACGCTTCTCCCCCAAATCCTCCGTTCGATCCGAATTACGTCGGCAAGCCTGACTATCCTGTCTTAGGCGTCACCTTCGAGGATGCACTAGCCTATGCGAGTTGGGCGAACAAACGACTGCCGACGGAACAAGAGTGGGAGAAGGCTGCCGGCTGGGATCCGGTCGCTCACAGAAGGCGCCTGTATCCTTGGGGCGACGAGTTCACGGCGGATCGAGCAAACATCGGAACCGGGCGTCCCGTCCCGGTCACCGAGGCGACCGGGGACCTCAGCTTCTACGGCGTCTTGAACATGGCGGGCAACGCTTTCGAGTGGGTCGATGCTGCGTATAAGCCTTACGACGGGAACAAAACTCCCGACCCGGCCTACAACAAAGACGAGCGAGTGATTAGGGGAGGAACATTCCGTCCTGGAAGCAAGCCCGATGAAGCGCGGACTTCTTACAGGAACCATCTCCCAAGAGTGTTTCCCAAAGATATGAGCATATCTGTCGGCCTCCGCTGCGCGGTGTCCGCGGACGACCCCAGGGTCCAGCAGCTTTTGCGCGCGCGCAGTCAGTGAAAGACTAGAGGATCAATCCATGCGATCTCGATTATCGAAAACGTGCTTGATTGTGGCGGCCGCGTTGGCGCTGCTGGTTCGCGCGATCTTCGTACCCGACGTCGACGCGCAAAAGCAAGGCGCGCCGTTGTGGTATTCGGTTGCCACAGTCAAGCGAGTGGACAAACCTAATCGGAAGCCATCGCACCCTCACCCAAAGACTCAGAAAACTAACCTCCTGACTCTTCAGTGGCGCCTGCTCGAGCGGGGTAATGGTAACGTTCAGCAGGAGGCGGACCCCAGTCGGGTCTTCCACGACGAGGACGAGTTTAAGCTCGCAGTCACGACCAACCAGGACGGCTACTTGTACGTGATTCACCGCACCAACAATGGCGACGGGAAACTCGTATTCCCGGACCCGCGCTCGAACGAGGGACGCAACGAGGTAAAGAAGAACCAGGAATACATCGTCCCGTCTTACTGTCCCAGTTTCCTTGACCCGAATGATTGCTGGTGGAAAATGCAGCCGCCTACCGGTCGTGAGAACTTCATCGTGGTTTTCAGCCGCGATGAGTACGACAAGCTGCCCCGCCGTGTCACCGCCGACAGCGGCGACTACGAATACCCAATCGTCAAACGCGACCTGATTGAGGATCTCATCAACACCTCGCGTCAGAAGGTAAAAGAGGCGACGGGACGGCTAACCATTCCTGGTAAGCGGGCAGCCCGGTTCGCGACGCGCTTGCAGAACATTAACCTTGAGGACAACGAGGAACTCATCGGCCGGGTCCAATTGAAACACGGAGACTAAGCCGGGAAGAGAAGGAGTATCACCAATGAAACGCCTAACTATATTTATGCTTGCGTCACTAGCCGCAACAACCTTGATAGCAACAGCCGGAGCCCAGGCCCGAGGCGCGAGGAGGCAAAACGAGGCCAGCCGCGCGCGCGGACTGTTCATCCACAAAACATCAGATGCGATGAGTATTCTCGTGCTGAAGGTCGCCGATGGGACTCTAATTCCAGTCGACCCGAGTAGCGAATTCAAGGCCGGGGATCAGATCAAGATCCAATTTCAAAGCAACTTTGATGGATACATCTATGTCGTGAACATCGCGCCGAGCGGGAAGAGGCGCCTTCTAGTCCCCTCTCCCGAAGCTACCGATAACGCGGTGCATTCCGACGAGCGATACGACTTTCCACTGGGCGGCAATTCGATCCAGTTCGACGAGGAGAAAGGAACCGAGGTCCTTCAGGTGATCATGTCCAGGGGGCGCATCCCATATCTAGACGCGGCGCTCAAAGAACCCGAGCAGTACCTCTCGGAATCCGCGTCCAGCGCCGCAGCCGAGCTGCAAGGCGGCATCACCAAGAAGGTCACCCCGGTAATACCGGAAGGCGAGGGTAGCAGCAAGGTCCGGTCAAGAGACATTATTCTCGCTCCAGGCAAGGACAAGGACACCACGGGTTCGGTCGTCGCAATCCCGGACAGCGGAAGCGGCGGAAAGCTCAAGGCGGGTGAGATCGCACCGTTCGAGATTCGGCTGAAGCACAAGTGAGCAGAATTCTTCCGAGTAAGGTAAGGCTTGCCGCGGCGGCGGTCCTCGCTGTTTCAGCCGTCGCTGTGTGCGCTCTCCTGGTTTCGGCGCACAACTTGCAATCCGCGAACAAAGAAGCGAGCATATCGCCCGAATCTCGCGCCCTGGTCCGCCAGGCCATCGCTTCCACGGGGCTCATCTCGGTTCGCAACTCGATCGATTCCTCCAGTCAGGGCCCGCGGCCAAGGGGCTCGGCAGTCGTCGTGCGCAGCGACGGAGTGGTGGTCACCAACTACCACGTCATCACTAACCCGAGGACCGGTCGGTCATATGACGAGATCTTCTTGAGTCTCTCGAGCGACGGCGACACGGCTGGATCGTCGGCTCGCTATCGACTCAGGCCTCTGCTCATTAACAAGGAATACGATCTGGCGTTGCTGCGCGTTGATTCGGACGCTGCCGGCAATCCAATACCGAAGGCGTTTACCTTTCCAAGCATCGAGATGGGCGACTCGCGCAAGATCCGCCTGCTCGACGACCTGTTCATAGTCGGGTTTCCAGAAAAAGGCGGCTCAACCATCACCGTCAATCGGGGCGTCGTCGAAGGCAGAGACATACTGGCGAACTGGATCAAGACCGATGCTCGCGTGATCCACGGCAATAGCGGTGGCGCGGCGGTCAATAGTGGGGGCCGGCTCATCGGCATCCCGACAAAAGTCGTCGCCGACGAACAGCCGGTCGATAGGGACGGTGACGGGTTCCCGGATGACTCGAGACGATATGGCGCTGTAGGTTTTCTGCGGCCGTCCCACCTCGTAGCGGAGATGATAAAGCAGCTCAACGATGGCAACTCCGAGAACCAGCCGTCTCCTTCCGCGCCGAGAATTGCCGAGTTGTCAACAATGATCACTGTGCGCGGAATAGTAAGGTCGGCTGCAAGCGGTAAGCCGGTTGCTGGTGCGATGGTTGGGCTGCTGCCGCTTGGAGAGAGCAAAATCACTGAGAACACTTTGCTGACCTGGGGGAGCACGAATGCCGAGGGGGCGTTCAAACTTAACCGGCCGGTCCCCCCGGGTCGATACACACTCAAGGCAAAGGCTCTCGCGAATCAGGCTTACTCGAGTGATGTAGAGATCGGTCCGGGCGCTGCTTTATTGATTATAGAAATGCTGCGTTCGTCGAACTGAGGGGTGATCGTTGCGGTCGAAGTCTCTTGCAAAGAAATTCCAAATAAACGCATTCCTAAGCTTGATTGAAACTTTTTTTGTGGTTAGAATACACACGCACCTGGACGGGATGAGGTCCAGGGGGTTCTCGTAGCAGTCGTAGCACTGAGCCGGTTGTTCTGACCGGTGTTCTTTCTGAGTCGTCAAGAAGCCTGTAGTGGCGACAGCACTATGCCGCCTGATGCCTGGTGAGAGTTCGACACCGGGCCTAATCGGCAGCCTCATCCGAGGCTACCCGTAAAACCGGGGGCGATCGTCATGAAAACAAGACTCGCGTGCACCTTCCTGAGCGCGCTTTTCGTTATAGCGTTGTCGCACATGCTTGCCGCAACGGCTGCACAGGACAACAAGGCCGCGCCACAGAATCCACCAATCACACCGGCAAAGGCGAATGCCGGCGAGGCGCCAATCCCTACCAAGGCAAACGCCGGCGATCAGAAAACAACAACTGCTCCGAAGAGAGATGACCAAATCACTCGACTTCCCGCGAATATCGTAAACGTGACCATCAGTGTCACAGATCCGTATGGCAGATTCGTTACCGGCCTGGGCAAGGACCACTTCGAGCTGTTTGACGACAAGGTAAAGCAGCAGATCGCGCACTTCACCGATGATGACGCTCCCGTTTCTCTTGGAATCGTCTACGATGTGTCCGGGTCGATGAAAGAGCGCGTCGGCCGGTCCATTCGCGCGCTGCGCCGGTTCATCGAAACCTCACACAATGACGACGATTTCTTCCTGATCGGCTTCAATGATCGCGCGAAGCTTGTGCAGGACTTCACGACCTCCGGTGACAGCATTCTCGGTCATCTGATGTTCGCGAATCCGCACGGGTCGACGGCGCTCTACGACGCCGCCTACATCGCGGTTGAAAAGGTTCAGCAGGGCCGTCAATCCAAGAAGGCGTTGCTGATAATCTCCGACGGTCAGGACAACAATAGTCGCTACACGTACAAGGAGCTACGCAACCGGGTCAAGGAAGCGGACGTGCAGATCTACGCGATAGGCATCACGGATCCGGCCAACGATACGCTGGCGGGATTTGGCCGCTCGGTACTCGAAGAAATCACCCGCATGACCGGGGGACGCGCATTCTTCCCGAACGCTTACAATGAGCCCGAGCTTGTCGAGATATGTACGCGAATCGCGTTGGAGCTTCGGCATCAATACTCAGTGGGCTTCTATCCGACGGACATCCAGAGCGAAGCGAAGTGGCATAAGGTTCAGGTAAAGGTGAATCCTCCGCGAGGACTCGGCCGGCTGTCGCTTTCGTACAGAGACGGGTATCAATCTTTCAAGAAGTAACCACTGCTTTAGAACGCAACCGCAAACGGCCCTCCCGTTCATGCTTACGGCAACGGTTGAGGCGCGTCCGCGCATCCCAACCGTCGAAGTCCTCGTTTTCAAATATTGACACCCCGGAGTAGAATTCTGTTATGAAGCTCGAGTCGTGCAGGTTGCCTTTAGTCGGAGTGATCACCCTCAGTTTTCTTATCCTGGGCTTCCCTCAACGCTCGGTGGCCCGCGCCGATCAACAACGGCCAGACAAGCCGAAGTTCCAAAAGCCGCAGCAACCCAGGGAAGAGGAAGGTTCGCAGAAGGACCAGAAGGATGAGACGCCGATAAAACTTGGCACCGCTCTGGTAGTGCTCGACGTTTCGGTGGTCGACCCGTCGAATAAGCCAGTGATGGACCTGAAGCAGGATGACTTCAGCGTGACCGAAGATAAGGTCCCCCAGAAGATTGATCACTTCAGCAAGGAGCAGGTGCCGGTCTCACTCGTGTTCGCGATCGACACGTCAGGTTCCATGCGTCCCAAGCTTGATACGGTAGTTAAAGCCTCGACCAACATTGTGAAGGAAGGCCGCGCCGGCGATGAGATGGCCGTCATAGAGTTCAAGGACCAGCCCGAGCTCCTGGAAGAATTCACCGGCGACGTCAATGACGTGATCGATACGCTCAACGGGTTGGTTGCATCGCGTCAGACCGCCATGCTCGATGCGCTATACCTGGCCGCCGACTATGCTAACAAGGACGGTAAGAACAGACGGAAGGCAGTGCTGGTTGTGACCGACGGCCTCGATAATGACAGCTATTACAAGTTCGGCGAAGTGGTGAACCATCTGCGGGAGATTGATGTTCAGATTTACTTGATCGGGTTCATCAACGATCTCGACAAGGACAGCGGGCTGTTCAGGAAGAGCCCGAAAGAGAAAGCGGAGGGTTTGCTCAGCAAGCTGGCCGAAGAGACCGGTGGCAAGGCGTTCTACCCGAGGGAGCTTTCTGAGGTCCACGCAATCGCGCAGCAGATCTCTACCGATCTACGAACGCAGTACGCGATCAGCTACTATCCGAGCAACTCCGCCAAAGACGGAACGTTCCGCACTATCAAAGTCCAGATCAACTCAGGCAACCGGCGACTGGTCGCACGCACCCGGAATGGGTACACGGCGCCTCGCGAAGGCGAACACCACAGCGTTAGTAAGTAAACACAAGATCTGAAGCGGCCCTTTGAAGGCTAAGGCAAGGTAAGGGGTACTTGATGCGGCTTCTGATAGCCTGACGCGGGGGTGGCCATTCCGTCTAGAAATCAGTTTCTTTCTTCCTAATCGGGTTTCTCCTGCGCCGCGACTTTCGCATGGTCGAACCCAGTCTCTGTATGAACCAGAGCAAACTGGCCCTTTCATCAGGCGTCAGGGCGACCACTTCGTGAAGGATCTGGATCACATCGGGATTGACCACAGCCTTTCGGACAGTCTCCAAAATCATCAGGGGGTCTGGCGCGTAACTGCTCTTCCCCTGGTCGTCCATATCCTCCGGCAGGCCGCAAGCAACATGAAACAGCTCATCCATGTCCACGCCGAGTCCGTCGGCAAGAGCTTTGAGCTTGTCCACCGACGGATTGCGAGCCCTCCCGATTGAAATGCTGGCAACATAGCCGTCGGTTATTCTACCGCCCGACACCCGCTGAACATCCTTTTGCGTCAGGCCCTTCAGTTTCATGATCCGCTTTACATATTCACCTAAGTCACGCCTGGCTCTGGGCATTTGCGCTCTCCGTTTGCTTTGAACAAAAATGTTTGGATAAATACTTAGACAAGACTTGTATCACACGCACCGAGGCAGCTCAATGGCTGAAGTGAAAACGTACAACCGTGAATTCTCGCGCGTCACTTCGAGAACCGCGGTAACAGGCAGGTCGAGAGCGTTGGCACCTACCCAAGATAGATATCCGCATTGGTTCTCAGTGCTCGCAGGGCGTCGCGGTCTTCCAAAAAGCGAACCCTTTCCCGCGCTCGATCTTTGATAACGTGGCATATGGCTTTAGAATTAATTCGATGACGCCGGAAATAGTCCGTAGTCCGTAGCTCCGGAACCAGATTGAACTACGGGCTACGGACTACGGACTACGGACTATCTAAATGCACAACCGACTCATAGAAGAAGACTTGAACCGGCTCCGCGACAAGCTGCTGATCATGGGCGGTGCTGCTGAGAAAGCCATAATGCTGTCGATGCGCGCGCTGATCGAGCGCGACTCCGAGCTTGCTGAGCGCGTTGTGCGCGAGGACGACGCGATCGATCAGATGGAACTGGAGATCGATCAGATGTGCGTCGACGTATTGGTGCTCAAGCAGCCCGCCGCCGGTGATTTGCGCTTCGTCGTTTCAGTAGCGCGCACGGCCCCAATCGTCGAGCGCATAGCCGATCACGCGGTCAACATAGCCAAGCACGCGATCTCGCTCAATAATGAGCCGGAGATCGGGGCACACATTGACCTGTCAGCCATCGCGAAGGTCGTCCAGGATATGCTGGTCGAAGGGCTGGACGCTTTCACATCGGGTGATCCGGAACGCGCTCGCGTAACTATTGCCCGCGACGACGAAGTGGATGAGCTCTACGACAGGCTCTATGATCAAGTGATCGACGCAATGAAGCACAACCCCTCAACGGTATCGCGTGGCGCCGAGTGGTTGTTCGTCTTGAAGCACTTCGAGCGCATCGCCGACTACGTGACCAACATCTGCGAACAGATCGTGTACATGTCGCGCGGTCAGGTCATCAAACACACCGTATGGTAGCGACCAATCAGACCCGCCTCCGCAGCGTTATCATCGTCGAGGATGATGAGGACATTGCCGACTCGATCCGGTACAACCTGGAACGAGAGGGCTTTCGAGTGCGCTTAGCCACGACGGGCGAAGTCGCGCTCAACCTGATCCTCGACCGTCCGCCAAATCTGATACTCCTCGATCTGAATCTTCCACACATGAACGGCTTGGAGTTGTGCCGCCGCTTGCGAGCCGAGTCGACTACCACACGAGTCCCAATTCTGATGCTCACGGCTCGCGCCGACGAAGCGGACAAAGTGCTCGGCTTGAACATGGGCGCCGACGACTATATAACGAAGCCGTTCAGCATGCGCGAGCTGATGGCGCGAGTCAACGCGGCGTTACGTCGGGCAGAGGGTTTGGAGACAGACCGCCCGGTCTTCGACGACGGATCGTTGAGGATCGACCCGGCGACGTTCAACGTGAGCTACAGCGGGCGTGACGTGCGGATGACACGCAAAGAATTCACTCTGCTGTCCGAGCTGGCGCGCAACCAGGGACGTGTGTTGACGCGCGAAGTACTGCTCGACCGAGTGTGGGGCGTGTCCTACTACGGCGATTCGCGAACGCTGGACGTGCACATTCGAAGACTTCGTCAGAAGCTCGGCGACTCATCGGTGATAGAAACAGTCACGGGGATAGGCTACCGGCTGGTGGCGGGGAAGAAGCAAACGGGGTAGGCGCTGGTATTTGCTATTTCCCATTTGCTATTTGTCATTTGTCATTTGTCATTTGTCGGTGCTCTAGGCTCCGGGCTTCAATGACAAATGACAAATGGCAAATGACTCTTTGCTCTTACCTTGAAATATGAGGGACCTTGCTCGACGAGTCTGGCTGGTGACCCTGGCAGCCCTGCTGATTTTCGTGGTCTACGAGATCATCAAGACGGCCCTGTTCCCTCACATCTCCGTCATCAGCTCTCACATCATCACTGTGATCGTAGTCGCGGTGATGACCTTCTTCGTCTCGCGCTACGCTCTCGGCCGCTACGGCCAGGCACTCGCTGAGATCCAGCGCCAAACAGCAATCACCCAGGACACGAATCGGCTGTTGGCTGGGGTGCTGGCGACAATGCGCGAGGCCGTTGTGATTGTCGACTCACGAATGCGAGTTGCGCTCTACAACGACGCCGCGGCGCCCATGTTCAAGCTGCCCGCGACAGATGCAGGCAGGCCCCGGGCCCGCACAAGAACCGCAATCGACGAAACCTTGGACGAGGAAGAGCCAGCCGCGCGGGCGCGACCGCTTGTTGACGCCTCAAGGGGCGTGGGCGATTCGACTCGGGCGTACCGTTTGACCGACGTGACTCGCGACCCCGCGATCAACATCGCTTTCATGCTCGTGCTGGAAGAGAGGACCCGGGTCGAGTTGCGCGTCGAAATGGCGGACCGCGAGCATCGCAGCTTCCAGTTGAACGTCGCGCCGCTTGGGAGCGATCTCGCGGTGGGAGTATTCTTCGATATCACTCGACTCGAGAGGCTCGAGCGCGTCCGTCGGGAATTCTTCGCGAACCTTTCGCACGAGTTGCGCACGCCGCTGACCGCAATGCTTGCGTGCTCGGAGACCTTATTGGCCGGCGCGATAGATGACCCGGGCAACAGGATCAGGTTCCTCGAAACCCTGCACAGGCAGGCAACACGGATGAGTGAGCTGATCTCGGACATCTCGGATTTGTCGGCGATCGAATCGGGTCAAATCGAGCTTACGCTGAAACCGGTGAGGCTGCGCCGGATGGTTGCCGATGTCGTAGCTCTGGTTGAATCGCGAAAGGCAGACTCCGACATATCTTTCAGCACATCGATTCCTGACAGCATCCTTGTGCAAGCCGATCGCACGCGGCTCGAACAGATTCTATACAATCTGATTGACAACGCTGTGAAGTTCAACCAGCCAGGCGGCTCGGTCAATATTTCAGCGGAAGAGAAAGCCGGCTGTGCGGCGATTAGTGTTGAGGACACAGGCGTCGGTATTGCCGCAGGGGATCTCCCGCGAGTGTTCGAGCGGCTTTATCGCGGCGACAAGTCGCGCTCGCGCAAGACCGAGGGCACCGGGCTGGGTCTCGCAATCGTCAAGCATCTCGTACACGCGCACGGTGGCGAGCTGTCGGTTGTTAGTGAACTGGGCCACGGCTCGCGGTTCACATTCACCATTGCAATCGCGGCGAAGGCGGCGGAAGTCGCAACGTAAGATTCGAGGGGATCTTGCTATTGTCTCGCTCCTGCCGACACAGCGCGGCTGAGCAGATCGGGTGACTTCATCCGATGGCATTGCTCCTCAAAGCTCGGGCGCGGTCCGTTCCAGCGAAGATCGTCCACGGTGTCAAAGACCGGCACATCCACTCGCAAGGTCGCGAGTGTGCGAAACAAAAGAGCGTCGGTCCAGGAACTGAACAGCGACGCGGACAGCCGCTGAGCGCTACGTATCGATGGATGCCAATCTCGAAAATCCTTCGGAATCCCTTCAAGGTGGACATACTGAGATAAGCTCAGTGACGCTGCTTTTGGGCCCCATCCAGGCACGCCTGGAAACCCATCCGCGCTGTCGCCGACCACGGCAAGGTAGTCCGGAATCGATTCCGGCTTCACGCCGAATTTGGCCACGACGCCGGCTTCGTCGCGTAAGATGTCGCGTCTGCGGTCCAGTTGCACGACTCGTGCGCCCACAACGCACTGACTGAGATCTTTATCCGGTGTACAAATGATTACCTGCCTGACACGGTCATCCTGCGCCGCCTTAACCGCGGCGGCAGCGAGCGCATCATCGGCTTCATAGTAGACCATTGGCCACACCACAACTCCCATCGCTTCCAGCGCTTCTTCAAGGACCGGAAACTGCGAGAGCAACTCCGGAGGGACCCCTTCGCTGGTTTTGTATCCGCGATACAGATCATTGCGAAACGACTCCACGACATGATCGGTTGCGACGCCGATGTGGGTTGCGCCGCGTTCGATCATGGACAAGACCGAGTGCAAGACGCCACGGACCGCGCCGATTTCCTGTCCATTCAAGTCGGCCGCGGTCGGCACAGCGAAAAAGTGCCGGAACAGTTCATACGTCCCATCAACTAGGTGCACATCCACGTCTTATTTCATATCTCCCTGCATCACCCACTCTTCATTGAAGTGGGCATGCTTGATGGATTTTCTGGCCGGTTTGCCCTCTGCATCCAGGGGAAGATCTTTCGTATTCAGATGGTAGCTGTAACTCGCCTGCAACGAACCGTCTCTCGCCTGGATGATCGAAGGGTAGTGGAAGGCTCCGGCCTCGGGACCCGTTGGCTCGAATTCGAGATGACGCTTCCATTTCCATGCCTGTCCTTCATCCGTGGAAATAGCCACCGCCAAACTATTGCGCCCCTGCTCGGTGTCGTTATAGATCAACGCCCAATGACCGTTACTCAGTGAGATGACTTCTGCCCCTGAGCCGGGGTTGGGGATTGAACTGTCGACAACGGGACTCCAAGTCTTACCGGCGTCGCGCGACTCGCTCATATGGAGCCGCTTCGGCGGCGGGCCGTTGTCTCGCATCAGAGCCAACAACGTACCGTCCTTCTTCCTGACAATACTCGGCTGGATGTTGCCGGCTCCGACAAGCGGCGTGCTCGTCGTCCAGTTCTTTCCCCAATCATCAGTGATCGCCATCAACGAGAACGAAAAACCATCAGAGTAGAGGGGCACAATTAGTCTCTTGCCATCCACAACAAATGGGTGGGCGCGAGTCATCCAGCCCAGGCGGCGAAAAAACTTATCGGCGGCATTCTTCTTCGTGCGCTCGATATAATCCCTGATAACCTTTTGCCGTTCAGGCGGCGCATCCTTATTTGCAGCCTCATAGGCGGTGACCGCCTCCGTAACGGTCGCTTCAAACTCAGGCCCCGGAGTGACGTGCAAGACCTCATTCACCTCCCAGCGAGGCGGGCCATCCGGCTTCTGATAATCCGATGATACGCGGTATTTCATCAACGCAGTGTGCCATTCATTCGCGAGAATAGTAGGCCACATCAACCAGAGCCGTTGATGAGGGTCTATGAACATTGTGGGGTTGGTGTCAGGGTAGTTCGGTGTATCCGCCATCGTAAACCGATTCCACGTCTTTGAACCTCGTCGCAGCCGGGCGCCTTCGATCTTTACATCATCGGCGGTGCGCTCGCCTGAGCCATGGAACCAGCATACGAGCAAATCGGCGTTGGGGCACTCGACAATGGTGGAGGCATGGTTGTGCCAGCTTTCGAGCGGGAAGATCAGCTCGGCCTGATAAAAGGCAGGCTCTCCAGGTTGGAGCGAGGCTCCTGTGCTGACGATGAGCATTAGTCCGATGAGGCACGCGATGATGGGGTTTTTCATTTTAGTTCCAGGAGCCTTGGTGGCCGCGGACCGCGCCGCGCGGCGCCTGCTAGTTCGACGTACGTCAACTCCTCACCTTTCTCTACGCACCTCAGCATAAGTCCTCCCCTGCTCATATCGCCTCGGCCGACGAATTCGGTCGGAAAGCGCAGCCTTTCTTTAAAGGCATCGCCCAGGATGCCAAGATACTTTGACGTGGCGACACTTCCGAGGAAAACCACCTGGCAATTCCCCGAAATTGATTCAGCGATTCGACGGGCATCTCGTTCGAGCGGATTGCGGTAGCGAGGATTTTGCTCATCAACTTCGACCTCGGCGATTTTTTTAAGCTCATCGATCGTGAGAATCTCATCAGGGGATCGCAGACCAGTTCCCGGAGTCACGACTAGCGTTCCAGGCAAATCCAAAGGTGGGTTTGCAAAGGAACTCGCATAAGATAGCTTACCCCGAAAGTAAATTGCGCTCATGAAACTGAAGATAGCTCCCAGGCTCGCACTCCTGTCGCGCAGTTGTTTTGCAAGCGGAAAGCTACTGCGCTCGGACATGAGTAACTGCGCGCGTATTCCGCCGCAGTTGGCAGGAGAAAGAATGAAGATGCGATTTACAGATTTCATCACCGTAGTTTTTATTAGTGCGGTTTTTGGCTTTTGCGGAAGAGATCGTAAGCACTCAATCAGAAGGAATAAATGGAGGCGGCGATCGGAATCGAACCGATGGATAAAGGTTTTGCAGACCTCTGCCTTACCACTTGGCTACGCCGCCTTAATTGTCAAACGAAAGGCGAAGGCCACTCTTGCCGGCTGCTCGAGTTTGGCCTTCGCCTGAAACCTTGGAGCGGGAGACGGGATTTGAACCCGCGACTTCGACCTTGGCAAGGTCGCACTCTACCGCTGAGTTACTCCCGCTCGGCGAACCTGATTCTATCCGCCCGAAATTCTTTCTGTCAACCAGAGGTGCTATTCACCAGAGGTCCTATTCTCCTATCGGAACTTCAACTTCATCACCAGCGCATCCTCGGTGGGCAAACGATAGTATTCGCGCCGCCGGCCCACGATCCTGAACCCGAGATCTCTATACAACAACTGAGCAGCCTCGTTCGATGCGCGTACTTCAAGTATTACAAACGCAACGCTTCGACGGCCTGCTTCATCTATCGCCGCTTCCATCAAGCTCCGCCCGACGCCGATCCTGCGATACTCCCGATGCGAGGCGACGTTGTTGACGTGCAGCTCGTCTTCAACTATCCAACCCGCAAAGAAACCAATCACGGCAGGACCCGGAACGAGGTTGCGCGCCACAATCATTATCGAATTCGGATTGGTGAACAACTCGCGCCGGTAGGCGTCGTATCCCCACCGGTTCAGCCCGCTGGTTTCTTCGATCTCAACCACGTCGATCAAGTCGCGTTCCCGCATAGGCTCGATCGAGTAAGGCGTGAACATTGCCTCATACTCTCGGCTTGTAAGATTGCTTATCGACACCGCAACTCCCCATTGGGTTCAGGGTTTAGGGTTCAGAGTTCAAGCTTTAGCTTGCGTGATTAGAAGCTCCCGGACCCGCAGCCGGAAGACTAAACCGTCAACTCTGAACTCTGAACCCGGAACTCTGAACCCGGAACCCTGAACTCCGAACGCTGAACCCTGAACTCTCAACTTTCTTCATCGTGACTCCGACTTGATGCTCCGTTTGATCTTAGAACCCAGAAGGCCCAACGACAACTTTATTTCGGCCTCCGACGGGCGCACATAACAAGCTTTCAAGCTCTCAGCGGTTTCCCTGTGACCGCGGGCGTTTTTCAAGAAGGCCAGCCGCGCGACATCTTCGGCCAGGCTGTGATCCGATTGCTTCGTCGTCCACTTCCCTTCAGCGCGCGCCGCGGCGATATTTCCGATGACTTCTGCTGCCCCTTCCGCGCCGTCGCCCGCGAAGACCACATCATTCGTATCGGACACGCGCTCGAGTGCTTTCTCCAGGGTTGATATCATCGGATCATTCTCCGCAACCGGCACCCCGTCACCGTCAAACGAAAACAACTGCGAATAGACCTCACCCTTGTAAGCATTCACCATCGCGCAAACAGACAATGCCGGGCCCGCCGCGAACGCTGCGCCTTCCAGAGATGTAACTCCGAGAATGGGCTTGCGCGTAGCCGCGGCAAAGCCTTTCACCGCGGCCATACCGACTCGCAGTCCGGTGAAACCGCCTGGCCCGACGCAAACCGCAAAGACATCCACATCTCCGATCGTCATCCCAAGTTCCGCGAGCAACGACCGAACCTCCGTCCACAACGTCTCCGAACGCTTCTCATCAGGCGGCTCGCTAATTGACCCGAGCAACCTCGAGCCTCGCCCGACGGCAAGGCTCGTCGCCCTAGACGATGTGTCCAGTCCAAGGATGATTGGCTCCGCCACTGTGAGGTCTTGTTTAGTCAATCGGCTTGTCGACCGCCAAAGAGTCTCACTCGCGCATACTCTGAACGAGTTTGACCAGCGATAGGCGATTATATATTCTGGCCATGGCCGAAACAACCTTATGCACCGCAGTACACGGCCCGAAGCGCTCGGTTCCAAGCACCACGCCGATCCTGGGAATTCTGTGGTCCCCGAAGCGTTCGTGACTACTGGTCACTACTACTCCAATGCAACCACCCACACCAATGCTCAGGCAGTACGAGGAGATCAAGCGCCAGCATCCCGGGACGCTGCTCTTCTTTCGACTCGGCGACTTTTACGAGCTGTTCTTCGACGATGCAATAATCGGTGCGAAAGAGCTCGAGATCACTCTGACGGCGCGTCATCGAGAGCGCGGGAATCCCGTGCCGATGTGCGGCGTGCCTTATCACGCAGCCGGCGGCTACATCGCCAAGCTGGTGCGCAAAGGTTATCGCGTCGCGATATGCGATCAGACCGAAGACGCAACGAAGACTACCAAGCTGGTTCGCCGCGAGGTCGTTCGAATAATTACACCCGGCACCGCCATAGACTCGCAGTTACTGGATGCGAGAGAGAACAGTTATCTGGCTGCGGTGTTCGGCGCGGGCTCCGGAATGGCTGCAGCGTTTCTGGATATTTCGACGGGCGAGTTCCTTGCGACTCAGTTCTCCGGCGACGCGGCCTGGCAGCGCGTGCTCGAACAGCTCGAATGCTTTGGCCCGCGCGAGATCATCTTCCCGAAATCGCTTGAACCATTGTTCAAGTGCGGCTCGAAACCTGAAGGCGAGAGCGGCACGGTCACCGCGGAAGGCGACTCGGGCTCGACAGGTTTGAGCTTCTCGGGACATCAGCCCGCTTTGAATCCGCTCGATGAATGGTTCTTCTCGTTCGACCGCGCGCGCGAGCTCCTGTTGACTCACTTCGGCGTTGCATCGCTCGAGGGATTCGGCCTCGGCGGACGCGACCTGGCGACAGCGGCGGCCGGCGGCGTGCTCCACTATGTTCGCGAGACGCAAAAGGACGAAGCGGCTCACATTACCGGGCTTTCTTACTTCGAACCGAACGACTATCTGATTCTGGACCAGCCTACCGTCCGCAATCTCGAGTTGGTGGACGCGCTGGACGGATCGCGAACGCGAACGTTGATTGCTGTCATCGACGAGACTGTCACGGGCATGGGCTCGCGATTGTTGAAGCAGTGGCTGTTGCGCCCCTCGATGAAGCTCGGTGAGTTGAACGCGAGGCTCGACGCTGTCGAAGAACAAAAGAATGCGTTGATACTCCGGGATCGGCTGCGCTCCCAGCTAAAGAGCATCGTCGATCTCGAACGATTGATGGCGCGCATTAGCCTTGGCCGTGCGAACGCTCGCGACCTGGTCGCGCTGAAGACTTCGGCGGACTCGATCCCTCACATCAAAGAGATGCTCGCCGACGCGACTGCTTCCCTGCTTGAAGTGTTGGCAGATAGCCTGGACGAGTTGCAGGATCTGCGCGATCTGATCGGCAACAGCATAGCCGACGATCCAGCGGCAACGTTGAGCGACGGTGGTTACATTCGCGGCGGCTACAATGCGGAGCTTGACGAGTTGCGCGGGCTGTCGGCGTCGAGCAAGAGCTTCATCGCGGCGATCGAATCCCGCGAGCGCTCGCGTACCGGTATCTCGTCGCTCAAGGTGAAGTTCAACAACGTGTTCGGCTACTTCATCGAGGTGAGCAAGTCGAATCTGAAGAGCGTGCCCTCTGATTACGAGCGCCGGCAGACTCTGACCAATGCCGAGCGCTACACGACTCCTGAGCTGAAAGAGTACGAAGCCAAAGTGCTCGGAGCCGAAGAGCGAATCAGCGAGATCGAGCAGGTGCTGTTCGCCGAGATCAGGCAAACTGTCTCGGTTGAAACACGGCGCGTTCAAGCGGTCGCTCACGCGCTGGCGATGTTGGACGCCGTGTTGTCGCTTGCCGAAGTCGCCGCGCGTCGCAACTACTGCCGGCCGGTGTTGACCGAAGACGACGAAATCTACATACGCACCGGCCGCCATCCGGTGATCGAAGCGACGGGCGAGCGCTTCATTCCAAACGATATATATCTAAACAACTCGACCGATCGGCTGCTGATCATCACGGGGCCGAACATGGGCGGAAAATCCGTCTACCTCAGGCAAGCCGCATTGATCGCGATCCTCGCGCAGATCGGTTCGTTCGTGCCCGCGGACGAAGCTCGCATCGCGATCCTCGATCGCGTGTTCACACGCGTTGGCGCGTCTGACAGCCTCGCGCGAGGCCGCTCGACTTTCATGGTTGAGATGACCGAGACCGCGAACATTCTGAACACGGCGACGCCGCGCAGCCTTATCCTGCTTGATGAAGTTGGCCGTGGGACTTCGACGTTCGATGGGCTATCTTTGGCGTGGGCGATCGCGGAGTACCTGCACGACAATCCGCAGCACGCGGCGAAGACGCTGTTCGCGACGCACTATCACGAGATGACCGAGCTCGCGAAGCTGCTGCCGGGCGTTCGTAATTATCAGATGGCAGTCAAGGAGAGCGGCGGCACGATTGTGTTTCTGAGGAGGGTCGTGGAAGGAACGGCGTCGAAGTCTTATGGGATTGAAGTGGCTCGGTTGGCAGGCTTGCCTCGAACAGTAACCGAGAGGGCGCGTGAAATACTTTCAAACCTGGAGGCGAACGAGTTGGACGTGACTGGCAAACCGAAGTTCGCCCGGCATCTGCCGTCGAGAAAGGCCGCGCCTCAACCGACTCTTTTTGAAGCCGCGAACGACGCTGTCGTGGATGAGCTGCGAAATCTGGACGCAGAAGCTCTTAGTTCCCAACAAGCTGTTGACATCTTGCGGCGTTTGAAGGAGCGCCTGATGTGAGCACCTGAGATTAGCGCTTACAAACGCACTCCCGGACCTTCATATCTCGTCTCAGCTTATTTGCTTTTCGATTTTCTCGACGCGCTCCTCAAGGTCGCGGTGGTAGCGGTAAAGCCTGTCGTACTCGACTGGCTGACTCTCCAGGCGCCGTTCGACAAGACGAAAACCTTTCTCCATCTCTCCGCGCAGGCGATCTTGAGACTCTCGGAGCGAAGCCAATTGTTCTTGAACAACCTCCCACATTGGGCGGGTATCTTTCAATCGCTCTTCGACCTTCGCCTCAAGGCTTCCAAGTCGATCCTCCACGCCGCTCAGTCGCGAGTCGATAGAATCAATCCGTGATTCGATCGATTCAATCCGGGACTCAATCGATTCAATCCGCGAGTCCATGGATTCAATCCGGGACTCAATCGATTCAATCCGCGAGTCCATGGATTCAATCCGGGACTCAATCGATTCAATCCGGGACTCAATCGATTCAATCCGCGAGTCCATCGATTCAATCCGCGAGTCCACGGATTGAACGATGGTGATCAACCGATCAACTTTATCCTCGAGCGAGCCATTCAAATTTTGTGTGAGGTCCTTGCTCATAACGATCCTCCGGTTATCGAGTTAAACCCGATGCCCAGGAATCACGAGTTGAGGTAATTATAACGTGAACGGGACGTTGGGGGTAAACAAGATTTCCGCGCTTGCCAACTTGAATGTACTCGCACAGAATGAACCAACTCAATGAAGATCACCGCTACCGTTATCACTCTCAACGAAGAGCACAACATCGCCGCCGCGCTCGAATCACTTTCTTGGGCCGATGAGATCATCGTCGTAGACTCCCAAAGCACCGATCGCACTGTCGAAATCGCTCGTGGGTTCACCGATCGAGTATTCGTCCGGCCCTGGCCTGGTTATTCGGCGCAGAAGAACTTCGCCGCCGAGCAAGCCGGCAACGATTGGATCTTCAGCCTCGACGCCGATGAGCGAGTGTTCAAAGAGCTGACAAAGAGAATCCTTGAGCTCAAGAGTCGTGCGGAGCCCGAGCCGGCGGGTTTCGAAATGCCTCGCCGCACGTTCTATTTAGGTCGCTGGATAAAACATTCAGGGTGGTGGCCCGACCATAAAGTTAGGCTATATGACCGCCGGCGGGCTCGCTGGCGTGGCGATTTCGTGCATGAATCTCTAGAAGTAAAGGGCCGCATCGAAAGACTCGATGGAGACCTTCTCCACTACACTGTTAGGGATGCATCTGAGCATCATTTGAGGATGGATCGCTACACTACACTTGCGGCGGAAGAGTTGTTCACGCGGGGCAAGCGGGCATCAATAGGCTCGCTATTCGTTTCTCCAATGGTCGTATTCCTTCGCTCTTATGTGTTCAAGCTTGGTTTCCTTGACGGCATCCCTGGACTGGCAATTGCGCGGTTCGCGGCTCACTATGAATTCCTGAAAAACCTGAAGCTCTGGGAGATGAGGGCGAAGCGTGATGCCTGATTTGGACCGCGGCGGTCCAAATGAGTCACGCTTCACGCATCACGTTTTACTCTTCCCTTCCCCGATTACTTCCATGTATAGCGCCTCGATCTGGTCGATGATCTGCTCGCGACCAAAGCGCGTGTACACATCGCGCTGGCCCTGGACCGACAGTCGTTCGCGAAGCGGTGCGTCCGACACCAGCCATAGAAGTTTGTCCGTAAGCGCGTGCACATCGCGCGGCGGAAACATCAAACCGGTCACGTTGTCCTTGATTATGCCGGCAATGCCTCCGACGTTGGACGCGAGCACGGCACGGCGAGCGGCCATCGCTTCAATAGTCACGAGCGAGAAGCCTTCGTCCCACGACGGCACGACCACAACGTCGACGGCCGCGAGCAGCTCGGGGATGTGGCTCACTCGTCCGAGAAATCTGAGCTTGTCGCCCAAACCGAGCGAATCCGCCAACTCCGCGAGACGTTGCGTGAACGGTTTTCCTTCATCATGCTCTTCCCCGGCGATCAGAAACTCTACATCGGTCCTGATGCGTGCGAGACTCGCAGCAGCACGAACAAACTCCTCCTGACCTTTTGCCTGAGTGATCTGACCAATACACGCGACTACAATGTTGAACCGCACCCGAAATATGGCCCGGGCGGCGTCCCGATCAGCGGGCTTGAACCGTTCGGGGTCAATCCAGTTCGGCAGCATTCGAACTCGCTCGCCGGATAGTTGCAGACGCTCGATCACCGACTCACGAACGCTTTCCGACACCGCTATTACGGAAGCCACGTCGCGGAGCATCCACCGGTATAGAGCGCCCCGCTTGAGCGGCAAGTAATGATGCCGCGTCAGGACGAGCTTCACGGTGCTTGCTTGCTTGCAAGCTAGCGCGGCCACCAGATAATCGCGTCCCATGTGCGCATGAACGATGTCTATGCCGTGCTCGAGGACAAGCTGTGTGATTGCATGCGCGGACTGAAGATCAAGTGAGTTTCGGAGGGGCATCTCGTGCCACGACGCGATCACCCCGGCGAGCGGTCCGCGCAGAGGGCTGTCCGGTCGGACCGCGAGATAAACCGCATGCCCGCGACTGGCCAGCCCACGCACCAGGTCGGTGACGTGAACCTCTCCACCACCCATCTCGCTTGCCGAGCAAACCTGGAGGATCTTCATGAAAGCCTTCGAAGGCGTTGCGCGAACAACGGTGCGTCAACCTGACTGCATTGGCCAAGCTTGACAATACTGCGCTGCGCTAATTTAATCCAGAGGATCGATTGCATCAATCCATTGACTACGGTCGATTGATCTCACGGATTGAAAAAGACGGTTAAATCCGTGGACGGTGATCTCACCAAGAAAGGTGCGGATGGAAGATCTCTCGCCTTACTTCATTGCCTTTGTTGTTTTTGTTTTTGGACTGCTTATCGGGAGTTTTCTCAATGTTGTCATTTACCGGCTGCCGCTGGGCGAGTCAATTGTCTTCCCCAGCTCGCATTGCCCCTCTTGCAATGCAGAGATCAAGTGGTATGACAACATTCCGGTAATCAGCTACGCGATACTGCTCCGAGGTAGATGCCGAAGTTGTCGCGCGCACATCTCGGCGATCTATCCGGCGGTGGAACTCCTGGTCGCGTGCCTCTACCTTGTGCTGTTCATAATCCACGAAGATCAGGTCGTCAGCGGATCGTGGCTTCCGCTGATAGCCGATATCGTTTTTGTTTCGCTGATCGTGCCGCTGGTGTTTATCGATCTTCGCTACAAACTACTGCCGAACGCCATCACCTATCCCGGGCTGGCTCTGCTGCTGGTCTTGCGAGTCTTCGCTCCGGACACGTGGATCCTGTTTCACACGCCGAGGCCTTTCGGGCTTTCGGGAGCGCCGGTCTGGGCGGTCTCTTTGTTTGGGTCGGTGCTGGGCGCTCTCGTCGGCGGCGGGACGCTCTGGTTGGTGCGCGAGGGATATTATCGATGGAAGCACGTCGAGGGAATGGGGTTGGGCGACGTGAAGATGATGCTGATGGTCGGCGCTTTTCTGGGTTGGCAGCTCACGCTGCTGACAATCTTCGTCGGGTCGTTGCTTGGATCGCTAGTCGGCGTGCTGCTGATCATTCGCGGTGGTAGTATGAAAATGCAAATCCCGTTTGGGGTGTTTCTCGGTCCGGCTGGAATATTCGCTCTATTCGTCGGTCGGCAGTTGATCGTGTGGTATATGGGGATGTATCGGTAGCCTGGGAGCGCAGGCATCCCTTCCTGCTTGGTGTCGCGCAAGAAGAGGCAGGCAGGGATGCCTCCGCTCCCAGGGACGCCCATAGAAGTTTCCGATACGGAGGGAAGAATGAAGAAACAAATCTGTGCGATAGTCTTGATCCTCGTGTTCGTCGCGTCGATGCCAACGACGCAACACGCGGCATCGCGTGAACCGGCTCGCGCGCGGCACGGGATGGTCGCCTCGGCCAGCGAGATCGCCTCTCGCGTTGGCGTCGAGATCATGCAACGCGGCGGTAATGCGATCGACGCGGCAGTCGCCGTCGGCCTCGCTCTCGCGGTGACCTGGCCGAGCGCGGGCAACATCGGCGGCGGCGGGTTCATGATGATTCGCCGAGCTAACGGCGACACCGAGATCATCGATTACCGTGAGCGGGCGCCGCTCGCCGGCTCGCGCGACATGTATCTGGACAAGGTTGGCGACGTGATCAAGGGGGCATCAACCGTCGGGTACAAAGCCGTCGGCGTGCCTGGCACAGTGGCAGGCCTGTCGCTCGCGCTCAAACGCCACGGCAAGCTGAAGTGGCCCGATGTGATCGAGCCCGCTCGCAAGCTCGCAGCCGACGGCTTCACGATGAGTCATCACCTCACTCGCAGCCTTCAAAACGCCGAGAAGCTTCTAACCCAGTTCCCCGATAGCAAGCGAATCTTTCTTCGCGACGGCAAGTTCTATGAAGAAGGCGAACGGCTCGTTCAGCCTGAGCTGGCGGCAACGCTTGCCCGGTTGAAAGAGAAAGGCCCGCGCGAGTTCTACGAAGGCAAGACGGCGCAGATGATCGCCGAGGACATGAAAGCAAACGGCGGGCTGATCACCGAGAAAGACCTGAAGGACTACGAGCCGACCGTTCGCAAGCCGCTTTCGGGCACGTATCGCGGCTACGAGATCGTCACGATGCCGCCCCCGTCTTCGGGTGGCGCGGCGTTGCTCGAGATGTTGAACATTCTCGAACACTACAATCTTGCCGACTTCGGGGCGGGTTCGTCGGAGGCCGTTCATCTGATTGTCGAATCGCAGCGTCGAGCGTTTGCCGATCGCGCTGAGTTCATGGGAGATGCGGACTTCGTCAAAGTCCCGGTCGAAGGATTGATCTCAAAGAAGTATGCGGCCGAACTGGCGAAGACCATCGACCCAGACCACGCAACGCCAAGCGAGAAAGTCCGTGCGGGTAAACCGGCCGTTTATGAGTCCACCGAGACTACACACTTCACGGTGATTGACGAAGAAGGCAACGTCGTAACGAACACCTACACGCTGAACGGCGGCTACGGCTCGGGGGCGACCGCTCGCGGCACCGGCGTGCTGCTGAACAACGAAATGGATGACTTCACTTCGAAGCCCGGAGTGCCCAACGCCTATGGACTGCTTCAGAGCGAGAACAACGCGATCGCGCCGCGCAAACGTCCGCTTTCGGCGATGACACCAACCATAGTGTTGAAAGACGGTAAGGTATGGTTTGCAATCGGGAGTCCGGGCGGTCCAACGATCATCAACACCGTGCTGCAAGTGATCGTGAACGTCGTCGACTTCGGTATGAACATTCAGCAAGCGATCGATGCGCCGCGCTTTCATCATCAGTGGATGCCTGATCGAATTCAGTTCGAGCCGCTGGGCATAAACCGCGACACTCGGGCTGCGCTTGAAAGGAAGGGCCACGTCTTCGCCGAGAAGCCGGGGAACATGGGAGACGCTGAAGGGATAATGATCGACCAGAAGACCGGGATGAGATTGGGAGCTTCTGATCCGAGATCAGGCGGGGTCCCGGTCGGGTATTAGGCATATTCGAGCATTTCGAGCAACAATTTCGAAGACTGCGTTCAACCAAATACTGGTTGTACGTTAGCCGGGCAGGTGTAGTCATGGCTGATTTCACAGGCCGCTGGGTCGGGGAGGTCCGTGGCACGAACGGCGCTAAGTTTGCCCTCACACTCGAGCAAGTTGGAGACGTCCTTGATGGCGAGCTGGTTCTAAACGACGTCGTGTTCGGTCCAGCCACCTTTGACGTGCAGGGCACCGCAACCGTTGACGCAGCGACGCTCGCGTTGAAGCCGCGGCAAGCTGCGCCTGGTGTTGAAATCACTCCGGGTGCGGCGACCGCCGCACTGCAATTCGATGGCTCGCTTGCAGGAAGCTGGGAGATGGAGGGGCAGACATCTGGCACCTTCATCGCGACTCGGGAAGCTCGGGGGCCGGAGGCCGGTGCGCGAGCGCCATCTGCCTTCAGGCCAGCTGCAAGGGCAATCGTCCACCAGATACCCGAGGGAGGCCCCATGAGCTATCGATGGATGCCCATCATGGGCGAATTCGAAACATCGGACGACCAGTTGTTGTTCAAGGGGCGGAAGGTTCCGGCCAACCCGCCCGGATTGCCTGAGCCGAGTGGGCCGGAGTTCCTCTCGACTGTCGGTATCGTCCTGTGCGACCGCAAGATGGTAAACGGTAGGCTTCGCGCGACCGTCACTTTCGACGAGATCACGCCACATTCCGTGTGCGAATTGATCCCGGGCTATGACCTGAAAAACAGAGGAGGACAAGTGACGGCGGGTCTCGGCGGCAACGGTGGGATGTTCAGTATCCGCGAGTGGGTTCCCACCTCGACGCCCGAACAGCAAGGCGGTACTTGGTTGAACTACGAGCTGTCTGGCGATCGGGCGAACCTGCGAGCCGACGTTCCTTACGAGATTGCCGTTCGACTGCAGGGCTCTAGCATCACCCTTGAGGTTGACGGCGTGGATGTTGCTGCCACGACGTTGCCGGCTGCGCGGAACCAACCGCGCCAGGTAGGCGTCTTCGTCGTGAGCCAGAGTCAGATAAGCATCTCCGGCTTTCAGGCCGACATCGAGCGCCCAAAGGCTTTCATTGTCATGCAGTTCTCATCGCCGTACAACGAGGTGTACTCGCACGTTATAAAAGACCTATGCGAGGAATGCAGCATCGACGCCCTTCGGGCTGATGAGATCTATGCGCCGGGAATCATCATCAAAGACGTGATTGACCGCATCGCGCAGTCCCAGGTGGTTATCGCGGACATATCCCCCAGCAACCCGAACGTTTACTTCGAGGTGGGCTATGCTCTCGCGCTGGGCAAGCCGATTATCCTGCTGGCGCAGCGTCGGCAGCCGGAGACGCCGTTACCATTCGATCTGTCGGCTTTTCGCGTCTTGTTTTACGACGACAGCATCGGGGGGAAGCCAAAGCTTGAGGTCGGTTTGAGAAACCATCTCCGAGAGATCCTTGGCAAGGAGTGATGTGCCTCCTAACCCCGCACTCCACCCGACGGCCACCGGTGCAGTCGCTGAGCGCCCGCGGGTGAGGGGTTAGGAGGCGCGCAGCATAACGCTTGCCTCGGCTCTTGCGAACGAATGATAATCTGCGCGGAGGGACAGCCGTGAAGCAAGTAAAGCGAGAAACAAAGATAGCGCGTCCCCGGAGGGAAATCGTGGATAGGGAGACTGCTCTAAAGCGAATGAAGGCATTCCCTAGTCGCCGGAAGAAACTGATCGCCGCCATTAAGGATGCCACCGCGTTGAGGAGGAGGCAAATGAACTTCATCGTCGAGTTGGAACAAGAGGAAGACGGACGCTGGATTGCCGAGGTCATCGAGATTCCTGGAGCGTTGGCCTACGGTCGAACACAAGAAGAAGCGATGGCGAGAGTAGAGGCCCTCGCATTGCGTGTTGTCGCAGACCGGCTAGTATAATGGAGGGCCATGAAGCTTAAGATCATAGTTCACGAAGCGGAGGAGGGTGGCTACTGGGCGGAAGTTCCTTCCATTCCAGGCTGCGCCACTCAAGGCGAGACTTTTGAAGAGTTATTACAGAATCTCTACGAGGCAGTGGAGGGCTGCCTCTCAGTTGATGTGACGAGTGCAGAAGTAACGGAGCGTGACCGGGTATTGGAAATAGCGGTATGAAGGCAATATCCGGTAAAGAATTTGCCAAAGCGCTTGAGCGTAAGGGGTGGGTATTGCTACGGATTCAGAGCAGCCATCACATCTATGGAAAGCAAGGACGCAACGTGCGGCTTTCGATTCCCGTTCACGGGCACCAAACGATAAAAACAGGGTTGCTTAAGCACATGATGAAGCTAGCCAATCTTTCTGAAGATGACCTGTAAGATAGGCTGCGTCTTAAGTATCGCGCGCCCATTTCTGTTCGCATCGTGGCGGCCGAGTGGTTCGCCCGTGTTTTCTTCCGCGACAACGAAGAGTTTGGACCGCAAATGCTCACCCGTATCGCGAAGCGCACCGGCCTCACACCAAATGACTTGTAAACCCCAACGATGACGATCGACGAACAGATAAGCTTACTTCTAAAGGGCACGGTCGATTGCGTCCCCGAAGACGAGCTTCGCCGTAAGCTCGAACGCTCTGCGAACACCGGCATGCGGCTTCGAGTGAAAGCCGGGTTTGATCCGACCGCCCCGGACATTCACCTTGGCCACACCGTGCTCATTCGCAAGATGCGTCACTTTCAGCAGCTCGGACACACAGTCATCTTTTTGATCGGCGACTTCACCGGCATGATCGGCGACCCCTCGGGACGGTCGGCGACTAGACCGGCGCTCACTCGTGACCAAATAGACGAGAACGCTGAAACCTACAAGCAACAGATCTTCAAGCTGCTCGATCGCGAGCGCACCGAAATCAGATTCAACAACGAATGGTTTTCAAAGTTTGGCGCCGATGATTTCGTTCGACTGGCGGGAAAAGCAACCGTAGCACAAATCCTCGAGCGGGAAGATTTCAAGAAACGTTTGCAGTCTCAAGCGCCAATTAGCTTGCACGAATTGCTCTACGCGCTGGCGCAGGGCTACGACTCGGTTGCGCTGGAAGCCGATGTCGAGCTCGGCGGCACCGATCAGAAGGTCAATCTGCTGATGGCTCGGCAGATTCAGCAAGCCTACGGCGTGAAGGAGCCGCAACTCATTGTGACCACGCCGTTGCTCGAAGGGCTCGACGGAGTGCAGAAGATGTCCAAGAGCCTTGGCAACTACGTCGGAATCACAGAGCCGCCTCGCGATATCTTCGGCAAGATAATGTCGATCAGCGATGAGCTGATGTGGCGCTACTACGAGCTGCTGACCGATCTGTCGCCCGGCGAGATCGCCGAGCTTAAAGCTGCAGCCGAGCGCGGCGAACGGCATCCTCGCGATTTGAAAGTCGAGCTTGCCAGCCGCATCGTCGCCGACTTTCATTCACAAGGCGAAGCAGAGGAAGCAAGCCGCGAGTTCGATCGATTGTTTCGCGAGCGCCAGACGCCTGCCGACATCGCGACCATCGAGAAGCCCGCGGCTGCGATCAAGTTGGTCAAGCTGTTGGCAGCCGAAGGCCTCGCGCCTTCCGTAGCAGAGGCGCAGAGGCTCATTGCACAGGGCGGCGTTCGAGTTAACGGCGAACGAGTTAGCGACGTCAGGTGCGAATTAGGATCGCTCGCCGGTGAAGAAGCACTGATTCAAGTTGGCAGCAGAAAGTTCTTGCGGGTTGTCTTCAAGTGAAGGATGACACCGTAGCTATGGCGATGCAACGGAGGACGCACCGATGACCAAATCGATCCCCGAGGGTTGGCACAGCGTGACCCCTCGGCTCGTGGTTCACGATGCTGCCAAGCTGGTTGAGTTTCTCAAGCAAGCGTTCGGCGCTACAGGTGACTTCCGGACAGAGATCCCGTCCGTGATCAAAATTGGCGACTCGCTCGTTATGGTAAGCAGCGTTGGCCCACGCGACGCGATGACTGCATTCCTGTACCTCTATGTCGACGACATCGACGCGACGTACCAGCGTGCGCTGAAAGCCGGCGCAGTATCGCTCGAAGAGCCCCAGGATCTGCCCTACAGCGATCGCCGCGGGATGGTCGAAGATCCGTGTGGGAACATCTGGCAAATCGCCACTCACAATGCGGCCTATCGCCCAACCGCGGAGTCAGACCTTCCGTAGTAGATTCGTTTATAAGACAACACCACCGGGCTGTTTGTCTGCGCCTTCACCGTAGGCCCGCCGGTAGGTCCGCCGCTATCCACCACGTAGCCGGGATAGAATGGCGGCGATTGACCTTGATCGTAGCGCGGGTCCCACTTGCCTCTGTACATGTAGCCGTGGAACTGTCCGTCGTAGACTCCCAGGTTGTCGAAGTTGCTCGACTGCATCCCGCCTACCAGATTGAAGTTCCCACGAAAAGGCTTGCCGTAGTAATCCAACACGTCTGATCTTACGCGGCCACCATAGGGTCGGCCGTTGGGCCCTTCTATCGAATTCCCATCCGCATCCTTCAACGAAAATGCCGCCATCGAAGCGTTCACCGTTAGATTATCAGGCGCGCGGCCGTCGCTCGGGATATTGATGTTACCACCCGAAGCAAAGATCCCAAGAACGTTCTTTGCGTCCGGGTTAATGGAATTGCCAGCCGGGTCTACCACCGGCGTTTCGTAGGTGAGGTCGCCGGTCAATGTTACGTTTCCACCCGTGACGGGACGCTTCGCATCGCCGGTCGCGGTACCACCAGCGGTGATTGTGACCGCAAAGTCGGAATCGATTGCAGGTATCGGCTGTCCTTTTGCGTCGCGCCCCGGGCCGTGAAGCGACGCTATGTCCCCGCGAACATAGAGCGAGGCGGCGGAGCGATTGCCCTTTTCTACGATAGAACGGTCTCTGGGAACTCCCCTCAATGTACGAGTGCCGTTGCCGGCATCAACCGTAGTCGTACCCGCGTCGATGTCGATTACGATAGTCGTCGTCTGATTGCCTTGAGTGATTTTTATGACTTGACGATTGCCCGAAGGGTCAGCGCTCAACAAAACCTGGTCGGCGTCGCCCATTACGTAGATGCCGCTGCCTGAGAAAGTCTCGCCGTCTGAAGGAAGATAAACGCCTCTCGCAAGCGTCGGCGTAGTCGAGCTTGGGTCTTTAGGATCGGCGAGTGGGGTGGTCAGGTCGCTGGCCGCTCGAAGTGCGGTATGCAACTCGCCGTCACTCGGCGGGCCCGCCGATAGCGCGTAGCCACCATCGAGCACTGCCCGAGCCTGGTCAAACGCGTTTCCGGTTGGCGGGATAGGCGCGACCCCGCGATCGAACCCCGCAAGGAACTTCGGCGCGACCAATACTCCGTCAACTATGTCGGAGTCGGCGTCAACCGGCGGCGGTGGCATGCCTCCGGCATGACGATAGTAGCTCGCCGTCTGAAAGGCTTGCGTCACGTAACCGTGAAACGTCGGCGCGTCGGAGCCATCGGCAACAGTCCAGAATCCGAATCGCTCGTTTGTGTGAATACGGCCGGCAAACCTGTCGCCCGGGCCGAGCCCTTGATAGATGAACGGACCTTCCGGGTTGTATGGATCGAACTTGTCGGTGAACAGCGCGAATTCCGAAAAGCTCCCGACGCGAAGGGTGCCGCCGTCAGCTTTGACCAGCAGATTGAAGTTGACCACACCTTCCTCGACAAGCGTCACCGCGCCGTTCAAGCCGGAGATTCCTTCGCCGACCGACTCGAGTTGATAGCTTACCGAGTAGGGCTCGACTTGTCCGAGGCGAGGGTAGAGCGGATTGACGAACTTGACACGACTGCCCGCGTGAGACGGATCATTGTCGCCTGCCGAGTAAGGGACCTGGATGTCAGTGATCTTGATCTTGGTTTTATAGGCAGAATTGTTCGGGAATGACTCCGTGGTGTTGAACGCTTGCTCAGCCGCTTTAATGAAGGCGGAAGGGTTGAGCGTCGGCTGGCCCACCGAAATTCGTGGAGGGTCCGGCAACGAGCCCATCACAAACTTGTCGTTGCGAAGCAGGCGATGCAGGTTGCTCACGCCTGCTTCTGCCGCATAGAAGCCGCTCGTCAGGTTCTTGAAGTTGGAGGTGATGGACTTGTCCGACAGCGCCGTGAAAGTCACCGCGAGCGCAAGCATCAGCATCAACGACATGATCAGCATCACGCCGATCAACGCCATGCCGCGTTCACCATTCGCCCGATAGGCAGGTGCGAAACCGCTCGCAGCCATCTGCCTCAATCGCCCCTCGCAATAGTTCCCTCTCTTCAGCATCGCATAGCCTCCCAGACACGCTTTCTTTATTCTTTTGCGCGCTCGATCGTCCGCCTATTCTCTTGGATTCAATCGCTCGCCCAGTCGCGGCTGCTTACCGATCCTTCTGGTCTCATGGTTGTAGCCGCCGCCACCAAATCCGGCTGATCCGTCGCCGTTGCCGCCGGAGCCGAAGCCCCCCTGGCCATCGGATCTGGAGCCGCCGGGATATCCGCCGCCGGGGCCGCCTGAGCCATCGCCGCCACCTCCTCCGCCACCGCCCGAGCCGCCGTCACCAGGGAGACCCGGCGAGCTTGTGCCGTCTCCGCCGCCGCCGCCTGATGACCCGAATGCTCCGCCCGAAATGAACCGGGGCCGGATGACGCTCGCCAAGGTGACCAGGCGCTCGGCCTGTTTATCGTCTTTGATCTCGGTTCGCGCAGTCATCGTGACTTCGAGTGCCGATGTCTTGTATTTCCGCGAGATGCTTTGTTGCTTAACCCACTGGCCTTCAACTTCGCCGTCTTGCACTTCCAGGTAGCGAACCTGGAAAGCAACGACGTTGCGCGCGATGGAAATGGCCGCGCCACCGTTCACCGAAAGCGCGAGAGTCGGATGTTCCTGATCGGTCTTGCGGTCGACGAAGTAGCGCTTGCGAGGCGCCGTTGGGCAGGATCTCGACGTAGCGATCGCCGGTCGAGAACGGTTTCGTCGAGGCGGCTGTCAGGGGAAGCGCCCCGGACGGCAATTTCGTCTCGGTTTCCGAGGAGACAATCGTGACTTCGTCGGTCTTTCCTTCAGGGCCGTTGTAAGAATAGATCGAGCGGAACCTCGAGCCGAGTCCCAGCGCATTCTCTTTCGATTGCTGAATGTCGCGGGTGAGAAAATCCATCAACAGTCGCGCGTTCTGATCCATCTCCGACACGCCTTGCTCCGTGCGAAAGATGGTCTGGCTCTTGCCGAGCAGGGTAACCACCGAGCCGATGATCAGAGTGAAAACCGCCATGGCAATCATCAGCTCTGCCATGGTAAATCCGCGCTGGTCTCCAGGAGACGAAAGGCAAACATCATGCGAAGAAGCATTCTCGCGAGTTTGCACCCGTGACTCTCCGATTGCTGGTTGGCCGCTGACTCTTGTCTTCATGAATTATTCCCTCTCCACTATTGATTCGTCATCACGGTGTACAGATCGACTATCTCCGGCGCTTTGCCGGCGGGTGGATTCTCGCTCTTTACCCGCACGGCAATCGTCAGTCGTCTGTCGGCGGGGTTCTGTTCGCTGCTGGACATAATCACCCAGCGGCGCGAGTACGTGACTCGGTCTTCGCCGAAGGGATTCCCGGCAAAGGTGGTTCCATCAGGTCTGCGCGTCTCTGCCGTGCCATTCGGGTTGACCACTGTCACCGTGCCTTCCGGTGCGACGTCATCACGCCCAGCGATGATGATCTTGTCGAAGTAGTAAGAGCCGTCGTTTGCCGAGGCGTCGTACTCAATGCTACCGACTATGTAAGCGTCGTCAGGCCCGTGCCTGGCCGGATTGGCGGTCATCCTTGCGGGATCGACCAGCCGTTGAAAAGAAGCGGCGCCGAGCAGCTCGAGCTTGTCTTGCGCGAATGTAGTCGCGGTGGTGAAGTTGCGCGAGCTGGCATTGGTCTTCATCGCCATTGTGAACATACCGGCGATGCTGATAAGCCCGACCACTGTGACCATCATCGCGATTATGGCTTCAATCAGTGTGAAGCCTGCCGCGCTGTTGTCGTTGATTCGGGCCTCGGTATCGAATGCCTGTGTTGCTTGATTAAGTGATCCCATCTTTAACTCTGCCCTTCAGTCGTTGGACGTCGCACTTCCGCTACGTGCGATCGTCTTGCCTCGTCTCCGAAACGGTTACCTGACCAGTCGGTGATACGGTCACGAACAGGTAATAGCCATTCGACCCGTTGATTCGAATCGTCGGGCTCTCTTTCGGCATTGGGGTGATCACGCCGCGGCCGTCGAAGGCGATCTGTTTGGGAGCATCGGAAGCGAAGGTGACTCCGCTAGGCAATAGGACGGCGCCCTTGTTTTGAGGTGGTGTTTTCCCCTGTGGGTCGTACTGCTCTATGTCGACGCGCTGCAACTCAGCAACAGAGACCCCGGCCAGAGTGTTGTTCGACGTCGCCAAATACCTCGCACGCTGCAACGCGGTCGCCACATTTCGGCCGCCAACACCCAGCCGGTACATTCGCATGTAGGACATGATCTGAGGCACTACAAACGCCGCGACGATGGCAATGATCAGTAGAACTATCACCATCTCGATTAGAGAGAAGCCGTGCTGGCCTCGCTTCGCGTCTGAGCCGCTGATGAGTTTTGGTCGCAACATATGGTTACATAATGGGGAAGAAGCGTACATACACTTCTCAGCGGTTGTTCCCAGGGATCATCCCTGAGTCCGCGCTGACTGACGCCTACTACTACAAACAAGGGCGAGTTGGTGTTGGGGACCGCTGGGGGTAGCACAGTGAAGGCGGGCCTTGGACAGGCAATCAGTATTCCGCGAGGAGACGCCGTGCGAGCGCAGGGACCCTGTGGGCGCAGGCATCCCTGGGAGCGCAGGCATCTCTGCCTGCTTGCCTTTAAGGGGGAACATTGCACGTTAGCGTCAAGCGCAGGCGCGCTCCCAGGCTGCGGAGGCTGCGGTTCCATGAGTGCGTCACGGGCCTCTTTCTTGTAGACTTGTCGAGGAAGCGGATTTTCGAAAGAGCAAACCTGCAATGGTCACTACGACAAGCTATAGGGAACATCTCTCGACTGACAACCTCGACTTGATGTTGGCCGTCCTGCCCGAACCGATCCGCGAAGCTCTCGCTCGCGCCGGCAATATGGAATCACTCATCGAAGTGGTGCTCGATCTCGGGCGTCAGCCGGAAGCGCGATACACGGCGAAGGCTCTCTACCTTGACGATTCGCTCGTGACTCGTGAGGACCTTCACTACGTCGCGAGCCGGGTTGGCCAGTTCACCCGCGACAACCGCGCGGGCATCGAGCGGACGCTTCATCGAATCTCGGCTATGCGCAACCGGCTCGGCGAGATTGTCGGCCTGACCTGTCGTGTAGGCCGCGCGATCTACGGCACGGTCGACATCATCCGTGACATCGTCGAGTCGGGCAAAAGCATCCTGCTGATGGGCAAGCCCGGTGTCGGCAAGACGACTCTGCTGCGCGAAGCCGCGCGAGTGCTCGCCGACGATCTCGAGAAGCGAGTCATCGTAGTCGACACCTCGAACGAAATCGCCGGCGACGGCGATGTTCCTCACCCGGGCATAGGGCGCGCTCGACGCATGCAGGTGCCTGAGCCCGAGCACCAGCACGGAGTCATGATCGAAGCGGTCGAGAATCACATGCCCGAGGTCATCGTCATCGACGAGATCGGAACCGCGCAAGAAGCCCTCGCAGCCCGCACCATCGCAGAGCGAGGCGTGCAGCTCATCGCCACCGTGCACGGAAACACGCTCGAGAATCTGATGATCAATCCGACGCTGTCGGATCTGGTTGGCGGGATACAGCCTGTGACACTGTCCGATGAAGAAGCGCGGCGGCGCGGCACTCAAAAGACCGTGCTCGAACGAAAGGCCCCGCCCACATTCGACGTGCTTATCGAGATTCAAGACAAGGACCGCCTCGCAATTCATCGAGACGTCGCCGAAGCAGTAGACCTGATGCTGAGAGGCTTCCTCCCCAGCACCGAGGTCCGCCAGCGCCGCCCGGGCGGCGAGGTTGCAATCACTCAGCCGTTGGCGGCTGAAAGCGCTGCATTCTCAGCGGAGCGGAGAGAGGCTCCGGTTATCAGGCGTGCTCAAGAGCCCCGCGCCGGAAAGGGCAAGCTCCTTCGCATCTATCCCTATGCCATCAGTCGCGAGCGATTGGAACGCGCGATCGCCGTGCTTGGAGTGCCGGTAACCGTGACCAATGATCTCGCGGAGGCAGACCTGTTGCTCACTCTAAAGTCGCACGCGAAGCGGCAATCTCAAAAGCTCAGAGAAGCGCGCGGCCACGACGTCGAAGTGCACGCGCTTCGCAGCAATACGCTCACTCAAATGGAGAACTTCCTGCGCGAGACGTTCGGCGCCGCAACACGCGCCGTCAATGAGGACGCGGCTATGCAGGAAGCGGAAGACGCAGTCATTGAGGCAGTCGAGCGGCGCCGTCCAGTGGAACTATCGCCCCAGCCAAGGCACATCCGCCGAATGCAACACATCTACATCGAACGCAGCGGATTGCAATCTGAAAGCAAAGGGCAGGACCCGATGCGCCGAATAGTAATCTACCCGCACTGATGGTATAGGACCTATATGACCTATACCCTATGACATTATTTCACCGGGGTGAACGCGTCCCAGTCGTAGGTGATACCTATCGCAAGCCCGGTCCTGGGAGCGCGCTTTGACGTGCCAAAGATTCCCGCTGCGAACCAGCGCACACCGAGCGCCCGAATTTGCGCACCCAGTCGCGCTTCAGAGAAATCTTCAGTGCCAAGCGGCGCGTGCTTCCTAGTCGAGTGAAAGCCGTTCACTTCGCCAACAATGCTCACTCGCTCCGAAGCGGCATAGGTACCCGCCAGCCCGTACAACAGCACGTCGTTTTGTGAGGTTGCTTCGAGAGGCGCGGTCAATATTCCGAGGCCGAGATTCCCAAACACGTTCAGCTTATCTCCGGCGAAGCGCTTCTCCGCCAGAATCACCCCGTAGAAGTTCGTCGTGTTAGTGCCAATTCCACGGGCCTGATCCGAGTTGGGCAACTCGACGCCGAAACGAAATCCAAGAGCGGGCGCTACGCGTGACTGGTTGCGGAGCTTGATCTTCATCCAGAGCCTGGCATCGCCGACATCGTTAGTGTCTGCTTCGTTGGCCCCAAGCTTGAGTGGGATCGCCGAAGGACCACGGCTCGTGATAGAAAGAAAATTCTGAAGGGTCCACTCGATCTGAAACTCGACATTAGACGCGAGTCCGAAACTCAGCCGAGTGTCGGCAAGCCTGGTGACGTCGCCGCGAAGCCCCGAAAGCGGAAACCGCTGGTTCTGAAGAAACTCAAACCCCGCTTCGATTCGAATGACGCCGGGCTTGATGATGTCAACATCTTCGGTGACCAGCGGCCGCTGTTGCGCTAATGTGGTGGGCGCTACAACATTGACGAGGGTTGAGAGAACCAACAAACTGACGAAGCCCCGAGTCATAGCATCTCTCCCAGTAACCGTGATCGAACTCTGATTCCTTTCCACCTCGTGCGCCGATTCTATGGACTCTGCCTGTCTTTGTCAATTTACAGCACAAGCGGACATTTTTAATTTGCTAGCGACATTTCCAGCGCAATCGGAAAGCGAAATCGGAAAGCGAAAACTTGACAAGGTGTACCCCTGGTACATACTCACCGCCGACCCGTACCTCACCGCGAGTCCAGATAATTCTATTCATCCGGAGGAACACATGGCTAAAGCGAAAGCTGCGAAAACTCGGGCGCTCCAACTCAACGTCGAGGGGCTGTTCAAACTGCTAGGAGGTACACCTGACGAACGGCTCCGGTTCTGGGAAATCCTTAAGGGCATCACCACGCCTGTAGAGCTCCGGCTCATCAACAATCAGCTAGGGGTACTGCAGTCCCTCGTCGATCAGGTCCAGGCGAGCGCCAAGGCGCTGAAGCAAACGGCCTCGCAAATCGGGAAAGGTTAGGCGCTTCATCGCACAAGCAGATGGGCAAACGGGCGCTGCGTCACATCGACCAGGCGGACTCTCGCAGAGCAAATTCTCTGCTCATCATTGAGCGGGTTCACTTCAAACCATCGCGAGCGCCTTTGTTGGCGGTCTCTGCCTCGTAAATCGCCCCGCTGATCGCGGAGAGTTCACTCTCGGTCTTCATCTCCAGCTTAAGCGCACGAAGCGTCTGCAAGTGCTTATCCGTTGAGTCGCGCAGATGCGCCAACGCCTTTGGCAAAGCTGAGCTTTTCGGGTTCCGTTCGTAAGCATCTTCGAGCTTCGCCATGCATTCCGAGATCGCGCGCGCGTAGTGGCGAAGCAGTTCCACGCGGCTTACCTTTGGGACTGCGCCCCATTCGCGCTCCTCCCCTTCAACTTTCCTCGGATCCTTTGTCTCGGCGGGCGAAGCCGGGGGTGCGACGATTGCCTTGAGCCTGCGGTCCGCAATCCTCATGAAGACCTTGGTGCGGGCGTCAGCTGCCTGGGCCTCGCGCACGTGCTCGTCTTCCTCTTCGGTCAGGTAGTCACCCGGCATTTGCAACGACGCGCGCCCTGAATTGAAGTGAGCGGCAATGCGCTGAGGGACCGATGCATTGGAACCAGAAAGCACACCGCTCAATACGCCGGGAAACGCAGAGGGTCGGCGCAAACCCACCGTCTTTTGAAGTGATCCTGCGCGTCCCGGCGGCTCTGGAAGCGTCGTGTTTTTCGGCGGATCTTCTTTAGCTGGCGGTTCGCTCTTGGGTTTCTTCTCGTCTTCGGGATCTTTCAGCACGCCCCCGGAATCGAACGCCTCGTTCAACGCTTGCACGCGAAGCTGCTTCGTGTGCTTCAAGGCCGCCTCCGCGAACATCTCTCGTTCGCTGGGAAACAGACGTTCGATCGTCTCGAGCGTTTTGATTTGTTTGTACAGAACCTGCTCGATTCTCTTTGACATGCCCCGCTTGCCGTCTTGAAGCGCAAAGGCTTCCTTTCCCGCCCCTGACACCGCTTTGTTATAGGTGTCCAGCTCGCGTTCCGCCGCCTCAGAATTGTTTACTTTGATCGCATTGAACGCCGCTTGAAGGTGAGTGTCCGAGATCTTGAGATACGCTTCGACGATCTTCTTGGGATTGCCGGACTCCGCGAGCGACGCCTTCTCGGCGTCCGAGATCAGTTGGGTGAGCGGCCGCGGATCAACGGGCAATGGGGGCTCAGGGAGTTGGGCGCCCTGAGCGTACGAATTCGCAGTTAGGATGAAGAACACACATATAGCCACGGCGAGCCGGCAGACCAAATGAGCGGCGGAGTTATTCTCCCGACTATAGCCATTCGGCGCGTGTTTCATTTCCCCTTCTTCTTGGCCGGTGGACTGCATTTGTGATCTTTGATCAGCTTCTGCAGTTGACCCGATCTCGTGATCGCCTCCTCGACTTCGCTCTTGTTTAAAGCCGGGTCAGCCCTTCGCACGAATTCCTGGTAAGCCTTGCTGGCCTGTTCGCAATCGCCCAGGTGGTCAATCGCGATGCCGAGAAAGAAGTAGCTCGCCGCAACTTCGGGCCGGACGCGAATGATCCAGATGAATTCGCGCGCCGCCTCCGGATACTGCTTTAGCTTGAACAGCGCAGTGGCCAGGCTGGCATGCGCAGCATAGCTATCCGGCTCGCGCGATATCGCATCCGCGAGCACCGGCAACGCCGTTTCGATCTGCATCGAGCGCACAAGCGAAGCGCCCAACTGCACTCGCGCGCGATTGTCCTTCGGGTCCGCTTCGATGGATCGCTTGTAGTAGTCCGCCGCCTGCGAAGGCTTCTCCTTGAAGAAGAAGTCGCCCACCCTTGCTAACAATTTGGCGTCCGCCGGTCTTGCGGCAACGACCCGACTGATTTCTTTCTCAGCTTCTTCGCCCTGGCCGTTCTCAGCCATCAAGCACGCCATCTCCGCGCGACTCGCGAAGTCCTCAGGTTTCTCCAGGAGCAGCCTGCGATAGAGCTGAATGGCCGCCTGCGACTGGCCCACGCGAGTGTGTAGCCCGGCGAGCTTGAGGGCAAGCTCCCGTGAGGGCTGAGCGCGATATGCCGCCGAGTAGTCCTCGATTGCCTTTGCGATTTCGCCGCGGGTTTCGAACAGACGAGCGCGGCCCTCGTGAGCCGTGGCGTTGTTTGCGTCCAGCTCGATGCCGCGCGAGTAATCGGCAAACGCCTCCGCCAATTTGCCGAGCCGCTCTTCCGCAACTCCGACCAGCGCGTAAGCAAGCGTAGCCTCTTCGCGGTGTTCGATGGCGAAACGCAGGTGTTCGATCGCGCGCTGCGGCTCGCCCGATCTTAGAAGCGCGCTGGCATAATAGATGCGAACGCCAGTCAGCGTCGGCTCCAGCTCGATTGCGCGCGCAAGCTCGGGCTTGGCGTCTTCGGTCTGGCCTCGATCAAGAAACAGTTGTCCCAGAGCGCGATGGGCGCGGGCAAAGTTCGGCTCGAGCTCGGTGACCTTTTTCAAGTCGGCCAGCGCTTCGGCTTCGCGGCTGAGCCCGACCAATGCGGTCGCTCGCTGGTAGTAGGCCTGGAACAACGACGCGTCAGCCGCAATAGCCGTCGTATAAAACTTCACCGCCGAGTTGAGGTCGCCCCGCTGTTGCGCACTCTGTCCCTCATCAAACGCGGCTGCCGCGCTGCGTCTGCCGCCATCTGAAGTGGCGCGAGTCGATTGACCTGAAACCACTGGCGTAGGAAGAACAAGCAGGAGAGCGGAGGCTAAGAAAAACAGGAGATGCATTGCGCTTACAACCTTGCAGTGGATCATAGCACCTGTATTATAGGCCTTCAATGGCGTCCCGAAATGGCGTTGTCCTCCGACTACTTGTGCGAGATCACGACCTGCTGGAACGTCGGCGGCAAGGGATGCAGCTCGCTTGACGAGAAGCCGGCGTTGCGGAACATTCGGTCCAACTCAGAGAACGTGTAAGCGTCGCCGCTCGGCGTGGTGCCAAGCATCATCATGCTGAACGTTGCGGGAACAGGCGGCGAAACGCGGTCTTCGTTGGGCACCATTTCAAACGTGACTGCGCGCCCGCCGGGGGCAAGCGCCGCGTACACCTTCTTCAGCAGGCTCTCGCACGTTGGCGCATCGAAGTGGTGCAAGAAATTAGTCAATAGAACAACATCGTAGTCACTGCCGTAATCGACCTCGAAAGCGCTGCCCGGTATCGTTTTGTAGCGCCCGGCCACTCCGGCCGCCTGCGCGTTTTCTTGAGCAACCCCAAGGACAAGGGGCCAGTCGACCGCGACAACTTCGGCATTGGGATTTTGCCTGGCGATGGTGATTCCAAACAACCCATGGCCCGACGCGATATCGAGCACTTTGCACTTCTCGCCGTTATCGGCGCGAATCAGCTTGGCAAGCAACTCTGCCGGCAAAGCCATTAGCGGAGCCATGGAACGCGCGAACTCCACCCAGATCGGATTCTCTGTCGAAGTTGTGCCCTCTTCGCCGATGAGGGTGCCGCCCTTTCGCACGATCGCGGCGACATCCTTGAAGCCATCGGCCAATTCAGGCGAGCTAAGAAACTTCACCGCGCCGCCGAGGTACGCCGGCGAGTGTCGATTCAGAAAAACGGCCGAATCAACCGTGAGCCCATAACTGTTCTCATCCTTTGTCAGGAACCCGATCACCACAAGATAGTCGCACAAGATCCGAATGCCGCGTTCCGAAGCGGCGCAGTGGCGCGCGAGAGCTGGCGCTGTGGTAGCTCCCTCCGCGATTGCGGTAAAAAGGTCAAGCTCGATTGCACCCTTTAGGCACTGAGTACGTTGGTATGCGTTGAGCGTCTCGAAGAAGAGTTCCGGCGACGGCTGTTGGGTTTCTGCATATCCAGACATAAGAGAGTCTCCTTTTTTAGAAATTCGTGATCATTAACATATATCGACGAAGCATTGAATCCTTTGGGAGAGGAATCATGTTGACCGCGCTTTCCCGCGCTGTCAATCGCGGCCACTCTTCGCATTGAGCTTTGCAGTGAGCGCTTGCGCCATCTCCGCCCAGTCTCCAACTATGCCGAAGTCGGCTGTATGAAAAATCTCGGCGTTCGGGTCAATGTTGATTGCGACAATTGTGTCTGCCTGCTGGATGCCGATCGTATGGTTGAGCGCGCCTCGCACACCGACGCCGATGTAAAGCAAGGGCGAAACAACCTTTCCTGTCAGCCCAATCTGCTGGTGGCGAGGTAACCAGCCTTGATCAACCACGCGCCGCGTCGCGCCTATCTGTGCGCTCATCGCTTTCGCCAGCGTTTCGATTGCCGCGAGGTTTGCCGGGCCGCCGATTCCCGTGCCGACGCAGACGATTCTCTCCGCTTCATCAAGCTCGGCGACTTCAAGCGATACTTCCTTGCGAACGTCAATCAGTCGGGAGCGCTGATCGTGGTTCCTGGGCACGGCGAGGTGAATCACTTCCGCGGTGCGCGACTCGTTGGGCGCAAAAGCTCGAAGCATCCCGGGTTTCACAGTCGCAATCTGCGGAAGCGTCCGTGAGTAAATCAGCGCAACTATGTTGCCGCCGAACGCCGGCTTGTACTGAATCAGCGAACCGTGTTCGCTGACGTCGAAGTCTACGCAGTCGGCAGTCAATCCCACTTCGAGCCGAGCTGCAACACGCGGCGCCAGGTCGCGCCCGTTCGACGTTGAAGGCACCAGCACAACGATCGGGCTGTGAGTCCTGATCGCGTCGACCAGCAGCGACGTATACGCAGTGGTCGTGTATCGAGCCAGACGATCG